>Ga0316628_100000885_pt1 | contig 19989 bp, 15 predicted proteins | sample OWC_Aug_M2_C1_D5_FD_207648 | JGI IMG/M metagenome (GOLD analysis project Ga0316628, IMG submission 207648) | Wetland soil microbial communities from Old Woman Creek delta, Ohio, United States - OWC_Aug_M2_C1_D5_C | ecosystem: Environmental > Terrestrial > Soil > Wetlands | place: USA: Ohio... | reverse complement strand
AGACGGCACGCTGGATCGTGCGGCCACCAAGGCGCTGCTCGGCGGCGCCGCGTGCCTGGTGGTGCAGCAGCCCAACTTCCTGGGCGTGATCGAGGATCTCGACGCCTGCGCGGCGCTGGCCCACGAGGCCGGCGCGCTGCTCGTGGTGGCCTTCAACCCCGTCGCCATGGCTCTGCTCAAGAGTCCGGGGTCGGCGGGCGCGGACGTCGCGATCGGCGAAGGCCAGCCGCTCGGCATTCCGCTCTCGTTCGGCGGGCCGGCGCTGGGCCTCATGGCGGCGAAGATGGAGTTCATTCGCCAGATGCCCGGCCGCATCGTGGGTCTCGCCGAGGACCACGACGGGCGCCGCGGCTTCGTGCTCACGCTCCAGACCCGCGAGCAGCACATCAGGCGCGAGAAGGCCACCAGCAACATCTGCAGCAACCAGGCGCTGATGGCGCTGGCGGCGACGGTCTACCTCGCCACCGTCGGCAAGCAGGGACTGCGTGAGGTGGCCGAGACATCGACCGTGAACGCGCACGAGGCGTTCGACCGCGTCACCAAGCTCCCGGGCTACGCGCCCCTCTGCCCCGGCGGCGCCTTCTTCAACGAGTTCGCCGTGAGGACGCCGCGGCCCGCCACCGAGATCATCCGGCGCGCGGCGGACCAGGGCATACTCCCGGGCGTCGCCCTGGATCGCTTCGCACACCCGATGGAGAGCGAGAACGCCCTCCTCATCGCCGTCACCGAGAAGCGGACGGCCGACGAGGTGGACGCGCTCATCGAAGTCCTCAAGCAGGCCTGAGCGGGAGACAGCGATGCCGACACTCACCTTCCACGGACACTCGTGCTTCGACCTGGAGCACGGCGGCAAGCGCGTGATCTTCGACCCCTTCCTGTCGGGCAATCCCAAGGCCGACGTGCGGCCCGAGCAGCTGCCGCACCTCGACGCGGTGCTCGTCACGCACGGGCATGCCGACCACCTCGGCGACGCGGTGCAGCTGGCCAAGAGGAACAAGGCGACCCTCGTCGCCCCGTACGAGCTGGCGATGTACTGCGGCGATCGCGGCGTCGAGGACGTGCACGCGATGCACATCGGCGGCGCGCGCGAGTTCCCGTTCGGCCGAGTGAAGCTGGTGGTCGCCATCCACGGCGGCATGGTGGAGGGCGAGGCCTCGGCCAGCGGGCGCTACACGACCTTCCCGTGCGGCTACCTGGTCACCATGGGCGGCAAGACCCTCTACCACGCCGGCGACACCGCGCTCACCACCGACATGCAGCTCCTCGCCGGGCGGGTCGACGTGATGTGCCTGCCCATCGGGGACGATTTCACCATGGGTGCGGAGGACGCGGCCCGGGCCGTCGAGTTCGTGAAGCCGAAGGTCGCCGTCCCGATGCACTTCGGCACGTTCCCGAACCTGGACCCCGACGCGGCGGCGTTCCAGGCGAAGGTCGGCGGCCTGGCGGAGGTGGTGGTGCTGCCGCCGGGCGCTTCATACAGCTTCTGAGGACACGATGCAGGCATTCCCGCTCCAGCCGCTCCCGACGCCCCTGATCTTCGAGCGCTCCCGCGACGGCCGCCCCGGCACCGCGGTGCCCGGGCCCATCGCGCCGCGGCGCGCCCGCGACCTGCTCCCCACCAGCGCGCTGCGCGCCGAGCCGCCGGACCTGCCGCAGGTGCCGGAGTTCGAGGTTTTCCGTCACTACGTCGAGCTGTCGCTCAAGAACCACCACGTGGACCGCGCGCTCTATCCCCTGGGATCGTGCACCATGAAGTACAACCCCAAGGTGAACGAGGACATGGCGCGGCTGCCCGGCTTCCTCGACCTCCACCCGATGATCCCCGACTCGAAGGCCCAGGGCGCGCTGGAGCTGATGTACGAGCTCGGCGAGTGGCTGATGGAGATCGGCGGGATGGACGCCATCACCCTGCAGCCCGCGGCCGGGGCGCACGGCGAGCTGACCGGCATCTTCATGGTCGCCGCGTACCACCGGGCGCGCGGCGACGCGGCCCGCAAGATCGTCATCATCCCCGACTCGGCTCACGGCACGAACCCCGCCACCGCGGCGCTGGCCGGGTTCTCGGTGCGGGGCATCAAGTCCGACGCCGACGGCCTCACCGACCTCGCCGCCCTGAAGGCCGCGCTCGGCCCCGACGTGGCCGCGCTGATGCTCACCAACCCGAACACCGTCGGCCGCTTCGAGACCGACGTCGCGGAGATCGCCAGGCTGGTCCACGACGCCGGCGCCCTGCTCTACATGGACGGCGCGAACATGAACGCGCTGATCGGCGTGGCTCGGCCGGGCGATTTCGGCGTGGACGTCATGCACTTCAACCTCCACAAGACCTTCTCGACGCCGCACGGGGGAGGCGGGCCGGGCTCCGGACCGGTGGCGGTGAAGCGGGCCCTGGAGCCGTTCCTTCCGGTGCCGGTCGTCGCCAGGGACGGAGGCGGGTACCGCCGCGTCTGGGACCGGAAGCAGAGCATCGGCAAGATGCACGGCTGCTTCGGCAACTTCGGTGTCATGGTGCGCGCCTACACCTACATGGCGATGCTGGGCCGCGAGGGCGTCACCAGGACGGCGCAGGGCGCCGTGTTGAACGCCAACTACCTGGCTGCCCGCATCGAGCACAAGTACCCGATGCCCTACGGCCGCGGGATGCACGAGTGCGTCGCGACCGGTACTCCGTTCAAGCGGTACGGCGTCAAGACGCTCGACATCGCCAAGCGCCTGCTCGAGTTCGGGTACCACGCGCCGACGGTGTACTTCCCGCTCATCGTCCCCGAGGCGCTGATGATCGAGCCCACGGAGACCGAGACCAAGGAGAGCCTGGACCGCTTCGCGGACGCGATGCTCCAGATCGCGGACGAGGCGGAGCGCACTCCGGAGCTGCTGACGGGCGCGCCCCGCAGCACTCCCGTGAGCCGCTTCGACGAGGCGGCCGCGGCGCGGAACCCCAACGTGAGGTGGAAGCGCCAGTAGAGCCGCCGTATGCCCGCGCTGTCCGTCTGGCTCGCCGCCCTTGCCGTCGCCGCCTCGGCGACCATGGCCGTCGTGGCCGCCCACCGCGACGACCGGCGCGGCGTGTACGTCTTCAAGCCCCTGACGACCATCCTCGTCATCGTCGCGACGCTGTGGATCTTCGGGCCGGCGACGCGACGCTACCAGGACCTCATCCTCCTGGGCCTCGCCCTGTCGCTGGCGGGCGACGTGTTCCTCATGCTGCCGCGGGACCGGTTCGTCGCCGGGCTGGCGAGCTTTCTCGCGGCGCACGTCGCCTACATCGCCGCGTTCACGCTCGGCGTGGGCTTCGCGCCGGCACAGCTCCCGTGGCTGGCGCCGTTCGCGTTCTTCGGGCTCATGGTGGTCGTGTACCTGTGGAGGGGCCTGCCCGACGCGGCGCTCAAGGGCGCCGTGGCCGCCTACGTCGTGGTGATTGTCGCGATGGCGTGGCGCGCGGCGGTCCGCGCCCGGTCTCCCACCCTGCCGCTCACCACCGCCGCCGCGGCTCTGGGCGGCGCGGTCCTGTTCCTGGCCTCCGACAGCGTCCTCGCCATCGACCGGTTCCGCCGGCCGTTCCGCGCGGCGCAGCCCGTCGTGCTGGCGACGTACTGGGCGGCGCAGTTCCTCATCGGGCTGTCGGTGCGGGGATAGCGAGCCGGCGATGTTCAACCACGAGATCTTCGCCGTCGCAATCGGCCGTTCGCTCACCCTGTTCCGAGCCGATCCCCCCGACCTCGAGCAGCAGAAGGCGTCGCTCCGCGCCGTCCACGCCCTGACGTCGCTGGCCTCCGCCGCGGTGCGGGTCTACGAGGGCGCGCTCTCCATCGACGACGTCGGGATCGCCCCCGACCTGCCGGCGGTGGCGGAGATCGTGCACCGCATGCAGGCGCACGGCCTCGCCGAGGTGACGCTCGCCCGCGGGGCTCCGCCGGCCGACCTCCTGGCCTTCCTGCGCACTCTGGCGGCGGACCCGGAGTGCGAGGGAGACGCGGGCACGGTCAAGCGGCAGCTGGGCGCCGCGGGGGCGGCCAGCGTCGTCGTGCTGCCCGTGAGCGCCCTCGACGGCGTCTCGGGGCGGCGCGCGGCCAGCGTCACGCAGGCGTTCGAGATGGCCAGCCTGGAGGCAACCGCGGAGGACCGGCAGGTTCAGCCTCCCGCGCCGGCGGAGGCGGAGCCCGAGACCGCCGTTTGGGCGGCGCCCGCCGGGGTGCCGGCCGACACGCCGCTGGGCGCGGCGCTCCGCGCGCTGACGCGCGACCCCTACGGCGCGCAGGTCCTCGATCGGCTCTCGGACGTCGCCGCGGAGGTGGGCGTCGCGCTCGCGAACGACCAGGTCGAGCTGGCGGCGCAGGCGCTCGCCGCCGTGGTCGGCCTGGAGCCCGGCGCGCCGGACGGCACGCCGCGCAGCAGCTACGTGATCTGTCTGCGGCGGGTGCTCAACCGCGAAGCGCTGGCGCAGCTGGCGCCGCTCGCCATCGACGCCCGCCTGGCCCCCATCGCGACCGCCGTGCTGCAGCGCGCCGGCGGCGACGCCGTCGAGCTCCTGGTGGGCCTGCTGGCGACGGCGCAGAGCATCCGGGAGCGCAAGGCCTACATGACGGTCCTGCGCGGCATGCGCGCCGGCACCGAGCGGGCCATCGGCATGCTCGACAGCCGGGAGTGGTTCGTGGCGCGGAACGTGGCCGAGCTCGCCGGGGAGCTGCGGATGGAGGAGGCGGTGGCGCCGCTGGCGCGGCTGCTGGGACACGGCGACAGCCGCGTGCGGCGCGCCGCGGCGGTGGCCCTCTCCAAGATCGGCTCCGTGGCGACCGTCGAGCCCCTGCGCCGCGCCCTCAAGGAAGGTACGCCCGAGCTGCGCGCCCTCGTGGCCTGCAGCATCGGCGGCCCCGGCGCGCGGGCCCTGGCGATGCCGCTGGTGGCGCTGGCGGAGGACGAGAGCGCGCCCGACGTGCTCGTCGAGTACTACCGCGCGCTGGGCCGGATCGGTACTCCCGAGGCGGTGCAGGCGCTCGTGAAGGTGGCGCAGGCCGGGGCGCGGCTGCTGCGTCGCCGCCCGCCCGCCGCGCGGCTCGCCGCCGTCGAGGCGCTGGGGCACGCGGGCGGTCCCGCGGCGCTCCGCGCCCTGGAGTCGCTCCGCACCGATGGCGACCGCGCCATCCGCGAGGCGGCCGAGAAAGCCGCGGCGGGCTGCCGTGGCTGAGGCGCGCGCGGCGGCCCGATCATCCGTCACCTGCTGCCGATTGCCCGTCACCGCTCTCCCCTCGTGCCCTGGCTCCTGCTGATCGATCCGCCGCAAGAGGGCGCCTGCAACATGGCCCTCGACCAGGCGCTCCTCGAGGCGGCCGAGCGCGGCGGCCCGGCAGTGCTGCGCCTCTACTCCTGGCGGCCGGCGACCCTCTCGTTCGGACGCAACGAGCCCGCTCTGCGGCGCTACGACCGCGCGGCCATCGAGCGCGAGGGGCTCGCCGTGGTGCGGCGTCCCACCGGCGGCCGGGCGGTGTGGCACGACGACGAGGTCACCTACGCGGTGGCGGCGCCGTCGGACAGCTTCGGCTCGCTGCGCGAGGCCTACCGCCGCATCCACGCGCTGCTCGCCGAGGCGCTTGCGTCGCTCGGCGCTGCCGTCGCGCTGGCCGCGGACCGGCCCGCGGTAGGTGTGGGCGCCGGCGCGTGCTTCGCGAGCGCCGCCGGCGGCGAGGTGATGGCCGCGCGCGGCGGCAAGGTCGTGGGGAGCGCGCAGGTCCGTGGAGACGGCGCGTTCCTGCAGCACGGATCCATCATCCTGTCCGGCGCCCAGGAGCGGGTCGCGGCCGTCACGGTCGGCGCCGCGGGGCCGCCGAGCGTCGTCGGCCTCGCTTCGCTCCTGGCGCCCGGCCGCGCCACGCGCGAGGAGGTGGTGCGGTCGGTCGTGGAGACGGCGCACCGCCGCTGGCAGGTGCCGCTCGAGCCCGCCGCGCTGCCCGAGGACATCCGCGCCGCCGCCGCCGCGCTGCTGCCCCGCTACCGGGACCCCGACTGGACCTGGCGCCGCTAGGCGACGCGCCTAGATTAGCCCCCGTGCTTCCCCGGACCGCAGCCGTCCTCCAGGTAGCGGCGCTGGCCGCGGCGCTCGGCCTGTTCGCGTGCGCGCCGCACGACGGGCGCGGCGGCCCGGTTGCGCCGGGAGGCACGCTCGTGATCGTCACCTCGAGCGACGCGGACGTGTTGTTCCCGCCCGCTGGGTCGACCAGCGCCGCCGCCGACGTCGCCGGCCTCGTCTTCTCGCGCCTCGCCGAGCTGGACTTCCAGGCGAATACCGTCGGCGACTCGGGCTTCAGGCCCGCCGTCGCGCGGAGCTGGGAGCGCGCGGACTCGACCACCATCGTGTTCCGCATCGACCCGCGGGCGCGCTGGCACGACGGCGCCCCGGTGCGCGCCGCGGACGTGGCGTTCTCGTTCGACGTGTACTGCGATTCGCTCGTGAACTCGCGGTTCCGCCCCAACCTCGCCGCCATCGACTCGGTGAGCGTGCGGGACAGCCTCACCGCCGTCTACCACTTCGCGCGCTGGTACCCGGAGCAGCTGTACGACGCCACTTACCACACCAAGGTGCTGCCGCGACACCTGCTCGACTCCATCCCGCGCTCGCGCCTGGCCAGCTCCGGGTTCGCCCGCGCGCCGGTGGGCTCCGGGCCGTTCCGGTTCGTCCGCTGGGACGCGAACGCCAGCATCGAGGTCGCGGCCGACACCGCGCACTTCCTGGGCCGCCCCAGGCTGGACCGCGTGGTCTGGCGCGTCGTGCCCGACCCCGCAGCGGCCGTCGCCGCGCTGCTCGCCGGCGAGGGTGACGTCACCCCGGTCGTCCCGCAGGCCGAGCTGCGCGCGCGGGTGCGCGCCTCCCCCGACCTGCGGCTCGTGCCATACGCCTCGAACGGCGTCGCGTACATCGCGTTCAACCTGAGGGGCCGCGGCGGCCGCGGGACGCACCCGCTGTTCGGCGACCGCGACGTGCGGCGCGCCCTCGCCATGGCGGTGGACCGCGCGACGGTCGTGCGCTCCCTGTTCGGCGCGGACGGCGAGGTGCCCGCCGGCGCGACGGCGCGCGCGCAGTGGATCTGGAGCCACTCGATCCGCCAGGTGCCGTTCGACAGCGCCGCCGCGCGGAGGCTGCTGGAGTCCCGCGGCTGGCGCGACTCCGACGGCGACGGCGTGCGCGAGAGGAACGGCGTGCCGCTCCGCTTCGAGCTGCTGCTCCCCACGACGAGCCGGGCGCGCAATGACGCCGCGGTGATCGTCCAGGCGCAGCTGAGGTCCGCCGGCGTCGACATGCGGCTCGTGCCGCTGGAGTACGCGCTGTTCGATCGGCGCAGCCTGCGCAAGGACTTCGACGCCGCCTTCATGGCCCGCACCCTCGACGCCAGCCCCGCGAGCATCGTGCAGCTGTTCGGCTCCGAGGGCGTGCGGCAGAGCAACCTGGGCTCGTACGAGAGCGCGGCGTTCGACTCCCTCGCCCGCCGCGCGATCGACTCCCCCACGCGCGCCGCCGCGCTGCCTCTGTGGCACGAGGCCCTCGGGACCCTCAACGAGGACGCGCCGGCGGTGTTCGTCTTCTCGCCGCCGTTCTTCGCCGCCGTGCAGCGGCGTCTCGAGGGAGTGAGAATCCGTCCCGACGAGTGGCTCGCGACCGTCTCGGAGTGGCACGTGCCGCCGGACGCCCGGTTGCCGCGCGACCGCTGATGGCACGCCCGACCCCGTGCTGACGTACGTCGCGCGCCGTCTCGCCCTGGCCCTCACCACCACCGCCGCAGTCGTCACCATCACGTTCGCGCTGGTCCGCGCCGCGCCCGGCGAGCCGCTGCTCGCCGGCGCCGACGAGCGCTTCGTCCCGCCCGAAACGACCGCGCGCCTGCGCGAGCGCTTCGGTCTGGACCGGCCCGTGGCTGTGCAGTTCGTGCGCTACGTGGCGAACCTCGCGCACGGCGACCTGGGAGAGAGCTTCGCGCGGCACCGCCCGGTCGCCGCCGTGCTGCGGGACGCGCTGCCCAACACGCTCCTCCTCGGGCTCGTCGCCCTCCTGGTCAGCTTCGCGCTCGGCCTGGGCATCGGAGTCGTCCAGGCCGTGCGCGCCGGCACCTGGACCGATGCGGCGCTGGGCGGCGCCGCGCTCGCCTTCTACTCGGTGCCCGCCTTCTGGCTGGGCCTGATGCTGCTGCTCGTGTTCGGCGAGTGGCTCCACTGGCTTCCGGCGACCGGCATGATCGATCCCACGGTGCACGGCTCGCTTTCCGCGGCCGGCCGAGCGCTCGACGTGGCCCGGCACATGATCCTGCCGGCGCTCACTCTGGCGCTGGTGAACGGCGCGGCCGTGGCGCGGTTCCACCGCGCGGCGATGATCGAGGCGCTCGGCGCCGACTTCGTCCGCGCCGCGCGGGCGCGCGGCCTCGGAGAGGGGCGCGTGGTGTTGCGCCACGCACTGCGAAGCGCGCTCGCCCCGGCCATCACCCTCGCGGGGCTCAGCGTGCCGGCGCTGCTCACCGGCTCGGTGCTCGTCGAGAGCGTGTTCGGCTGGCCGGGAATGGGGCGCGTGGCCTACGAAGCCATCTTCTCGCGCGACTACAACGTCATCGCGGCGGTGGCCGTGGTGTCGGGCGTTCTGGTGGCGCTCGGCAACCTCGCGGCGGACATCGGCGTCGCCGCCGCCGACCCCCGGGTGCGGCGCCGGTGAACCCCTACCGCAGCGCCGTGGCGCGCTTCGCGGCCAACCGCTTCGCCCTTGCGGCCGCGCTCGTCGTCGCGGCGCTGGCGCTGGCGGCGCTCGGCGCGCCGATCCTCGCTCCCGCGGACCCCATCGCCCAGCCCGACCCCGTCGGCCTCCAGAACCAGCCGCCCTCCGCCGACTACCCGCTCGGCACCGACCGGTTCAGCCGCGACGTGCTGAGCCGCCTCCTGTACGGCGCCCGCGTGTCGCTCGGCATCGGCGCCGCGGCGGCCCTGCTGGCGGTGACCATCGGCGCGGGCGTGGGCCTCGCCGCGGGCCTGGCCTCGCCCGTCGTGGACCAGGTGCTGATGCGCGGCGTGGACGTCGCGCTCGCCCTGCCGCGCGTGTTCCTGATTCTCCTGGTGCTCGCGCTGTGGGAGAACGCGCCCGCCGGCGCGGTCATCGTCCTCATCGCGGCCACCGGCTGGTTCCAGACCAGCCGCGTCATCCGCGCGCTCGTGCTGCGGCTCCGGGAGACGGAGTTCGTGCAGGCCGCGCGCGCGCTCGGCGCCGGGCGCAGGGAGCTGGTGCTGCGCCACGTCCTGCCGCACATCGCGCCGGCCGTCGTCGTCAGCGCGACCATCGACGTCGGGAACATCATCCTGCTGGAGAGCGGGCTCTCGTACCTCGGGCTCGGCGTCAAGCCGCCGTCCCCCTCCTGGGGGAACATGATCATGGAGGGGAAGGACCAGCTCCTCACGGCGCCGTGGGTGGCGGCCGCGCCCGGCATCGCTCTCCTCGTCACCGTGCTCGCCTGCAACCTGGCCGGCGACGGCCTCCAGGACGCCTTCGATCCCAAGGGAGCGCGATGAGCGAGCCCGTCGGACCCGACGGGACGCCGCAGCGGCCGCGGACCGCGGATGCCGAGCCGGGGACGGCCCGCAGCCCGGCGCCCCCTGCAAACTCCGGACCGATGACGGCCCGGAGCCCGGCGCCCCCGGCAGACTCCGGACCGGCGGCGACCGCGAGCCCGGCGCCCCTGCTCGAGATCGCCGACCTGCGCGTCACGTTCGCCATCGACGAGGGAATAGCGCGGGCGGTGGACGGCGTGGACCTCACGGTGCGGAGCGGAGAGACCGTGGGCCTGGTGGGCGAGTCGGGCTGCGGCAAGAGCGTGACCGCACTCGCCGTCCTGCGCCTCGTCGAGCACCCCGGCCACATCGCCCACGGCAGCCGCGTGCGCTTCGAGGGCCGCGACCTGCTCGCCCTGACCGAGCGCGACATGCGGGCCGTACGCGGAGACCACGTCGGGCTGGTCTTCCAAGAGCCCGCGAGCGCTCTGAACCCCGTCCTCTCCATCGGATCGCAGGTCGCCGAGGTGGTCCGCGCCCACCAGCACGCGACGCGCAGCGAGGCGCGCTGGCGCGCCGTCGAGCTGCTCAAGGCCGTGGGCATCCCCGACGCCGAGAAACGCGCCGACCACTACCCGCACCAGCTGTCCGGCGGCATGCGGCAGCGCGCGCTGATCGCCGTCGCGCTCGCCTGCCGCCCGCGCCTCCTGATCGCCGACGAGCCCACCACGGCGCTCGACGTCACCATCCAGGCGGAGATCCTGGAGCTGCTCGACGACCTGCAGCGGCAGCTGGGCATGGCGGTGCTGCTCATCACGCACAACCTCGGTCTGGTGGCGGAGCGGACTCAGCGCGTCTACGTGATGTACGCGGGGCAGATTGTCGAGGAGGCGCCGACGGACGCGCTGTTCCGCGAAAGCGCGCACCCGTACACGCAGGGCCTCATGGCTGCGGTCCCGCGGCTCGACCAGCCGCGCCGGCGACTCGCGGCGATTCCCGGACAGGTCCCGCCGGCCACGGCGTGGCCGCCGGCCTGCCGCTTCCATCCGCGCTGCCCGCTCGCGTTCGAGAGGTGCAGAACGGAGATGCCGGGCCTGCTGAGCGCCGGCGACGCGCGGCGGGCAAGATGCTGGCTGGTGGAAGGCGGCGGGCACGGGGGCACTGAGGCACAGGGGCACGGTGGTGCAGGAGGTCCGCGCCGATGACATCCGTGCCCCCGTGCGCCCGTGCCCCCGTGCCCCCGCTGTTGGACGTCCGCGACCTCACCGTCCACTTCACGCGCCACGCCGGGCTCTTCGGCGCGCGCGCCGAGGTCGTCCAGGCCGTGAGCGGCGTCTCGCTCGCGATCGGCCGCCGCGAGACGCTGGGCCTGGTGGGCGAGTCGGGGTGCGGCAAGACGACGCTGGCGCGGGCCGTGCTGCGGCTGGTGGAGAAGACGTCGGGCACGGTGCTGTTCGACGGACAGGACCTGCACGCGCTGCCGCCGGGCGAGCTGCGCCGGACGCGGCGCCGGCTCCAGATCGTGTTCCAGGATCCCTACGCGTCGCTCAACCCCCGCATGACCATCGGGCGGGCGATTCGCGAGGGGATCGAGATCCACGGCCTGGCGGCCGGAGCGGAGATCGACCGGCGCGTGTACGCCCTGCTCGAGGAGGTCGGCCTGCCGGCCGACGCCTTCGACCGCTACCCGCACGAGTTCTCCGGGGGGCAGCGGCAGCGGGCTGGCATCGCGCGGGCGCTGGCCGTGGAGCCCGAGCTGCTGGTGTGCGACGAGCCGGTGTCGGCGCTGGACGTGTCGGTGCAGGCGCAGGTGCTCAACCTGCTGGCGGACCTCCAGGCGCGGCGCGGGCTCTCGTACCTGTTCATCTCGCACGACCTCGCCGTGGTGCGCCACGTGGCGCCGCGGGTGGCGGTGATGTACCTGGGCCGCATCGTGGAGGAGGGGCCGGCGGAGGAGCTGTACGAGAGGCCGCGGCACCCCTACACACAGGCGCTCCTCAGCGCGGTGCCGGTGCTGGACCCGGCGACGAGGCGACCGCGCATCGTGCTGCCCGGCGACCCGCCCTCGCCCGTGAACCCGCCGGCCGGGTGCCCGTTCCACCCGCGCTGCCGGCATCCGGGGAAGGACGAGACGTGCGCCACAGTGAAGCCCCAGCTGACCGAGCGCGGGCCGGGGCAGAGGGTCGCGTGCCACAAGGCATCCGGCGCCGCCCGAGAAGCCCTCCGTGAGGAGCGCCACGCATGAGGGCGGCCGCGCTCGCTTGACGCTCCCGGGTCCGCGCCCCACGTTCTCACCGGCCCCCACACCGAGACCCCGATGCCCCTCACCTTGCCCTCGCTCGGCGACGCCCTGGCGGCAGCAGTACGCACGCTGCGCCGCTTCCCGCTCACGCTCCTGGCCGGCCTCGTCGCCGCCACGGCCGACATCCTCCTCATGGAGGACCTCGGACCGGACTGGACGCACGAGCGCCTGCTGACCACCGCCGTCATCGGACTGGGGCTCTTCACCGCGCTCCAGCTCTACGCCGAGCGCCTGCGGCGCCCGCTCGCCCGGCCTCTCTTGTACCTGGCGGGCCTGCTGGTGCCGGCGGGCTTCTTCGTGGGCTACGAGTGGTGGTCGCAGCAGATCTTCTTCGGCCGCTTCGCGCAGCTGGCCATCGCGTCCTTTCTCCTCATCCTCGTTCTCCCCTTCGCGCGGCGCGGCCTCCCCAACGCGTACTGGCAGTTCGGCCGCGCGCTGCTGGAGCGGGGGGTCCTGGCGGCGGTCTTCGGCGTGGTCCTGTTCCTGGGCCTGTCGCTCGCCCTCGCCGCCGCCGACAACCTCTTCGGCGTGGACGTGCCGGCGACCGGGTACGGCCGGCTCTGGGCGGTGGTGACGTTCGTCTTCGGCCCCTGGTTCTTCGTGGGCGGCCTGCCGGAGGACGTCGCGGCGCTGGAGTCGCGGCGCGACTACCCGGCCGCGATCCGCGTCCTGGCGCAGTACGTGCTCGTGCCGCTGGTGTCCGCGTACCTGGTCATCCTCACCCTCTACCTCGGCAAGGTGGTCGTGACCTGGAACTGGCCGAGCGGCTGGATCGGCTTCCTCGTCACCGGCGTGGCGGCCACCGGCATTTTCGCCATCCTGCTGATCCACCCCGACGAGGCCGCCGGGGGCCGGCCCTGGGTGGCGACCTTCGCGCGGCAGTTCTGGATCGCCATCCTTCCGTCGGTGGCCATGCTCTGGCTCGCCCTCTACCAGCGCGTCCACCAGTACGGGCTCACCGAGCCGCGCTACTTCCTGGGAGCGCTGTCGCTGTGGCTCGCCGGCATCGCAGGGTACTACGCGGTGAGGCGCTCGCGGAACATCGCGATCATTCCCGGCTCCCTGGCCATCCTCGCCGTAGTGACCGTCGCCGGCCCTTGGAGCGGCTACTCACTCTCGGAGCGGAGCCAGGTGGCGAGGCTCCACGCGGCGCTGGAGCGCGGCGGGATCCTGGTTGACGGCCAGGTGCGGCTCTCAAGGAGCGAAACGAGGAGCGCGCGGCGGCCGTCCGCGGCGACCGATAGCTCCGCCCGCCCGGGGGCCGGGGAGCGGCAGGTGAGCGCCGCCGACCGCGCGGCCATCTCGGGCACGGTGCGCTACCTCGTAGCCGTGCATGGAACCGGCGCCATCGCGCCCTGGTTCGCCGACACCGCAACGCGCCGCGCCGTGGTCGCCGCCGGCATCAACGGACGCGTGCGCCGCGAGGAGGCCGACCGGTGGGCGGACACGGTCGTCGCGCACCTCGGCGTGCGCTACGAGCGCCCCAGCCGCCCCGGGCGCGTCCGGCCCTTCCGCTACACCATGCCGGAGACCGCGACCCTGACCCTCAGGGGCTTCGACCACATGGTGCCCGTGCAGCCGTCGCGGCCCGGGACCCCCGACACGGGATTCGTGGCGCTCTGGTCGCCGCAGCCTCTTGCGATCAGGCTGCTGCGCGCGGGGGACACGGTGCTGACGGCGCCTCTGGACTCGCTGCTCGCCCGACTCCGCGCGCGTGACGTGGCTGAGGAGCCGATCAGGTGGGAGCGGGGCGTGCCGCACTTCGCGTCCGTGCCGGGCCTCCGTCCGGAGATGTTCGTCGTCAGCCTGGAACGCGAGGGCTGGCGCGCGCAGGTGACGGTGCAGCTGGTGGAGGGCGCCGACAGCGCCGGCGTGGTGCGGGTCGAGCGATTGATGGGAAGGGTGCTGCTGGCCGCGAGGCGGCGGAGGTGAGCGCCGCGTGGGACGGGTAGGTCGCGGCCTCGCGCAGAGACTCCGCCGCCCCTCGGAAACTCCTCCCGCCTCGCCGCGTAGGGCGATGCGTGCGTTCCCGCGCCGCGGCGCCAGGAGGGGATAGAGCCATGCAGGTCGGTCGGCTAGAAGCACCGGACTCCGCGAGGGGGCCGGGAGTCGCGCGCCGGGCGCTCGAATTCCCCCTGACCAGGATCCTCGTCGGAGCCGTCGTCTGTATGTGTGCCGCCCAGACGGCCAACGTGCTGCTCAGATGGCTGCTCGGTCTGACCGGCCTCGACGTGGACGTCGCGAAGATGATCAGGGTGAGCCTGAATCTCGCCGCGATTATCACCGCCTACTACTGGCTCTTCAGGTTCTACGAGAGGCGCAAGATCACCGAACTGGCCCTCCCGCATCTGCCCCGGGAAGGGGCGATCGGCTTCGCCGCCGCGGCCCTGGTCATCGCGCTCGTCGTCCTCGTGCTGCTCGCGTTGGGAGACTACAGACCGCTGGCGGTCAACGGCAGCCTGTTCCTCCAGCTGTACTCCCTCGTGATCATCGCGACCATGGCCGCGACGGAAGAAGTGCTCATGCGGGGGATACTCTACAGGATCACCGAGGCCAGCCTCGGCACCAACATCGCCCTGGCGGTTTCCGGCCTGGCCTTCGGCCTCGGGCACCTGGGCAACGAGAACGTGACCTGGGTGAGCGTGATTCTGATCGCGCTGGGCGGAGTCCTGACAGGCATCGCCTTCACCTCGTCGGGACGGCTGTGGTACCCGATTTCGATGCACGTGGGCTGGAACTACGCTCAGGCCTTCTTCGGGACGACCTTGTCCGGCATGGAGGAATACGCGTCCTATGGCTTCGTGCGCAGCGAGATGCGGGGACCCGAGCTGCTGACCGGCGGCGCGTTTGGACCGGAGAACTCCGTCATCACTATGTCGTTGTTGCTGATCCTGGGTATCTGGACCTACTCCCGAATGCGGAAGAACGGCCGCGTGGTGCCTCCCTTCTGGAGGTCAAGAAACCGCGATCACGCGGCCCCGGCCACACGGTAGGCTTGCCGCCTCGGGTCCGTCGCCCCGCCGCTCAGAAGACCGGCCCGAATCCCCCGTCGCGCATGAGGGCGAGGGTCGTGCCGTCGGAGAGGCGCAAGTCCACGCTCACCGGCAGCACGTCAGGCTGCGTCTCGGGCACGTAGACGCGGTCTATGTGGACGACGGCATCGGGTGAGGAGAACGCTTCGGGGCCCACCTGACCGCCGAAGTGCTCGCTGCGGCCGAAGGCGATGTGCAGGCCCAGTTTCTCATCGAGGAGCACGGCGCCGATCGGCTTGACGCCGAACGCGGCGAGCACCCCCAGGCCGAGCTCGGCGAGGTTGGCGTAGGCGGGCTCCTTCGCGATGAGCGCGGCCTCGCGGTCGGACTCGGGGCCGCGCGTCAGAACCGCGACCGCCTTGTTGGCCGCGATCCGGTAGCGCACCACCTCCACCCCGAACTGCACCGGCAGGACGCCCTCCGAGCGGCTCGGGTCGCCCTCCCGCTCGCCCTCGTAGGGAACGATGTAGGCTTCGCCCGAAGGGAGGTTCCCCGCCACGCCGCGCCGCGGCAGCAGCCCGCCGGAGGCGTGGCCCGTGCGGTAGCGCAGATCGAGGTGAAGCCGGTCCTCGCCGCCGGGGTGGCGGAACACGAAGTCCGCCCCCGTGGCCCTGTCCATCAGGTCCTTGAGGATGTCCACCCGGCGGTTGACCTCGGTGTAGTCGAGGCGCAGCGCGGGGATCATCTGGGCCGTGAAGCCGGGCATGGTAGCGGCCCGCAGCGGGTGCTTGCGGGCGGCCATCTTGAGCGGAGCGGTGGAGCTGAACCGCGTCACCGCCATGATCATCGGGTGGGTGTCGAGAACCTCGGCCATCGGCCGCGCGTCGGCAGGGACGAGCTCGTCGGCAGTTCGCGGCACGGGGCCGCCCCGGTGGATCCAGCAGCGCTCGGGCAGGTCGCCGTTGTTGGTGTGGACGTTCGGGTAGAACAGCAGATGGGTGCGGTAGCCGACCTGCGCCGCCTGAGCGTCCAGCAGCTCCGCCCACTCCGCCGCAATCTGCCGCCGGGCCTCCCACTCCGCGTCGTCCGCCACGCGCGCGTCGGGGAGGTCTATCATGATCCCGAGGGATCGGTCCTCGGGAGTGGGCACGAAGACGCGGGCCACGAGGGCCGCGAGCTCGGCGGACGTGAGGGTCTGGGTCATAGTCGGACCAGAGTAATCCTCCCCCCCGGGGCCGTCAAACGCCGGCCAAGTGACCCCTCTCACCTCTCACCTCTGACCTCTCACGGCCGCCGGCCGCCGGCCGCCCGCTGCACTCTGGCGCTCCCACTCGTTAGAATCCTTGCGGGCGGCCCGAGGGGGATGCGTCGCGGGCCTTTCCGCGGCGCCCCAGCGGGTAGCGGACCACCTGGGAGAGGGCAGCATGCCCACACGCGACACCGACCGGATGCGCGCCGCGCATCGACTGCTGTTCGAGACGACCTACGAGCCCGTGGAGCTCGACCGGGGCTACGCGGGACGGTGGATGCGGATAGACCTCGCCCGCAACGAGGTCGCTCTGCGTCCGGTGACCGAGCAGATGAAGGACCTCTGGACCGGAGGCAAGGGGTTCGACCTCTGGATCACGCTCCAGGAAATCAGCGCCGAAACGAAGTGGGACAGCCCGGAGAACCCGATCTGCATGTGCTCGGGCCCCCTGGGCGGCACGACCTCCTTCCCCGGCTCCGGCAAGACGCTGGTCACCTCCGTCTCCCCTCTCACCGGCATCATGGTTGACTGCAATGTGGGAGGGTTCTTCGGGCCGTTCCTGAAGTTCGCCGGATTCGACGCGCTGGCCATCGTGGGGAAGGCCGCGGCGGAGACCATCGTCACCATAGACGCCACGACGCGCCGCATCACGATCGAGGAGGCCCCGCTGGAGAGCGTGGACTCGCACGTCGTGGCCGAAGAGCTGACCGAGATGTACGCCGACGACGAGCTCGACATGCGCAACATCGCCGTCGTCTCCGCCGGGCGTGCCGCCGAGCACACGCGGATGGGCGTGCTGAACTTCTCCTTCTGGGACTGGCGCCGCCGGGTTCCCCGGCTCAAGCAGGCCGGACGCGGAGGGGTCGGGACCGTCTTCCGCGACAAGAGGCTCAAGGCGCTGGTGATCAAGAACCGGGGCATCACTCCGGCCTGGCGCATCGCCGAGAACAAGGTGGCCTCCCGGACCACTCCCAAGCGCGTCTCCCAGCTGACCTGCCCGAACGAGGTGGAGGAGGTCCGGGGGATCGTCCGCAAGTGGAACGGCGACTCCGAGTTCGTCATCGAGATGCTGCAGGACGTGCAGGAGCGCTTCCGGCACATCCCGAAGACGGCCCTGGATGAGATCTGCCTCGAGACCGGTGTGCCGGCCGCGTACCTCTACCACATCGCCACCTTCTACAAGGCCTTCAGCCTGGAGCCGCGCGGCGAGACGGTGATCCAGGTCTGCATGGGGACCGCCTGCCACGTGAAGGGCTCCGCGCTCGTCCTCGCGGGCTTCGAGCGGGAGCTGGGGATCAAGGCGGGCGAGACCACCGCGGACGGCAAGTACAGCATCGAGCCGGTGGCCTGCCTGGGGGCCTGCAGCCTGGCGCCGGTGGTGAAGTTCGGCGCGGAGATCGTCGGGAACGTCAAGGCCAGGGACGTGGCGCGACTCATCAAGAGAAGGGCCGCCAGGAAGGCCGAGGAGGGCCCGGACCATGTCTAGGCTCAACGTCGCCGACCTGGAGACGATCGCGGCCGAGCAGACCGCGGCGCACGCCGGCTACAAGGCCATGCTGATGGTCTGCACCGGCACCGGCTGCATTTCCGCCGGCGGCTTCAGCGTGCGCGACGGGCTGCGCGCCGAGCTGCGCGAGCGCGGCCTGGAGCAGGACTACCTGGTGGTCCAGACCGGCTGCAACGGATTCTGCGCCATGGGGCCGATAGTGGTGGTGCAGCCCGAAGGCATCTTCTACCAGAAGATCGGGCCGGGCGACCTGAAGGAGATCGTGGAGTCGCACCTCCTGGGCGGCCGGGTCGTCGAGCGCCTGCTGCACAAGGACCCGGTGAGCGGGGCGGTGGGCCGCCGCATGGAGGACATCGGCTTCTTCTCCAAGCAGCAGCTGATCGCGCTGCGCAACAAGGGGCTGATAGATCCCGAGCAGATCGACCACTACATCGCCCGCGGCGGGTACCGGTCGTTCCGGAAGGTCCTCACTTCGATGCCTCCGGAGGAGGTCATCCGGGAGATCGTCGCGTCGGGGCTGCGCGGCCGCGGCGGCGGCGGGTTCCCCACGGGGGTCAAGTGGGAGTCGTGCCTGAAGGCCCGCCTGGAGCGCGACGAGGTCGCCTACGTGGTCTGCAACGGCGACGAGGGGGACCCGGGCGCCTTCATGGACCGCAGCATCATCGAGACCGATCCCCACTCGGTGATCGAGGGGATGCTGATCGGCGCCCACGCCGTCGGGGCGCGCGAGGGCTTCATCTACATCCGCAAGGAGTACCCCCTGGCCATGGACCGGCTGCACGTGGCCCTCGGCCAGGCCCGCGAGAGGGGGCTCCTCGGGAAGGGGATCCTGGGCACCGACTTCTGCTTCGACATCGCCGTGCACCGCGGGGCGGGAGCCTTCGTGTGCGGCGAGTCCACAGCCCTCATGGCCTCGATGTCCGGCCGCGCCGGCGAGCCCCGCGCCAAGTACGTCCACAACGTCGAGTACGGCTTCCGCGACAAGCCCACCGTCCTGAACAACGTGGAGACCTGGGCCAACGTCCCGGCCATCGTCGAGAAGGGGGCGCGGTGGTTCGCGTCCATCGGCACGTACGACGGCAGCGGCAACCCCTGGAACGGCTCCGCGGGAACGAAGGTGTTCTCCCTGGTGGGCGACATCCGCAACACCGGCCTCGTCGAAGTGCCGATGGGGATCAAGCTCCGCGAGATCATCTTCGACATCGGCGGCGGGATTCCGGAGGGCCGGACCTTCAAGGCCGTGCAGACCGGCGGGCCCTCGGGCGGCTGCCTGCCGGAGTGCCTCCTCGACATGCCGGTGGACTTCGATTCGCTGACCGAGGCCGGCTCGATGATGGGCTCGGGCGGGATGATCGTCATGGACGATCAGACCTGCATGGTGGACGTGGCCCGCTACTTCGTCGACTTCCTGGTGGACGAATCGTGCGGCAAGTGCACCCCCTGCCGGGAAGGGCTCTTCGCCCTGGCGGAGACGCTGGGCCGGATCTGCGGCGGCCGGGGGCGGGAGGGCGACGTCGAGTTCCTGGAGGAGCTCTCGGCCACGGTCCGCGACACCAGCCTGTGCCAGTTGGGCGGCTCGGCCCCCAACCCGGTCCTGAGCACCCTGCGCTACTTCCGCGATGAGTACCTGGAGCACATCCGGGACAAGAGGTGCCGGGCCGGGGTGTGCCGGGAGCTGATCACCTACACCATCCTGGCCGACAAGTGCGACGGCTGCGCCGCCTGCCTGCGGCCCTGCCCGGTCGGGGCGATCGAGGGAGAGCGGAAGAAGCTCCACTCGATCCTCCAGGCCAAGTGCATCAAGTGCGGCATCTGCGTCGAGACCTGCACCCGCGGCGCGGTGGAGGTGCGGTGATGGCCGACCCAAGGATCAGGCTCACGGTCAACGGCGTCGAGGTCCTGGCCGCGCGGGATTCCTTCCTTCTCGCGGCGGTGCAGAAGGCGGGCTTCAACGTACCCGCCCTCTGTCACCACAAGGACCTGGTCCCCGGCGGCAGCTGCCGGCTGTGCGTGTGCGAGGTGGAGGTGCGCGGGCGCAAGCGGCTGGTCACGGCCTGCAACTACCCCATCCGCGGCGAGATGAGGGTGGAGACCGACAGCGAGAGCGTCCAGCGGCACCGCAAGGTGCTGGCCGAGATGTACCTCGGACGCTGGCCGAACGTGCCGGTCATTCGCGACGTGGCCGCCCGGTGCGGGGTCACCGAGTCCCGCTTCCGCAGCGAGCTGACCGACGAGAACCCCAAGGCCTGCATCCTCTGCACCCACTGCGTCAGGGCCTGCGAGGAGTTCGTGCTGCAGCGCATCCTCGACTTCGCCGGGCGGGGGATCAAGCGCCACCTGACCATGCCCTTCAACGAGGTGGATCCGCACTGCATCGGCTGCACCTCGTGCGCCTACGTCTGCCCGACCGGGGCGATCGAGATCGTGGACGACCTGAACCACCCGG
>Ga0316628_100000884_pt1 | contig 19993 bp, 16 predicted proteins | sample OWC_Aug_M2_C1_D5_FD_207648 | JGI IMG/M metagenome (GOLD analysis project Ga0316628, IMG submission 207648) | Wetland soil microbial communities from Old Woman Creek delta, Ohio, United States - OWC_Aug_M2_C1_D5_C | ecosystem: Environmental > Terrestrial > Soil > Wetlands | place: USA: Ohio... | reverse complement strand
AGTATAGGCCGAAGGCGGGTTTCTTTGACAGCCGGGTGCCCCGGCTAAGCCCGGTTTTGGCTTACCCGGGGGTCTTCCCGAAATCGGCCTGCCCTTTCCGCCCTTCCGCTAACCGATTGAAATCTCAAGCCCTTTCGCCCCTTTGAGTCCGTCACTATAACGCAAAGCTATAATTCTCGCAACCCCCTCATTCCAAAGCAGATAGATTTCTTGCCTTTCCCCCTCGCGCGTTTACTGTGGAAGCAGCCGCCCAGTGCGGTCCGGCCCACTATTGACAACAAGATAATGGCAGCGTCAACCGCCGATCCGGAGCGCCTCCCGATCTTGCGCCCCTAAGTCCTTTGTTTGACATATTTTGCCCGGAAGTCTTTTAGATCGTCAGATTCAGCGGGAAAATCTCCGTAATCCGCTGATTCCACACGGGCGGGGGGCCCACAGGGGAATGACGTCCGAGTCAACCAGCGTTCCGCCTTCCGCCGCGGCAACGAGGCAGAGGCAAAAAGCCGTAGAGACCCAGCCTGCTGCGTCTCCACGCGTCTGTGCCGATTTGTGAGCGCGGGATGTCCCCGCAGTGGACGAGTCTCCGCGTCACCTGATCACGGCGTGGATCTCGATGAACGGACGGCGGACGATGATGCGCCCCAGGTCGTCTTCGTAATAATAGTAGCGGGCGCCCTGGTAGACATAGGTCCGGCAGCCGTACTTCCGGGCCTGGCCGGGAGGCAGTCCGCAGTTGCCCCAGCCGGTCTTCGCGCCGCGGCTCCACCCCGGCGGCCGGCTGCCGCGGAAGTCGTAAGTCCGCATCTCGTAGTTCCCGTGGCGCTCCCAGCCCTCATGGTCCCGGTCGCGATCGTGGTGCCGGTCCGCGCGGCGGTCGCCGTGGTGCTCCTTCCTTCCTTCGCCCCTTCCGTGGTCGGCCGAAGCCGTGGGCGGAATCCAAACCAATGCCGCCGTCAGTGCGAGTACAGCAAGCCAGCGTTTTCGCATATTGCTTTCTCCTGCCATGTCTTGGAGCAATTGGGCTGCCGAAGGGAAGCCCTTGTGGATTCAGTGGCTTACGCGGTGCAGGCTTACCAAAGTGCTAAGCAGGAAGCGACCCAGTCAGGGGGAAGTTCTTACATGACGGCGATAGAGACGCAGCATGCTGCGTCTCCACAAGCATGGAGACGACGATCAGGGGCGCTGCGCGGCGCCGGGCTAGCGCGCGGCGACGCGGCTGTCGAGGGGCACGATGCCTTCCATGTGCTGCAGGATGGAGCGGTCCTGCTCCTCGCTGAGGAAGCGCGCCACCATGGGATAGAGCACGCGGTCCTCCTTGTAGATGTGGTCGTGGATGAGGAGCGCGAGCTTGCGGCCGTAGAGCTGGAAATCGGCGGCGGCCTGGGGCTTCTGCAGGCCGCGGCGCAGGGCCTCGCCGGCGTGGTGCATGAGCGCGTAGTTCGTGGAGATCTCGCCGTGCTCGCCGCGCAGCACCGCCAGCGGCCCGACGTCGCGCGGCAGGAACTCCTCCAGCACCGGGAACAGCGCCTCATCCTCCTTGCGGATGTGGCACAGCACCTCGCGGTCGAAGAAGCGGCAGACGTGTTCGTAGGCCTCCACCCGCTCCGCCGTCCACGGCGGCGGCGCCTCGAAGAGCTCCTCCAGGATGCGGAGGAACTTTTCCGTCTCGCGATGCTCGCTCAACAGATGCGTGATGGAGAGCTGGTTCATCCGCCTATTGCTTGGCTGCGGCGATCAACTGCTGCACCTTGTCGCGATTCTCGTAGTTGGGATTGGTGGCGAGCAGCTTCTTCCAGGTGGCGACGGCCGCCTTGCTGTCCTTGAGCCCGTCCTGCTGCACAACCCCGAGGTTGAAGAGCGTCTGCGCGTGGTTGGGATCGAGCTTCAGCGACTTGTCGAACTCCTCCACGGCGCGCTTGGGGTCGCCGGTGTAGAAGTAGCAGGTGCCCATGTCGGTGCGCACGTTGACGTTCTTCGGGTCCACCTCCAGCGCCTTGGCGTAGTACTGGATGGCGGGCGCGTACTGGCGGTGGTCCATGTAAAGGTTGCCGAGCTGCTCCAGCGCATCCACGTCGGCGGGATTGCTCTGCACGCGGGCGAGCAGGGAGCCGGCCATCTGGTTCACCATGTCGGCGGTCGGCATCTGCGCCTGCGGGTTCATGCCGGCGGGGGCCGCCGCGGTGCTGGAGGAAGGCGCGCTGCCCGGCACCGGCGACGACGAGCCGCGGTAGAGGTAGCCGAGCGCGATGCCCGCCAGCAGGCAGATCGCCGCCAGCAGGTAGGCTTCGCGGCTGGTCCACGTCGCCGGCGCGGAGTTCTGGTTGGGATTCTGGGAGTTTTCGCGATCCTGGATTGCCACGGTGGTCATTCCCCTCTGCGGGCCGAAGCGGCCGAAAATGCGGAAGGCGCCGGAGGCGACATCTTTCAGGACCGCCGAGAGTTCGCCCAGTTCCCGGGACCACGCCCGCGGCGCCTTCCTATTTCATGCGATGACGACGCAGCCGCCACCGGATGAAAACTTCAGCTACAGGATGGCACACCGGGGGCCATTCGTGGGGGTGAACGCGACCCGGCATCTCGCCGTGTTTTCAGTCGGTTAGGGAGGAGGTGCCGACCTGGTCACAGAAGATCGGGAGAAGCGATGCGGCATATGACCCGCCCGGCGTGCGTTTTACCCCGGTGAAAGCCGCTTCAATCGCGAATCCGGAGGGGACCCGCAGCGCATCTTGTTGTAAATGAAGAGCATACGATCCGGCGAGCTGTGGCACGACAACTGCTAATAATTTCAGCGTATTTCGGGCCGAACCCAGGTTGCAGTTGGGCCGAACCCAGGAAAGTGATCTCGGATTCTTAGGCTTCGCAGGACGGGCCGGATCGGGACGTTGGGCATTCATACCGCAGGCAGGCCAACCAGCCTCATTCAGTCGTACCCAATGTTTCGCGCCGGCCCGAAAAGATGTGAAAGGCCCCGGATGAAGGAACAAATCGAGAACTGGTCCTACCGCATGACGCTCTTCCTGCTGTTCTGGCTGGCACTGCTGTTCGTGCTGACCGCAGCGAGAGCGTAACTGACGCTCTTCCCCCCGTTGATGAACACGCGGCCCGCGGGCCTCGTGTTTGTCTTTGCAGCAATCAGCAATCAGCAATCAGCAATCAGCAATCAGCAATCAGCAATCAGCAATCAGCAATCAGCAATCAGCAATCAGAAGAACCTGAGACCCGTTGGTAGTCTTCGGAAATCCACAAGAAACACGGCCCGGCAGGAGCCGGGCCGTGTTGGCGGACGTGCCACGCGCGGGTGAGGGTGTCCGCGCTGCTTGCGCACTCTGGCCGGCTGGACGCCGGCGCTACCTCAGAGGAAACCGCCCAATTCGCGCTCTTCCATCTGCACGTGCTGCTTGAGTTCGGCGGTGAAGCGCGTGCCCTGTTCCTTGAGCTGGCAGAGAGCGTCCTCGAGGTCGGTGGAGTTGTCGTAGTTGTCGAGGGCGCGGCAGAAGACGACCAGGTCGCGGCGCAGTTCGTCGTGCTGCCGCTTGCAGGCGTGCGCCAGTTCCAGGAGCTCGGGGCTGATGCGCGCCACCGTGTCCAGCACGCTGGCCTCCTCCCGGGTGAAGTGCTCGGGGAGGTGCTCGGCCAGGCGGAAGGCGTAGCGGTGCACGTCGTCGATGCTCTTCAGGTTGGCGTAAACCTCGGAGTAGCAGACGAGCTGGTCGAGGGCGAAGTCCAGGTCGTCGAGCATCTGCATCAGGGCAGTGTGCTCCAGGTGGATCTTGGTGGTTTCGTCACGAAAGGTCGCGGGTAGCGATGCCATCGTCTCACCTCGACAAGAAGTCGTGCCCCAGGGATGAGCATTTGCTGTGCCACCACGCAAGGTCAGGGGCGCACCTGCAAAATCAACAGTTTGCAGACGAGATCCTGAAAGATCCGGCCCCCGTGTGGGCGCGGTGACGCCTTCCTGTGGGCCGAGTGGCGCAACCGATTGGGTGAGGTGACGCAAAAGGAGGGGGACGGAATCTGGAGTGGTGCCATAAGCGCCATCTTTTCAGGCGCTTACATCAGGCCGCTCATGGAACGACAGATGCTTTCTCTCATCTGAAACCAAGGGGGTAACACGTGTCTACTGCCATTGAGCCGATGAAGAATCAGCAAGAAGAAGTCAAGGAGGGTGCTGCGCAGTATCCGGGGATCGTGTCCACGGTGGACGGATCGGGCGCGGTAGTGTGGGTGGATGCGCAGATCGCGCAGGGCGCGTGCGCCTACCCGATCACGCCTTCGACGCCGATGGGCGACGGCTTTGCCACCGAGTACGCCAACGGCAAGAAAAACCTGTGGGACGAGCCGCTGGTGTTTCTGGAGCCGGAGTCGGAGCACAGCTCGGCTTCGGCCTGCGAAGGCTTCGCGCTGGCGGGCGGCCGGGTGTCGAACTTCACCTCCGGCCAGGGCCTGATCCTGATGAAGGAAGTGCTGTACGTGATCTCGGGCAAGCGCCTGCCGGTGGTGTTCCACATCGGAGCGCGCGCCCTGACCTCGCACTCGCTGAACGTGCACGCCGGGCATGACGACGTGATGGGCGTGGCCGACGTGGGCTGGGGCATCGTCTTCGGGCGCAACGCCCAGGAAGCGGCCGACCTGGCGCTGATCGCGCGCCGCGCCGCCGAGGAGTCGGAGACGCCGTTCATGAACGTGCAGGACGGCTTCCTCACCACGCACACGCTGGAGACCGTGCATCTGCCCGAGCCCGAGCTGATGAAGGAGTTCGTGGGCGCGCCGGCGGAGAAGCTGCGCAGCATGTTCGATCCCGCGAAGCCCATCCTCAGCGGCTGCGTGCAGAACCAGGACAGCTACATGAAGGGCAAGGTGGCGCAGCGCTGCTTTTACGACCGCGTGGCGCCGGCGCTGAAGAGCGCCATGGAGCGCTACAGCAAGCTCACCGGCCGCAAGTACGAGTTCATCCACGGCTACAAGATGGAGGACGCCGAGTACGCGCTGATCGGCATGGGCTCAATGATGGACACCGCCGAAGCGACGGTGGACTACCTGCGCAAGCAGGGACTGAAGATCGGCGCGGTCACCATGGTCAGCTTCCGCCCCTTCCCCAGCGAGGAGCTGGCGGAGATGCTGCGCCACTGCAAGGCGGTGTCGGTGATCGAGCGCTGCGACACGCCGCTTTCGGAATCGAACCCGCTGACCATGGAGATCAAGGCGGCGCTGGCGGAAGAGCTGATGGGCAGCGGCAAGCCCGGGCGCATCCCTGAAGTCTATTCGGGGGTGGCGGGCCTGGGCGGGCGCGACCTGCGGCCGGGGCACTTCGTGGCCGCGGCGGCCAACATGATGACCCCCAGCCCCCGCAAGAAGTTCGTGCTGGGCGTGAAGCACGTGGACTCGCTCGACATCGTGGACGATCCCGACGTGCGGCCGGCGGGCGCCTTCTCGCTCCGCGGCCACTCCATCGGCGGCTTCGGCTCGGTGACCACCAACAAGGTGATCGCCAGCGTGGCCAGCGACCTCTTCAACCTCTACGCCCAGGCCTTTCCCAAGTACGGCTCGGAGAAAAAGGGCCTGCCGACGAACTACTACCTGACGCTGGCCCCGGAGCCGATCCGGCTGCACTGCGAGCTGAACATCGTGGACTTCGTCGCCATTCAGGACCAGAACGCGTTCCTGAGCGGCGATCCGCTGGTGGGGCTGCATCCGGGAGCGATCGTTTACTGGCAGTCGCAGTTGCCGGCGGACAGAGTGTGGGCGAGCCTGCCGGCGGCGGCGCGCAACCGCATCCGCGATGGGAAACTGCGGCTGTTCACGATTGACGCGCAGAAGATCGCCAAGGAGTCGTCGAGCCGCGCCGACCTGCAGATCCGCATGCAGGGCATCGTGCTGCTGGGCTCGTTCCTGAAGCTGACGCCCTTCCGCGAGCGCCTCGGGCTGAGTGAGGAGCAGCTCTTCGGCGCGCTGGAGAAGACGCTGACCAAGTACTTCGGGAAGCGCGGCGGGCGCGTGGTGGAAGACAACATGAACGCCGCCAGGCGCGGCTTCCGGGAAGTCACGGAAGTTGTCCCGCCGGCCGAGCGGCTCGCCGACACGGGCAAGAAGAACGGCGACGCCTGGGTGGCCTACAGCACGGCGGGCGGCGACCTGGTGCCGGCGGACTTCTGCGAACGCATCATCACCGGCTACGCGCGTGGCAAGGAGCCGGAACTGGAAGCCGACGAGTACGTGGCGCGCTCCCTGATGCCTCCCTCGACCGGCAAGCGGCGCAGCTTCCGCACCCTCGGCCCCGACATCCCGGTGTTCGACGCCTCGAAGTGCGTCGGCTGCATGGAGTGCGTCAACGTCTGTCCCGACACGGCGATCCTGGCGAAGGTGGCCGAGATCCCGGTGGCGGAGGGAATGCTGGCGCGCATCGCGCAGCCGGAGCTGCGCGCGGCAGTGCAATCGCGCTTCGCCAGGACCGCCAAGTATCACGACATTCCCGTCAAGAAGGGCGAGGCGGGCGGGCTGTTCGGCATCTTCGTGGACGCCGACAAGTGCAAGGGCTGCGGCGAGTGCGTCACCGCCTGCGGCACGCACGACGCGCTCAAGATGGTGCAGAAAGCTGCCAACGGCGACGGCGGAGCGGAGCTGAAAGAGTTCGACGCCGCCATGGACCTCTACCGCGAGCTGCCCGACACGCCGAGGAAGTTCATCAACGAGAAGGCGCTGGGCGACATGATGCTGGCCACCAGCTCGCAGCTCTTCGTGGGCGGCGCCGGATCGTGCATGGGCTGCGGCGAGGCGACCTCGGTGCGCCTGATGCTGGCCGCCACCGGCTTCGTCTACGGGGCGGAGAAGATCGGCATCGTGGGGGCGACGGGCTGCAACTCGGTCTTCGGCTCCACCTATCCCTTCAACCCGTATGCCGTGCCGTGGACGAACTCGCTCTTCGAGAACGCCCCGGCCGACGCCATGGGCATCCGCCTGCGCTGGAACCAGCAGGGCCACGAAGACTACAAGCTGTGGGTGCTGGGGGGCGACGGCGCCATGTACGACATCGGCTTCCAGTCGCTGTCGCGCATGCTGATGTCGGGGCTGGACATCAAGGTGCTGGTGCTGGATACGCAGGTCTACTCCAACACCGGGGGCCAGACCTCGACCGCGACCTTCATGGGCCAGGACGCCAAGATGGCGCAGTTCGGCAAGGCGCACCCAGGCAAGACGGAGATGCGCAAGGAAATGGCGCAGATCATGATGGCGCACCCCAACGTGTACGTGGCGCAGGTCACCATGGCGCACCTGAACCACTATTACAAAGCGGTAATGGAAGCCAACGCCTTCCCCGGACCGGCGGTGCTGATCGCCTACGCCGCCTGCCAGCCGGAGCACGGCATCCCGGACGACGCCTCCATCGAGCACGCCAGGCTGGCGGTGGAGAGCCGCGCGTTCCCGCTGCTGAGCTACGATCCGCGGCGCGGCGAGAGCCTGAAGCAGCGCCTCAGCCTGGTGGGCAACCCCTCGGTGAAGGACGACTGGATGAAGGACAAGACCGGACAGCCGGTGGACTTCATCACCTTCGCGCGCAGCGAGGGGCGCTTCGCGCGCCACTTCGACAGCGACGGCAACGCCGACGAGTTCATCAAGGTGGCGCAGGAAGACCGCCTGAGGAACTGGCGGCAGCTCCAGGAGCTCGCGGGAGTGAGGTAAAACCGGGATGGGACGCGGCGGCGTGCCGCGTCCCGCAACCTGTGGCAGGGAGGACGGCCATGAGCGCAGCGCAAAGCATCGAGCCGGGCACGGCGCCGCGGATCAACTTCCGCAACATCCTGCTGGCGACCGACTTCTCGCCGGCGTCGGAGACGGCGCTGGTGTATGCCACCGCGATCGCGCGGCGTTACGACGCCAAGATGTACGTGGCCCACGTCATCAAGTCTGACGCCTACCAGTTGGTGCCCGCGGAGGCGATGAGCGCCACCCAGCAGCAGACGTGGCGCTACGCCGAACAGCAGATGACCGACCTGCTGATCTCCGGGCGCCTGCGCGGCATCCAGCACCAGGTGCTGCTCAAGCAGGGCGAGGTGTGGGACGTGCTGGAGCAGGTGGTGCAGGCGCACGACGTGGACCTGGTCGTCCTGGGAACGCGCGGCCGCACCGGACTGCGCAAGCTCATCCTCGGCTCCACCGCGGAAGAGGTCTTCCGCCTGTCGCCGGTGCCGATGCTCACCGTCGGACCCAAGGTGGTGAAAGACGCGGAGCTGAGGCTCGGCAACATCCTCTACGCCACCAACTTCCGTCCCAACTCGCTGGCGGCCGCGCCCTTCGCCTTTTCGCTGGCGCGGGAGAACGGCGCCCGGCTCACCATGCTGCACGTGGTGACGGAGGCGGCGCCCGCCCTGGCGGAGGAGATGCAGCGCGTCACCGACCACTACCTGGATTGCCTGCAGGAGATCGTCCCCGGCGACTTCCCCCAGGACCCGGAGCTGGTGGTGAAGTTCGGCGCGCCCGCCGAGACCATCCTGAAGGTGGCGGAAGAGAAGAACGCCGACCTCATCGTCATCGGCGTGCGTCCCGTGGAGGACGAGAAGGAGCAACTGCCGCCCCCCAAGGCGTACCGCCTGGTGTGCAGCTCGCGCTGCCCCGTGCTCACGGTGCGCGGGAAAAAGAGAAAGCAATAGTCAGTAGTCAGTAGGCAGCAGGCAGTTGGGTCCGCTTTGCACGATCATGCGTGCACCCGCTAGCTGCCAGCCGCGAAGCGGCGGCAGAATCCAGCCCAGGGCGGGAGCCCTGGGTAAGCGGCGGGAAAGGCGCGTCATGCCATCGCCTGATGTATGCGTCCGCGGAGCATGCAATTTGCGCCATCACGCGCCGGAGTTGACGTCCTGCGCCCGCCCCTTCCACTGGCCACCTCGGCCTGACCAGTAATTCAGCGCCGAGTGCACGGTCGCCACGAGATAGAAGATGGCGGCCAACGGCAGCGCCAGCGCCCACAGCGGGTTCCCGCGGTAGAAGCGCACCATTGGAAGATAAGAGATCGTCATCAGCGCCCAGGCGGAGGCACCGAGTGCGATGGGTAGCGTGTGCCCGCTGAAGAGCAGCGCGACGGGCGCGACGAAGGTCAGCAGCAGGCCCAGCACGCAGCCCAGCAGCAGCAGCGCGGAGTGGCGAAGCTGGTTGAAGGCGGTGCGCGCGATCATGCGCTCGATCGCGCCGAAGCTCCCATGGGGACGGAAGCTGGCGGAGGCGGGCGCGAGACCGAGCCAGAGCGAGCCGCCGCTGCGCTTGATGGCGGCGGCCAGGGCGCAGTCGTCGATGATCTCCGCGCGGATTCGCTCGATGCCGCCGGCGCGCTCCAACGCTTCAGGACGCACCAGCATGCAGCCTCCGGCGGCGCCCGCGACTCGCGAGCGGCGGTCGCCCACCCGGCGCGGCGGATAGAGCAGGAAAAAGAAATAGACGAAGGCAGGGATCAGGAGCTTCTCCGCCGCCGTCGCGCAGTGCAGGCGCACCATGTAGGAGACGAGATCGTGCGGGCCGCTCTCGGCGAGCGCGATGAGGCCGGAGAGAGCGTCGGGAGCGTGGGCCACGTCGGCATCGGTGAGGAGCAGGAAGTCGGGCTGGAAGTCGCGGGCGCGCGCCACGCCTTGGGCCACCGCCCACATCTTGCCCGTCCAGCCGGAGGGAAGCGTGGCGCCGGGGATCACCGTCAAAGAACCGGAGCGGCCCAGATCGGCGGCGGCACGGCGTGCGACGTCGGCGGTGCCGTCACTGCTCGCGTCGTCCACCAGAAAGATGTGCAGCGGGCCGGGAAAATCCTGACGAAGCAGGGAAGTGATGGCGGCGGCGATGACATCGGCCTCGTTGCGCGCGGGGATAACGACCGCGACGCGCTGCGCGGACGAGGACGTCCGCGCAACAGCCGGCGAGGACGCCGGCGCTACCAGCCAGAAGCGGCCGTGGAAGACGACGAGGTAGATCCACGCGGCGAGCGCGACGGCCGCCAGGATTGTCATTTCTTGTAGACCACGCCGCCCTTCATCACGAAGTTCACTTTTTCCATCACCGTGATGTCCTGGAGCGGATTGCCGGGGACGGCGACGATGTCGGCCAGCTTGCCGGGCGCGATGGAGCCGATCTTGTCCTGCATGCCGAGCAGTTCGGCGGCGGTCATCTCGCTCGACTCGAGCGCCTGCATGGGCGTCATGCCGAACTTCACCATCTCGGCGAATTCTTTGGCCGGGTTCACCGTCCAGGGGAAGCCCCCGGCGTCGGTGCCGAAGGCGATCTTCACGCCCGCCTTCAAGGCGCGGTGGAAGGTGTCCTCGTGGATCTTCGTCATCGCGACCCACACCGGCGAACCCTCGGCGGCGCGGCCCTGCGCCACGTACTCGCCCACGAAGATTGTCGGGACGTAGAAAATGCCCTTCTCGGCCATGGTTTTCAGGTCGTCGTCGGAGATGTAGTAGCCGTGCTCGATGGAGTCCACGCCGGCGGTAACGGCGTTATGCACGCCGTGCAGCGCCATGGCGTGGGCGGCGATCTTGTGGCGCTCACGATGCGTCTCGTCCACGATGGCGCGCAGCTCGTCCAGGGTGAAGGTGGGGATGTCGTTGAGCACGCCGCCGGGCTGCACGTAGTAGCTGCGGTCAACGTACACCTTGACCCAGTCCACGCCGTGGGAGATCTGCTCGCGCACCGCCAGCCGCCCGCCTTCGACGCCGTCCACCTGCTGCACGCCGACGGGCATGTGGTACTCCGGGGGGAAGCCCTGCAGCGGGTAGGCGCCGGTGACGTCCATGGCGCGCCCGGCGACCTCCATGCGCGGGCCGGGGATGTAGCCGTACTTGTTGATGGCGTCGCGCAGATCGACGTCGGCGTACATCGCGCCCTCGGTTTCGAGATCGCGCAGGGTGGTGAAGCCGTAGTCGAGCGCCTTCCCGGCCGCCACCATGCCGCGGATGGTGCGCATGGGCAGCGCCTCGCGCAGGATCTGGTCCTCGTATTCCCTGGCGGTGATGTCGCCCTGCAGGAGGACGTGGGTGTGGGCGTCAATGAGGCCGGGGAGGCAGGTCTCCTGGGAGAGGTCAATGACCTGCGCGCCGGCCGGGGCGGCGGAGGCGCCCACTTCCGCTATCTTGTCGCCGCGAATGAGGATGGAGACATGGCTGCGCGGCGCGGTGCCGGTGCCGTCGATCAGCGTACCGCAGCGGACCAGGACGGTTGGTGTCGCCGCAGCGGCTGGAGCCTGCGCCGGCAGAGAGGCGGCGCACAGCAGAATGAGGATCGTCAGCGAGCAGAGATAACGCATGGTTTGCTCCCGGGAAGAAATGAACCGGGAACGATATCACCGCGCGCGGACAAAGAAAAAGGGCCGCCGCGGCGACCCTTGTAATCTCGCGCGTCCGCGGGCGAGGGCGCCCGCGGCCACGCCGACGGTTTCAGGAGCGCTCGGCGAGCACGAGGTAGTGGTGGAGGCCGATGCGCAAGCCGGCGCGCGCTACCCACCCGCTGCGGTGCAGCGTCTCCATGACTCTCTCCAGCGGCACGCGCACCTCGAGCGGCGGTCCCGGAGGATGCTCCGTGTCGGGACGCCAGTCGAGAATGGCGACGCGCCCCCCGGGCTTCAGAATGCGGCCCATCTCGCAGAGCGTGTCCCGCGGTTCTTCCAGCTCATGCCAGAGATTGGCCAGCAGGGCACGGTCACAGGAATGCGGAGGCAGATGGGTGACGGCGGATTCACCTTCGACCAGCTCGATGTTGCGGGGCGCGTCCTGGGCGGTGAGCTTCTCCCGCAGCAGGGACAGCATCTCGGGCTGCACGTCGACGGCGAAGACCTTGTCGACCGCCTGGGCCAGCGGCAGGGCGAAGTAGCCGGTGCCGGCGCCGATGTCGACGACCGTCATGTGCGGCTCCAATAAGAGGTGGCGCAGGACGTCGTCGGGAGGCAGCCACTTGAGCCGCTCGGGATCTTCCAGGCGATGCGCCAGGGCGGGATCAAATCGCTTGTCGTGCGCGGTGGAGCTCATTTTTGAGCCCCAGGGAGCTGGGACGTGGAGTCAGGGGAGGAAGCCGGGCGTCGATCCTCGACGCTGCAGGCCGTGCCTCATGTGGGGACGCCGAGCTTGGGCAGCAGCCAACGGGTGAGCACCAACCAGGCTGCCAGGAACAGAAGAAAAATTACGAAATCGCGCATAAAGCCATCATACGCGAAGCCGTCAGCGCGCTGGAATCCCGCGGCACCATCTCCGTCACCGCCGTGCTCCGGAGCGCGCCTGCGAACTCTCTTCCGCGTAGTCGCTGTCACGGCAGCAGGGCGGGAGCACCCAAAGCCCGCTGATCTCTCCGTCGGAGGCAGGCGAACCAAGCGCCTGGCGCGGCGGTCACCAGCGCAGTAAACGCAATTGCTAGTGGTGGTGCCGGGCGCAGCCACGAGCGTTGGCGTTTACTCCTCGATTTCCACAGAAAACACCCTGACCTCAGAAAATCCTATTGACAGGAAAGGATTTGGGCGTAGGATGTGGTCGAAAGTGGTCCAAAGTGGTTGACAGTTGTAGGTCGTGGGAACAGGTGCCCGGCAGTGGAGCAGGACCTGAATGGCGGATAAAACACCGAGTTTCTCGCCAGAACCGACCATAGACGCAGTCGATCTTACCGCTTTGGCCGCTTTGGCGGCAGTAACTGCCGCAGTTCATCGGGGCAGGGGACCTCGCAAGCCAGGGAAGAGCGATGTTTCGCGGCAACCATCCAACGCGCGTGGACGAAAAGGGGCGTCTCAAGGTCCCGGCGGAATTCAAGCGCGTGCTCGACGAGAAGTACACGGGCGTGCAGTTTTACGTCACCAGCCTGGATGGCAGGGTCGCGCAGATCTATCCCTTCGAGGAATGGCAGCGGCTGGAAGAGAAGCTGGCCAAGCTCTCGACCTTCAACCCCACGAAGAAAAAGTTTCTGAACCGCGTCAACTACTACGGTCAGGTGGTGGAGATGGACGCCCAGGGACGGCTGCTGATGCCGCAGTTGCTGCGCGAATCGGCGGAGATCAAGGGCGAAGTGGCGGTGCTGGGCAACCTGACCTATCTCGAAGTGCGGAACATGGAAGCGTTCCGCAAGGAATTGGAGTCGGAGCCGTTCACACCGGACGATGAGAAGACACTCGACGAACTGGGCATTTAGTTCAGGGGTTGAGGCCGACGCCGTGGTCGGGGCGCGGGATCGGGCGTGAATGGCAGACGGCGGGCAAGGTTCGCAGGACGCTCCCGAGCGGGGCGGCATGGAAACGCAGTCGGGTGGCCATGTACCGGTTCTTTTAAAAGAGACGATCGATTTCCTGGTTATCGCGCGTGGCGCGGTGATTATCGACGCGACCCTCGGGCTGGCCGGACACTCTTGCGCTATCGCAAGGCGCCTCGGCCGACCGGGTCATTTGATTGGCTTCGATAAGGACACCAACGCCCTGGCGATGGCCCGCCTACGGTTGCAGGAAGCCGCCGCGGCGCACGGGGAAGACTGGCCGCGGGTGACGCTGATCCACGCCAGCTTCGCCGAGCTTGCCGAGCGCATGCCGCCGGCTTCGGCCGACGGGGTGATCGCCGATCTCGGCGTCAGCTCGCTGCAACTGGGGCAGCCCGAACGGGGCTTCAGCTTTCAGGCGGAAGGGCCGCTCGACATGCGGATGGACCCGCACGGCGAGCGCACCGCCGATCAAGTGGTAAATCGGATGGACGAAAAGCATCTCGCCGATCTGATTTACGAATTCGGTGAGGAAAGGAGGTCGCGGAGAATCGCCAGAGCCATTGTCCGGGCACGGCCGATACGAACTACCGCTCATCTGGCAACAGTTATATCGGCCGCGCTCCGGCCAATGAAATCCGAGCGCATTCATCCCGCGACGCGTACTTTCCAGGCAATCCGAATTTGGGTGAACCACGAACTGGACGACCTGGGGGCGCTGCTCGAAGCGGCGCCCCGGGTACTCAAGCCCGGCGGGCGACTGGCGGTCATCAGCTTCCACTCGCTGGAAGACCGGATGGTGAAAGACGCACTGCGCGACGGCGCCCGGGAGGGTGTGTGGCGAATCCTGACGAAGAAGCCCGTCACCGCAGGGGAAGAGGAAATCGATCGCAATCCGCGTTCGCGCAGCGCCAAGCTGCGGGCGGCGGAACGAGTTTAAAGTTTCCGGGACGGTGCTCCTTTCTTCGACTAGGGCGAAAACATTCCACACACCTTCCATTCGATGGCACCGTCCCGGAAAAAAGTTTAGAGACACGAAGGGAGCACGACATGTTCAGGGGAACGACAATCGAAGAGCTGACGTCGCTGGTGCAGCGCGCCGAGGCGCACGCCGAGCAGCAGGAGAAACCGGGCCTGCAGCCCTGGATCGTGAAGGCGCCGGTGGCGCCGCGGCCGGAAACGGTGTACGAAACGTCGCCCCGGCACCTGCTGGGAGCGGCCTAAACGGAGAAGCGGGGACCATGGCAGCAGCGAGCGCAATTTCGGGAGTGTACACGGCAGCGCCACGCGGGCAGCGCGCCGCTTCCGCCTGGTTCGCCGGGACACCGGAGGTGTACTTCGCCAAGGCGATCGACAACTCGCGCCTGGTGAAGGTGGCCGATCCGCGCCGCCGCCGCGAGATGGCCATGTTCGCAGGGGCGCTGGTGTTGCTGTTTGCCGTGGTGATGGTCTATGCCTGGCAGCACTTCAGCGCCATCCAGTACGGTTACGAGATCGAGGAGCAGAAGGTACAGCGCGACGCGCTGCTGGAGCAGAACCGGGCGCTTCGCCTGGAGGAAGCTTCGCTGCGCGATCCCGAACGCATCGACACCCTGGCGCGCGAGATGGGGCTGAACACGCCGCAGGCCGGCCAGGTGGTGCGCCTGGACGCGGGCAGCGCCGACCCCAGCGTGCCCATGATGGCGCAGGCGGCGCCCGTCTCGGTGGTGACGGAGACGCAATAACGGTTTTTCCAGCCTGGTTGGGGTAAGCCGGGCGCGGTCCTGAACCAGGGACGCACCCGCAGAATTGGCGGCCGGGCTCCGCGAAGGAGTCCGCCGCCACATTCATCTCAAGAGGTCCATGCCCGCGAATCCGGCGTTGCACGGCAGTACCCGGCGGATCTACCTGATGGCAGGGATGCTTTCCCTGTGGGTGCTGGCCATCGCGGTGCGCCTGGTGGACCTGCAGATCGTCCGCTACCCCGACTTCCTGCGCCGCGCCGCGCGCCAGCAGCAGCGCACCATCGAGGTCACGCCCAGCCGCGGCGTCATCTACGACCGCAACGGGCGGGAGCTTGCCATGAGCGTCATGGCGGACTCCATCTTCGCCGTGCCCAGCGAAATCCCCGACCAGGCCACGGCGGCCCACCTCCTGGGCAGGATCCTCAACGACGATCCGCGCGCGCTCCTGGCGCGCATGCAGGCCTCGCGCAACTTCGCCTGGATCGAGCGCAAGGTGGACACCGCGACCGGGGACCGCGTCCGCGCCCTCAACCTGAAGGGCATTTATTTCCAGAAGGAGCCCAAGCGCTTCTACCCGAAGAAGGAACTGGCGGCGCAGGTGATCGGCTACGTGGGCCTGGACGACGCGGGCCTGGCGGGCGTCGAGCGTGGCTACAACGATCAGTTGCAGGGGCGTCCGGGGCGGCGGCTGATCTCCATGGACGCGCGGCGCAGGGCGCTGGGCGGCGTGGAGCGTCCCCCGGAACCGGGGCAGAACATCGTTCTCACCCTCGACGAGAACATCCAGTACATCGCGGAGCGCGAGCTGGAAAAGGCGATGGCGGAGACGCATTCGCTGGCCGGCACGGTCATCGTCGAAAACCCGAACACGGGCGAGATCCTGGCGCTCGCCAACCGGCCGACCTTCAATCCCAACGAGGGCGTCGGCAAGCCGTCCGAGCTGCAGGACCGCGCCATCAGCGACATCTACGAGCCGGGATCCACCTTCAAGCTGGTCACCATCTCGGCGGCGCTGCAGGAGGGCCTCACCCGGCCGGACGAGGTGATCGACTGCCAGGAGGGAGCGATCGTGCTCGCCGGCCTGCGCATCCGCGACCACGCCGCCTACGGTGACCTGACGGTGGCGCAGATCCTGCAGCACTCCAGCGACGTGGGCGCCATCAAGCTCGGGCTGCGCCTGGGTGACGACAAGCTCTACCAGTACATCCGCGCCTACGGCTTCGGCTCCAAGACCGACATCGAACTGCCGGGCGAAACGCGCGGCCTGACGCGCCCGGTGAGCCGCTGGTCGAAAGTCTCGATCGGTGCGATCTCCATGGGGCAGGAGATCGGCGTGTCGCCCCTCCAGTTGATCTCCATGGTCTCCACCATCGCCAACAACGGGCTCTACACAGCGCCGCGCATCGTGGCCGGAGTGGCGCCGCCGCACGCCGGGCGCGAGACCATCGTCTTCCATCCCGGGCCGCAGCACCGCGTGGTCTCGCAACTGGTCGCCGTCGAGATGAAAAAGATGATGGAGAACGTAGTGCTGGAAGGCACCGGGCGCAGGGCGATGCTCGACGGCTACACCGTGGCGGGCAAGACGGGCACGGCGCAGAAGGCCGACCCGGCGACCGGCGCCTATTCCAAGTCGCACTACGTGGCGTCGTTCACGGGCTTCACCCCGGTCAACAATCCCGCCATCGCCATCCTGGTGGTGCTGGACTCGCCGATGGGGTCGCACGAGGGCGGGCAGGTGGCGGCGCCGGTCTTCAAGCGCATCGCGCAGCAGGTGCTGGCCTACCTGCACGTGCCGGAGGACGTGGACAGCGGGCAGCGCCTGCGCTGGCAGAAGCTGGCGTCCGCCCCGGTGCGCGATTCCGACGTGGCGGAAGGGTCCACGGAGCGGGTGGAGAGCGGGATGCCGATGGATGACGGTCCCGCTCCGGCCGGGCCCGCGCCGGCGCGCGCGGCGGCGGCTCCGGCGCAATCGTTCTCCCCCTTGCCCTCGCCGCAGATCACCCCGGTGGCGCGCGACGGCACGGTGGTGCTCGACGTCAGCGGCGGGCAGGTGGTGCCCTCCTTCCTCGGCAAGCCGCTGCGCGAGGCGCTGGTGCTGGCGCAGCAGAGCGGCATCGAGATCGACGCCATCGGCAGCGGCGTGGCCCGGGAGCAGTCGCCGCCGCCGGGGGCGCACATTCCCAGCGGCGCGCGCGTGGCCGTCCGCTTCGCTCCCTGAAGCCGCCTCGCCGCCGCCGATATAATGCAGGCAGGATGATGTTCCTCAAGCTGCTGGAGGGCGCGGAGGTGCTCAACGAGCGCGGCGACGCACCGGTTTCCGGCCTGCAATACGATTCCCGCAAGGTCCGCCCCGGTGAGGTCTTTGTCGCCTTCCGTGGGGAGAGCACCGACGGCAACCGCTACATCAGGGCGGCCATCGAGAGAGGCGCGGCGGCGGTGGTCAGCGACGCTCTCGACCCGCAAGGCGAGCTGCCCTGGGCGCGCGTGGCGCACGGGCGGCGCGCCCTGGCCCGCCTGAGCGCCAACTTCTACCGCCGCCCCGCGGAGAAACTCCGCCTTACCGGCATCACCGGCACCAACGGCAAGACCACCACCGCTTTCCTCATCGAGGCGGTCCTGCGTGCCGCCGGGCGCGGCACGGCGCTGGTGGGCACCATCGAATATCACGTCGGCGGCCAGGTGCTGCCCGCGCCGCATACCACGCCCGAGGCGCTGGAACTGAACCAGCTCTTCGTGCAGGCGCTCGAGGCGGGCGCCGGCGAGGCGGTGATGGAGGTCTCCTCGCACGCCCTGGCGCAGCAGCGCGTTTACGGCATCCCTTACGAGGTCGCCGTGTTCACCAACCTGACGCGCGACCACCTCGACTATCACAAGGACTTCGAGCAGTACTTCGCCGCCAAGCGCGTGCTCTTCGAGGGCTGCGGCACGGAGCCGCCGCGCGTCAGCGTCATCAATCAGGACGACGAGTACGGGCGGCGCTTGCTGGCCAAGCCGCGCTCGCCGCGCGTGCTCACCTACGGGATGGCGCAGGGCGACTTCTACGCCGCGCCGGTGCGGTTCACGGCGCAGGGCATGCGCTTCGTGATGTTCGCGCCGCAAGGGACGGCGGAGATCTCCACCCGCCTCATCGGGCGGGTAAACGTTTACAACATCCTCGCTGCCGCCGCCGCTTGTCACGCCCGCGGCTGCTCGCTGGAGGAGATCGCGCGCGGCGTGGCCGATCTGGCGCGGGTCCCCGGACGCTTCGAGCAGGTGCCGGGGCCGCAGCCCTTCACCGTCGTGGTGGACTACGCGCACACCGACGACGCCCTGCGCAACCTGACCGCGGTGGCGCGCGAGTTCGTACAGCGCGAAGGGGCGCACGGCCGCGTGATCACGCTCTTCGGCTGCGGCGGCGACCGCGACCGCGCCAAGCGCCCCCTGATGGGCGAGGCCGCCAGTCGCGGCAGCGATTTCGTCGTCCTCACCTCCGACAATCCGCGCAGCGAGGAACCCGAGGCGATCCTGCAGGATGCCTTGCCGGGCCTGAAGAAGACCGGCACGCCCTGCGCGGTCGAGCCCGACCGGCGCGCCGCTATCGCGCTGGCCATCGCGCAGGCGCGCCCGGGCGACATCGTCCTCATCGCGGGCAAGGGACACGAGAAGGTACAGATCACGCGCGAGGGCGCCGCACCCTTCGACGACGTGGCGGTAGCGCGCGCGGCGCTGGCCGAAGCCGGCTATGCCGAGGTGGCGCCATGAAGCTGCCCCTGTGGCGCGTCGCCGAGTTCACGCTCGCCACCGGCGAATTCGACGGCGAAGCGGTGGCCAGCGGCTACTCCATCGATTCCCGCACCATCGCCGCCGGCGACCTCTTCTTCGCCGTGCAGGGCGAGCGCCTCGACGGCCACGACTTCGTGGCGGAGGCGCTGGCCAAGGGCGCCGTGGCCGCGGTGGTCGCCAAGTCGCACGTGGAGCGGTTCCCCGAACGCCGCAAGCTGCTCGTGGTGGAAGACACGCTGGCCGCGTTGCACGCGCTGGGCGCCGCCGTGCGCCGCCTGTGGGGCAGGACGCTGGTGGCCGTCACCGGCTCCACCGGCAAGACCACCACCAAGGACGCCATCGCCCACCTGCTGGCGCGGCGCGGACGCGTGCTCCGCTCCGAGGGCAACCTCAACAATCACTTCGGGCTGCCGTTGCAGTTGCTCCGCCTGGAGCCGGGGCACGAGGTGGCGGTGATCGAACTGGGCATGTCGCACGCGGGCGAGATCACGGCCCTGGCGAAGCTCGCCGCGCCCGACATCGGCGTGGTGACCAACGTCGCCCCCGCGCACCTCGGCTTCTTCGAGTCGGTGGCGGCCATCGCGCGCGCCAAGTACGAGCTCATTGAGAACCTCCCGCCCAGGGGCACGGCAGTGCTCAACGCCGACGACGAGTACGTCGCGCAATTCGGGCGCGACTTCCACGGCAAGGTGGTGCTCTACGGCATCGAGCGGCCGGCGGAGGTACGCGCGGAAAACGTGGCTGCGCGCGGGACGGAGGGCTCGGCCTTCGATCTGGTCGTGGCCGGCTGCCGCGAGGCGGTCGCGCTGCCGCTGCTCGGCGTGCACAACATCTACAACGCGCTGGCGGCGGCCGCGGTCGCCTTGCAGCGTGGTCTGTCGCCCTCGGAAGCGGCGGCGGCGCTGGCCACCCTGCAACCCGGCGACAAGCGCGGCCAGGTGCTCCAGATCGGCGGGGCGACCGTGCTCAACGATTGTTACAATTCAAATCCCAAAGCTCTCGACGCCATGGTGGACACGCTGGCCGCGATGCCCGCCCGGCGGCGCATCGCGGTGGCCGGAGAGATGCTGGAGCTCGGCCCCACCGGCCCGGAACTGCACCACGCGTGCGGCGCGCGCATGGGCGGCCGGGTGGACGTGCTGGTGGGCGTCCGCGGCCTGGCCGGATACATAGTGGAGGCGGCGGGGGCGGCGGGAGTGAAGGCGCATTTCGTGGAATCGCCGGAGCAGGCCGCCGCGTGGCTCGCGGCGGAGGTGCTCCCCGGCGATGTCGTCTTGTTGAAGGCATCGCGCGGCGTGCGCTTGGAGCGCGCT
>Ga0316628_100000883_pt1 | contig 19994 bp, 15 predicted proteins | sample OWC_Aug_M2_C1_D5_FD_207648 | JGI IMG/M metagenome (GOLD analysis project Ga0316628, IMG submission 207648) | Wetland soil microbial communities from Old Woman Creek delta, Ohio, United States - OWC_Aug_M2_C1_D5_C | ecosystem: Environmental > Terrestrial > Soil > Wetlands | place: USA: Ohio... | reverse complement strand
AGAAGCACGAGGTGTCGAAGCGCTCGATCTTCGCGTTGTCGTGGCGCACCGCGTGCACGAGGTCCGCGAGATCCTGGTAGATGAGCCAATCCGCGCCGATGATCGCGCGCACTTCCTCGTCCGTATGCCCGGCGGCGACGAGTTCGGAGGCATTCGGCATGTCGATGCCGTAGACGTTCGGATAGCGAACCGGCGGCGCGGCGGACGCGAAATAGACCTTCTTCGCGCCGGCCTCCCGCGCCATGTCGATGATCTGCGCGGAGGTCGTGCCGCGCACGATCGAGTCGTCGACGAGGAGCACATTCTTGCCGCGGAATTCCAAATCGATCGCGTTCAGCTTGTTGCGCACGGATTTGTTGCGCTGGTCCTGGCCCGGCATGATGAACGTGCGGCCGATGTAGCGGTTCTTGATGAAGCCTTCACGATATTTGACGCCGAGGAGTTGCGCGACCTGGACCGCGCTCGTGCGGCTCGTGTCGGGAATCGGGATGACGACGTCAATGTCATGCGCCGGGCGTTCGCGCTTGATCTTCTCGGCGAGATGCTCGCCCATGCGCAGCCGCGCCTTGTAGACCGAGATGTTGTCGATGATCGAGTCGGGCCGCGCGAAATAGACGTATTCGAAAATGCACGGCGTATGGCGGGTCGCGGCGACGCAGGCTTGCGCGTAGAAGCGCCCTTGTTCGTCGATGAACACCGCCTCGCCGGGCGCGACGTCCCGCACCAGCTTGAATCCCTGCATGTCGAGCGCGACGCTCTCGGAGGCGAGCATCCACTCCGTGCCTTTCGGCGTATCGCGCTTGCCGATCACGAGCGGGCGGATGCCGTTCGGGTCGCGGAAACCGAGGACGCCGTGGCCGATGACCATCGCGACCACCGCGTAGCCGCCGCGGCAGCGGCGGTAGACCGCGTTCACGGCGGCGAAAATGTCGGCCGGCGTCACGCGCGGCGTGCCGACACGCTGCATCTCGGAGGCCAGCACGTTCAGCAGGACCTCTGAATCCGAGGACGTGTTCAAGTGGCGCCGGTCCTCGCGCACGAGGACTTCGGTGAGTTCGCGCGCATTCGTCAGGTTGCCGTTGTGCGCGAGACAGATGCCGTAGGGGGAATTGACGTAGAACGGCTGCGCCTCGCTCGCGCTGTCGCAGCCGGCGGTCGGGTAGCGCACGTGGCCGAGGCCGAGATTGCCCTTGAGCTTGACCATGTGCTTCTGTTGGAACACGTCGCGCACGAGCCCGGAGTCCTTGCGCATGTAGAGCGCGCCGGCCTCGCTGGTCATGATGCCCGCCGCGTCCTGACCGCGATGTTGGAGGACGGTCAGCGCGTCATAAATCCGCTGATTGACCGCATCGACCCCGACCATTCCGACGATTCCGCACATCTAAAGACCTCCGGTCCAATGGACGTCGACCGCGCTCAATCGGCCGCGCTTGCCCCAGGCTGCCCCGGTCTCCCCGACCATCGCGCGCAGCCGATCGCCGATCAGTTCGCCGTAAGGGATCAAGGTGGACCGATTCCACCAGGTCTCGCGATTCAAATGCAGCAATTCACCGCAAATCACGAGCAGCCCCACGAAAACGGCGCCGCGCAACGCGCCGAACAGCACGCCGACCGCCCGGTCGACCGCCCCCAAGCCGGCGCTGCGCATCAAATAGCTCAACAGGGCGCCGATCACGGCGCCGGCCAACAGCATGGCGAGGAACACCGCGAGCCGCGCGACCCAGGGCCGCACCGCCGGCAGCGCGAGATACCCGCCGAGATGCGGCTCGACGTCCGGGCCGAACAACCACGCGGCATACAGGCCGCCGATCAGGAACGCCAGAGAGACCGCCTCGCGCACGAAGCCGCGGATCAAGCCGCTTGCCATCGAGACCACCACCACCAGCAGAATCACGATATCGGCACTGTTCACGCCGTCATCCTTTCTTGGTCACGAATGAGCCGAACTCAAGGTCAGCGTCAAGAAACGATAGTTTACCCGAGCGCGGCCGCCTTGACGTGAAGCCCCGGTCACAAACGCGGATGGCCTCAATGGCCCGGCGAGACGATGCTCGCCGCTTGCCTCGAGGCTTTGAGTCTTGCGACCGCCGCGAGCGCCGCCGCGCGGTCGGCATAAGGGCCGATCCGCACGCGATGCCGCATCGACGAGCCCGCCCCGACCGAGGACAGGTAGGCCGGGTAGCCCTTCGACTTCCAATGTTTCATGAGCTTTTCGGCATTCGCCTTGCTCTCGAAGCTACCAAGCTGCACGAGCCAAGCGCCACGCTTTCCAGGGCCGGCAGTCGCACCGGCCGGCGCTTTGGCGGCCGGCGTCTTCGCCGCGGGCGCCTCGATCGAGGGCATCGTCGCCGGCGGCGCCTTCGCGGCCGCGACGCCCGCAGGCGTGGCGGTAGCCGCAGGTGTGGCGGTAGCCGCGGGCGTGGCGGTAGCCGCGGGCGTGGCGGTAGCCGCAGATGCAGCGGCGGGCGGTGGGGTCGCGGGCGGCGTCGCGGCCGGGGGTAAAGTGCCGGCCGGCGAAGCGCCTTCGATGGCCGGGGCCGAGGTCTCTACGTTTCCGTTCACGTCGACGCGGACCGTGCGCATCGGTTCAGGCAGAGCGGCCGCCGGCAGAATCGCCGGCTTACCCGGGGATGGACCCGGGGCCGGACCGGACAGGAGTTCCGGTACGACCAGCACGACGATCGCGACCAGAATCGCGGCGCCCACCATACGCTCTTTGACGCGACGCTCCATGCTCGTTCAGTCCGCCTCTCACCCGACTCCGCTAGGCGCCGCAGTATAGGCCTTGGGGCCCGCCGTGGGCAGGAAGCCCTGCGCTTCGAGCCAATCGAGCGCGGGTCCGACGATGTGAAAGGAGCCGAACACCACGACGCGATCGCCGGGCGAGGACGCCGCGAGCGCCGCCGCGCAGGCCTCGGGGAGCGACTCGGCGGTATGCGCGGGCGCGGTGAGGTGCGCACCGACGCGCGCCGCGAGCGCCGCGCCGCTCTGCCCGCGCTCGCCGGTCGTCGACACGAACCACCACGCATCGACGCAGCCCGAGAGCTCGGCGACGACCGCCGGCGCATCTTTGTCCGCGAGAATTCCGCAGACGCCGAGCGTGCGCGCCGAAGCGGCGAGCGCGCGCAAGTTGCACGCGAGCACGCGCGCGGCGTCCTGGTTGTGCGCGACGTCGAGAATCCAGGTCGGCCCGGCGCGCTGCGCGGGAGCGATCACCTGGAAGCGTCCGGCGAGCCGCACCGAGCGCAATCCGGCGGCAACGGCCGCGGCACCGATGTCGAGCGGCGGCGCAAGCGCCTCGAGCGCGGCGATGGCCGTGGCCGCATTGTCGTACTGGGTGTCGCCGCGCAAACAGGGCGGCGGCAGGCCCGGCAGATCCCATTGCGGGCCGCGGTAGTGCCAGGTATCGCGGTCGCGGCGGTAGTCGAAGTCCACGCCGATGCGTTTCGGCGTCGCGCCTAACGCCAGCGCCGTCTCGAAGATCACGGGCGGCAGCGCGCGGCCGCCGAGCACCGCCGCGCGGCCTTTGCGAAAAATGCCCGCTTTCTCGCGGCCGATGGCTTCCAGCGTATCGCCGAGGAACTCGCGGTGGTCGAAGCCGATGCTGACGACGACCGCGGCATCCGGGTCGACCACATTCACCGCATCGAGTCGGCCGCCCATGCCGATCTCCAGCACCCAGGCATCGAGCTTCGCGGCCTCGAAGATCAGGAATGCGGCGAGCGTGTTGTACTCGAAGAACGTCAAGCCGATGTCACCGCGCGCGCGTTCGATGCGCTCGAACGCCCACAGCAGGGATGCCTCGTCGACGAGGGTGTCGCCGAGGCGAATACGCTCGCGATAGTCGCGCAAATGCGGCGAAGTGAACGTGCCGGTGCGATAGCCCGCGGCCGTGAGGATCGCCGCGCTGGTCGCGACGACCGAGCCCTTGCCGTTGGTCCCGGCGATCGTGAGGATCGGCACCGCGGGACGGCGAAACCGCAGGCGCTCGAGCACCGCCTGGAGGCGGTCGAGCCCGAGTTCGATCGCGCGCGGATGCACGTGCCCCTGGTGGGCCAGCCATTCCTCAAGAGTCGACGGCAATTGACTGGCCAAACGTCAGGCGGCGGCGGGTTCTTTGCCGGTCAGCAGCCGCAGGATCGCGCCGATGCGGTCGCGCAGCTCGCGGCGATCGACGATCATGTCCAAGGCGCCGTGTTCGAGGAGGAATTCGCTGCGCTGAAAACCCTCCGGCAAGGTTTCGCGAACGGTCTGTTGAATCACGCGCGGGCCCGCAAAGCCGATCAGCGCCTTGGGCTCGCCGATGTTCACGTCGCCGAGCATCGCAAGACTCGCCGAGACGCCGCCGGTCGTCGGATCGGTCATCACCGAAATGTACGGCAGGCGCGCCTCCGACAGCCGCTTCAACGCGGCGCTGGTCTTCGCCATTTGCAGCAGCGAATAAAGCGCCTCCTGCATGCGCGCGCCGCCGCTCGCGGAAAAACAAACCAGCGGCATGCGGTGTTCGAGGCAGTGTTCCACGGCCCGCACGAACTTCTCGCCGACGACCGAGCCCATCGAGCCGCCGAGGAAGCGGAACTCGAATGCGCAGGCGACGATTTCCTGGCCGTTCAACCTGCCTTCCATGACGATCAGCGCATCGCGCTCGCCGGTTTGCTTCTTCGCGGCGACCAGCCGGTCCTTGTAGCGCTTGGAATCCTTGAACTTGAGCGGATCCTCGGGCTCGACCTTGGTCGCGAGCTCGGTGGTCGAGCCCAAATCGAGAAACTTCGCCAGCCGTTCGCGCCCGTTGATGCGCATGTGATGGCTGCATTTCGGGCAGACATGCAGATTGCGCTCTATTTCCGCGCGATAGAGCACCGCGTCGCAGGCCGGGCATTTGGTCCAAAGACCCTCGGGCACCGAGCGCGTGCGGCGCTCGGTCTTGATACGCGACGGGACGATGCGCTCAAACCAGGACATGGCGCATATTAAACCAGATCAGCCGGGCGGTCGCAGCGAAAGCCGCCCATCGGGCGCCGGGATCCCGTATTCGCCCGGATAGTCGACCCGCAAGAGATACAGGCCGGCCGCCGGCGCCGTCATGCCGGCGGCCCGGCGATCGCGGCTGCCCAAGACCCGGGCCATCGCCGCGGCCGGATTCTCGCCGCGCTGGACCTCGAACAGCGTACCGACGATGTTGCGCACCATGTGATGCAAATATGCGTTCGCGGTCACCTCGAACCAGACGTAGTCGCCGTCGCGGCGAACGGTCGCCGACTCGATGCGCCGCACGGGCGTGTTCGATTGGCACTCGATCGAACGAAATGCGGAGAAATCATGCTCGCCGACCAGCGACTGCGCGGCGCTATGCATCGCGTCGGCGTCGAGCGGCCGGTGGATCCACGCGGCCCGGGCGTGCTGCAAGGCCGAGCGCGCGCTGCGATTCAGGATGCAGTAGCGGTAGGTGCGCCTGGTCGCCGAATGGCGCGCGTGGAACGTCGGGGCGATTTCGCCCGCCCATTGCAGAGCAATCGATTTCGGCAGCTTCGTATTCGCGCCGAGGACCCAGGCGCGCGGCGACCTCGCCGCGTCGGTGTCGAAGTGCACGACCTGCCCGACGGCGTGTACGCCGGCGTCGGTGCGGCCGGCGCAAATCGCATCGATCGCGTGGCCCGCGACGAACGCGAGCGCCCGCTGTACCTCATCCTGGATCGACGGGGCGTGCGCCTGGTATTGCCAGCCGGCGAACCCGGCGCCGTCGTATTCGACGACCGCGACGACGCGGCGCCTCGTGGCCGACACGTCAGCCGGGCAGGGATTGAATCAGGCGCTCGGCTTCCTGTTTCTGGCTCGCAGAACCCTCCTGGACGACCTCGTCGAGGATGCTGCGCGCTCCTTCCGGATCGCCCATATCCATGTAGGCGCGCGCGAGATCGAGCTTCGTTCCCACTTCGCTCATCGTCACAGGCTCGAATTCCTGGACCGCCTCGCCGCCGTTCGGCTGCAGTCTCGCCGTGCCGTTCTGCGCCAAGGTGCGCGTCGTCGAGCCGTCGGCGCCGTTCAAGGCCTCGCCGACGTCGAGATCGACGCGGCGGCTACGCTGGCTCGCCTCGAAGACCTCGCTCGAGAACAAATCCTCCGCCGCGCGCGGTTGGTCGACCGTATCGCCCCCGGCGAGCGCGCCCGCGAGATGATCCAGGTCGAGATCGATGCTGTCGGCACTGATGCTGCGCAGCTTCGACGTCGAATCCGGGTCGAGCCGCTGCGAGGCCTCGAGTTCGGCCACGCTCGGCTGCTTGAAGCGGGATGTCGCGCCCGCGTCTATTTCACGCGGCATTTGCACGGTCGGCGCGGACTCCGGCGGGATCACCGCCGTCTTGATCTCCTCGTGGCTCGACTCGAGCTCGGAGATGAACGAGGCCTCGAGTTCGCGCTCGAGTTCCGTGAGGTCGCGGTCGCGCGCGCGGCTCTCGGCGTCGGCCATCAACTGGCGCGAATGCTCATCGAGCCCCGCGACCATCGTCGGCGCATCGGCGGGATGATCGGTCTCTTCCAACGGGTGGCCGGTCTTTTCCAGATGCGAGCCGCTCAGCGCGGGAGCGCCGGTTTCGTCGAGCGCATCGAGATCGAGACCCAGATCGTCGATCGACACCTCGGCCGTCTGGTCCGTGCCCGTCTGCGGCAGCTTCGCCGTGAGCAGATCCTGCACCTTGTCGGCGGTGAGCGCCGGCGATTCGGCGGTCGGCGAATCGCCGAATTGCATGATTTCGGATTCGACGGTCGGCTCGTCGCGCGGGGGCATTTCGCGGGTCGGCGATTCGTCCGCGCCGCGGCCGGGCTCGTCGAGCAGGAAATCGATCGACGCCGCGTCGTGCAAATGCGCCGATTCGCTCGTCGCCGCCGCGTCTTCGGCCACCTTCGCGGCCCGGAGGTCGTGATGGCTCGGCTCGGTTCCGGGTTCGCCGAACAAATCGATGTCGACGTGATTCTCGCCGCCCTCGAGATTGAGGTCGACCAAGGCGCCGGCGCCGCGGCCGCTGCCCACGGCATTCGCGAACATCGGCTCGTCGGGGCAAATTTGCTTGCCCATGATGACGATCTTGTCCCACTCGCCCGCCGGCGCGCGGTCGCGCGTCGCCTCCAGGGTCTTCGCGGTCTGCAGGAACAGGTCCTTGTTGCCCCAGACGAAATAGATTTCGAGGAGCTTGAGCCGCAGGTCGCGCCGATCCGGCTCGCGCTCGAGCGCGATGCGCACGAGATCCGCGGCCTGATCGTACAGCCCGTAAGCCATGTGAAAGTCGGCCTCGGCGAGCGGATCGCCTTGGTCGAGATTCACCGCGGTCTCGCTCGACATCGTGTCGTCGGCCGACGGAACGTCGACGAGATCGCGCGGCGGGATGATCTCCGGCGCCTTGTGCTCGCCCGACTCCTCGACGACGAACGAATCGTCCGTGGCCTTGCGGGCGCCGAGGAGGCGCCCCGGCTGTTCGTGCAGGTCGGCGTCGACATCGGTCGCCGCCATCGACGCGAAGTCGTCGATTTGCGCGTTCTGGCGGCGTTTGAACGCCGCGAAGCCGAGTCCGCCGAGCAGCGCCGCGATGAGTCCGGCCGGCAACCACCAATTCGTCGTCACCCAATCGAGCCACGAGCCCGAGGATGAGGCCGTCGGCGCCGCGACGACCGGGATCTCATGCACCGGCTTCGGCGCCGGAGCCGGAGTCGGAGTCGGAGTCGGCGCTGCCGCCGGTGCCGGCGGCGGCGCTGCGGCCGCAGCCGGCGTCTGTGCCGCAGCAGCGGGCGCCGCGGTCTCGGCGGGCGCAGTCGACGGCGTCGCCGCGGGCGGCGGCGTCGGCTTCGCGCCCAGCTTCGCCTGCAGCTGCGCGAGTTCTTGATTGCGGATGTCGACGAGCCGGTGCGCATCCGCGAGCTGCGTCTCCAGATCCTTGACGCGCGCCTTGAGCGAGGCCGTTTCGGCGCCCGCGGCCGCACCACCCGCGCCGCCGGCGCCGCTGCCGGTCGCATTCGGCGCAACGAGCCGCAGATGGCCGCCGGCGGGCGCCGCGCCCGGCTGCCAAGCGCTCATCTGTCGCTCGACTTCCTTGAGCGCTTCGTTCTCGTTCAGCGCCGCGATTTGATCGGCACCCGGCACCCGCAGGATCGCGCCGCGGTGCAGGACATTGATGTTGCCGCCGAACGCATCCGGGTTCTCCTTGAACAAGGCGATCATCGTTTGGTCGACGGAAACGTTGCCGCCCGGCTGCAAACTGCGGGCGATCTTCGACAAGGTATCCCCCGAACCGACGCGCACGGTCGCTGTGCCGGGCGCGCGCAGCGCGCGGCCCGGCTGTGTCGTCGCGGGCATCGCCGCCGCTGCCGGCGCCGCGGCCGATACGGCGGGTGTCGCGGGCTGCGTCTCGGCGGGTGCGGACGGTGGCGACTGTGCGCTGCGCGGCATGGCGACGGCCGCCGCGCCCGCGCTTTGGCCGCCGGCATAGACCGGCGGATCGAGCAGCACGGTGTATTCGCGCATCAAGTGGCCGCGCGCCCAATCGACCTCGACGAGAAACGTCACGAACGGCTCGGGGATCGCGACGCTCGAGGTCACGTTCAATACCGCATGACCGTCCGGCGCCTTGCCGACGTTGAAATTCAAGCTGGAGAGGAACGGCGGATGTTCGAGTCCGTAGCGCGTGAACTCATCGACGGGCGCGATCGCCGCATGGATGCCGGTGAGTTCGTCGGGCGAGGCGGCGATCAAATCGATATCCGCCCGCAGCGGCTCGTTCAACGCCGAGTGCAGATGAATTTCACCCAAACCCAGCGCCCACGACAAAGACGGGCAAAGAACGCATGCCACCAGGATTAGACGAGGCATCTTCGCGGACATTTCTACTCCAAGGATACCGGCAAGTAATTGCTTAAAGTTCATTGAGTTATGAGGACTTAAGAACCAAATCTCGCCTGGTTTTTACATATCTTCGAAACTATAGCTCACTGCGGCCTATTTACCAAAATCTGGGCGACCGAAACTGCGTTGTGTGCCGCACATTTCCTAACATTATCGGCCACCGCCCAGAAATTTAGAGACCGGTCACGCGTCGGATCGGCGCGCAAACGCCCGACGTAGACCCGGTCCGGCGCGAGCGCCGACGTCGCCGGCGTCGGCACGCCCTCGCGCGACTGCGCATCGATTAGCTCGACACCGCTACTGCGCCGCAGTAGCTCGCCCGCCTCGGCGGGCGTCAGCGCGCGGGCGAGCCGCAGGTGCACGGCAAGGCCATGGCCGAAGAATACCGGCACGCGCACCGCGCTCACATTGATCTCGAGCAGCGGCAGATCGAGCACGCGGCGGGTTTCCTCCCAAATTCTGCGCTCCTCGGCCGACACGCCGTCATCGTCGAGCGCATCGACGAGCGGCAGCACATTGAACGCGATCTGGCGGCCGAAGACCTTGCCGCGCGCCGGCCGGCCGGCGAGCATGTCCACGGTCTCGGCCGCGAGGCCTTCCATCGCCGCGCGTCCGCTGCCCGAGACCGCGTGATAGGTCGCGACCTCCACGCGTTCGAGGCCGCCGGCCGCATGCAGCGGCGCGAGCACGGTCGCGAGCGCAACGCTTGCGCTGCCGGGCAGGGCGACGAGGCCGCGCGCGCCGATCGCGGCGAGCGCGCCGGGATTCACGTCCGCGGCGACGAGCGGAACATCGGCTCGCGCGCGATGCGCGGCGGAGCCGTCGATGACCCAGGCATGCGCCGCGGCCGCCGGCGCGTACGCCGCCGACACCGCGGAGCGTGCGCAGAAGAACGCGAGATCGACGCGCGAGAAATCGAACGCGGCGACGTCGCCGACGGGCAGCGGTTGCTCGTCTTCGCCCGCGTGGCGGCCGAGGTCGCGCGCCTCGTCGAGCGCGAAGATCCCGGCCGACGGGAATTTGCGCGCGCGCAGCTCCGCGAGCAGCGCCTCGCCGATCAGGCTTGCGGCGCCGACGACGGCGATGCGCGGCATTCGCACGGCGGGGCTCATGGCGCGGCCGTGATGACGGGTGTGGGCGAGACGACGTCGCCGCACTGCGCGCGATGGCGCAGATAGTGGTCCATCAGCACGATCGCGAGCATTGCCTCGGCGATCGGCGTTGCACGAATGCCGACGCAGGGATCGTGGCGCCCCGTCGTCGCGATCTCGGCCGGATTCCCCAGGACGTCGATCGTCTCGCCCGGCACCGTGATGCTGGACGTCGGCTTCAGCGCGAGGCTGACGACGATCTGCTGGCCGGAGGAAATGCCGCCGAGCACGCCGCCCGCGTGATTCGTCTTGAAGCCGCGCGGCGTGAGTTCGTCGCGGTGTTCGGAGCCCCGCTGCGTCACCGCGGCGAAGCCGGCGCCGATCTCGACGCCCTTGACCGCGTTGATTCCCATCATCGCGCTCGCGAGGTCCGCGTCCAGCCGGTCGAACACCGGCTCGCCCCAGCCGGGCGGCACGCCGTCCGCCTTGACGGTCACGCGCGCGCCGATCGAGTCGCCGGCTTCGCGGATCCGCCAGATGAAGTCCTCGAGTTCCTTGATGCGGCCGGGATCGGGGCAAAAAAACGGGTTGTCGTACGCGCTCGGCGGGTCGACCGGATCCAGCACGATCGGTCCCATCTGCGCCAGATAGCCGAAGATCCTGACGCCGACGCGCTCACCGAGGTACTTGCGCGCGATCGCGCCCGCCGCGACGCGCATGACCGTTTCGCGGGCGGAGGAGCGCCCGCCGCCGCGGTAATCGCGAAACCCGTATTTTTGCTGGTAGGTATAGTCGGCATGTCCCGGCCGGAAGCGGTCCTTGATCTTCTCGTAGTCCCGCGAGCGCTGATCCTCGTTCTCGACGATGAGGCCGATCGGCGTTCCGGTCGTCCTGCCTTCGAACACGCCGGACAATATTCGCACCCGGTCCGGTTCGCGGCGCTGGCTCGTGTACTGCGAGGTCCCCGAGCGCCGCCGCTCCACGTCGCCCTGCAGGTCTTGCTCGGCGAGCGCGAGCCCCGGCGGGCAGCCGTCGACGATGCAGCCCAAGGCGGGCCCGTGGCTCTCGCCGAAGCTCGTTACCGTGAACATCCTGCCGAATGAATTGCCCGCCACTGCCGCTATGTCTCCAGATCCCGCGCCCGCAACAAGAATACGCCGCCGCCGCCCATCGCGAGATGCGGCCATACGAACGGCAGGCGCGGAAATGCGCGCACCAGGGCCCGCTCGCTATTGCCGACTTCGACGACGAGAATCCCGCGCGGCGTGAGATGAGCGCCCGCCGCGTCGAGTATCCTTCGAACCGACGACAGGCCATCCTTGCCGGCCGCGAGGCCGAGCTTCGGTTCGTAGCCGTATTCGCGCGGCAATCCCTTCATCTCCCGGCTGCCGACGTAAGGCGGATTGCTGACGATGATATCGTAACGCCGGCCCCGAACCGCATCGAAATGGTCCGACCGCAGCGCTTTTACGCGGCCGCCCAGCCCGTGCTTGCGGACGTTGCGCCGGCAAACCGCCAACGCGTCCGGCGAGATGTCGAGCGCATCGACGGTCGCGCGCGGAAACGCGCGCGCGCAGGCGATCGCGATCGCTCCGGAGCCCGTGCCGATATCCAATATGCGGTGCACGCCGCGCGCCGCGACCCACGGCGAAAAGCGGTTCACGACGAGTTCCGCGACCGGCGAGCGCGGCACGAGCACGCGCTCGTCGACGTACAGCTCGAGACCGGCGAAAAAGGCGCGGTGGGTCAGGTAGGCGAGCGGCCGCCTTTCGGCCGTGCGCCGCGCGAGCAGCGCATCGATGCGGTCGCGGATTCGCTTCGGCAGCGGCAGGCCGTAGACACGGGCGCCGTCCGCGTGCGCGAGCCCGGCCGCGAAGAACACGAGTTCGGCCGCCTCGTCGCGTGCGTTGTCGGTGCCGTGGCCGAAATACACGCGCGCGCGGCGCATGGCGGCGGCGCAGCGGTCGATCGCCTCGCCGACCGTCTCGATGTGGTTATGAGATAATGCACCCATGCTGAATCGATCCCGTTGGCTGCCCCTGGTGGTCTTTTTCGTCGCCGCGGCGGGGGGATTCGCCGCCGCTCACTTCTGGCACGCCGCGCAGCGCCGGCCGCCGCCGCCCGCCCTGCTCACCGGCACGATCCTGGAGCCGCGGCGCGCGCTGCCCGATTTTAGCCTGCTCGACGAGCACGGCCTCAAGTTTACGCGCGCCGATCTCCTCGGTCATTGGTCGATGCTGTTCTTCGGCTACACGAATTGCCCGGATCTGTGCCCGACGACGCTCGCGATGCTCGCGGCGATGGCGAAGAGCATGCGCGCGGCCGCCGACCCCGTGCGGCCGCGGATCGTGTTCGTATCCGTCGATGCGCGCCGCGACACGCCGGCGCAGCTCGCCCGCTACGTGCCCTACTTCGACCCCTCGTTCATCGGCGTGACCGCCGCGGACCAGAAGACCGTCGAGGCCTTCGCGCTCAAGCTCGGCGTCGTCGTGCTGATCGTGCCGCAGGCGGACGGCGGCTACAGTGTCGATCACTCCGGCTCGATTTTCGTCGCCGATCCCCGGGGGCGGCTTGCGGCGGTGCTCTCCGGGCCGTTCACCGCGGCGAAGCTGCGCAGCGACTTGCGCACGATCACCGCCGCGGGCTCATGAAGGGCTCTTCGCTCGGCGGCGCGCTGTTCGCGCGGCTGCAATACATCCTGCCGCAACATGGCATTTCGCGTCTCGTGCGCGCGGCCACGCGCGTGCGGATGCCGTGGTTCAAGAATCTCCTGACGCGCGGGTTTCTCGCGCTGTATCGCGTCGACCTTGCGGAGGCCGCGGAGCCCGACCCTTTCCGCCACGAGGATTTCAACCGGTTCTTCACGCGCGCGCTCAAGGCGGACGCGCGGCCGATCGACGCGCACGCCGACGCGGTCGCGAGCCCCGTCGACGGCACCGTGAGCGAATGCGGCGCGATCGAGGGCGACCGCCTGCTGCAGGCGAAGGGCCGGCGATACACGCTCGGCGAGCTGCTCGCCGCGCAGGACTGGGCGCGGCGTTTCGAGGGCGGCTCGTTCGCGACGATCTATCTCGCGCCGTACGACTATCACCGCATCCACATGCCGCTCGACGGCAGGCTCGTCGACGCGCTGTACGTGCCGGGCCGCCTGTTCAGCGTCAACGCCGCGACCGCGCGGCATGTGCCGCGCCTGTTCGCGCGCAACGAGCGCATATTGACGCTGTTCGCGGGCCCCGCCGGCGAGTTCGCGCTGGTCATGGTCGGCGCGCTCAACGTCGGCAGCATGGCGACCGTTTGGAGCGGGGACGTCGCGCCGCGGGAGCGGCGGGTCGCGCGGCTGCCGCACGCGGATGTCGCGCTCGCCAAAGGCGCGGAGCTCGGCCGCTTCAACATGGGCTCCACGGTGATTCTGCTGTTCGAGCCGAAGCGCGTGCGCTGGGCGCCGCATCTTGCGCCCGGGGCAGTGGTGCGCATGGGTCAGGCGATCGGCGGATTCGCGTGAGCGCCGATTGGCGTCCGACCGCCTCCCGGGCGGCGCTCGAACTGCGCGCGGCCATGCTCGCCCGGGCGCGCGCCTTCTTCGCCGAACGCGGCGTACTCGAAGTCGAGACCCCGATCCTCGGCGCCGCCGGCACGACCGACCCGCAGATCGAATCGCTGACGACTCGCGTCGCCGGAATCGCGCCGCCCTTCTATCTCGGCACCTCGCCGGAGTACGCGATGAAGCGCCTGCTCGCGGCCGGCAGCGGCGACATCTACCAGATCTGCAAGGTGTTCCGCGACGAGGAGCGCGGCCGCTGGCACAACCCGGAATTCACGATGATCGAGTGGTATCGGCTGGATTTCGACGACGCCGCGCTGATGACCGAGGTCGAGGAATTCGCCGCGCGGCTGCTCGCGCCGCACCGCGCGCTGCCGGCGGCGGAGCGCTTGAGCTATGCCGGGGCGCTCGGGCGGCACGCGGGGGTCGACGCCTTGCGCGCCGATGCCGAAGATTTGCGTGCGGCGGCCGTCGCGCACGGTATCCAATGCGACGCCGAACTCGATAGGGACGGTCACCTCGACCTGTTGATGGGCCTGGTCGTCGGGCCGAAGCTCGGGCGCGGCCGCCCGACCTTCGTCTGCGATTACCCCGCCTCGCAGGCCTCGCTCGCGCGGCTGAAACCCGGCGAGCCGCCGGTGGCCGCGCGCTTCGAGTTCTACGTCGACGGCATCGAAATCGCGAACGGCTTCCACGAACTCAGCGTGGCGAGCGAGCAGCGCGCGCGCTTCGTGCAGGACATCGAAACCCGCCGCCGGCGCGGACAGGCATTGCCCGCGGTCGACGAGCGGTTGTTGGCGGCGCTCGGCGAGGGCTTGCCGGAATGCGCCGGCGTCGCGTTGGGGTTCGACCGCTTGGCCGCGGTCGCCGCCGGCGCGGCCGCGCTCCGCGAGATCATGGCGTTCCCCATCGACCGCGCCTGACGGCGCGAGCGGGGAGACCCGCCCGGGGAGGCTCTCAGCCCTTGCCGCGCGACAGGTACTCGCCCGTGCGCGTGTCGATGCGGATGGTTTCGCCTTCGTTGATGAACAGCGGCACGCGCACGACCGCGCCGGTCTCGAGCTTCGCCGGCTTCGATCCGCCGGTCGCCGTGTCGCCGCGCACTCCCGGGTCGGTTTCGACGATCTTCAGTTCCATGTGCGCGGGCGGCGTGACCTGCAGGGGCACGCCGTTCCACAGCGTGACGACGCACGTCGTGCCGTCCTTCAACCACTGCGCGCCCTCGCCCACGGCATCCTTCGACGCGGTCGTCTGCTCGAACGTATCCGGCACCATGAAATGGAAGAAATCGCCGTCCGTGTACAGGTACTGCATGTCGGTATCGACGACGTCGGCCGCCTCGACCGTATCGCCCGATTTCCACGTCCGCTCGATCGTGCGGCCCGTCTTCAAGTTGCGCACGCGCACGCGATTGAACGCCTGGCCCTTGCCGGGTTTGACCATCTCGTTCTCGACGATCACGTAGGGGTCGCCGTCGATCAGTATCTTCAGGCCGGATTTGAATTCGTTCGTGCTGTAGCTTGCCATCGGGCGCCTCGGGCTATCGGGCCCGTAATCACGGGCGGGTCAAAGGGCGCGTATGATAGCCGCATCCGATCGCCGGGGCCACCGCCGGCCGATGGCGGTGTTGGGCGCCAGGTCCCGGTTTTCCTCCAAAATCGGATGCTACACTTCCAGGAATGCGCGACCAGGAAACCGACCGATGAGAGACCAGGGGGCCGTCCCTTTGATCGTCATGGCGCGGCAACAGGACCACGTCGAGGCGATCAACAGCACGCTGCGCAATGCCGGCCACCCGGTGCATTGCACCTGGCTGCCCGATGCGCGCGATCTCGGCGACGCGCTGACGCAGATCAATCCCGAAATGCTGATCGTCTTCATCGACGAGATCGGCGTCGATCTGGCGTCGATCATGAAGGTCAAGGCGCAGAGCGCTCCGGAAATGCCGCTCCTCGTCATGCGCGAACAGGTCGACGAGACCGCGATCGCCGAAGCGATGGCGCTCGGCGCCGCCGACGTCGTGACGCTCGCGAACCGCAGCCGTCTGCAGTCGGTCGCGACCCGCGAATTGCGCGCCTACCGCCTCGAGCACGCGCTCTCCTCCACGCTCTCGTCGGCGCGCGAATACCGCGAACAGCTGCAACACTTTCTCGACGGCTCCGCCGATGCGATCACGCACGTGCAGGAAGGGATCATCGTCGACGCGAACCGCGCCTGGCTCGAGCTGTTCGGCTATTCCGGCGAGGACGCGCTGACCGGCATGCCGCTGATGGACCTGTTCGAGCAGGAGACCCATGTCGCGCTGAAGGGCGCGCTGGTCGCATGCCTGCAGGGCAAATGGACCGACCATGCGCTCAAGGTCCAGGCGCTGTTGTCCGATGGATCGAGCCTGCCGCTCGAACTCCTCCTGACGAAAGCCGATCACGAGGGCGAGCCCGCGGTCCGCATCTGCATTCCCTCGCGCCAGAAAAAGGACCGCAAGCTCGAGAATCAGCTCGCGGATGCCGTGCGCAACGACGCGACGACGGGCTTTCTGCAGCAGCGCCACCTGATCGCGGCGGTGCGCGAGCGCTGCGGCCAGGCGATGAAGGGCGGCGTGCGCGGATTCGCCTACATCAAGCCGGACCGCTTCGCCGAGATTCAGGCGGCGATCGGCGTGCTCGCGAGCGAGGATTTCGTCGCCCAGCTCGCCGACCTGCTGCGCAGCCAGCTGACGGCCAGCGATCTCTGCGGCCGCTTCGGCGGCAACGGCTTCCTGCTGCTGCTCGAGCGCGGCACCGCGCGCGACATCGAGACCTGGGCGGAGAACTTCGTCAAGCGCGTCAACCAGTACCTGTTCACGAGCGGGGAGAAGAGCCTGTCCGCGACGGTCACGGTCGGCCTCGGCCTGCTGTCGCCGGCGACCCCGGACGCAGGCGCCGCCGTGACCGACGCCGTCGACGCCGTGCGCCACGGCCGCACGCTCGGCGGCAATCAGATGTACGTGGTCGCCAAGTCCGACACCGACACCCGCGTGCAGGCGTACGACAAGATCTGGGTCAAGCACATCAAGTCGGCGCTGATGGAGAACCGCTTCCGCCTCGTGCAGCAGCCGATCGCGAGCCTGCTCGGCGAGGACAAGGGGATGTTCGACGTGCTCGTGCGCATGCTCGACGAGCAGGGCGCCGAGGTTCTCCCGGCCGAGTTCATGGCGGCGGCCGAACGCAACGAATTGATGAAGAACATCGACCGCTGGGTCATCGGCGCATCGATGTCGTTCAGCGCGAACCGCAAGCTCGAATGCATCTTCCTGCGCATATCGAAGGACACGGTGCTCGACAAGACGCTGATCCCCTGGCTCGAGACCCAGCTGCGCGCGATCCGCGTCGATCCGAAGCGCCTGTGCTTCCAGGTTTCCGAGGACCTCGCGACGCAATACGTCCGGCAGACGAAGGAACTCGCTCAGGCCTTCGGCAAGCTCGGCTTCCGCTTCGCGCTCGAACACTTCGGCATCGGCCGCGACCCGCTGAAGCTCCTCGCGGAAATCGACATGCACTTCATCAAGATAGACGGCTCGCTGATGCAGGGCCTGTCGACGAACCAACTGCAGCAACAGCGCGTCAAGGGCCTCGTCGAGGCCGCGAAGCGCAAGCGCATCGAGACGATCGCCGAGCGCGTCGAGGACGCCAACACGATGGCCGTCCTCTGGCAGCTCGGCATCGAGTTCATCCAGGGGTATTTCGTCAATGCCCCGGAGGACGTGACGATGTCGGGCGACCGCTAGGCGCTCGTCACCTCGAGCCCGTCGACCTGCTTGTAGGCTCGCGAGAAGCGCTGCCGGCGTTTCCCCTTCTCGTCCCGGAACGCGGCGAGATCCGCGAATTTCAGCTTCATCGGCGAGCTCGCGCCGCTGCGCACCGTCAGCATCTCGCCCGGCGCGACGACCGCCATCGCGACCAGGTACTCGTCGCGATCCGCGGATTTCTTGCCGGGGATCCCGTAGAGATTCTGGCCCTTGCCGGCGCTCATCTCCTCGATCAACGCGCACGGCAGCGCGAGAACCTCGCCGTCGTTGTTGACGAACACCGCGAGCGCGTCCGGATGCGCGATCGGCTGGGCCGGAAGCACGTGTGCGTTCTCCGGTACTTTGAGAACCGATTTGCCCTTCTTGTTGCGCGCATACAGCTCGCCGAGCCGGACGCGGAAGCCGTAGCCCGAGTCGCTCGCGACGAGCCACTGGTCGTCCGGCTCGCCGATCAGGACGGCCGCGAAGGTCGCCCCGTCCGGCGGGTCGACCGTGCCCGAGAGCGGCTCGCCGTAGCCGCGCGCGGCGGGCAGCTGATGCGCGTCGAGGCTGTAGGCGCGGCCCGTCGAATCGATGAACACGGCCTGCTGCAGGTTGCGCCCGCGCGCGGCCGCCTGGAACTCGTCGCCGCTCTTGTAGGTGAGCGTGCGCGGATCGATGTCGTGACCCTTGGCCGCGCGCACCCAGCCGAGGCGCGACAGGACGACCGTCACGGGCTCGGCGGTCAGCAAGTCGGTCTCCGCAATCGCTTGCGCCGCCTCGCGCTCGATGATGCGCGTGCGCCGCGGATCGCCGTATTCCTCGGCGTCGCCCGCCAATTCCTCGCGCACGAGCTTCGTCAGCCGCGCCTTGCTCTTCAGCGTCTTCTCGATCTCCTCGCGTTCCTCCGCGAGTTCCTTTTGCTCGTCCCTGATCTTCATTTCCTCGAGCCGCGCGAGGTGGCGCAGTTTCGTTTCGAGGATCGACTCGGCCTGGGGGTCCGAGAGCCCGAACCTGTGCATCAACACCGGCTTCGGCTGGTCCTCCGTCCTGACGATGCGGATGACCTCGTCCAAATTCAGGTACGCCACCAGCAGCCCGTCGAGGATGTGCAGCCGCGCATCGACCTTCGCGAGACGATGCGACAAGCGGCGCGTCACGGTCGACTTGCGGAACTCCAGCCATTCGAGCAGGACTTCCTTCAAGCCCATGACGCGCGGCCGGCCGTCCTGTGCGATCACGTTCAGATTCACGCGGTAATTGCGCTCGAGATCCGTCGTCGCGAACAGGTGCGCCATCAGCGCGCCGGCGTCCACGCGGCCGGATTTGGGCACTATGACGAGGCGCGTCGGCTTCTCGTGATCCGATTCGTCGCGCAGGTCCTCGACCATCGGCAGCTTCTTCAAGCGCATCTGATTCGCGATCTGCTCGAGCACCTTCGACCCGGATACCTGGAACGGCAGTGCATCGACGACGATCTCGCCGTCTTCGATGGCATAGGTGGCGCGCGCCTTGAAGCTGCCGGTTCCGGTTTCGTACATGCGCAGCAGCTCCGCGCGCGGCGAGACGATCTCGGCGCCCGTCGGCAGGTCCGGTCCCTTCACGTGGCTCATGAGCTTGCGGGTCGTGACCTCCGGATCGTCGAGCAGCTGGATGCAGGCCGCGACGACCTCGCGCAGGTTGTGCGGCGGTATGTCGGTCGCCATGCCGACCGCTATCCCGGAGCCGCCGTTCAGCAGCAGATTCGGCACCCTCGCCGGCAGCATGGTCGGCTCCTCGAGCGAGCCGTCGAAGTTCGGCGCCCAATCGACCGTGCCGGCGCCGAGCTCCTGCAGGAGCAGCGCCGCGTAGCGCGTCAGCCGCGATTCCGTGTAGCGCATCGCCGCGAACGACTTCGGGTCGTCGGTCGAGCCCCAGTTGCCCTGGCCGTCGACGATCGGATAGCGATAGGCGAAGTCCTGCGCCATGTGCACCATCGCCTCGTAGCATGCGCTGTCGCCGTGCGGATGGAACTTGCCGATCACGTCGCCGACCGTGCGCGCCGACTTCTTGTGCTTCGCGCCGGCCGCGAGGCCGAGCTCGCTCATCGCGTAGACGATGCGCCGCTGCACGGGCTTGAGGCCGTCGCCGATGTGCGGCAGCGCGCGGTCGAGGATCACGTACATCGAATAGTCGAGATACGCGCGCTCGGCGAACTTCTTCAGCGGCTCGGACTCGATGCCTTCGAAATTCAATTCCTGATCCTTCATAGCCGCGCGAGGTTCCCCTTGCTCTCGAGCCATTCGCGCCGGTCGCCGGCCCGCTTCTTCGCGAGCAGCATGTCGAGCATCTGGTCGGGGCTGTCGTTGGCGTCGATCGTCAGCTGCACCAGCCTGCGCGTCGCGGGCGCCATGGTCGTTTCACGCAATTGCGACGGGCTCATCTCGCCGAGCCCCTTGAACCGGGTCACGACGGGCTTCGCGCGTGAATTCTCCGCGGCGAGCCGCGCGAGCGCCTTGCCGCGCTCGGCCTCGTCGAGCGCGTAGATCACCTGCTTGCCGGCGTCGATGCGGAACAGCGGCGGCATGCACACGTGGATGTGCCCGGCGACGACGAGCGGCCGGAAATGACGCAGGAACAGCGCGCACAGGAGCGTCGCGATGTGCTGCCCGTCGCTGTCGGCGTCGGCGAGTATGCAGATCTTGTGGTAGCGCAGGCCCGACAGGTCGG
>Ga0316628_100000882_pt1 | contig 19997 bp, 24 predicted proteins | sample OWC_Aug_M2_C1_D5_FD_207648 | JGI IMG/M metagenome (GOLD analysis project Ga0316628, IMG submission 207648) | Wetland soil microbial communities from Old Woman Creek delta, Ohio, United States - OWC_Aug_M2_C1_D5_C | ecosystem: Environmental > Terrestrial > Soil > Wetlands | place: USA: Ohio... | reverse complement strand
CGCGCTACCACGGAATAGATCAACGGTTTCAAATCGACAACGTGCTCGCCCCTGAACGGACCGTAATTCGCCAACGTTATCCTGATAGGTATCATAACCCCACCTCGTCCATGGCCGAGTTGAGCTCAGCTATCAACCCAGCTTTGTCGGCCGACGCCATCTTCATCGCGACCTTCATGACGGCATCCCTCACCCCGAGTTCCGATTTCAGTTGGCACTCGTCGGCCAACGATTCGGGTGCGGCAACCTTGCCGATTTGAGATCTCGGCAACACCTTGACGGCGACAGCACCTTCGGATTCCATCAAACTGCGCAGCTGGTCGATGCGCACGTCGGTCGCGTCTGTCGGCGGGATCAACCGAACGATCGCATGCTTGTATGAGCAAGGATCCGAACCGGCTTTTCCAGCCCACAATTTCGAATCAGGTCCGATCGTTATCAACGACCGCGCATCTACTTGCGTTACCACGATGGCCGCGTTGGATTTATCGCTCGTACTAACCTCGGGTATGCGTCGCCTAGCCATCGTTGATCTCCAACGTGATGAAGCCTGGATCGTTGCTTTCCTCGTCAAATCCCAACCGCTCCAACGAGCCGGGAAATATCACTCCGTTGCATGTTTGGCTACGATGGTAATGCCCGCCAACCATGATGGCGGTCGGCCATCGTTTCTTGATCGCGTCGACCGGCCACGCATACTCGCGCCCTCTCGCCAACTCTCCCGATTCGCTACCTGCTATTATGCCAGGCATAGATAGATGACCGATTACTAATACGTTATTCATCAATGGTACTTCAATGCTTTCGACAAACTCGACCGGATCGTATGAGTTGCAAGATGCAGGATACGGCAACGCAACGATGCTTAGATCATGCGCTCGTAACCCAGAATAAAACGAAATAACGCGAGGCTTATCAACAACAGTACTCCATCCAGTTGCGGCAAGAGATATCAACGTACTCTCGCCGCTTCCATCTTCAATCACATCATGATTACCTGTTAGCCAAATAGAATTCTCAATTGCCGGATCGTCTTCATAACCAAGGATTTCAGTCGATATCGTTCTAGCAACCTCGATCGCTGTAGCAACTGCACGATGAGATCTCACGTTGTTTGGGTTCGCAAGATCGCCCAAAAATACATACAGCATGTCGCGGCCGTCGCAGCTCTCGCGAAAATGCTCCAACGTCTTTTCGATGTCTCCTACGATGTCGAAAAACCGGTCGAACCCCGCGGTGCTGCGGTCTAAATGCCAATCGCCTGTAAACAATATCTTCATGATTCATTCCGTTAAAAAGCGATAAGAGACGCGCCATAATCCAACAACAAAAAAACCACCCCCAATTAGCCAAAACAATCTACCAATCCACGACCAAATGCAAATATGATTGGCCAACAACCAACAGCCGGATAATACCTCAAGCATATCGCTCGCCTCGCCTTGTTCTTGCGCTGTAATTTGTTGCATAGCGCTCTGATATGCAAACGATTGTTTATCCAGTTTATCCAAAGAATCGAGTCGCCGATTCAAACTCCGAAGCGCGTTCAAATTATACGAAAACGAATTATTGATATTCTTGAAAAAGACGGCATTGTATGCGCTATGATCAGACGCTTCTAACGCGGCAATGAATTTTTCAACGTATACATTCTTGTCTTCTAGCAACGAACTTTTATCGGCCAATTCCCAATAAGAGCCAATTGATTTCTCGTATTCATAATATGCGAATATCGTCGTTGTAACCTGAATAAACAATATAAGCGATCCTATAAACAACAAACCAAAAGTACGTCGTTTTTCATTCATATAAACCTACTCTTTCAATCCCATATATAATTTCTGTTCAACAGTGGCTTCCAACCTGGCAAGCTGCGCTTGATCGTTGGTCAGCTTCATCACGACCGCGTTCTCGCCTTGGCCGAGCATCTCGCCAGTCGAGCAATCCATATACCACGATCCTTTCACCTCGACCGCGCCGCAGTTGCGGGCGAGTTCCAACACGTCGCGCGCCCTATCGAAGCCTTCCGGCGTCATCGCGCCGTTGGATAGATGAACGTAGCAGTCCGTGACCTTGCTATCCTTGCCGCCGATTTTCGTCTTGCGTATCCGCACCCGCAAGCGCTCGCCGACGACAACATCATCGTCGCTTCGCTTCACCCAGCTCGCCCGCTCGACCCTGACGATCAAACTGCTGTCGTACTCCAACCCCTTGCCGCCCGTGAGCTTCCAATCTTCGGCAAACGGATCGTCGTTCTCGGCCTCTCGCCCGATCATCACAATCCCAGTGTTCGTGTGCGCCATCAGCGGAACAAGCTCGTCGAGCCACGCACTGTTCAACGCGGCTTTATATTGGGCCGCTCGGCCGGCCATACCGTCGACCCCGCTTTTGGACTTGTCGCGACCTTTGGCCTTGCTGCCCGCCGAACCCTCTTTGAGCAGCTTCTCCATCAAGCGCTTCGGCACTAATTTCTTCAAACTGTCAACGACGATCAAAGCACTCGTGTCGGCCGGTAGATTTCCTTTCGTCCTGGCCGCCGCAATCGTCTCAACGAACCGCCTAACATCATCGACGGTATCCTCGTAGGTCGTCGGCCGCATCGCCACGAACGCGGGATTGTCGGCCATGCTTCCCATAAGCTTCTCGACCCAATCGACGGGCGTCGTCATCTCGGCATCGACATACGCGTAATAATGCCCAGCCAGCAAAAACGACAATCCCAACCCATGGGCCAACGCGGTCTTGCCCATGTTGCTCGGCCCGTGGATAACAGCAATGCGCTGGATGGGCCAGCCACCAACCCTAGTGCCGATGTTGATCTGCGGGAAAATCGTCTTGACCGATCGAACCCTCTCCAGCGCTTCCCGGGCGGGACGCCATGCTTTGAAGTCCTTGGCGACCTCGCCGAGCTGCTTCATCCGAGCTTGGCTGGGGCCGGTTAACCCGAACGAGTTTGTTTGCCGCCTCGCCATGATCAAAAAGGTAAACCGCTGTCGTCGTCAGGTTCGATGCCCCAATCAGAGTTGCTGTCGCCGCGAACATTGCCGGCTGGTTGAGCTTTCGTACGAACCGGTTTCTTTTCGAGCTTCTTACTCGGTTGCGGTTTGGCTTCCGTTCTGCTGCGCTTCGGTTTCGGCGGTTCCGGAACGACAGGCTCGTCGTAAACCTCGCCGCAATGCGGGCAAACGGGATCGGTTTCCTTCATGTCTTTTCCGCATACGTCGCACGCTACGATCTCTCGCGAATCGTGCGACTCGTCTGATTTATCAGGCGTATCATCCCGGTTGATTACCACCGTCGTTTTCACATATTCGTTGCTCAACTTAGCGATTTTTTCTTCGTTCGCGCCAAACGGGAAATCAGCAGACGAATCTTCGTTCGCCTGCTCGCTGTATGCAGCTTCGACGGAACCAAATATCTCGTCCCAATCGATCAACCCGTCCGGCCCGCACCAATGCGATTCCATCTCGGCCCGCAGCTTTTTCGGATTGCCCGGCTTGGTCAAGTGCGAAATGTCGGGCGGCTGCTCGTCGATTATCAGCGCTCTCACCGCCGGGGTCAACGCGATCCGATCCATCGGGATGACATTATATTTGTTATCAAATCGAGTTTCGTTCGGAAGATACTCGAACTGTATGCAGTACGGGGTACGCTGCGGATTGCCAGCCTCGACACCGAGCGCTTTTTGTCGAGCCTTGATGGCAGCTTTCAGTTTGTCGCCCAACCCACTTCCTTCGATACTCACCTGTATTCCCGCGCCGGGGTTGTCGTTATCAACGACCCTCAAAACGTACGAGCATTTCGCGGTCATATTCTCGCGCCACGCTTCAGTTCGGTAAATTCGATGCGCTTTCAAATCAGCGATCTCTTCCCTCGTCAGTTCTTTCCGGCCATATGCGTTATAAATACCTCCCGCATGCAGCGCACGGCTTTCTTTCGAATCGGTCGCGTCGAACTGAAAAATAGGAGTTGTCCAATCCAGCTCGTTTTCAAGAACAGCGCGACGTATACGCTCGATGAGCAAGCATACAGGGCATATCGTCGGCGGAGTTCTTCGTTCTCCCGTCTCGGAATCCCGGAAATACTGACTCTTGAGCACCGACTCGGGTTCCCAGCAATTCCAGTTACTGCCCCACACAACCAAAGATTTTTCGTCCGTATCCCGATCCGTGCGCTCCACGACCCGAGGCCAATTGTGACGCCATACGCCGACGATCTTCGCTGCGGTATGAAGCCATATATCTACTATAGGGGGCTGCCTTTTGTTCCATCGCAAAAACGTAGTATCGCTACTATCGTTCGTTTTGTGGTTCAAAAACTCGTCCAATGACATCGCTCGTTCCATATTGTTCCTCCAGTTATATAGTCGATTATTTCGTTTTGGTTATAGAAAAATCAGCTCGATTCATTTACGCCCATGTTAGCATCGATCATCGCTTTTACGCCTGCTTCAAATCCCTCTTTGAAAATGCGTTCCCTGTCGCATATTGATTCACCATGAATATCGTATAGACAGCAACCAGTCACATTGGCATAATCGCATTTCTTGCAAAAACTATAAGGGTTATAACGAATACTATATTCGATTATGGTCATAAAAAATTCGGTTTCTTTATACGAACAACGTTCAATCACGCTGCATCTTGCTTATAGTGAAACAATGACTCTTCGCCAATGCCGACAAGTTGCCCAGATAATCCAGCATGGCTTGCGCATTGTCGCGCCTCGCCTGTACGTCCCGCCACGTGTCGGGATAGAGCTGGTAAGTCTCGGCCAATATATCGGCTTCCGTGATCTGCTTCGTTCTGGTCTTGTTGGTTTTTTGCTCCTCCAACGAGGTAGTTGCGCCGTCGCGCATTATCGCCTCCAGCGCTTCTATTTCGCGCACGTATGCCTTATATTCGTTCAACGCCACGCAATAAAGCCTGTAAGCCCGGTCGGCCATCTCCTCCGCCTTGTTGGATGCGGTCTGTATCGCGCGAGGAGTTAATGCGCCTTTTATCGAAAGCGAATCGCGTATCGTCTTGTATTCGTCTACGACATCGTAACCTTCTGCAAACAAATCGCTGACGATCTCCTGAAACCCGCGCTTCAAGTCGGGCAGCTTCGGAAACTGGGGACGGCCATCGCCAGACGCGGTTTCGAATATATCGGTCGCTCCTCCGATCGGTGGCAACGATACCGCAGAAACAGATTCGACTTCAGATTCGACTTCAGCGAATCCCACCGTCGCACCAATCTCGTCGTCCCAACTTCCTATCCGCTCATCTGGAATATTTGCTTCGAACAGATTATCGATTTGCTTGTCATGGTTCGCTTCGCTGCGGGTTTTCTTTTTAGCCATACGATCAAGATTCCTTCCGATCGAACAAATCAAAAGAACTTAGATTAGAATCGCGCGGTCTCGGATTTGAGCAAACCCGTGCTTGAGAAATAGGTTTCCAATCGACATCGGGAAACGCAACCTCCAATACCCTGATCGTCGGAGGCGCTACCAACGATTCCCACACCGCAATCCTGTCGACCTCGCCCGTCCAATCCTCGGCCGGGATCACGGTCTGCGGTTTGGTCGACCCGTTCGTGACGACGTAGCTGATGCGCGATCCCTCGCCCACGCTTCGACCTCTCGCCAACAATATCTTGGCCACCTCGATATGAGGTAGTTGTCGAGCCACGGTGCCGTCTTTCTTCATTCTCGTCGCGTACGAATTGATAGGTTTGTTAAGGCCTTTGACGATCACGACATCGTCGAGCTCCAACGGTTCTTCCAACACTCTCTTGCGCCACTTCTCCAGCAGCGCAAGGTATTCAGCTGGATCTTCCACCCCACCGTTCTCCTGCCCGACGAGCAGATCGACCGCCGCCTCCTGCAATCTCCGCGCGAGCCGGATCGAATCGCCTCGCTTGTACTCCAACCCTTTCACCTCAGGCTTGCTGTCCGCACTAGCCTCGACTCCTTTATAGTGGCTATACCGCCCGACGTAGCGCTTTTTCTGCACCAACACGATTCTCTCGAACGCCTTCTCATAAGCGAGCTTTATCAATCCCGGCTCGCATCCCAGCAACCTCAAAAGGCGAGGATACAGCTCATCGTTGCATTTGCGAACGAACTCGCCGAACTCTTCCCTCGTGCATCCTCTAACCAAAATAGAATCAGTATCGGAATAGATCACCTGCAAACCGTGCTCTTCAGCCGCCTTGATCGTTTGTTTTATCAGCCATACTCCCGCTTGCGAAACGCTCTCGGCAACGTCACCATCATAATGCTGGAACATGCTCATACCGATCGCGCCGTAACAGCTGTTAGCAGCGATCTTGTAAGCGGTACTGCGCCGATCCGCGTCCGTCCATTCGGGCGTGCCGGGAACCAAACCAGCCTTACGATCGTTCCACTCCTTGCGCAGACGCATCATGGTCGCAACCGCTCCGCTCAGCATTCCTTCTGGCGACGTCTTGAAAACAACACCGGTGATGGGCGCGACGCATTCACCCTCCCACGGCCACGGCTTGACATTTCTACGAACAGCATCGTCGATAGCGCTCGGAGGGGATACGCGGTTGGATTTCTTGGTGTCGCTGCTCATGTTCCACGTGCGTATTATAGTCGGATACAAACTGCTGAAATCGGCAACATGAACGTTCTTTATTATTCCGCGCTCTGTTGGTTCCATCACGTAAGCACCTCGAAACTGCACTCCTTCGATACGTCTTCGAGAACGCAGCGTGATAGAGGATTCAAACCGATACCCACGCTGAACGGCCAAACGCTGCAGCAAGCTCTCGACCTGGACAGTCGGCAGCATGCCGCGACTGTCGGGAAATGTTCCGCAAGCTTCCGCCAACGTGCCGAGCAACGCGATGTAACCGGTCTTATCCTCCAACCGTTTCTCCAGCTGCGCATCGCGAAGATTGTAGCACCTCAACTTCTCGCGCTGCTCGCCGCCCGCCTCCCAGTATTCCCAAGTGCGCGACGCATCGATCCCAAGCTTGCCCTCTTTCAAAACTGCCTGGCAAATCGATTCCAACGACATGAATTGCTTCTCGTCGCCGCTCTCGGCCGACATCGTGTTCATGCGCTGAAACAGCAGCATATGATCGAGCCACAAAAATCGCTTCGTCTGAAACGATATTCCATGCCGAGCTATTCGGGCTCGTAGAAGAGGAAAATCAAACGCATCACCGTTCCAAGCGGCGATCTGGTCGATTCGGTCTAATCGATCTAATAAGGATATTAACAACGCGCGCTCCGATGATTCGCTATCTTCTTTCAACACTTCTACGAACTCAAAATCGGAACCTACCAACGCGTACGATAATATCCGCATCTCGTGCAACCTAGAAAACGGTACTCTGCTGTCGCTTTCGAGATCCAAAAACGATGATATCGCCTTGGCGACATGCTCGTTTTTGTCGGCCATCCAACGCACTACCGGATCGACGCCTGCCTCATACGTAGGCACATAGTTCTTGAACAGTGCTTCCGAATATTCTTTGCATGTCTTAGCATCCTGCCAGCAGATTCGCAGCCATTCGCCTTCGCTGTTCAAGCTTCTAACTTTTCTAGTACCACGAAGCATCCGCATCAAATCGTCGGAGATATCAGTTCTACGAACAAAGCAGGAATATTCGGCCGGTTGTCGTCTCGAGCGCACGACGTTTGTCGATGTCGGATCGGGCATGATTAGCACGAGTTCTCCAGCATCTACATAGGCATTAATAACGCCAGATCGGTCCCAACTTGTAAGCTGTTGGGCTAGCATTTTGCCAGTTCGGAAGGACGGCTCGATTCTGCTATCAATCACCCGAGATGCCGAAGATGGGATTGACGGCGATCTACCAGAAAACGAATCTTCTGGCGGGGAGACGGGCGACGACGATCGAGCCGTCCTTCCGAACTGGCTTCGTAGCTTCATCATCTCATGCCGTTTCTATGCCGCAACGATGTTCAACGATCGCTATTATCTCACCCTTGTCGTTGTGCGTTATGCGCACCGTCAAGAACACGTTCCCGGACATCGCCAGCCGAAACCACGGATCGTCTTTCAGCGATTTCGCCGGGCGGGTTGGTTTGCCGGCTGGCCACGCGCCCTCGTTCGGTCGCGCCTGCATCGGCACCTCGATGATGCCCGGCACGATCGCGACCATGACGGCGCGCGCCTTGTCGGCCGCCGGTGGCTGCCGAGATTTGGTTTCTTTGCCGGCCAGCTGACGAGCGCGGTCGCTCATGGTACGAACGGTATCACTCCCATCACCCAGCAATTTAGATCTCAGTTCCGGCGGTACTTGCAACGCAAGGCGCAACTTCTGAAATCCAAATTTAGATAACTGTTCAAGGGTATAATTCGATGAAATAGTAATTAGTTGATATGCGTATGATCGTGATATGCCAAGCTCATTCTTGCAGAATAGCTCGAACGTTTTATGCATCGTCCCGTCGGCGCGCAGCTTCCAGAGTTCGTTCTCATGGATGTTTTTCAACTCGCTGCAGTACGTCACCAATCCAACCGCCGTGTCTAATGTAGCCTGGTTGAGTCGTGCGATCGCCGCGTCCAAATCGGTTTCGGTATATCGCGATACGATGGAAACGGTGGCGCTCGATTTCTCATCGATTTCGAGATCAGAAATTGCGACGTCCGACACGAGAACTTTGGACGTCTTCGGAGCGGGTTTCGATTTGGCCTTGTTCGTTGATGACGGTTTGGAAACCGCATGCTTGATTTCGGCTTTCTGCTTGCGGTCTGATTTCGGTTTTTTCGCCGCATTATCAATCGTATTAGCAGCCGCATCGATGGGCGATTCGTCGGATTTCGAAAATTTAGATTCAGTCTTATCGTCAGTATCAGCAGCTCCGCAATAGGGGCATCCATCGATCCTGAGATCGCTGTATCCGCCGCAATCGTCGCACTTGCCGATCCCGCCGGTAAGCTCACCCTCCTTGTATTGCCGCTTGTATTCGTTCACCAACCGCAGCACGATCTCCTCGATAGTTCCATCGGACGACAGCCCCATCAACGAAAGTCGCCGTTTGACGACATCGGCTTTAACGAGTTTTAGATTCACACCGCCTTTTGCCTCGGTTTGTTTCAACATCGATTTCTCCAATTCTCCGCAAATCGACAGATTCGCATTTTCGCCTTCATTTTCAATTTGGCCGCGATGCTCGGCAACCGCCGCGATGCGACCCATCACCTGCCTAACATCATGTCGCGCCGCCTTCAATCGGCGCGAAGTTACATCAGATTTTTCTCGCGCTTCGAACTCGCACAGCTTTCGCGCCGCAACATCGATGCTGGCCGTTCTCCACATCTCCTCCAATATCAACCTATCGCGCTCGGTTTCCGCGAACAACATCGACTCGTGCATCTCCACTGCCCGCTCTTGAACGCTCGCCCCGCTCAACCCGTCGATGCTAATATCGTCGTACCAATCAATACCAATAGGGTACCGGCCTTCAGGACTGCGATTTTTGCCCGAGCTGCGCGCATATCCATACGCACCGCGCTGGCGATGAAACCAACGCCGCACCGCTTTTACTGCGGCAAAAACAATATAGCGTTTCGGATCTCCTCGAGTCGGATCGACCCGCTCCATAGATCTCCAAGCTGCAATCAGCATTTCTTGGATCAAATCGCTACAATCGATTGCTGCAGGATGGTCCCATCGTCCTAGCAGATCGTCCGCCGCTCGGCGCCAATAGGACAGAGTCTTCTCGGCAAACTCCGCGAACGTGCAATCCCCGTCTCTACATCGCAAAATCAAAGCGTTCATAAAATCACGTTCAACATAAACGACGGGCCGTCGATCATCGACCAAACAGCCCGCCGAAAATCAAACTATGCAGTGCGCCGTTCTAGATAGGTATATCCCGCCTCCTCGAACCGCAATCTCGATTCGAGATTGACAGAGCCATCTTCGCCAACCGCACCGCGATTGCGGCCGACCGCTGTGATGGCGTTCGCCACGTCGAACACGGTAGTCGTCTTGTTCTTAAGCTGCTCGATCCAGTTGCGACCGCCATCTAATCCAGCGTCGCTTGCCAGTTGGTGCGCGACCGTTTCCCGTTCCGGCTTGTTAAATCCAAACGCTTCGAGTCCCTGAATCTCGTTGAAAGCATCGTCGATCAACCGCTCGGTCGCTCGATGCCACCGATCCAAATCACCCTTCGCCTCGGCAAACGCAACCGGGATAGCATCCTCCAACCGGGCCTTCAGCCGATCAGGATCGCCCATGTGTATCAAGCGTTGCGTTGCTTCCGACTTCCACGCTCTCATGCCGTTCGTGCAAACCAGATTGTAAGTGACGGGCGTCACCTGCACAGAACGCTTACCGAGCTCAGAGTTGCCGATATCAATTCCGTATTCGATCGTTTGGCCCTTGACCATGACCGCGCCCGTAGGAAGCGTGACCCTCAACACCATGTGAGGACCCGCCGCCACTACTCTGACCATCGCATCGTTTCGGTACCCAGCGATGTCCAGCACGTCCGACACTGCCTGCAGGCAAAAATCATCGTCGATGGGAGCATATCGCTCTGACAATATTGCTCTGGCTTCCGACCCTGCGCAGCGCAATAACGCATTCCCCTTGTTTGCCGACATGCTGAAATTGACGCACGCCATTTGAATCTTCGCAGGCATTTGTTCGAGATAATCCGCCGGCGCATCGATCTTCTGGCACAACTGCTTCCACGCGTTATGTCGCAGCGGGAAATACACGCCACCATTCTTTCTACCCGGCAAAGGAATCGGCGCCAATGCCATCGTAGCGATGTCTGGCGTCGGTCCGAACGCCCATGATCGTAACTCGGTTATCGGAATGTCGCGCCTCTCGCCATCCGTGGCGTTATGCGCGATAACTCCTTCATACGCTGCGTCGAACGAAATCGGATCGCGAGCAAAAGCAGTCCACGTTTGCAGCTGGTCGCGTTTCGGCGACAGCGGTTTCATACCATTAGATTGAGTTTCCATCTATTTTCTCCTCGTTTTTGCTCACCACTTTAGCAAGCATTAATTGATATTACGACAGAATGATACAGTTGTCTACAAAAATCGACGATGAAATCACGAATGAAATCGCGTAGTTGCGAAATAAACGAAAAAATAAAAAACCGAATACGACGAATTCAGACGCTAATTCGGCGAGCGCCGCTTAGCGCCCGTCCATTTTTTTCGGATCTCGTCAACCCGACCCCACAATCTGAGATGGTCGATCCAGCGCCGCAACGTCATCCGCCCGAACCCCGTCTGCTCGGACGCCCACACCAAGTTGCCGCCGTTGCGCTCTAGTATCTCCAATAGTCGCGCTTTCGCTTCCGCCCGATTCGTGCGAACCAACGTGCCGAGTTTAGTTTTTCTATTGCTCATCCAACTCGCTCCATTTCTTTTTCATCCTCGCATTGCGCTCGATTCGTTCTCGTCTCACCACGTTCACGAGAGGCCACAATCTGTACTTGTACATCTTCAAAATGATCTTGTGGCGAGAATATAATCCGATTTCCCATGCAACCTTTTTCAAGTTGCCACCGCAGCGCACGATGACCTTGGCCAGATATTCGCGCACCTCGTCATCCGTTCCTGGTGGCCACTGCATACCCGTCATATATACCTAATTTTCTCGACAACTCAACTGGATCAATGCTCCACAACTTATCGCAATCGATTCCGCTGGGAAGTTCAACCCGCCTCAGATTTCGAACCGATGACATCCGCCCCAACATCGCGATCAGATCGGCAACCCGATCACCAGCCGAATCCGGGTCCACAGCAATCAAAATAGACCCCCACGTTGCGATCTTCATCGCAACCCACCGATCATAACGGGCAACGCCGCCCAGCCCAGCAACGTATTTCGCGCCCGCCCGCTCGCAAGCCATCGCGTCGAACGCGCCTTCGCAAACGACGAGCTCGGCATTTTTTCGATCTTCGATCGCAGGCCAATATGCCTCCCCAAATATCGCGCCTGGCAATCCGCCTCCGGCTCGGCATTTGTAACGAAGCTCGTCGTCACACCACGTTCTCGCCGTCCAATCGAGGCAATGATTCTGACCATCTACAACGGGTATCCACAACCTACCCGCCAAATCACCATCGATTGCGCACTCGATTTTCCACCGTAATATCTGCTGCGATGTCAGACCGCGTTTTTTCGCATATTGAACCGCCAATCGCGGCCATCTATCAATGTCGGCGACCAACCCGAGCGGCTTGATAAGCGAACCATCCGACTTAACGCTCCGCTCGAAAGGCCGCTTGATAACAAGCTCGACAGCGAGCAAATCAGCCTCGTCAAGTACGAGTCCTTTTTCTCTCAACCACGCCGCAGCCGCCGCGTAGCTGCTCAAACCGATCACTTCCATGACGAGGTCGACCGCCCCGCCCGACGCGTCGCACCCGAAACAATGGTGGTATCCGTTCCGCTCGCCGCCATCCACGATCGACCAGCTCGGATTGCTGTCGTTCTCGTGGCCCGCATACGGGCATGGTGCCCACAGTTCCCTGCCTTGCCGCTTCACAGGTATGTCGAGCTCCCTGACAAGACCCGGCACGTCAACACGCATCATAATTCTCTATTCGAGCAAAACGAATCATCAGACAAATTCTTACTCAATATATTCCATGCAAGTCTAGCCACTGCCGGAACCTGCCCGTTTCCAGTGGCTCTAACGCGGTCCAACCGATAGGCCAGCCCATCATCCATTCCCTGAATGATATCCACGGGCCACCAAGAATTGATTCGAGACTCGGACGTTTCTTTTGATTTTTTCTTCCCATCGAACCGCCCTGATTGCTCCCATATAAATTTGCTGTCGGAGTCGGTAGCTTGAAATGCGAATTGGAGTTGCCTCGAACCGCTTGGAGCAAATCCCCGCGACCGCCTCTGTCCGCATCGCTCGCGCGACAGCTGGGCAGATATCCCTCCCACACCTTCGTCGACCCATGGCTGTCCGGTAACCCCCACTTGTTGGCTCTTATCGTAGGCAAGTATCCACATTCTATCTCGTCTATGATTTGCACCGACGTGCCTAGCTCCCAATACCCCGACTCGTCCCACATACCCCATGCCGCTAAATGCTTCGACGATTTCACCGAGGCCATTGGCACGAAGGTTCGGACTGTTTTCCGCGAAGACAAACGCAGGCCGCACCTCATCAACAATTCTGAGCATCTCGAAGACCAAGCTCGAACGTGCGCCGGCAAGTCCCGTACGGGTACCTGCGCACGAGATGTCTTGACAGGGGAAACCCCCGGTGATGATGTCGACGAATCCGCGCCACGAAGTTCCGTCGAACGTTCTGACGTCATCCCAGATAGGGAATCGCGGTAAGCATCGATCCAACTGGCGTCTAAGGAGCACCTCCCGACAGAAAGGATCGATTTCAACGGCGCACACGGTTCGCCATCCGAGCAGTTTTCCGCCGAGTATTCCACCGCCAGATCCTCCAAATAATGCCAGCTCATTCATTTATCATCTTATTCTATCAACAGCTTAAATTTTCATTGCGTTCTAATTTAGGTCGGTTCGCTCGTTGCCGCATCCTGGCATAATGCTTCTCATACACAGATACCGATCTCGGCATCGGGCTATCGCTCCTACCTTTGATGATGCAACCTTTCCGCTTGTCGAACCATGGCGCGCCGACAAACAAATCGGCGCTCATTGGCCGCCTCGATTTGATGGCGGCCGCCGCCTTGCCGCGCTGTTTGTGCGACAATCCCACCCACCATTTCTTAGCCCATTTGTTCAGCGCGTGCTCTATCGCGGTATGTCTTCCGGCATTGCTAACAAGCCGCGTCGTTACGAACATCCTCAACATGCTGTTTTTTGTCATCTATTTATCTCCCATATCGTTTTGGTTTTCCGTTCGTCGACAAAAAATCATCAGCGAACCCGCCGCCCTTTCCGATCTCATCGTACTCGATAGAGCGACAATTGGTCAGCGTGCACAGGTCGCCGTTCCAATCGAACTCGACAGCCAACGGCCAACGCGCGAAACGCTGCTTCAAAATAAAAAACTGCATCGTGTCGTCCCCGATCGGCCGCCATTGCCCTGGTCTATGAATTCCTATCATCGTATCGCTGATGTCGATCCACGCCTGGCTCCCAAGCGTGGTCGACCTCGTCGGGCGCTTGTCGCCCCTGTTCTCTATTTCTTTCAACTTCTGCTGGCACACCAGCAAGCCATGGCAATCGGTCTCTTTGAATATCTGCTGCGTACGAAACAACGCCCTGCGCTCCGCGTCGGCATCGCCGTCAGGAATAGTACGCTCCCACAAATCGAGCACCGTCACCTCGGCCCCGCTGTCCGCAACGCAGCGATGAAGCTCGTCGAGCGCCTCGTCGTTGTTGTAGCGACGCGTGATCTGGCTCGCGAACGGCGCGTCGAAAAACCGAACATAGGTGCCGATCTGCTCCATTCGAGTTTGGAACTCGCCCAGCTGGGCATCGTCCAGCTGCCCCGTGCTCACGACGTAACGGCTCCATCCAAGCGATATCAGCGCCATGAGCTCCAACGTCGGCCCGCTGCCCATCTCCCAAGCGCCGTACAACACCCGCCGCCTCATCCGCGCCTGGGCCAACGCTATCACGGCCGCAACCACGCTTTTCCCCGCTCCTGATACGCCTGTCAAAGTGGTGATTTTACCGGGCGCCGCGCCGGGTATCATCCGGTACGTATCACGCTCGTCCACATCGAACCCGACTATGCCGTACGGCCACACCGCGCGCTGCTTTCGATATTTCATCTCGGTGATTTGTTCCCGCGCCAGCACCATCGGGTCAGCCATGAATTGCCTATCGGTAGTCTGGTCGAACGCCGCCTTTATCTGCCGGGAAAGCGATCGGACTTTCTCGCGCGACGACAACGGATCGCGGAGCGCTTTGATCAGCTCCGCCACGGGGCCTTTGACCGCCTCCGCCCGGATCGAGTCCCAGCGCAATATGGACAAGTGATGGTTCAAGCTAGCCGGCGGGTCGGGATACGAACTGCAAAGCCGCTCCAGATAATCCAACTCGACGCCCTGCGCCGAACAGGCCTGGTACAGCGTTGCCATGCCGAACTCAACCCCCTGCTCGTGCAAGCCCAGCAGCGCTGCCCAAATGGCGAGATGCGCCGGCTCGACGAACTGGCTGGGGATTATCTTCTGTACCAGCTCGTTCCTGGCATCCGCATCGTTCAGCGCCGCTGCTATCAATATCTGCTCGTTGACGACGTCGTGCGGGATCTCGATCGTCGGGGCGGATTTCTTGGCGGGGTTATCGCGGTTGGCAAATTGCATGATCGAGCAAATCTATCATATGTATAAGCGTTTATCTTTCTTATTAGCGCCCGATCGTTCGGCCGCGCGGTTCGCCCTGGCCATCTCGGTCCTGTAATCGCTGAGCAAGCTCTTCGACACGAACTGCTGCCGCCACGTCACACGCCACCGCCGGGCGTCGTCGGAGCGGTGCTGCTCGCGGTGCTTCTCGCGCCGCCACGTCCACCTGAGATACTCCATCGCTTCGCCCGAGCATCCCTGGAACTCCTGCTTGACCAACCTAGCAGCGGCGAAGCACGCCCGCTTCCACGTCTCGCCCACCATCTCGATCGGCTCGATGCCGTACACATCTTCGTAGCATATGCAATACAACGCAACGAGCTGCGCCGGCGTGGCCGCCTCGGCCTTTGCCTTGATCAGATCACGCGCCTCGCCCATCGCCTTATCGATCGAGCGCTTGCTTGCGCCCGATCGTTTGCCCGACTTGCTCCCGGACTTCGCCACCCATTTGTCCAAGCTGTCGGCCGCCTCCTCCATCGCGGCGATCTGCTTGCCATCCCAACCCGCAAGCCATCGCGCCGACATCGTGCCCGTCACCCGTCGCCTCATGCTATTCTTCCGATCCAGATTTACCTGCAACCGCAGAAGCAATCAAACGAACTCGGTCCAGAAACAATTTGATCTTCATATCCAGCTCGGATTGAGCGATCAGCTCCATCGCCGCAAGCGCGTTGTCGGCCGCCTGCTGAGCGGATTCGCCTTCCCCCACGGACACGGTCATCTGGTAAGGTCCGATCTCCAACGAGTGATATTTCAACGGCTGGTGAGTTTCCCTACCCCACGTTACCGTTAAGCTCATCGGTCCGCGCGCTTTGTCGTTCGTAAGTTCAATAGATTTCATAGGTTCTGCCGACGGAGAATCGTCGACAACAACATCGCTTCCTCGCCTCGTTCTCATAACGACATGCTCCTTGATCTACGAATATTAAACCAATCAGCAACATCGATCCAGGTACCATCTTCGTTCCTGATCTTCACGCTCCTGCTCCACCTGTTGAGATTGTGCAGCGGGTGCTCCCCATGGACATGCCGGTCCCACACATACCACAGCACCGCGTCCGTCTTGCCGTCTGCCGTGCGGCTCAACCGGCCGGTAACCTGCACCCACAGCGGCCTGTTATTGTGGCACGGCGTCGCGATCACGCCTGCCGCGATCGCGGGCAAGTCCAACCCCAGCCCGATCTTGCCGTACGTGCCTATCCCAACCTGCTTGGTGCGCTGCCGCAATCCCTCGACGGTCGCGACGTACGATTCCGGGTCCTCGCCGACCATCGTGCCGCTGCGCAGTCCTTGGCTGGCGAACAACGAGTCCAGCCGCCTGCAATGCTCGACGCGATGCGCGAACACCAGCGTCTGCCTATCTCCGCTAGTAGCCTCGCGAACGATGTCGGCGATCAGACGGTTGCGCCGCTTGTCGCGCTGCAGCTCGTCGAGCAAGCGGTTGAAGTCCGGCACGATGGTTTTCTTGTTGCGCTGCGAAACGTACCAATCCGCGCGGAACTCGCTCAGAACAACTCTCACCTCCACGTCGTGCACGATGCCCGCCTCGACCATCTCGGCCGGCCGGACGTCCACCGCCACCTCGCCGAACAAATCGTAGATCAAAAACTCCTTGCCGTCTTTCCTGGTCTCCTCGGCGCTCATGCCAACCCGGTACAACGCCGGGAACCGGTCGATGGATTTTTGGAACGTGTTGGCCGCAAATTTGGCCAGCTCGTCTGCACCAAGAAACCCAAACGCCCGGGTAACGACGTTCCAGCGCTTGCTGTCCAGCCGGTTCAGAGTCTGCTGCATCGCCATCGTAAGAGGCCTCAGCCGAAACTCACCGCTACCGATCATGCCAACGTCCTTCCCAGCCAAGCCGAGCTCGACCTCGATGCGCTCCAGCCACTGCCGCAGCAAACCCGTCTCCCAAACTACAACCAACGTCGGAAGCTGTATCTGGGAAATCGCGCTCAGCAGCGCCGTCGTCTTGCCGCTGCCGGTAGCACTCCTCACCACGCATGTCTTGGCGCGCATGATGTTCTTAACAATCCGCTCCTGGTGCTCCCACAGCTCGACGCGGTGCTCGGGAAACGGGCTAGACCAACCAACAAGCTCCTTGTCGCCCCGCGTTCTTCGGTCAGTGAAGTTCCAACCATATCTCTCCTCCGCCAAGATGGCATGCAGCTTGGCCGACCCGCCGCGCGGCAAAGCGAGCCAGCGGATGCCCATGTTGTCGGTCTCGTACGCCCACATCCTGATCATGGGCTTTTCTTTCCACGCCTTGAACCCCATCTTCCGCAGCTTGTGATAGGTCGGATTGCTGTAGGTGAACGCCCGGCACAACCGATCTACCGTTTCGTTCGCCAGATCGGATGCTCGGACCCGCAACCGGTTGTCGATCGCCAAACCAACTGTTCTCTGGTTCGCCATGCTCATATATTTGGCCGCGATTGATCCATCCTTGTCCCAGCTCATAAGCTGCTGGGCTAGCATTGTTCACCCCTATATATTTGGTCGCGATTGATCCACTTAGCAAACTCGTTTCCAGGTCGCTCGCCATCGAATCAACAATTTTGAAAAATTGCGCGACGATCCATCCCTTTTAATTATTAATATTAATTAATTAAGTTAAAGATGGATCGTCGAGCGATTCTGACCTGGTACCAATTTCGATGTAGATTTTGATAATGAGCCATTTAATAACGAGAGAGAAAAAGAAGAAGAAGAAAAAAAAAAGGAAGAGCGAAGGGGTTGAAGTGTGGAAGAAAAAAAAAAAACACCAGCTATGCAGCTAGTTGGCTAGTCCCAACTGGTTTGTCTACCTGGGTAGACATTCTGTAAATTAAAAACTACAAGATGTCTACCCGAGTAGACATTCTCGAATATCTCTGTTCGCGCGTTTATTTTTTCAATCGTCACGGCTAAATATATAGACGTGAGCAATGCTAGCCCAGCAGCTTGCAAGATGGGACTTCCTATCGTCGCGGCTAAATATGTAGGTAAGAATAATGCTAGCCCAGCAGCTTATGAGCTGGGACCCGTTCTCCCGCATTGCGAATCGCGTGAACAAATATAAAGATAAAAACTCAATTCCGTTAAAAACGATGCCCCGCGGGATCGTTAGAGCGCGGGGCATCTCCGCACCTCCGGAAGCGTCGCCCGGACGGGGGTTGGGCGAGCGAGGTACGGCCCAATTCGATGATGGCACGTTTGCCGCTGCGGTGCTAGCCGAGCACGACGAGCGCCGCGACGATGCACGCGTAGACGAACATCACGACGATGAGCGTGGTGAGCTTGGTGTTCACCGACCGGTCGAGCTTCTCGATGTCCTTCCGGACGGCGACAAGCCCCTTCACTACCGCCTCGCGGCTTTTCTCAACTGCCGTTACAACGTCTATCTTCAGCTCGGTCTGGCCTGTTCGCAGCGCTTTGACGTCAAGCTTTAATTCGCCGATATCGAGCGAATGCTCGGCTATGATCGGCCTGACCTCAAATAAATTGTCGGTCATTGGATATCATCGCTCGACTTTCGCGGCGTCGGAGGTTTCGTGGCTATTTGGTCCGAATCAAGTTCCTGCACGAGCTTGATCGTGTTCGCATCGTCATCAAGCTCGTTCGTCAGATCAATGGGTTTGTCTCGACGCGTCAAAACTCGAAAGAGCGTCAACAACAAGCCCCACAATTTCGGTAGTATTTTTTCTAGCATCTCGACATTCCTTCCAGGCCGAATTCCGGCCCTATCTCACCCACGACCAAAAACGGTTTTGGGAGCACAGCGGCGACAACATCATGCTCGCCCGGTTCGAATTTTTGCAGCTCCCTGACTGGTCCTGGTCGCAAAATATCTCCGTCCATCCTCTGTCTATCGGCCCTCCTCGTCTTCTCGAATCCGCCTCGTTGCCCCACGTGGTGGGCTGCCCCGTGCAGCGCGTTGGCTTTTTCCCGAGCATGTATTGCCTGGTTAATTTCATCAGCGCGATGCAGTTTTTTTTGTAAACCGTGTTCCACGCGGCGGTCGACATCGGCCACAGCACCGGCTCGTCGCACTGCAAGTTCAAAGTCGATGTCCACCTGTTCTGAACGGAGCGGACGTACGCCACGCCCAACGGTAGATACAAGTCGTTTTCTGGGAACGTGCGCGGACTATGTGCCACCATGCGCCGCATGAGCTTCACCGTGCTGAGTCCCTTGCCGGCTTTGTTGCGGGGATAAAGCATGGCTTGCAGAATGCCGTCCGCGTCTGACTCGCTGCTCATCCCGCTCTCGTTGGCCACGATCCTGGCGTATGCTAGATGGGCTGCCGCAAACGGCACAGGGCCGGCAAATGTTTCCCTTCCTAATGCGCTCGTAGCGATCATGGTTCCAACAAGCACGGCGCATATGATGTTGACGATCCGCATCATGCTACCTCTCGCACTCATCGGCCGATTCGCACGTTGCGGCTGCTGCTCGGCAATCCAAGTTCCATTCGATCATCCCGCTGGATTGAACATTCTCGCAAACCTCGACGCAGCTCGCGCCGTTCGGGGTCGGCTGCGCGGACGGGCAATCGAGTGCCGTCATGTGCTTGCAGACCTGCTCGCAGGTTGCGTTCTCAACAACGATAGGGGTCGGCTGTACGGCACCGCACCCGAACAAAAAGAAAATTATCAACGCGTACATCATGAAATTTCTCCATTCTGCAACCAAAATAAAATA
>Ga0316628_100000881_pt1 | contig 20003 bp, 20 predicted proteins | sample OWC_Aug_M2_C1_D5_FD_207648 | JGI IMG/M metagenome (GOLD analysis project Ga0316628, IMG submission 207648) | Wetland soil microbial communities from Old Woman Creek delta, Ohio, United States - OWC_Aug_M2_C1_D5_C | ecosystem: Environmental > Terrestrial > Soil > Wetlands | place: USA: Ohio... | reverse complement strand
GTTCGTCTCGAAGCAGGGTGGCCACACCATGACGAGCTTCTCGCCCGCCGACGAGGAACGCATGTACAAGCGCGTCGAGCCCGTGCTCGCCGAATGGGTTAAGCGCACACCGAACGGAGAGAAGATCTTGGGGGCCTTCAAGGCCGAGGTGGCGAAATCGGTAGCGATGAAGTGAGGCGTTTCGGAGACTCTCCGGCCGTGATAGGTCCAAGCCCGTGAACTCGCTACTGGCGGTAAGCCGCGCCATCGATTGGCTGAACGAGCGGGTCGGGCGTCTCGCAACGTGGTGCGTCCTGATCTCGTGCCTGATCAGCGCCGGAAACGCGATGATCCGCTATACGTTCAGCGAGTCCTCCAACGCGTGGCTGGAAATCCAATGGTACCTATTCGGCGCGATGTTCCTGCTCGGCGCCTCCTACACGCTCAAAATGAACGAGCACGTCCGCGTCGACATCATCTTCGGCAGGCTGAGCCCACGCGCGCAGGCGTGGATCGATCTCGTCGGCGGCTTCCTGTTTTTGATGCCGGCGGTTGTGATCATCGGCTGGATGTCGTGGCCCTTCTTTTTTGAATCCTGGTCGATCCACGAAATGTCGAACAACGCGGGCGGGTTGATCCGCTGGCCGGTGAAGCTCTTGCTTCCCTTCGGCTTCGGCCTGCTCGCCTTACAAGGCGTCTCGGAGATCATCAAGCGAATCGGGTTTCTCCATGGGCTCAGGGACCTGGCTCCCAAGTACGAGAAGCCGCTGCAGTGATCACTTACAACATGATGGCCCCGCTGATGTTCGGGGGCCTGGTTCTCTTCGTGCTGATCGGGTATCCGGTCGCGTTCTCCCTGGCGGCGGTGGGGCTCGCGTTCGGCGGGTTCGCGATCGAGCAAGGGTTCTTCCACGCCAGCCTGCTGCAAGCCCTGCCGCAGCGCGTCTTCGGCATCGTCGCCAACGACCTCCTGCTCGCCATCCCGTTCTTCACCTTCATGGGCGCGATCCTGGAACGCTGCGGCTTGGCCGAGGACTTGCTTGAGGGCTTCGGCCAGCTGTTCGGACCGGTGCGCGGCGGGCTGTCCTATGCCGTGATCCTGGTCGGCGCCGTGCTGGGGGCCATAACCGGCACGGTGGCAGCATCCGTCATCGCCATGGGTCTGATCTCGCTGCCGGCCATGATGCGCTACGGCTATTCCATGAAGCACGCGACCGGCGTCATCGCCGCGTCAGGCACGATCACGCAGCTCATCCCGCCGTCACTGGTTTTGATCGTGTTGGCCGACCAGCTCGGCCGATCCGTGGGCGACATGTATGCCGGTGCCATCGGGCCTTCGATCACCCAGGTCTTGCTGTTCTGCGCTTTCGTCGGACTGGTAAGCATCTTTCGGCCGAAGGACGTGCCGGCGCTGCCGCTCGAGGCGCGCACCCTGCACGGATGGCGGCTTGCCTGGAAATGCACATGGGGCATGGTCCCCTCGCTGGTCCTCATTTTCCTCGTCCTGGGCACGATCCTCATGGGACTCGCGACCCCAACGGAAGGCGGAGCGATGGGCGCGGTCGGTGCGCTGGTGCTCGCTGCCATGCACCGCCGCCTGACCTGGGACCTGTGCTGGCAGGGCATGGACACCACCATGCGGATCACCGCCATGGTGGTGTTCATCCTGGTCGGGTCCAACGTATTCACGCTCGTGTTCCGCGGCGTCGACGGTGATCTGTGGATCGAGCACATGCTCACCGCGCTGCCGGGCGGCGCCGTCGGGTTCCTGGTCGTCGTCAATATCTTTGTGTTCTTCCTGGCCTTCTTTCTCGATTTCTTCGAGATCGCGTTCATCATCATTCCGCTGCTCGCACCCGTTGCCACCAAGCTGGGCATCGACCTGATCTGGTTCGGCGTATTGTTGGGCGCGAACATGCAGACCTCGTTCATGCATCCGCCGTTCGGCTTCGCTCTTTTCTATCTGCGCGGCATCGCGCCGCCGTCGGTCAAAAGCTCGGATATCTATTGGGGTGCGCTTCCATGGGTCGTGTTGCAGCTCATCCAGGTCGGCATCATCATTCTGTGGCCCGGCTTGGTGACGAGCTTCATCGATACGGGAAGCGGCGCCGATCCCTCCAAGGTGCAAATTCAGATTGCGCCGCAGGAAGAGGCGCCGCCTCCGGTGATCGACATCCGGTAGAAACGGAAAGCCCCGCCGGAGGCGGGGCTTCTCGACGTCGCAGTAGGCGGCGCTATCCCTTCTTGGCAGGCGCGCGATTTCTTTGCGCCGCCTTGTCGAGCATGAATCGGTCGAACGTGCCTTCGGCCACGCTGAACCAGGTGTCCTGGTCGTCGCGGAACGGGCGCCAGGCGTCGTAGATTTTCTTGAATGCGGGATTCTTCGCCGAAGTCTCGTCGTACACCTGGTTGGCCGCATTCCAGCACGCTTCGAGGATTTCCCGCGAGAACGGGCGGAGCTGCGTGCCGTTGGCGACGAGGCGCCGGAGGGCCGGCATGTTGCGCGCGTCGTACTTCGCCTGCATGTTGACATTGGCCTCGGCGCAGGCGGCCTCGAGGATCGCCTGGTAGGCCTTCGGCAGCTGCTCCCACTGCGTCGTGTTGACGTAGAACGAAATCTGCGCCTGACCTTCCCACCAGCCCGGGTAGTAGTAGTACTTGGCGATCTTGTAGAAGCCGAGCTTCTCGTCGTCGTAGGGGCCGACCCATTCGGCGGCGTCGATGGTACCCTTCTCGAGCGCCGGGTAGATGTCGCCACCCGCGATCTGCTGCGGCACGACGCCGAGCTTGGTCAGCACTTGGCCCGCGAAGCCCCCGATGCGGAACTTGAGCCCTTCGAGGTCCTTGACAGTCTTGACCTCCTTGCGGAACCAGCCGCCCATCTGGGCACCGGTGTTGCCGCACGGGATCGGACGAACGTTGTAACCCTTGAAGAAATCGCGCAACAGATCGAGCCCGCCACTCTGGTACAGCCAGGCGTTCATCTGCCGCCCGTTGAGGCCAAACGGCACGGTGCAATCGAAGGCGAAGGTCGGATCCTTGCCGAAATAGTAGTAGCTCGCCGTATGGCCGCATTCGACGGTGTTGTTCTGCACCGCGTCCAGCACCTGCAAAGCCGGAACGATCTCGCCGCCCGCGAAGGTGCGGATCTGGAATTTCCCGTCGGTCGCCGCCGCAACGCGCGCCGCCACCTCGTCGGCCGCGCCGTAGATCGTATCAAGGCTTTTGGGGAAGCTGGACGCGAGGCGCCACTTCACCTCCGGCATGGTTTGCGCGATCGCCGGCGCCGCGATCGGTGCGGCCGCCAAGCCTAGCGCTGCAGACTTGATGAATTTCCGGCGTTCCATCATCACTCTCCCAGATGCAGGTTGCCCCAGGTACAACCGCCCCACTTACATTGTGCCCTTAGGCCTTAGTGCCTAGCAAGCCGGCACTCCCTCTGGAGCCATTAACGATTGGCGGTCCCTGGGCCGCGGCTGCACCTTATGCCCGAATTTTGCTACTTCACTGCAACCCTGTCGCGTAGCGCCGGAAACACCTCGCCCGAGAATAGTGCAATGGTCCGGAGCACCTCGGCGCGCGTCAGATCGCCGAAGGCGAACTGGCCGATCACGTAATCGGCGCCCGAGGCATCGAGGTTCTCGCGCAGGAAGGCTGTCACCGTCCGAGGCGTTCCGGCAATCGCGCGCCCCTGCGCCTGCATCTCGTCCCAGCTCGGCGGGCGGGCATGAATCGGCATAGGGCCCTTGTTGCGCACGAACAGGTAATAGAAGCTTTCGCGCCACTTCGGGTAGGCGCGGCGTGCCGCGGCGAGCGCCGCATCGTCGCTGTCGGCGACCACCATGAAAAACGACAGCCCCATCTTGCCCATCTTTTGGTTGGGCCGCTCGGCGCGCCACACGGCGCGATAGGTATCGAAGAACGGTCGCGTCACCGCGGCGGTGTCGAGCGAGATCAGGCTCATGCCACGCTTGGCCGCGCGCTCGGCCGCGTCCGTCGAGTGCACGCCGTACCACAGCGGCGGGTGCGGGCGCTGGAACGGCTCGACGCAAAGCGGCACATCCTTGAAGGTGAAGAACTCGCCCGCGAAATCGAGCTTGCCGGTCGTCAACGCATCCAGAACGAGGCTCAACCCCTCGCGGTATATGCGTTCGGCGCTCGCCGGATCGGCGCCGAAATACTCGAGCTCGATGGGCGAGGCACCGCGCCCGAAACCCATCTCCAGCCGGCCGCCCGACATCTGGTCGAGCATGCAGATCTCCTCGATCAACCGGAACGGGTGATAAAGCGGCAAGGCGAAAACCATGGGCCCGAAGCGCAATCGCTTCGTGCGTTGCGCCACCGCCGACAGGAATACACTCGGCGACGGCGCCATGCCGAGCGGCGTCGCATGGTGCTCGGCCACGTGGTAGCCGAAGAACCCGGCCTTGTCGTAGGCCTCGACGATTTTGAGCCGGTCCTCGTAATAATCGGCGAGCGGGCCCGCGCCGCGGTCGAGGTGATCGAAGACGCCAACCTCGAGAGTCATGTCGTGGGCTTGACGAACGTGAGGACGAACCGGTCGCTCTCGCCGATCGCCTCGTACTTGGCGCGGTCCTTGTCGCCCAGGCGATAAGTCGGCGGAAGAGTCCACACGCCTTGCGGGTAATCCTTCATGTCTTTCGGATTGGCGTTGATCTCGGAGGCGGCGACGAATTTGAACCCTGCCTTCTCGGCCAGCTTGATCGCGTAGTCCTGCCGCACGTAGCCGGACTTCGCCTTCGGATCCTGCGGCCGATCGTTGCGGCCGCGATGTTCCTCGACGCCCAATACGCCGCCGGGTTTCAGCGCCTTGAAGAAGACGGCGAAGGCGCTATCCGCCTCGCCCGCCGCCATCCAGTTGTGGATGTTACGAAACGTCACCACCATGTCGGCCGAACCGGGCGGCGCGATGTCGTGCCGGTCGCCGCCGAATTCCGTAACCCGTACCTTGCCGTAGAGCGCGGGCGCCGCCGCCATCTTCGCGCGGAATGCCGCGTTCGAACGCTCCATTTCCTCCGACGAATCCTTTTCGCCGATGGCTGCGTAGTACACGCCGCGGTCGCGCAGGTAAGGCGCCAGAATCTCAGTCCAATACCCCGCGCCGCCGGGCAGGATCTCGACCACCGTCATCGTTTCCTTCACGCCGAAGAAGCGCAGCATCTCGTACGGATGACGCGGGGCATCGCGCGCGACATTCGCAGGGCTGCGCTGGCTTCCCATGACCAGCGATTTGAGCTTCGCGCCATCGTCCTGGGCGGCCGCGGGCGAGAGCAGCGCGGCAAGCGCGATCAACGATGCGGCCCAAACCCGTACGCATTGGAACAACCGCGCGACCGGGCGCGTTAGTGCCGATGAGTTAGAGAGAGGTTGAGAATGCGTTACGCGCTGTTGTGGCTCATCGGGGTGCCGATCCCCGTGCTTCTCATCATCTATCTGCTGTTCCATCACTAGGCTGGCACCTTCTCCAGCATGCGGACGACCTCGTCGGTCGATTTCACGTCGGCGAAAATACGCTGCATGGTTTTGAGCTCGGCCGCGTGCGTTTCGCGGTCCACCTCGGCCACCGCATCCTTGACCAGGATCATCCGGTAATTGTGCTCCACCCCGCCGCGCACGGTGGTGGACACGCACACGCAGGTGGTGACGCCCGAAACGACGCAAGTGGTGACGCCCATGTTGCGCAGGATGGTGTCGAGCGGCGTGTTGGAAAATCCGCCGAACCCCTTTTTGATCACGAGGTGCTCACCCTCGGCCCGCTTGAGCTCATCGACGATCTCCGCCCCCCAGCTGTTCTCGACGATGAAGGTGCGGTTGGACCGATTGGGACCGCGCGGCGCGGCGCGCCAATACGGGAACTGAGCGTCGGAATAGTCCGGCTTCAGCACGTGGGCGACGTAGACCACCGGGCGCTTGGCACTGCGGAATGCCTCGATGAGCATCTTCACGTAAGGGATAGTGCCCGACAGGAACTTCATGTCGATCTTGTCGGGGTTTTCCCGCGCGCGCTGGGCGAAGGCGCCGTCCGGATGGACGAAATCGTTCTGCATGTCGACGACGATTAGCGCCGACTTGTCGATTTCAGGGCCCTTCGGGTTCATGACTGCCTCCCGCTCGCGCTTTGCCTATACTAGGCCGGAACCAAAACCGGGGGGAACCCGAATGAGTGATCTGACCCAAGCCATCCGCGACCTCGTAGTCGCCAACCGCATTTTGGCCAACGAGGGCGTGGTGGACGCCTACGGCCACGTGTCCATGCGCCACCCGAACGAGCCAAACCGATATTTGATGTCCTGCTCGCGCAGCCCCGAGCTGGTGACCGAGAAAGACATCATGGAGTTCATGCTCGACGGCACGCCTCTGCGCGGTGACACGCGCATCCCCTACGTCGAGCGCCATATCCATGGCGGCATCTACGAGAAGCGTCCGGACATCAACGCCGCAGTGCACAGCCACGCCGAGGACGTGCTGCCCTTCGGCATCGCGCCGACGCCCTTGCGCCCGGTGATCCATTCCGGCGGGTTCATGGGCGCGGCCGCGCCGATCTGGGACATCCGCGAGAAGTTCGGCGACACCACGCTGCTGGTGACCAACATGGAGCAGGGCCGAGATCTCGCCGACTCGCTCGGTCAGGGCTGCGTGGCGCTGATGCGCGGCCACGGTTTCGCCGCCGCGGGAACGGCGCTGTCCGATGTAGTGCGCATCTCGGTCTATTTGCCGAAGAACGCGCGGGTTCAGCAGAAGGCGATGGCGCTTGGCGGGCCGGTGTTCCTGTCGCCAGGCGAGATCGTGAAGCGTCGCGCGATCAACCCAGTCGGACCGGAAACCGCGCGCGCCTGGGAATACTGGGCGGTCCGCGCCGGGGTCGGCGACATGGTGACGCTTCGCGCCCAGGGCACGGTGAAGGTCAGGTCGAAGTCCAGCCCCCGTCGTGGGCGATCACCTGCCCGGTCACGAAAGAAGACGCGTCGCTAGCGAGGTAGACGCAGAGCCCGCCCAGCTCCTCCGGCGTGCCGCGCCGGCCCATCGGCGTGCCGGCGCGGATCGAGGCTTCGAATTCTTCCACACGCTCGGCGCTCATCCCGGCGCGGGTGCGCTTGCCGAGATTCGTGCCGCCGTGCCAGCCTGGCGCAATGGCGTTGGCGCGAATGTTGTCCTTCGCGTACTCGACTGCAAGCTGGCGCGTGAACCCGGCGACGCCTGCCTTCGCCGCCGAGTAGGGCGAGCCGAGGTGCGGAAAGCCCCCGAGCCCGGCGATCGAGGCGATGTTGATGATCGAGCCGCAGCCTTGCGCCAGCATCTTCGGTAGCACAGCGCGGGTGACGAAGAACACGCCGGTCAGATCGACCGCGATCACGCGGTTCCATTCCTCGGTCGTCATCTCGTGCACGCGCTTGACCAGCGAGGCGACGCCCGCGTTGTTGATCAGGATATCGACGCGGCCGGTCGCCTTCGCCATCGCCGCCACAGATTTCTCGTCCGCCACGTCGACCGCGAGGGGCGAGGACTTGCCGCCCTCCTGCACGATGAGCTGCGAGGTCTGCTCCGCGCCGGGGAAGTCGATGTCGGCCGAGATCACCTCGGCGCCGTGAGCCGCGAGTGCGCGCGAGAACGCGCGGCCGAGGCCGAACCCGGCCCCGGTCACGAGAGCAGTTTTGCCAGTGAGATCGAACAGCGAAGACGGCGACGCCATCGATGCAGCGCTCAACGGATGCCCGAGAAAATCCTGCCTTCGGCCTCGAGCTTGTGGCGCGTGCCGACCGGATCGAAGTTCTCCATCCCGCGATGGAAGATGCCCGTGGTGAAGTCGAGCACGTTGACCCGGCTGTCGCGCCAGATATTGAGCGGATCCTTGCCCGCCTCGATCTGCTTGATCGCCTCCCACACGCAGCGGCGCAGGCGAATCACGCCCTTGTCGGAGTTGGCGAGGTTCTCGTTGAACCGGTTCGAAATCGGGCCCTGGCTTTCCATCGCCCACATGTCCTGGGCGAAGACCAGCGATCCAGTCTCGTGCGGCGAGTTGCGCGGAATGACGGTGTCCTGTTTCTCCTGCTGCGCGCGGCGCGCCATGATCGTCGCCTGATCGGCGCCCGGAGGGTCGGGCAGGAATCGATGCGTGATCGAGATTGCGTGCGTCTCGTCGATCGGCGTGCAGAACCAAGCAATCTCGATCGGCGGGTGCAGGTTGTTCACCGCAACGCGATTCATCGCCGGCAGCACGAAATGATCGAGCCGCGAATGGCCTTGGTCCTCTCGGGTCGACTGCACGACGAAGCCGTAGGGGGTGTCCTCGGTCTTGTCCAAGGTTGGCGTCTCGGCCACCACGTCGGTCAGCGGCGAGAAGCGGTGCAGGAACGAGGTGTGCTGCGGGTCGACCATGTTCTCGGCGACCTGAAGCCAGTTGCAGTTGTGATAGCTCTTCTTCACCCAATGCTTGCCGTCGTCGCGCACGAAGATGTCGTAGGGTGGGATCATCGGCAGCTCGCCCTCGCCCATATAAGCCCAGATGATGCCGTAGCGGTCCTCGCACGGGTAGCCGGCGATCTTGATGTGCTTGGCGAGAGCGGTGCGGTCCGGCTCGCAGGGCTGGTCGATGCACTGGCCGGTCTTGTCGTAGAGCCAGCCATGGTAGCAGCAGCGGATACCGTCCTTCTCGACCGTGCCGAGCACCATTGACGCGTTGCGGTGCGCGCACTGACGGCCGATCAGCGCCGGCTTGCCTTCAAGGTCGCGATAGAGCACGAGGTCCTCGCCCAGGATGCGGACTTCCTTGGGCTTCTTCTCGAGATCGGCGGAAACTTCGATCGGAATCCAGTAGTGGCGGAACAACTTGCCGGCCGGATCCATCGGCCCGACAGGCACGAGGCGCTGCGCGATTTGCGATGACGTCCCAAGCACGCGCTCAGGCGCAGCGGTACGCTTCGGCGCAGTCTTCTTCTTTGCGGCGGGGCGTTTCTTGGCGATTTTGGAATTGGCGCGCAGGCGAGCCATCGTTGTTCTCCGGCGTGAAAACGCGCTAGCGTAGCACACGGGAGGAGCCAACGTCATGATCGCTAAGTTCGCGGCCGCCGCGCTGGCCGCAACATTGTTTGCTGTGCCGGCTATGGCCGATGAGCCGACCACGCTGCGCTTCGCCATTCCCGGCTCCGGCCAAGCCTCACCGACGTGGTCCATGCTGTGGGAGCCCTGGATCGCCGAGGTCGAGAAGGATTCGAACGGCGCGCTCAAGCTGCAGCCGTTCTTCGGCGGCACGCTGGCCAACCTGTTCAACGTCTACGACCGGGTCGCAAGCGCCGTGGCCGACATGGGCACAGGGGTGCATGGCTCCATCGGCGGCAAGTTCCCGCTGTCGAGCGTGGTGGAACTGCCGTCCGACATCGCCGGCCAGGAGGGCGCGGCGGGATTCTGGAAAATCTACCAGGACGGGCTGATCGCCTCGGAGTACGGCGAGGTCAAGGTGCTCGACCTGTTCATTTACCCGCAGTCGTTCCTCAATACGACCAAGCCGATCGCGAAGCTCGACGACATCAAGGGGCTCAAGCTCGCCACGCTGACCCGTGCCGACGCGGAGATGGTCAACCGACTGGGCGCCGCGCCGGTCACGACCAGCCCGGTGACGGTCTATGAGATGATCCAGCGCCGCGGCGCGGACGGAATCATCATCGGCTGGCTCGGGCTGGTCGGATTCAAGCTTGCCGAGGTGACGAACCAGCATGTGCTGGTCGGGCTCGGCTCCGGCGGCGCCTTCCTAATCATGAACAAGGACTCCTCCGAGAAGCTGCCCGGCCCGGCGCGCGCCGCGCTCGACAAACATTCCGGCTACGCTGCGTCGAAGGCTGCGGGCGAGGCGATGGACCGCATCTACGCGCGCTCCGAAGGCGTGGTACGCGGGCTTCCCGGACACGCGATCGGCCCGCTCGCGCCGGCGGAGTTCGAGCGCTACCGCAAGGAGATCGCGACGCCGGTGGTCGGGGAATGGAGCGCGCGGATACCGAATGGCGCCGCTATCCTCGCCGCCTATCGCGCCGAGGTGATGAAGGTGCGGGCGGAGAAATAACGATGGCGCGGCACATTCCCGGACCGCTGTATGCCGAACGGCAGGGCAAAAGCGGGCTCCCGATGGTGTTCCTGCATTCGACGCCCGACGACAATCGCCTCTGGATGTTCCAGATGGCGCATTTCTCCCAATGGTATCGCTGCATCGCCGTCGACTCGGCCGGCTACGGGCGCTCGCCCGCACCGCAAGAAGGCGTCACTCTCGCCGACCAGGCGGAAGCGACCTGGGAGCTGGTGGATACCATCACCTCGGGCCCGATCATCGTGCAGGGCAACTCCATGGGCTCCGAGATCGCCATGCACATGGCCGACCAGAGGCCGGAGCGCACGCTGTGCATGATACTGTCGGGCTGCGGCTATTTGCCCGACATCCGCGAGATCCAGCTGAAGGGCAAGGAGGCGTACCGCCAGGAGGGCATCGCGCGCCGCCGCACCGCCGTGCTGCAGCACTTCCAACCGAAGATGCGCGAGCTCCCGCATGTGCAGCACTATGCCGACATGGTGTGCGCGTTCAACAATGTCGGCACGCTCGAAAGCATCATGCTGATGAACCAAGCGCTCGCCGAGGCCGACCCGGCGCTCTACCCGCGGCTCAAGGTGGCGTCGATCATCATCATCGGCAGCGAAGATTTCACCCTCCCGGGCGCGCTGAAGCTGCAGAAGCACATCCCCGGCTGCGAGCTGGCGCGCCTCGAGGGCGCTGGTCATGCCAACTGCTTCGAGCTGCCGTGGGAATTCGACCGGCTGTGCATCGAGTACTTGAAGAAGAGAGGTTTGTTTCCCGGATGAAATTCGGCACGTTTCTGTTCACCCAACACGCCGATCCCGCAAAGGACGAGCAGGGCATCGCCGAGACCTTGGCGGAGGCCAAGCTCGCCGAGGAGCTGGGCTACGACGCCGTATGGCTCGCCGAGCATCACTTCGACGGTACCTGCATCTACGTCGACCCCGTGAGCTTCGCCGCCGCACTGTCGCAAGCCACCAAGCGCGTGCAGATCGGTTTCGCTGTCATCCAGGCCTCATTGCACCACCCGCTGCGCCTTGCCGAGCAGCTCGCGCTGATCGACCATCTGTCGCGCGGGCGGCTGATCGTCGGTCTGGGCCGCGGCTCGATGTTCAACAACTACGAATACGCGGCCTACGAGATCGATCCCGCCTCCTCGCGCGAGCGCTTTGCGGAGATCGAGGACATCCTCCTCAAGTGCTGGGCCGGCGGTCGCGTCGCCCACAAGGGCAAGTTCTGGAGCTTCGACATCCCGAACCTGCGCCCCCGCCCCTTCACCAAGCCGCACCCGCAGATCGTGCATGCGCTGGTCAGCGAGGCGTCCACCCTCGCGCTCGCCAAGACGGGCGGCCCGTTCCTGATGGCAGGTCCGGCAGAAGCCATCGTCAAGCGCTGCGAAGTCTATCGCCACGCTATGCGCGAAGCCGGACACACGGAAGACGCGATCGCGCGCGCCTTCGCGGACTCCTGGGCGTGGCAGCACGTGGTGGTGGCCGACTCCGACGACAAGGCGGTCGAGATCGGTCTGCCCGCCTTCCAGGGCATGATGGGCTACCGCGCCACGTTGGAGGCCAACCCCGTGTTCGGCGAGATCGCCAAAGCGGTCGGGCCGCGCCAGCTGCCCCGCTCGCTCGTGGCCGGCGCGCCGTCGACGGTGGCGGCGCAGCTTGCACCCATCAAGGAAGCCGGCATTGGTGGGTTGATCCTGCGCTTCCGTATCGGCGAGATGGCACATGCGGACGCGGTGAGCAGCCAACGGCTATTCGTCGACAAGGTGGCGCCGGCCCTGCGCGCGGCGCGAGCGGAGGCAGCCCAATGAACGGCAAGGAACGTCGCGACTTCGTCCGTAACCATCGCACGGCGATCTTCGGCTATGGGCGCAAGTCCCATGGGCCGTCGATGTCCTGCGTCTACTACGTCATGGACGGCGACGACATCCTGGTCTCCACCATGCGCGGCCGCGGCAAGGCGAAGGCGGTCCAGCGCAACGGCAAGGTGTCGCTCTGCGTGCTCGACGAGAAATGGCCGCCGACCTATATCCTGGTGTACGGCGACGCGAAGATCGAAGAAGACAAGAATTACGATCTGCTGATCGCCATCGTCGAGCTGATGGCGGGCGGCACGAAGATGCCTGAGAAGGAGCGCGCCGATCTGCGTGCGTTAGGCGCCAAGGAGGGGCGGGTGGTCGTCCGGATCAAGCCGGAGACGACCTTCGAGACCCCGCCCCGGCACGTCTACAAGCCCGACGACGTGCAGCAGCTTTCGCACTGGCTGGGCAATACCTTGCCCTGGAACGCCGACTAGTCAGCCGCGGTCAGCAGCGGCGTGCACTTGGCCGGGCCAGAGCAGATCGGCCGGCTCTGATGCCGCTACCGTCACCGCCATGACAAGCACGACGACGACGGCCGCGATCCATGCCGTGAAGATGCTTTGCCGCGTTATGTGGAAGTCCCGCGGATCGTACTGGTGATGGTCCATGGCTTCCTCCCAATCCAGCGCGGGCACAACCTGCCCGCGCAGCCGCAGTTTCGGAAAAAGGGGGAATCCGCGCTGTGCGAAAACGCACACGCGCAAAGCCGCGGAATACCTCGGCTAACCGCTAGGTTTCGTGGACCGTCTCGACCATCCGCGCAAGCTTGGCTACGTCGCGCACGACAAGCACGCTGCCGCTGCGCTCGATCAGCTTGGCCCGCGTCAGATCAGCCAGCTCGCGGCTGACCGCTTCGCGGCGGGTGGCGATGCGGCTTGCGATCTCGGCATGGGTCGGTGCGGGGTCGATGCGCGCCTCGTTGGCGGTCGTCATGCCGTCGCGGCAAAGCCGCAGCAGCTCCGCCTGGATGCGATTGCGTACCGCCAACGTCGAGAATTCGTAGACCCGGTCAGTGAGCGCACGAACCAGCCGTACAAGACGGCGAAGCGTCGCTTCCGCCACCGCAGGATGCTCACGCAGCATCTGGGAGAATTCTGTGGGCTTGAGACTCGCGATGGTGCAGTCGGACAACGCGACCACGTTGGCCGAGCGCGGCGCCGGATCGAGCGCGGCCAGCTCGCCGAACATCTCGCCCGCCGCGAGATCGCGGAACGTGACGTCGAGCCCATCCGGTGAATAGAGATTCACCCGCACCCGGCCCGACAGGATGAAGTGGACCTCGCGCGTTTCGTCCGACTGGCCGACGATCTGCTGCTCGGCATCATAGGAGCGCCATGCGCAGCGTCGCGCGATGGAGGCCAACGCGGGAGCGTCGAGATTACGGAATATTTCGATGCGTGTGAGAGCTTCGGACCGATTGTCGGATGCCGACGAGATCATGCCCCTGTCCCGCCCCCCGGGGACAGCATCTAGGGCTTCGGCGAAATTGCCGCGAGGCTTTTGGCCGCCTGCTGGATTTTGAGCTGATCGCCGTTTTCCTTGTACATCTTGATGCGCTCGAAAAGCCGGGTCTGTTCGTAGTTCGAATATCTTTTCCGGAGCGTATCCAAAATATCGGCGGCCTGCTTATTGAAGGCGTTCGCCTCCTCCTCCGACTTCGCGAGACCTGCGAGCTCGGCCTTCGTTGAGGCCGCGAAAAAAAGGCAATCGGCGAAACAGGTCGCGGCGGACTCCAGGTTTGCGTGATAGGCCTGCTCCGCCTTTTTGTAGTCGCCGGCGAGGTAGGCGGCCTGCAGCATGAAATACTCCGCCCGCCCGCGATAGATCGGAACGCGCTCGCGCTCGATCGCCTCTTCCAGATATTTGTAGCCGTCCCTCGGCTTGCCGACGAAGCTGTACATCAGCCCGAGGGAGGCGGCGATATAAGCATCGCCCGGCTGAATGTCATAGGCTTCCCTGGCAAATTTCAGCGCCGCGTCCTGGTGGTGCTGCTGAAGTTCCGCGAGCGACTTCGAGAACAGGGCCATCGCAGACCGGCTGTCGACCTTCAGCGCCTCGTTGGCGTATTCGATGGCGGACCTTATGGTTTTTTCGCGCTCGGCCGGATCAGCAATGAAGCCTTGCGTCACCCGCATGCTTTTCGTCAGCGACAGACCGGCCCATCCGCCCGCGAAGCTGCGTTCGGAATTCGTAATCTTCGTGAAGAGGTCCTCCGCGGCGATGAGATTCTGCGGGCTCGGCGGAATCATCTTTTGGCGAGCCTGCACGAATAGATCATAGCTCGCCGGGACCTGCGCCACCTGCTGAAGGGATTCGCGCTCGCCCGGCCGGAAGCTCACCGCAAGCGCGGTCGTGATCTTGCCCGAGATGTCATCCTGAACCGCGAAGATATCGCCGAGCTCGCGATCATAGCGCGCGGCCCATACAGTTTGCTCCGTAGCCGCGTCGACGAGATAGGTCGAAATGCGCACGCGATTGTCGGCGCGCCGCACGCTGCCTTGCAGCACGTAACGCACGCCGAGATCGCGACCGACCTGCCGCGCCGATACCGCCTTGCCCTTGAACGACATGGCGGAGTCGCGCCCGACGACGAACAGCCCCTGCACCTTGGTCAGCGCGGTGATGATGTCCTCGGCGATGCCGAGGCAGAAATACTCCTGCGCCTCGTTCTCGCTGGCGTTCAGGAACGGCATCACGACGATCGACGGGATGGTCGGCAGCGGCTGCGCGGCTTCCGCCTTGAAGACCTTGAATTGCCACTGCGGCCCTGCCCACAAATCCCAGGCGATGGCGCCGCCGATCAGCACCGCGACGCCCGCCGCCGCTGCGAAAGCACGCTGCCGCCAGCCAACGCGAGAGTGTCGTGGGGAGGCGGCCGGCGCGGTCTTGACCGGCGCGGCGTCGCGCGCGCGAAACACGGGCACCTGTTCGGGAATGTTCTTCAGGCTTTTCAGCCCCAAGGGCTCGACGTCGATCGCGACCTTGTTCTTGATTTGCTCATAGGCCGCCGCCGACAGCACCACCCCGCCCGGCTCGGCGATCTCCTGCAACCGCGCGGCGATGTTGACGCCGTCGCCGTATAAGTTGTCGCCCTCGACGATCACCTCGCCGATGTTGATGCCGATTCGGAACGACATGGCGCGGTCCGGCGCCATGCCCACGTTGCGTCCGGCCACCTCGCGCTGCACCTCGAGCGCACAACGCATGGCTTCCACAGCGCTCGGAAATTCGGTCATGAGACTGTCGCCGGCCTCGCCGAACAGACGCCCCTCGTGGCGCTCGACAATAGGGCCGATGAGGTCGCGCATTTCATGCAAACGGCGCACGGTCGACTCGTCGTCGGCCGCGACCAGCCGGCTGTAGCCGACGACATCAGCTGCCATGATGGCCGTGAGCTTGCGCTTGGTGCCAACCAATGCCACGTTAGCTGCTCCCTAACCGATAAATATTATATCCCTTTTTTATTGGAAAAACATCGGCCTAACGAAAACCGGCCGCGGTGGCCGCGCGGCCGGTCTTCGTTGACGGCCGCCCGAGCCTGAGCAGGCTCGGGCGGGCGGCGCGTGCAATGGGAGGTTGGATCAGCTCGGCATCAGCACCGTGTCGAGCACATGGATCACGCCGTTGGACTGCATCACGTTGGAGATGGTGATCTTCGATGTGGCGCCCTTGGCGTCCTTGACCCAGAGCATGTCACCCGACTGGGTGACCCAGAGCCATTCGCCCTCGACCGTCTGCAACTTGGCGGTGCCGTTGCCTTTCTTGACCCAATCCATCAGATCGGCCGCGGTGATGCGCCCGGGCACGACGTGATAGGTGAGCACCTTGGCGAGCATCGCCTTGTTCTCGGGCTTGAGCAGCATGTCGACCGTTCCCGCCGGCAGCTTGCCGAAGGCCTCGTTCGTCGGCGCGAAAACGGTGAACGGGCCGGTGCCCTGCAACGTATCGACGAGCCCGGCGGCTTTCACGGCGGCGACGAGCGTCGTGTGGTCCTTCGAATTCATCGCATTTTCGATGATGTTCTTGGTCGGATACATGGCCGCGCCGCCGACCATGACGGTGTGGTCCATGTTCATATCGGCAGAAGATTTCATGTGCATGTCATCCGCCGGCTTCATGTTCATGTCCGCCGCCGGCACGTAGGTGGTGAAGGCGACGAGCGAGACGGCGCCTGCGGCGAGGGTGGCGATGACGCGGCTGTGCAAACGAACCATGGTGAGCCTCCTCGAATGGTTGAACGCGAGGAGCTACGGATGCGAATGCGCGCCGGATGCTAAAGGCTGGTGATTTTTCCCTGGGCGATGAGCGGACCCGTGGGCTGGCCTGTCGGGGAGCCGCCAGGTGGTTCCAACGAGACAGCGAGTCCCATGCCTTCCTTCATGTGATCGCGCATCGGCTCTGACACGTTGAGCATCATCGGTTGCGCCGCGTCGATGAGCCCGAGGGACTTCGGCGTTTCGCCGGGCACAAGCAGCCAGAGCTCGGCGACGCGCTGCACGTCGCGTGAATAGGCGGCGGGCACAACATACATCTGCCCGCGCGTCATATCGACGCTGATGACAAAGGCCGCCGCCTGACCCTGCTGCAAGGTGGCGAACATCGGCTTGGGCGCCGGCTGGGCGACGAAGAACAGCGCGGCGATGGACGCCGCGGCCAGGCCGAGCGAGCCGATGCCGAGCCCACGCCAGAAGGCGAGGCTTTGCCAGAGTCCCAGCTTCGCCGAGCCGCCCAGCGTCGCCTCGATGGCGCGCCATACCCGCGCCGGCGGCGCCGCCTCGCCCACCGCATCGGCCATCGGGCCGAGCCGCGCCTCCCAATAGGCGACCTCGGCGGCGAACGCAGGTTCACGCGCGATGCGGCGCTCGGCCTCGCGCCGCTCGCCCTGGTCGAGCACGCCGAGCACATATTCCGCGGCGAGGTTTTGCGGTTCGTCGCTCATGTGCCGAGGCATTCCCGCAGCTTCATCAGCCCGCGCCGGATCCAACTCTTCATCGTGCCGAGCGGCACCCCGCCGGCCCGCGCGAGCTCGTCATAGGTCAGCCCGTCGAGGAAGGCGCGCCGGATCGCGGTGGCCTGCTTGTCTTCGAGCGTTCCCAGGCAATCGTACAAGCGGCGGCGCTGCTCGCTCGTTTCCAGATCGGCAAGCGCCGAGGGCGACGGGTCGCTCACCTCCACCGCCTCTTCGAGCGCCGCGTGCGCGGCCGCTGGCCGCGCACGGCGGCGGTCGATCGAACGGTTGCGCGCGATGGCGACCAGCCAGGTGATCGGGCTCGCCTTCGCGGCGTCGAAGCTGCCCGCCTTCTGCCAGACGGTGAGATAGATCTGCTGCAACACGTCCTCGGCCTCGCCCCGGTCATCCAAAATACGCAGACAAACGCCGAAAAGCTTCGCCGAGGTCAGCCGATAGACCTCGGCCAGCGCGGCCTTGTCGCCGATCGCCACGCGCGATAGCTGCGCGGCAAGGCGCTGGCGCGCGGCGTCCTGTTCGATGACCGTGCTCATAGGGCTGGCGGATGATACCCGAACGCAGGTACGGAGAAATCCCGGTTGCGGATGCGCGTCATCTGCTAGTTTTTCGCCATGATCACCCACATCGCCCCTGCCCCGCTGAAGACCCGCCTGTCCGGGACGGGCGAGATCGCCCCGATCGACGTTCGCGACGAGGCCGCCTTCGCGAGAGCCCACCTGCTCCTGGCCCGCTCCGTGCCGTTGGAACGGCTGGAAGCTGTCGTTCCCGCCCTGCTGCCGCGCAAGGGCGTGCCTATCGCTCTGATCGACGACGGCGATGGGTTGGCGGAGAAAGCGACGGTGACGCTCGGCCGTCTCGGCTATGCCGACGTCACGATCCTCGACGGCGGCATGCCGGCATGGGCGGGCGCCGGATACGGCGTATTCTCGGGCGTCAACGTGCCGTCGAAGGCCTTCGGCGAGTTCGTCGAGGAGCGCTTCCATACCCCGTCCATCTCCGCCGAGGAGCTCAAGGCCAAGATCGACGCGGGCGAGGATATGGTGATCCTCGATTCCCGCCCATGGACCGAATATTCGCGCATGAATATCCCGGGCGGCATCGACGTGCCGGGCGCGGAGCTCGCCTATCGCGTGCATGACGTTGCGCCGTCGGCGAAGACACTCGTGGTAGTCAATTGCGCGGGACGCACGCGCAGCATCATCGGCGCGCAATCGCTCATCAACGCCCAGGTGCCCAACCGCGTCGTCGCGCTGCGTAACGGCACCATGGGCTGGGAGCTGGCGGGGTATCAGGTCGAGCGCGGCGCCGCCCGGCGCGCGCCCGCCGTCTCGGACGCGGCGCTGATCCGTTCTCGCGCCGCGGCGGCGCAGGTCGCGGTGCGCTTCGGCGTGAAGACCATTGATCGTGCGACGCTCGCAAAGTTCCAAGGTGAAACCGAACAGCGCTCGCTCTACCTCTTCGACGTGCGCAACCCTGAGGAGTACGAGACCGGCCATCGGCCCGGCTCGATCTCGGCGCCTGGCGGACAGCTCGTGCAGGCGACCGACCGCTACGTCGGCGCGCTGCGCGCGCGGCTGGTGCTGATCGACGACACCGGTGTGCGCGCCACCATGACCGCGTCGTGGCTGCGCCAGATGGGTTGGGATGAAGTCTACGTTCTGACCAGCGGGCTCGAAGGTCCGCTGGAGACCGGACCGGACCCGAAGGCGCCCCCTCCCGCCGCCGCCATGGCCAACACCATCGACCGCGCCCCCGACCGTAACGCCGCGATGCGCGAATACCTCGCCTGGGAGCTCGGGCTGGTCGAGGCCGTCGAGCGCGATGGCACGTTGCGCTTTACCGATTTCGGCGCCTGAGAGAACGAGGAGAATCCCATGCCCGCCAGCGCCATCGACTCCGCCGTCTTCCGCGACATCTTCTCCACCGAGGCGATGCGGTCGGTGTTCTCCGACGAGACGCGGGTGCAAAAATACCTCGACATCGAGGCGGGGCTCGCGCGCGCCCAGGCCGCTCTCGGCATCATCCCGAAGGAGGCCGCGGCGGAGATCGTCAGTCATTGCAAGGCGTCCGAGTTCGATATGGCGGAGCTCAAGCGCCAGACCGAGCGTATCGGCTATCCCGTGTTGCCGGTCGTGCAGCAGCTCGTGAAGCGCTGCAAAAATGGACTCGGCGAATGGTGCCATTGGGGCGCCACGACCCAGGACATCACCGACACCGCGACGGTGCTGCAGATCCGTGACGCGCTCGTCCTGGTGGAACGGGAGATCGACGCCATCGCCAATGCGCTCGCGGCGCTCGCCAAGCGTCACCGCGACACGCCGATGGCCGGGCGCAGCAACCTGCAGCAGGCGGTGCCGATCACCTTCGGCTACAAGGTGGCGACCATCCTGGCTGCCATGGAGCGCCACCGCCAGCGGCTCAAGGAGCTGCGCCCGCGCGTGCTGGTGGGCGAGTTCGGCGGCGCTGCGGGCACTTTGTCATCGCTCGGCAAGGACGGGCTCAGGGTGCAGGAAGCGCTGATGCGCGAGCTCGGCCTCGACCAGCCCGAGATCGCTTGGCACACGGTGCGCGACCGCATCGCTGAGGTCGGCTGCTTCCTCGGCCTCGTCACCGGCACGCTCGCCAAGCTCGCCACGGACGTGAAGCTGCTGATGCAGACCGAGGTGGAGGAGGTCTACGAGCCCTTCGCTGAGGGGCGCGGCTCGTCTTCCACCATGCCGCAGAAGCGCAACCCGATCTCGTGCCTCTACATCATCGCCTGCACCTCTATGGTGCGGCAAAACGTGCCCGCGCTGCTCGACGCTATGGTCGAAGACCACGAGCGCTCGACGGGGCCGTGGGAGATCGAGTGGATCGCGGTGCCGGAGATTTTTTGCCTGGCCTCCGGCGCGCTCAACCAGGCGCGGGTGATCGCCGAGGGGCTCGAGGTCAATGAAAAGAAGATGCGCGCGAACCTCGACATCACCAACGGGATGATCGTGTCCGAGGCGGTGATGATGGGGCTCGGTCCCCACCTCGGGCGCCAGCGCGCGCACGACCTCGTCTACGACATCTGCCGCAAAGCGATCGGCACCGGGCGCGACTTCCTCGACCTGCTTGCCGAGGAC
>Ga0316628_100000880_pt1 | contig 20010 bp, 16 predicted proteins | sample OWC_Aug_M2_C1_D5_FD_207648 | JGI IMG/M metagenome (GOLD analysis project Ga0316628, IMG submission 207648) | Wetland soil microbial communities from Old Woman Creek delta, Ohio, United States - OWC_Aug_M2_C1_D5_C | ecosystem: Environmental > Terrestrial > Soil > Wetlands | place: USA: Ohio... | reverse complement strand
CCTCCTAAATGCCGCAGATGCCAAGAGCGTACAGAAACAAAAACTGGTTCGTTCCATTCAAAGCCTGGACAGCGATACCATCCTCGTGGATTTAGGAGCGGGCAACTCGTTGAGCGTTTTGGATTTCTTCTTGATGTCCGATGGAGGAATTCTGGTGGTCACCCCCGAACCGACATCCATTGAAAACACCTATCGGTTTCTCAAGAGTGCTTTCTACCGGAGGCTTAAGCATTCGGTTTCTTCTTCGTCTGTGAAAGCCCTGATCGATGATGCCATGGATCGAAAGAATGAGATGGGAATCCAGAACCCTCACGACTTCGTCCAAGCGGTGAAGCGGATCGATGAGGGCGATGCCCAAAGGATTATCGAGGAAGCGGATACCTTTCACCCGAATCTGATTCTGAATCAAGTCCGGTCAAAGAAAGATATTGAGATTGGTTTTTCGATTCGGAGCGCCTGCCTGAAATATTTTGGCATTCGCCTTCACTATTTGGGCTATATCGTCTACGATCAAGAGGTGAGTCATTCCATCCGACGGAGGAGACCTCTGGTTCTGGAAAACTCCGGGTCCAGGGCTGCCCAGTGCGTGATGGAGATTGCCTCCAAATTGGCCGGCAGTCATTCAACGGCCATTCAATATGAAGGGGCATGAGCATCAAAGACATTAAAGATCAGACTTATTATGAAATCCTGGAGATCAGCCCAACCGCTACGGTCAAAGAGATCCAGAGGGCCTACGACCATGCCAAAGAGACTTTTCATATGGATTCCGTAGCCATCTATTCTCTCCTTTCCGAAGAGGAGGTGAAGGAGATAGAAGAGGCCGTGGAAGAGGCTTATCGGGTTCTAATGGATGAAACACTGCGGAGCGATTACAATCAGTCCCATTTCCAAAGGGTTGGGGGGCAACCACCAGAGAGCCCGTCTAACGCCCAAGACGTTTCCAAAGAGCAGCCCCCGCTTCTTTCTTTTACAGGACTTTCCTTCACTGTTGACGGGGAGTCTTATCGGGGAAAGACACTGAAGCAAGTTCGAGAGGGAATGGGGGTTGAACTTCAGACCATCTCCAGGGTGATAAAGGTCAATACGAGAATCTTGGAGTGGATTGAGGGAGAGGCCTTTGAAAAACTTCCGACCCTGGTTTATCTCAAAGGTTTCTTAAGAAGTTATGCCCAATCTCTCGGGTTGGATTCCCAAAAGGTCATTGAAGAATACCTGCATTTCATGGAAGAGTCCAAGAAGAAATAGGATTTCGTGCTTCGAATTTCTCCGACAAAGATGGGGCTTAGGGTTTTTCGGAGGTGAGGTCCGCTACTTGGGTGGTTAACTGGTCTGCGATGGTACGATTAAACCCGGTTATCCTTTCTCGAATCTTACCCTCCTTGTCGATGAGAAAAGTCGCCGGGATTCCAGTCACTCGGTAAGCCCTGACCACCTCTTCAGGGGTGGACACGATGGGGTAGGGGATATCCATGGACTGGATGTAGCGCCGGACGACCTCTACATCGCCTCTATCCACGTTCATCCCAACCAGCTCAAATCCGCTTTCTCTATGATCCTTATAGAGTTGAATTAAATGAGGGATGGATTCCCGGCAGGGTGCACACCACGTCGCCCAGAAGTCGAGGAGGACCACTTTTCCTTTTAGTTGGGAAAGCGTGATCTCCTGGCCATCGAAGGTGTTAAGCGTAAAATCCGGTGCCAAACCAGGAGAAGTTTTCTTCTCTTTGGCACAATGGGGAAGTAGGAGTGCCCACGAGATACATAAGCCGAGGGCTAAAAAGATTGTGAAGAATGACCGTTTCAGATGAATTTCCTTCCATCGTAAACGAATGGCCAATGTCCAAGATCAAATCCCAAATGAAGTCCAAAACCTAAATAGTAAAACTTAGCAAAGAGTTAAGTTCTTCTTGAATCATTCGGTATTCATCTGGAATTTGGATTTTGGCATTTGGATTTTACTTAATCCTAAAGGGCCTTTTCAATCATGGCCTTTAAGCGGGCTTTCGGCACTGCACCGACAATCTGATCGAGAATCTTTCCGCCTTTGAAAAGAATCAGCGTAGGAATTCCCCTCACCCCATATTGACTGGGTGTGGAAGGACTTTCATCCACATTGAGCTTGGTTACCTTCACCTTGCCCACAAACTCGTTCGCTAACTCCTCAACGATGGGGCTGATGCTACGACAGGGGCCGCACCAGGTTGCCCAAAAATCGACCAGGACTGGAAGAGCGGAATTGAGCACCTCCGAGGAAAAACTATTATCATTGACATGGATCAAACTCGACTCATCAGTCATTTTCTGCTCCTTTGCTTTTCTGTGCTGATTTACGCCTTAGAAATAATGCCCCGCTGTTCTGCAGCGTGGTTACGTTTTAAATCATTCCGGCGAGGTTTCATGCCCCGCTCGGTTTCGAGTCGTAACAACTCGAATTTCTAACGGGATTTATCTTTTTTATAACCTTAAAATCTAAAATCCGCAATCCAAAATCCCTCACAACCTTCTTTCCAATACGTAATCGGCCAAGGCATGGAGAGCCTCTTTTTCCTTTGAATTTGGAAAGAGACGGAGATGATCCTTTGCCTTTTCGACATATCCCCGGGCTTTTTCCCAGGTGTATTCGATCCCGTGATATCGGTTGATGATCTCCACCACCCGGAAAAAGGTGCCTTTGGTAATGGGATGCGACATGACCGTCTCTCGAATAAAGGCTTTCTCTTCCCGATTGCATTGACGAAGTGCGGAGATCAGTGGGAGGGTGATCTTGCCATCGTGGAGATCGATCCCGATCTTCTTTCCGAATTCCTCTTCGTTGGAAGTGTAATCAAGATGATCATCGATGAGTTGGAAGGCGACGCCGACATTCATCCCGAACTCGGATAATGCCCTTTCTCTATTTTCAGACACATCTCCAAGAATGGCGCCAATCTGCGTAGCCGCCGAGATAAGAGATGCCGTTTTGCGGGTGATGATCGAAAGGTAATCGTCCTCCGTCAAGGAGAGGTCGTTCGTTTTGATTAATTCCTCTAACTCTCCTTCAGCCATAATGGTCGTTGCCTTGGAAACGATTTCGACGATCTTCCAGTTCCCACTTTGCACCAAAAGGGAAAAACATTGCGTAAAGAGAAAGTCTCCGACGAGGACACACGCCTCATTCCCCCATTTGGCATTGGCAGAGTCGATGCCCCTTCGAAGTTGAGCCTTATCCACCACATCGTCGTGGAGCAAGGTGGCCGTATGGATAAATTCAATCAGGCTGGCCATGGAAATGTGAAGATCTCCATGATACTGGCACAATTTGGATGAAAGGAGGAGGAGTTTAGCCCGGAACCGCTTTCCGCCGCTGAGCAAGAGATACTCCCCGATCGCAGAGATCATGGGGACGTTGGATCTTAAGTTCTTTCGAAACTCTCGATCCACTTTTTCTAAATCATCCCCGATGCATTCCAGAATGGTCTCCATGGGGGATGCCTTTTCTTTGGTAGGCGAATACGCCATGTCGATAGGATCCATATAGGAAAATTATTATCCTATTTTCAGGGGATATTGTCAAAACTTTTTATACTACTAATGAGGGGTTAAGACCTCTCTCCTCGTCGGATTCTTGAAGCATCAAGGGCGCCATGATCTTTAATTCCACACCGCTGGCCTTGACGGATTCGACGAGGATAAATTCTGCCTTTTCTCCCATGCGCGGATGAGCGAACTGTAATCGCTTAGGCTCCAGCCTTCCATCTCTCAAGGCTACAAACAGATCGACAGTTCTCGAGGCTGGAAAGATCACGTAGAATCTTCCCTTCGGGGGCAGGAGGTAGGAAGCGGTAGAGATCAGGTCTTCGAGTGTTCCTTTGATTTCGTGCCGTGCGATCGCCTTCTCCATCGAGGGGTTGATCCTGCCGGTCCGATATTTTCGATAGGGTGGGTTAGAGAGGGCGACATCGAAAGAGCCCGCCGGGAAGGTTCGTTTCAGCCCTCTGAAATCCTGTTTGAGGATCGACACCCGGTCTTCAAGATGGTTTGAGACGACATTTCTTTTTGCGCAGTCGGCTAGCCCCCTTTGAATTTCGACTCCGACAAACGAGTGTGCTTTTGTGGTGTGTGACAACAGCAGAGGGAGGATGCCACAGCCTGTTCCCAGATCAATCACTCTTTCATCTTTTTGAATTCTGACGAATTGGCCCAGAAGGAGGGCGTCCACGGAGAATCGGTATCCCCTTTTCTTCTGAATGATTTGGAGTTTTCTATTGAAAAAAGCATCTAGAGTTTCATCCGCGGAAAGGAGAGGGTCCATAGAACAGTCATCGAGATTGAAAATGGGTTGAGTTTAATTATCATGGAATGCGTTCGTCTGTCAATGGTTTCCAGACTTGCCTCCCCCAGTTTTTCCTTATCTACTCCAAGCCGGATGGGAGGGATGCAACGAGCGCACCGGCCAGGCTTCTCCTCGAGGCTTCATAAGACCGATCTCTTAGAGAGTATTTTGTAATCTGACCGAGGAAGATAGGGGCTTGCTTATAGCGCTGAGACCCATGTGGTCAAGCGCAAACGGTGCAGCCTGTGAAGCCTCTCTGAGGTGCCCGGCTCTGTGCCTGCCCCTGCCTACCGGCATCCAGTGGGAGACAGGCACGGGAAACCTCACTGTTTTGAAAGGTTAAGGTTTGTTCAAAAAATGAAACACTTGCGCAAAAATTATCCACCCCTGCTGAACAAGATAAACCGAATCTATTTCTTATTTCTGGAAAAATCCAATATTTTTAGCTAATTAGAGAGGGTAGGGCGAAGTTTGGTATGGATATTGCTTTAATAATTTCCTTGACAAAATAATGTTAAGAGGCTAATTTCTAAATAAATTTTCTTTTCCTAAGATCCACAATACAGTTTTTGAAAACGAGGAGGTAGCTATGAAAAGAATAGTTGGTTTCTTTTTTGCCATGATCTTGATGTTCTCCTTCTGTTTTGTTCTCTCAGGATTGACACAGGAAACAAAGGAAGCGGAAGGCGTCTATACCATCAAGAAGGGGGATACGCTATGGGATATCTCCGCCAGATTTTTGAAAGATCCTTTTCTCTGGCCAAAATTGTGGGAGAGAAATCCTTATATTACCAACCCTCATTGGATTTACCCAGGAAACCCGGTCCAGTTGACCGAGGTTGAGCCATTAAAAAAAGCGGAAGTTAAGGAGGGCCCCAAAACGGTTGCGGAAGAGAAGCCTAAAGCCGAAGGGAAGCCTGAAGAGGTAGTAAAGGAGCCGGAGGCCAAGCAAACTGAGCCCACTATAGCGGAGAAGAAAACAGTGGTGGCGGTCGAAGAAAAACCCGCCCCCCCAGAGGAAAAACCAGTGGTTGTAGCGGAGAAACCTGCCCCGGTAGAGGAAAAACCTGTCTACTTTCGTGAAATTCGGGACGCAGGGTTTATGAGCGACATTGAGTATCGGGGAATCGGGATTGTATTAGAGAGTAAGGAGGGGAAAACCCTTATGTCGGCAGGCGATATCATTTACCTGGCCTTCAAAACCTCAGAACCTATTCTGGTCGGAAGTAAATATACGGTCTTTCGTGCTGCGGAGGAGATAAACCATCCTGTTACTGGAAAAATAATCGGGCGGAAGTACAACATCACAGGAAATATTCAACTGATTGACCAACAGTCCAGGTTCTTCACAGCGAGAGTTGTTGAATCCTTCGATGCCATTATGAAAGGGGATTATATCCAGCCTTATTCCAAAGAAAAGATGGAAGGTGTCGCAGAAAAATAGTGCAATCGCATTGAATTATTATTTGTGCTCATTAAATTCCAAACACCCGTCGGCAATGGGTCAGCGCCCTCGGGGGGTGATTGGAACGTTTAGCCCGTTAGAAATAATGTTTCGCCACTCAGCAGTCCCGCTTATGGCAGGATTGCATTTTGAATAATTCCGCCGGGCTTTAGTGCCTCGATGGAATTTCTAACGGGGTTTAGTTGGGCTTTGGAGATCTTCTTTTGTCTCCTGAGCCTTTTTTTATCCGCCTTCGCAGAAGACGATGGACCCATCCGTGGGTGAATGTCCGTGTAGGCACTACGGCGGGTATCGGCTCCTGGCGGATCACCCGGCGAAGCCCGCAGCTGCGGAAGAACTTTCGTGCCTGCGGGTGGTAGGTTCGGCGGGCAGGTTGGCGCAGACGGGTATTTCATCGCGGAGATATCGCGGGCTGACCCGCGTGGCTCCATCGCCTAACCCAACTTTAGTCGATAAACGACTCTCTCATTTGAGAATCTTTATGGCCGACGATGTATTTTATTGGCTGGGACTAAGCCTTACCCCCGGGGTCGGGAGCGTTCTTATCAAAAGGCTCTTAGACCGATTCAAGACTCCAGAATCTGTCTTCCGCGCTCCACTTAAAGAGCTGCTGAGAATTGAGGGACTGGGGGAAAAGGTGGCCGGTGAGATCCGAAAAGGTCCCTTGGAAAAAAAGGTGAAAAAAGAGTTGTCTTTATTGGGAGAGGTAGGAGGAAAGATCGTTACTTTAACGGACGACGACTACCCGAAGCGTCTGAAGGATATCTATGATCCTCCCGCGCTGCTTTATCTCAGGGGAGAATTGAGAAGAGAGGATGAATTGGCCGTTGCCATTGTCGGGAGCCGGAGAACTTCTCCTTACGGAAGATGGATTACAGAAAAGATAGGCGAGGATCTTGCTCGTCATGGAATCGCTGTGGTCAGCGGGATGGCGAGGGGAATCGATGCGATGGCACACAAGGGAGCCCTCCAAGGAGGAGGGAGAACAATAGCAGTCCTCGGGTGTGGTGTCGATGTGATCTATCCTTCCGAAAATCGTACTCTCTTTTATCAAATCGTCGAACAGGGAGCCATCCTTTCCGAATTTCCGATGGCGTCGCCTCCGGAGGGAGGGCACTTCCCGAGAAGAAACCGGATTATCAGCGGTCTATCCATTGGTGTGGTCATCGTCCAGGCCAGCGCGAAGAGCGGCTCCCTGATCACTGCCGGGTACGCGTTAGAGCAGGGGAGGGAAGTCTTTGCCGTACCGGGGAATGTCGGAGCCGAGGGCAGTCGCGGCACGAATCAGTTAATCAAAGAAGGTGCGAAATTGGTGGAGTCCAGCGAGGACATTCTTGAGGAAATATTGCCCCAATGGAGCAGGGAAGGGGAGGCAGCCCAAAAAGCAGAGACTCCGGTTTCCGGCCTCACGGAAGAGGAAAAGATTCTGTATGGCCTCTTGGGAGAGACTCCGCTGCATATCGATGCCATCATACGTGAGAGCCGATGGGATCCGGGAAAAGTTTCCAGTCTCCTTCTAAATTTAGAATTAAAAGGATTGATTTCCCAGTGGCCGGGCAAATGTTTTACCAAGAGGATGTGACGGATAAAGAATTATGAGTTATTAATATAAGATATGCATATTAGAGGAAAGGATTAGGAGTAAGATGTCAAAAGGTTTGATTGTTGTAGAATCCCCCGCGAAGGTGAAAACCATTCAGAAATTCTTAGGGGGGGATTATGTCATCAAGGCCTCCGTGGGACATATCAAAGACCTTCCGGAGGGTGAGCTGGGAGTCGATCTTCAAAAAGATTTTCAACCCGAATACGTGACCATCTCCGGAAAAGGGAAGATCATCCGGGAATTGAAGAAGGCCAGCAAAGAGGTGAAGAATATTTACCTCGGGCCGGATCCGGATCGCGAAGGGGAAGCGATCGCCTGGCACATTGCCGAAGAGATCGGGAACGGCAATAAAAATATTTACCGGGTTCTTTTCAACGAGATCACCAAAAAGGCGGTCCTGGAAGCCATCCGTCATCCCGGGAAGTTACAGCAGTCCAAATATGAAGCCCAACAGGCAAGGCGGATCCTGGACCGGCTGGTCGGCTATCAGATCAGCCCCATTCTTTGGGAGAAGGTCCGCCGAGGTCTGAGCGCGGGCCGGGTCCAATCCGTGGCCGTTCGAATCGTCTGTGAGAGAGAAAGGGAGATCCAAGATTTCGTCTCCGAGGAATATTGGAGCCTGACCGCAACGCTGAAGGGAAAAGATTCCCCGGTCTCCTTTGACGCAAAATTGACGAAATGGAAGGGGAGGAAGATAAAAATGGCCAACGAGGCGGAGACCTCGGCCATGAAGAAGGCCCTGGAGGGCGTGCCTTATTCTGTTTCAAAGATCGCTCAGCAAGAGAAGCAACGTTATCCTTTTCCTCCGTTTATTACCAGCCGACTTCAACAAGAAGCCTATCGAAAACTGTCCTTCCCTGCCAAAAAAACCATGTGGATTGCCCAAAAGTTGTATGAGGGCATAGACCTCGGTGAGCTCGGGATGGTTGGAATGATTACGTATATGCGGACCGACTCGGTCAGGGTGTCTACGGAAGCCATTCAACAGGTCAGGGGATGGATCAAAGACCGTTTCGGGGATGCTTATCTTCCACCCAAACCCAACGTGTATAAGAGCCGCAGGGGATCCCAGGATGCCCACGAGGCGATCCGGCCCACTTCGATTGATCTCGAACCCGATAAAGTGAAAGCCTATTTGGATAAAGAGCAGTGGACCCTTTATAAATTGATATGGGACCGGTTCGTCGCCTCTCAGATGCCCCCCGCACAATTTCACCAGACCACGGTTGAAATCAAAGCGGACGATGCCATGTTTACAGCCGTGGGCACGGTTCCTGTTTTCCAGGGTTTCATGGCCCTCTATGTGGAAGGAGAGGACAACCAGGAGAACGGGAACGGAGAAAAGAAACTCCCGCCGCTCTCGGAGGGGGACATCCTGGAGCTTTTAGGCCTGACGCCCAGACAGCATTTTACCCAACCCCCCTACCGATATTCTGAGGCGACGCTGATTAAAGAATTGGAGGAGAAGGGAATCGGAAGGCCGTCTACGTACGCGACCATTTTGGCCACCATCAAAGAGAAGCAGTATGTTCGTTTGGAAAAGGGGAAGTTTTTCCCGACGGAATTGGGCTGCTTGGTGAACGACCTCCTGGTCGTCAATTTTCCCGATATTTTTGACATTGAATTCACCGCGCAAATGGAAGAGAGCCTTGATAAAATCGAAGAGGGCCAAAAGGATTGGGTGGACACGTTGAAGGAGTTCTACCTTCCTTTTGAAAAAGACCTGGCGATGGCGAAAATCTCCATGCGGGATGTGAAGCGGGAACTGATCCCCACGGACGCCGTTTGCGAGCGATGCGGTTCAAAGATGGTGAAGCGATGGGGCAAGAGAGGTTACTTCTTGGCCTGCTCAAGTTATCCCAAATGCAGCTATACGAGGGAAGTGGAAGGAAACGGAGAGGGGCAAGTGGAAACCGACGCGAAGTGTGAAAAATGTGGGAGCCCGATGGTCATCAAGAATGGAAAGTTCGGGAGGTTTCTGGCGTGCTCCAATTACCCCACCTGCAAATTCACCCGATCTTTGGATACGGGCGTACGGTGTCCTCAGGAAGGATGCGATGGATCGATTGTTGAAAGAAAGACCCATAAGGGAAGAACATTTTACAGTTGTACCAACTACCCTAATTGTACCTATGCGTTATGGGATAAGCCCATTCCTGAGAAATGTCCGCAGTGCGGTTTCCCCTTCCTGGTTGAGAAGCATGGAAAGGGTGGAATTACCAAGCGATGTCCTAAAAAAGAATGTGGATATCGGTCTTCAGAATGAGCGGATTCGATATCTTCGCCTGCCCTCAAGGATCTTTTTCTTCGTAAACCGGTGCTGCATCCACTGAAAAGGGAAGTAGACGAATCGGTTGATCAAGGTGGGGGAATAATCCCAATGAAACCGTTTCCAAATGGAAGGAAACGCATTGAACTCCTTCCAGGCTTTTTTCCAACCCTGCCGGAGCGCCTCTGTGCTCATCTTCATCGGAAGGAAATAGGGGGCTGAGTCTTCTGGCTTTTCCAATAACCACCATCGATCCTGAACCAGACGTCCCTCGTCTTTTACTCTATGGTAAAAGGCTGTTCCCGGGTAGGGAGTGAGAATCATAAAGATCGCAGAGAAGAGTTTGGTTTGAATAGCGAAAGAGACCGTCTCTTCAAACACGGAAGGTTCATCCTCATCAAATCCAAAAACGAAAGACCCACAGATAGCGATGCCATGTCGATGGAGAGACTCGATGATTTCCCGGTACTCGGATGGATCGTTCTGAAATTTTTGGGACGTCATCAGGTTTTTCTTGGATAGAGATTCGAAGCCGATGAAAAGGCTGACACACCCGCTCTTGGCCAGCAATTCCACATTCTCGACTTTTCTCAGCCCGGATAAGGAGGCCTGGCCGAACCATTTCTTCTTGAGAGGGACTAATGCCTTGAGCAGTTCTCTTGAGTAGGAAGGGTTTCCGATGATATTATCGTCGTTGAACATCATCCACCGGTGAGGGAGACGGCGTACCTCATCGACGACATCCGAAATGGGTCTGAACCGGTGAGCTTCTCCGAAAAATTTCTGGACAGTGCAAAATTCGCATCGAAAAGGACATCCCCGTGTCACCTGGACCACATCCAGGGGAAGATATCCCCTTTTGGGTAGAATGTCTCGCCGGGGGATCGGCATTTTTGATAATTCTGTGTAACTTTCCTGCCGGTAAAAGGGCTTGAGATTTCCCATTCTGAAATCCTCGAGGAGATGGGGCCAGACTTCTTCAGCCTCTCCGAGGACGACGGAGTCGGCATGTTCTTTGGCTTCATCAGGAACGGCGGTAGGGTGAATTCCGCCGAGAACAACGGGTATTCCTATCTTTTGGTAGGCATCAGCGATTTTGTAAGCCCGTAAAGCTGTCTTCGATAAAACCGTGATGCCGACCAGGTCAACCTCCTTCAAATCCTTCTCTACATTGATAGGAGCCAAAAGGTCATCGGTGAAAGAGATTTGGGCATCGGCTGGAGAAAGGCCGGCAAGAATAGGAAGGGCGAGGTTCGGGACGCGGGCATTTTCCTCAACCGCCGGCACGATTAATTCGATCTTCACAGAGATCATCGTAACCACCTTTATAAGGAAATGTCAAAGGTAAACGCCCACCCCTGTACCATATTAGGTTCAGGGCTTTGTCCTGCACCCTACGTGGTACAGGGCTTTCCTCCCCTCGAAAGACTGTGTCGCAATAATGACCACACAAGAAGATGTGGCGGCTGAGCGGCGAGACCTCCCAATGGATCTATTTTTTCGAAGCCTTGTTGCCCAGGCCTTTCACAAGTTCCTTGCCTAGCGCGAGGCACTTTTTCTTCGCTTCGTTGCTAATGGGACGTTCACTTCCCACCGTCTCCCCCACCTGCTCGAAGAAGCGGTGAGCAAGGGATTCGAAAGGCTGTTTCACTTTCCCGCCACCACCACAGGAATAGAAAAGGACAGCCGGTTTTCCTTTGACAGGCTTGCCCGATTGATCCCACAGGTACATATCATCGAAAAAGGTCTTCACCGTGCCCGCGACGTATGAGAAATAGTCAGGGGTCCCGATCGCAGCCCCATCGGCGGACAAAAATTCTTCCAGGGTGACCCGTCGCTCGTTTGTGTTAATAAGTTTAACTTCAGCCCCAGTTTCCCGAACTCCGCCCGCAAGTGCTTCTGCAAGCAACTTTGTATTCCCATACTGCTGGCTGTGATAAATAACAATAACCTTTTTCATCGTCTTCCTCCTTTCCGCTCTGATCTTTCATGTTTGAACCTTGAGCATTCAGCTTTGAGCTCTTTGTCATTTGCCAACTTTTTTACGGATGCCACCCGATCCCCCCTTTTCTTAGTGGTGTCCTTTCAGCAAAATGTTCTTCTCTACTTCTGAGAAACCGATCGTGCATGACGGCGAAGACGGCAAAGGGAGGGTAGAGGATTATCGCGATTCGAAATAGGAAAACAAAAGCTTGTCTTGCCGGATAATCCGCCATGAGGCTGAAGATTCCGTAGAACCCGAAGAGGACGGGCATCAGGGTCCCTACATATTTCCCGATCATCTTGAGTTCTTGATCCTTTCGGTTGACATACCTGATCCCCATATCATCGAGGGTCCACAGGGTCGATAGAAAGAGAGAAATAACTACGGTGATCCCGGTGATAATCAACAAGCGTCCCGGTTGAAACTGCGCGCGGGAGAAGAAAAGGACCGGTTGCGCGGTTACTCCAGTGAGGATCTGAAGGGCTGCAAGTAATTTGGTTTCAAAGAGAAGTCCGATCCCAATTCCCTGCAAGGGTCGGAACACCCAGTGTTTGATGGGATGGATGCCCGGTTCTCCTTTCTTCTCGGTCTGAAGAAGTTTCTCTCTCATTTGGGCGACCACGAACTGGAAAATGGGCAAGAGGACATAAAGTGGAAGACAAAGAGGCAAGGCGAACCGGATAAAGCGGACCAATGCCCTGAGAACAACCTCCCGGCCCGTGATGGGGGTGGAGCTGTCAAGAAAGTATGAGAAAAGTATTGAGAAAAACAGGACGATCAAGGCAGGGGATATTTCTTTTGACAGGCGCAAGACGCCTTTTTCCGCGATTCGAACGATCATACTTAGCCCGCTCTATCTCTCAACCTACTTAATAATGCAACGGCCTCATGACCAATGACTCCATCCCCAAATGACTTGTTTATTCGTTTTTTTGTTAACTCTTCGTTCCCGGCGTGAAGCTGCTTCGGCGAAGACAGGCGCAATCCGAACTCCGCACTTGGACGGGACAAGTTTTTGTGGATGCTACCCTTTCAGCTTACCCCTCGTTCAGTGATAATTCAAGACCTCATACTGTGGCCATTTCAATCATAAACAATCATAAACATAAAGTGTCAATTTTCCAGCTACGTCCCTTTGTTTCCTCTCGCAGGGGCGCTAGAGGCCGCAGAGGATCTCCATTTACCCCCCGCCCTCTTGAGATACATTTCGAGGCGGCAATCGAAGCCGCCGAGGTCAATTACCTTCCGGTACTTCAATTTGAGGGACGGGTCTTGAGGCTCGATGCGCAAGGGGTTGGCGAATATCAGCCGTCCGCCAGGCTTGAGCACACGGGCAGAGACCGCAAAAAGATCTCCGAACAATCCGCGTAGGTTGGGGACACGAATTCGCCTTCCCATGGGCGGGTTGGTGATGACGAGGGTCACGCTCTTGGGTCCTAAGCCTTCCACCTTGGCGTAGTCGCGAAAGTCGCAGCAGGCGAACTTCGATTGGACGGCCGCCACCCTCGCGGCGGCAAAGTTGGCCCGGCTGATGGCAATGGCGTCGGGGCTGAGATCCGTTCCATAAATACTTTGTACGCCACCCAGCCGTGCCCTTTCGATCAGCTCTAAACCCGATCCGCAAAACGGGTCCCAGACGATCTCATGGTTGACCCTTCCGCTCAGGCGGGCCATACAGGCGGCCAACGGAGGGTGGGAGGCCGCCCGAATGTCAGCTTCGCGATAGGTAAACCGCGGATCGGGCGTCAACTTCGGGCGCAACTCAAGAGAGATCCCATGTCCTATGGGGACGAGATCCACCGACCAGGGAGCCTTTTGAGGATCGTTGAGAATGTCCGGGCACATCGCGTAGGCCCGGTTCGCCAGGAGACGCACGGCGCCTCTCTGGTGTCCCTTGGAAACAAACTCCAGACGATAGCGAATCGATCCTTCTGTAAAAGCCGCCAGAACAGACTGCGACAGAGGGGATGTCATCACTGACGCCAGAGCATCGACGGACTCGGTCGGGTTTGGGCTCCGAACGTGGCCAAGAAAAAACCCGACGGTGGCAAAACATCGGAGGGTGTAAATGTCGGCTAGGGAAAAGGGCACTACCGGAGTGACCGCGACCAGGCCACTATGGACCTCTACGATGCGGAATTTCCCGTGTTTCGCGGTATCCTCTTTCACTTCATCGCGGAGAATCTCTTCCAGCCCCTTGCGGCAGTGCAAATGGATCCGCAAGCGGGTGAAATCGGAGAGGGGACGGTCCATTCGAATAACACTGGGCCTTTCCCTGCGCGCCACATTGGCTTTCGCCTTCTGCTCGGTTTGCGGAAGGAAACCGCGGACCCCGGCCACGACATTCAGTGTGGCCGCTCCGCCGATCTTATCCAGTGCCTGGCCCAGGAATTTCTTCTCGCGCTCAATTGTGGTCGTCCGCAACAGAGAAAGCAGCGCCTCTTCCTCGCTCGTACCGGCGCCAAGCTTTGGCAGAGCCGTCATGGCATAACGTCTGACCTTCTCGCTCGGATCCCGTAAGAGGCGAACCAGCCACGACCTCACCTCGGCCTTTTGCTTTGCGGTGCCGGACTCGGAAAAAACCACCCCCACCGCGCGAATGGCCGCCACCCGTTTTATTCGCTCCTCGGGAGGGGATCGATCGAAACGCGCCACTTCATCGTTCCACAACTTTTCACACGATAAGAGGCGTAATTCACGATAAAGCTCCTTGTCGGTCTTCATAGGCACAAATTTAGTCAAACATTTTTATGAAATCTAAAGCGTCAATGATTTTTGTGGATTGATATTTTCTTAAATCGGACAGATCTTTGTCCCCGGTGGCGGTGCAATCGGCGTTTGCCGAGAGGGCACATGTGATCAACTTGTCATTTTCGGCGTCTCTACATCCTCCTTTGGCGTGTTCGCTCAAATTCACCACTTCCAAAAACGGAAGGATTTCGTGTTCAATAACCGATTTTATTGCCCCAGCCTAATTCCTCCGGCTTTAAGCGCAGCTCTTTGCGGATCGAACGGAGATAAACCATCTGCAATGAGATCACCGTTCACAAATTTTAAGCATTTCGCATAAGTCGAAAAGGGAAGAAAATTATTGAATGACTGCATGCTGAATTACCTAATGACTTATCCCCCTTTGAGCTTTTTGTTACCATAAATGTGGGAATAATGCAAAGGGTGTCAACAAAGGCTTTCCGAAAAAGGCAAGGAACATTGGGATTTGAAAAAGACTGGGGAATCTATATAACTTTGACTTAAAAAGTAAGTCAGAAGTACTGCCTTGCTTTGAGTCTTGTGACTCCAAGAGGCGATGGACCCGACAAGTCAATTAGGATTTCTTGCTTTGAAATTTTTCGTCATCACCGCGTCTCCCTATCCCCTCGTCTTCCTATCTTTCTCTTGGAGAAGGCCAACTCTCTTATGGATGACCTTAACATCTTATCAAAGTCAAGGATAAAGATTTGAACTCCATCCACATTGACCCCATTCAGCATGGCGCGAAGCGCACAGCGTAAATTCTCAACCCTGAAGCGTGAGGCGAGAGGCACAAGGTGTGAGGCATGGGAGAGGGGGGGATGGTTTATTTGTTTTGCAAATTTGTAAGAGAACACATAGAATAGAGGGCGATGGAACCGGTTGTCGTCATCGGCGCGGGGCTGGCGGGGTGTGAAGCGGCCTGGCAAATTGCGAAAAGGGGAGGGGAGGTGATCCTCTATGAGATGAAGCCGAAAGTCTTTTCTCCGGCTCACCGCTCTCCCTTGTTTGCGGAGCTGGTCTGCAGTAATTCTTTTAAATCGGAATCTTTTGAAAACGCATCGGGGATTCTGAAAGAAGAGATGAAACAATTAGACTCGCTTATTTTGCGAATCGCCAAGGAGGCAAAGGTCCCGGCGGGAGATTCGTTAGCCGTGGATCGAGAGGTTTTTTCAAAACAGATCACCCAGGCCTTAGAGAGTCTTGAGAACGTGGAAGTGATCCGGGAGGAAGTTTCTTTCATTCCTCAGGATGGGATGGCGATTATCGCGACCGGGCCGCTCACTTCGGAAACTCTAAGCAACGAGATTCAGAAGATGACGGGGACCCGTCATCTCTTTTTCTACGATGCGATCTCACCCATTGTCACCGCCGAGTCGATCGATTTTCAGAGGGCCTTCAAATCCTCCAGGTATGGCAAGGGGGGAGAGGACTATGTCAATTGTCCGATGGATGAGAAAGGCTACACTGAATTTGTCGAGGCGTTGAATCAGGCGGAGAAAGTGTCGGTGCAGTCCTTTGAGAAGAGATACCTCTTTGAAGGATGTCTCCCCATCGAAGAGATGGCCGGGCGGGGGAGGGGAACGCTTGCCTACGGGCCTCTCAAGCCGGTTGGCCTCGTCGACCCGAAAACAGGGAAACAACCCTTTGCCGTCGTCCAGCTGAGGCAGGAGGATCGGTTTGAAACGCTTTTCAACCTGGTGGGATTTCAAACCCGGTTGAAGTATGGGGAACAGGAGAGGGTCTTTCGAATGATCCCGGGGCTGGAAAAAGCGGAATTCGTCCGGCTGGGTTCTGTCCATCGCAATACCTTTATCGATTCCCCTCGCTTGCTGAAGGAATCCCTTCAACTTAAGACGCGCGCCAACCTCTTCTTTGCCGGACAGATCACAGGGGTGGAGGGATACATGGAATCGACCGCGATGGGGCTCTTGTCCGGGATCAATGCCCATCGATATGCGAACGGGATGGAGGTCCTCACTCCCCCGCCGATGACTGCCATGGGCGCGTTAGTCCACTACATCACCCACTCCCAGGCTGTTCCCTTTCAGCCCATGAATGTCAACTTCGGTCTATTCCCTCCTTTATTGGGAAAGAGCAGGGGCAGGGGCAAACGACTGCTTTTGGCCGAGCGGGCACTGAAGGAGATGGGAGCGTGGACGAAGAGGAGCGAAGGATAAAAAAGCGGGAAACCGAATCCGAGTGAGGGACCGATGGAAAAGAGAGATTGTTTTCGGTGTGGGAAAAGACTCCAGCCGGGCGGCTTATTCTACGTCGTCCATATCAAGATTTTTTCGGGTTTTGACGGCATCCTGACGGAATCGGCGGAAGGGGTTGATCAACAATTGAAGGAGCTGCTCGAGCAAACCGAACATCTGGACCCCAGGGAGTTGGAGAAGGATGTCTACGAGGAGATCACGTTGATTGTCTGTAAAAGCTGCCGGGATCGGTTTGTGGAGGAGATCCAGCATCCCTGGGAAGGGCCCTTCCGAATTCAAAAAGATCCGGACTCCATCCTCCATTGACCGGCCCCTTTGTAGCCCCCCGCACCCCCTTTGCCCCAACCCGGGGCAATCCCTCTCCGGTAGACCCGCCGAGGCAGGATTTTTCCTATTAGTCAGTCCATAGTAATGCAGATACTGGAGACCCAATCCCTCCTCCCCTCCCTATAAAAGGGAGGAATTCCCCTCTTTGAGAAAGAGGGGCAGGGGAAATTTAGGGGGAAATGTAATTGCCCAATTGTAAATTCCTCAGTCATTCATCAACGAACAACAAAAACTGGAATGGGCAAGTTGCAAAAAAGTCCTTGACAAACAGCCCAAATTATGATTAGTTGATTCAACTGAATCAATTGAAGTGGAAGAATGGAAAAGCGGACGCTGTCTTTGAAGAAGCTGACCCAGGCCGTTCTGAAGAACGGGTCGAGAGAGATGACCGGGCGCTCGCGGGGGGCCCGGATCCGGGAGGCCCTCGAAAAGATTTTGGGCGAGGGGAAAGGCTCGCTCTGCCTGGTCCTCGATTTCTCGGGGATGGGGGCCATCGATTTTTCCTGGGCGGATGAGGTGGTGGCCAAGATGACCTCCCGGCTGTGGGGCGGTGAATACGGGGAGAAGTTTCTCGTCCTGAGGCACCTCAGCCCCTCCCAGGCGGAGAACGTCGGGGTGGCCCTGGAGAGAAAAAAGCTGGCCATTTTGACCACGGGGCCGGAAGGATGGCGAATCATCGGTTCTCTGAATAATTATTTGATCCATACCCTAAACCGGGTGATGCAGAAAAGGCAGTTGACCCTGAAAGAGTTATCTGAGGAAGAAGGCATTGAGATGAACACCAGCGGCACCCGGCTTCTCAATCTCTATAAGAAGCACCTGGTGGTGCGAGTGGAGGGGGAGGCCGTGGGAAAGGACGAGCCTCATCGGGGGAGACAGTATATTTACCACTCCCTCCTTTCCTGAATAAAGTGCGATGGCAGAGCTGAGGAGAGAACCCGTTACCAGAATGTGGGTGGTGGTGACCAACGAAAACCCGAAAGGTCCGTCGGATTACCTTCCTTTCAAACCTCCCTATCGCGTCCAGGAGCCGCAGGGGCCGTGTGCTTTCTGTCCGGGCAACGAAGAGATGACCCCTCGTGAAACGCTTTCATTAGGCCGTGATGGGGAGAAATGGTCTGTCCGGGTCATCCCGAATAAGTTTCCGTTCTTCCATATCGAGGGCGACTTCGACCGGAGACCGGAAGGGATGTACGATGTCATGGAAGCCATCGGCGCCCATGAGATCGTCGTGGAAACCCCCGGTCACGATCAGAGCTTGGCCACCATGGAACCCAAGCAGATTGAGAAGATCCTCCAGGCTTACCGCGAAAGGCTGATCGACCTGGAGAAGGATCAGCGATTCCAACAGTTCCTGATCCTTAAGAATCATCCCGGCGTTTTCAACCGGCACCCCCACTCCCATATCCTGGCCATGCCGGTCATCCCGGAGAGAATGGACGAGGAAATCCGGGGGACGCTCGATTACTATCAACGGAAGGAACGCTGTATTTTTTGCGACATTCTCAAGGAAGAGATTTCGATGAAGAAAAGGGTGATCCTGGAAACCGTCCATTTTCTCATCTTCTCCCCGTTCGCTTCGCGTTACCCGTTCGAGACCTGGATCGTCCCGAAGGCTCACCGACCGGATTTTCATCGCATTACCGAAGAGGAGACGAAGGACCTCTCCGCCGGGATCCAGTCGCTGTTCTATTCTTTTCTTAAGCTTCTTTCCGATCCCCCTTACAGTCTTACCTTTCATACCTCCCCCGTCCGGAATCGATTCCACCGGCCGGAGTACCACTGGCATATTGAGACCCGACTGAGGATCGGATTAAGAGAAGGGTTTGAATGGGGAACGGGTTTTTTCGTCAATCCCACGCCACCCGAAGATGCCGCCCGCTTCTTAAGAGAGGTGGAATAGAGTGTGAAGAGTGAAGCATGGAGAATCTTGAGTTTAAAAAGCTGAATCGGCTCAAATGGCGGCCTTTTGAGGCCAAGAGGAAGAGAAGAAAGTGGGTCCTTCTTTTAGGATCCTCTCTGATCGGCCTCTCCCTTCTGATCTACTTTTTTGTCCTCCCTCCCACTCCTCCGTCCATTCCGGCCGCGCTTCCTGAGGCCATTCCGCCCGCGGCCCAGGAACCCCAGCTCCAAACCGTCGAAGGGACGGTGAAAGAACGGAGCACGCTTTTCCAATCCTTATCGGAGAAGAAGATCCCTGCCCGATGGATCGATCTGATCGTTTCGAAATTGAAGCCCTATGTGAATTTTAGAAGGATCAAAGGAGGGTCGTATCGGCTCGTGACCGATGACAGGGGAGAATTGGTCAGGTTCGTTTACGAGGCGAGCCCGACGGAGATTTTCGAGATTGAAAAGGATTCCCAGGGATATGTCGCTCAAAGGAAAGAGGTTTCCCTCGAAACCCGTCTGGTGAAGGTCGCGGGAGAAATTCGTTCTTCTCTCTTTGAGGCGATGGAGGCAGCCGGAGAGCAAGACCCGCTGACCGTAGGGTTTGCGGAAGTCCTGGCCTGGGAGATCGACTTTTATAAGGACGTCCGGGAAGGGGACCGGTTCAAAGTGGTGGTGGAGAAGATGTATAAGGGGGATCAATTCATCCAATACGGAACCATCCATGCCGTAGAATATCAGAGGGGGGAAAAAACGATCAGAGGGATCCGGTATAAAGAAGGCTATTATAATGAGGATGGCATTTCCCTGAAGCGGGCATTTCTGAAGGTTCCTTTAAGGTTTAACCGCATCAGCTCGAAATTCAGCCGGGCACGACTTCATCCCATCCTGGGAGGATTGAGGCCTCATTACGGGGTGGATTATGCAGCCCCGCCCGGAACGCCGATCTGGGCCGTGGCGGACGGAACCGTTAGCTCTTGCGGGTGGAACAACGGATTCGGGAACCAGGTGATCCTTCGCCATATGAACGGTTATGTGACCTATTACGGCCATCTTTCCGGTTTCGGCCCCGGGATCAGAAAGGGAGTGAAGGTGAGGCAGAAACAGGTCATCGGATATGTGGGATCGACCGGTCTTTCCACAGGGCCTCACCTGGACTATCGGTTGGCCAAAGACGGAAAATTCCGGAA
>Ga0316628_100000879_pt1 | contig 20013 bp, 15 predicted proteins | sample OWC_Aug_M2_C1_D5_FD_207648 | JGI IMG/M metagenome (GOLD analysis project Ga0316628, IMG submission 207648) | Wetland soil microbial communities from Old Woman Creek delta, Ohio, United States - OWC_Aug_M2_C1_D5_C | ecosystem: Environmental > Terrestrial > Soil > Wetlands | place: USA: Ohio... | reverse complement strand
GCGGAAGCGCTGCCGCAGGCGCGCCGCGACTCGGTACACGCGCTCGACCGGTTGCGTCGTTTGGGCCACGATGCCGAATCTCGGTCGTTCCCGCAGTCGGTCGACGTCCTCGTCGCCGAGCACAACGTCGCACGCGTCCAGATCCTCGATCAAGCCGCGCACCTCGACGTGGTCGTGCTGTCCGACGATGACAGGATAGCAGCCGTCGGAGACGAGCATGACGATGGCCTGGTGAGCGGCGCGCACGAGCGGGCACGTGGCGTTCAAGATATGCAGGTCCCGGCCTCGCAACTGCGCCCGCCGACGTTCGGATGCGCCGTGCGCGGTGATCATCACCGTCGCGGTGTCGATGTCGCCGACCTCGGTACACGTCCGGATGCCGCGTGCGCGCAGGTCCGCGAGGACGCTTTCGTTGTGCACGAGATCGCCAAGAATGGTGAGGGGCTCACGCTCGGCTGCCGCGAGCGCTCGGGCGATGGCCCTCCTCACACCGAAACACATGCCCAGGTGGCGCGCTCTCAGGACTCGCATGACGCGACCTCCAAAGGCCAAATGTGACCGACTTTGCACCGCAAAGTCATTCGCCGCACCGCGATCAGCAGCACGACCCGCCCTTCGACTTCGCCCAGGTCGACGCCCCGACCGTTCGGCCCGCTCACGGTCGTCCCGAGCAAGGTCGAGGGACGAGCGAAGTCCTTGGGCGGCGTGCCTTACCGCGGCTTGGTCTGTCGCACGATTTGCTCCAGCAAGGCGACGTAGTTGGCGAACGCTTGGCGGCCGGCCGGCGTCAACGACACGGTGGTCAGCGGCCGTCGGTTGCGGTAGCTCTTGGCGATCGACACGTAGCCCGCTTCCTGCAGCGTTCGCATGTGCGTCGTGAGATTGCCGTCGGTCATCTCCAGCGTGTCGCGCAGCTCGGTGAACGACAGCTCGGGCGACGCGGCGAGCATGGACATGATGGCAAGACGCCCTCGCTCGTGGATCACGCGGTCGAGCTGCAGGAACGGCTCGGGGTTCACGCCGGCGTCCTTCGTCGCTCGGTGACGTACAGGTACACCCCGTATGCGAGGTGGAGCACGCCGAACAGCGATCCCATGACCGCATGGGCAAGGTGCGGTCCGCTGGCCGCCGGTTCAAGCACCGCGAGTGCGCCACACCCTACGGCGGACAGCAGGATCACGATCCATCCGAACAGCTTCATCCCGCGGGGCATGAAGAAGCCGGCCGCGTGAACCGCGCAGCCGTAGAAGAGGGCGTTCGCCAGGACGAACAGCCCGCGCGGCGGGGCGGCGTCGAACATCGGCAGGGCCAGGCTGAGCACGAACCCCGCGGCGAGGGGCGGCGCCATCGCCGCGGTCACGCGCAAGGTGGGCGGCGACCAGAAGTGCTCGCCGTCTCGGACCGCCTGGCGACGGGCGATGAAGAACGCGCCGGCGAGCGCGAGCACCGCGGCGGAAAGCCACCAGGCGTAGAATCCGGCCAGGGTGTCGATGGGGATCGCGATTCCGCCGAGACCCGCAAGAGTGCCCACGGCGCCCAGGTAGAGCATGATTGGGGCGAGCGTGCGCCTGTAGAGGGCGGACCGTTCCATCAGGGTGCGAATCACCTGGAGGTGTTCGGCTGCGGCGTTGGGCTCCATGCGGCAAACTTTGCCACACAAAGTTGAAACGAGCAAGCGAAAAGGACCTGCGAAAAAGACCTGCAGCCGGAAACAGGTGGCCACCGCGCCGCGGTGGAGAGGGCGCGTGAGGGCAGGGCTGTCGGGGCGGCCGGCGACCACCGAGCGCTTACTTCGAAGAGGAGGTTCGCGTCCAGAGGATGTCGTGCCCCTCCCGACGGTCCGCGAACGCGATAATCCCGCCGCTGTCGTCGACGTGAATCACGCGTTCGTCGAGGTAACGATCCCAGACCGCACGATCGCCTGGGGCAATCGCATCGAGCAACTGCTGCGTCACGCGTTTCAGCTCCGATTCGATCCCTCACGGACTTTGGCCGCTCGCCCTGCCCGAGAGTACCAACAGCGCGCAAGCGACCAGCACTGATCCATGTCTGCTGCCATACATGTTCCTTCCTGCGCGAAGCCCCGCGCGCGATTCGCGCGCCGGCGGTGGAGACATCATACGCGGCATCCCGCGCGCTGCCGTTCAGGGCAGGGGGGGTGGGCGGCACGCCTCGTTGGCTTTCCGTTGCAGGCAAAGCTCGACCGCAAACCCGGTCAGCGTCTTGCTAGTGCCACCTCATCGTGCGACTGGCTCGTCCGCGTTCCTGGCGAATCGACCGTTGAATGCGAGCGGCCTTCTCGGAAGTTTCTCGCGGGAGCCCGGGGATCGGGTCGGAACCGCGGTTCGCCCATGCGGTTCGCACATGAGGGAGCACAGATGAGCAGAACACTCACCTTCGCGCTGGCGATCGTGGTCGCCGGCTCAGCTTTGAGTGCGCAGACCCGGAGTGGACAGACACACGACGAAGCCGCCATCCGGCAGCTGCCGCAGGATTACGAATCGGCCTGGAACAGCAGGAACACTCAACGGCTCGCCGACATGTACACCGCCGATGCCGTGGAAGTCGAGCCGTCCGGACAAATGCTGAAAGGACGTTCGGCCATCGAAGCCAGCCTCAGAGAAGGCTTCAAGAATCTCGGGAACGCCACTCTGTCGCTGCAGACCGACGAGGTGCGCTTCCGCGGCCCCGATACGGCGGTGGTGATGGGAACGAGCAGCCTGCAGGGCCTCCCCGAGAGCGAAGGCTCCGGCCAGGGACACTGGATGGTGGTGGCCAGGAAGACGAGAGGCCAGTGGAAGGTGTCCGAGGTGCACCTTGCATCAGTGGCGGCGGGGCCGCGTCCGGAAAGCGTGGGGACCACCGGCCGATCGGCAGCGGCGGAGGCGGAGCTGAACGACATCGAGAACCGGTGGATCAAGGCGACGCTGGCCGGCGACGCAAACTTCCTGGACCGCATCTACGCCGACAACTACACCTTCGTCAACCCGATGGGCCAGCTGATGTCGCGCCAGGATGACATCAACGACGTCAAGAGCGGCAAACTGAAGTTCACCTCTGCCGAACCGAGCAACGTGCAGACACGCGTCTTCGGCGACACGGCGGTGGTGACGGGGACCCTGACGGTCAACGGGACCTATGGTGACGAGGACATCAGCGGGCGGTACCGCTGGACCGACACGTTCGTCCGGCAGAATGGCGAGTGGAAGGTGGCAGCGTCTCACGTGAACCGCATCGTGGAGCAGCAACAGCACTGACGCCATCGCCGTCCACAACGGGGTGAATTCGGGGTCACTTCCAGCCGGGACGCCAGGGCTGCGTGGAGAAGTGTCCATCGACCGCGCGGCCAGCCGTTCGGGTGTAATACACGTCCGCAAAGCCGGCAGTGTGCCAAGCCCTCGACCAGGGAAAGGCCGGAGATTCGGACATGATCCCAACCGCGACCGTAACCGACGCGATTCGAGAAGAGAACCGGAATTTCGCGAAATCGTTCGCGTCCCGCGATGCCTCGGGCATCGCCGAGCTCTACCGTGCCGACGCGGTGCTGCTCCCGCCGGACGCAGACCTCGTTGAGGGGCAGGACAACATCCTGTCCTTCTGGCGACGGGCGATGGAAGCGGCCATGAGCGACATCAAGGAAGTGGTACTTGACAGCGTGGATCTGGAAACGTCGGGCGACCTGGCGGTCGAAGTGGGGAGGTATACACTGCGAACCGACGGTGCCGAGCGTGCCGGCGACGGGAAGTACCTGGTGGTTTGGAAGCAGGAACGAGGCGCGTGGAAGATCCTCCGCGACGTGTGGAACGCTAACGACTGAATGTCCACACGCACTTGGGCGCTTCGTCGAGACAGCTCAGCTGCCGGCGAAGCGCCCCGTCACTACCTCTCTGAGCCGACCAGGACAGCCTCACTTCGACAGCGTGAATATCACCGACACGGTCATCTGGACTTCGACAGCCACGCCGTTCAGCCGGGTTGGATCGAACGTCCACTGGCGAACGGCGTCCGCGGCCGCGATGGCGAAATCCGGATGAATGTCCGCGCTCAGCACGCGCACGGATGTCACCGATCCGTCGATGCCAATGACGGCCTCCACCGAGACGACAGCTTCGCGCCCGGCTTCCCGCATGCTGTCGGGATAAACCGGCTTGACATCGACGAGCCTGCGGGGTGCGCGAATGTTCCCTCCCACCTTGAGGCGCGTTGGCTGGGTTTGCGAGGCTTCAGTCGGGGCGTTGACGCGCGCGGCGTTGACGACCACCGTCTCACTCAGTTGTCCGAGCTGCAGCGTGATGGCGCGATCCCAGTTCCCGCGCGTGCGCAACTCGATGTTCTGACGAAGCGTGCTGAAGCCGGGAAGTGCCGCCTCGAGGACGTAGTTCCCCGGCGCGACGGAGGGGAACTGGAACCGGCCGCCGGCATTTGTCGTCGCCATCGCCGTGGCCTCCTGGGCGTCACGTAAAGTGACGGTCACGCCCGGCAGGACGCCGCCGCTTGTGTCGTAGACCGACCCGACCAGGGGCGGCGCGCTCTGCGCGTCGTGCTCGGACACGGCAGCCACTGCCGGCCCGGCGTGGATCGCCGGTCGTGCAGCGTTGCGCACACGGATCACCGGGACCCCGAAGGAGGAGTCGACACGGTCGCTCGCACGGCTGGGGGTCGCGGCCGACGTGACCGGCCCGACGTCTGGCAGCTTGCGGCTCGTGTCCGTCATGCCGCTGCCGTGGGCAATCGATGGCGCGATCGCGCGTGGGTTCTGTACGCCCTGGCCCGCGCGGACGGCCGCCACCGACAACGAGAGACATGCGAGCAGTGCGGCCGCTGCGACTCGTGCGCGACGCGACACGGAGGTGCGATTCACGGCAGGGTTCAACATGGCGGTGATTCTCCTTTCGAGCGTTGACCCGCGAGCCATGGGGAGGGCCAACAGCGAGACATGCCTGCGCGGGTGACGGCAGACGCGCGCGAGCTCCAGCAAATGCACTGCGTAGTCGCGCGGCGCCATCCCGCGGCCCAGCACGGCGTCGTCGCAGGCGCACTCGCTTTCGCGCCGCAGCCGCGCGCAAGCGATCCACATCAGCGGGTTGAACCAGTAGACGCATCGCAGCGCCTCGGCGCCCATCTGCACGAGCCAGTCCTGCCGCCGGACGTGCGCAAGCTCGTGTGACAAGACGGCATGGATGCGATCGGGCTGCCATGCGGACGCGTGCACCGGCAGAAGGACCCGGTGCTGTCGCACGCCGAACGTTGCGAGCGCGTCGGGGGCATCGGTCTGAAGGAGAGTGACCGAGCGACGCAGCCGATACGCGGCCCGCAGCTGGCTGGCCACACGCACCCATTCGCCGTCCTGGACGCGCTCGGCGCGCCGGGCGATCCGCGCGAGCCGAACGAACCCGGTCAGCAGCACCGCGGCACACACGGTGAAACCCGCAAACCAGACGAGGGACGCGAGCTGAACGAAACTTGTGTCGGCCCGCGGCCCGGTAACCGTGCCGGCCGTCGTGCGTGGTCCCGGTGTTGGGGACGATGGTGGAGGCGCCGCCATCCGCGGTGCGCCGGATGCGGGCACCCAGGCCCCCCCTGCTTGCGGCGCCGCCACCCGAGCGTCGACGGAGATCGGCAGCGGGATCTGCCACGTTGGCACAATCGCGGTCAGGGGAAGGAGGGCGGCAGCGGCGACGATGGTCGTTGCGAGCACGGCGTGTCGCAGCGCGGCAGACTGCCTGTGCAGGACGGCCGCGGCCGCCAGCCCGATGAGCACGACGACGGCGGAGCGAATCGCGAGGTCCAACAACAGGCTCATCGCGAGTCCTTTCGGGCGTTGTTCACGGCTTCCGCGATGCGGGCCAGTTCCTCGTCCGAGAGGGCCGCGCCGTCACCGCCAAGCAGCGCCGCCACCACCTTGGCGCTGGAGCCGTCGAAGAACGTGTCGACGAGGTGCTTCAACGCGGACTTCCGCGCGGCATGGCGCGGCACGGTGGGCGAGTAGACGTAGCGCAGGCCGAGGTCTTCATGCCTCACGTGCCCCTTCGTTTCGAGCACGCGCAGCTGGGTGCGCACGGTGGAGTAGGTCGGCGCATCGGGCAGGGCCTCGAGAATCTCGGCCGCCGTCGCCCGACCCAGCCGGTACAGGACGTCCATGATCTGCCGTTCGCGTTTGGTGAGCGCAGCGTGGAGTCGTGTTGGCATGCTATATTTATAGCACCTCTGCGAGTTTTATAGCAGCAGACCGCTCGCCTGTCAAGTGCCGTGTGACAAGAGGTCGCGCCGGGTGTCGCGATTATCACGGTGAGCGGCGTCGAAGAGGCGGTCAAGCACTCATGCACCCGCCGTTGTGCCCACCGGTCCATCGGACCAACGGGTGCCGCGCCGCTACTGTTCCGAGGAAACCGTCAGCTTGAATCCGCTGGGCTCGGTGACCTCGAAGGCGCGGCTGCCCCATGGCGTGTCGTGCGGCTCCTCGTCGAGTGTGACACCGGCGGCTTTGGCCTCGGCGGCGAGATTGTCGATGTTCTGCGCGGTGCTGCAGAAGATGCGCATGCCCACGCCCTTGCGCCGATCCCGTCCCTTCTCCCAGTCGTCCTGACTCAGTCCGATCTGCGCGTTGCCGGCTTTCAGCATCACTCCGAGGAGAACGCCGTTCTCCTCCCACCGTTCCTCGACGCCAAAGCCCAATGCTTCGAAGAAACGAATGCTCTTCTGAAGATCGTCAACCGTCAAGGCTGGTGAGAGCGTCTTCACCTGCAGTCGGGTGTCGACAGTCGTGGCCATGCTCGTGATCTCCTTTGGTCCATGAGACGACATGCTCAAGACGGCGAAGCGGTTGCCGTCTGCGGCGAACACGCCCGCCGGTCAGTCACTCGAAGCCTCGGAGTGCCCTGACAGCGATTATCGCGCGACGGCTAGAAACGAGAGCAGGAGACTGCAAAAGCTGACCTTCGGCTGCCGTGCGCGCCGGCGGCAAGCAGATCCTCGTCCATCAGTGCAAGCGACCGCGGGTCGCCTGCGCCACGACCCGGTAACTGGCGAGCAACCGCGGAGGTCCAGTTCATTATCCGACAGGGTCAAAGCCAGAAATGGTAGAGGTTGGCCGGGCGCTTCCCTTGAGGTTCGGTCCCGGCGTTTCCGCTGACCCCGAATTCCCGGCATTGTCGCGTTAGGGGACGAGGAGTCATCGGAACGACTTGCCGCTACCTGACGCGGGCGCGACGAGCCCCTGCGCCGCTGTTTCCGTTCGCCGTCGTGGAACTTGCCGCGCGAAGGCATCAACGTGCATTCGCGGATACGGCCTGAACGCGAAGGCGCTCGTCAGTGAGGCGGTCGGCTGCGACCGAAGGAGGTCGAACATGTCACGAGCGGTGACGTCACGTCTGCTTCTGCTGGTTTCCCTCGTAGGCTTCCTCGGTGTTACGGTCTCGGGTCAGTCGTCCCCAACGAAGGCCGTCCAGAAGAACACACCGGCCAAGACCGCGACCGCGGCAGCAACGGCGGACATCAAGATCCGGACGCAATACACGTCGGGCGCGCAGGTGTCGGAGATCACGACGTACGTGAAGGGAGAACGCCAGCGCGTCGAATTCCCGGGTGTCGTGTCAATCGAACAAGGGGATCTCGGGCAGACCGTCGTGGTCAATGTGGCCGCCAAGACCTACTTCGTCACGAAACATGCCGACGTCGCGTCGGCCGCGGCGGCTGCGTCCGCTGCGGCGCCGGGCGCCGATGCGCTGCAGGCAGCGGCGAACACGCAGGCGGCGGCGCAATCGTCCAAGGGCGGCATCGTGACTTACACCACAACAGTCAACGACACCGGCGAGCGAAAACAGGTGTTCGGCCGCGAGGCGCGTCACATCACGACAACGGTGACGAAGACCGCCAGCGCGACGGCGTGTGACAAGACGGCGCTCGCCGTCGAGGCAGACGGCTGGTACATCGACTTCCCGGCTGTCGCACGCCGCCCCATCGCGTCCGCGCCGCCTCCGGCCACCGCCCCTCGCGCAGACGCATGTGAGGATCGCGTCGAGTCGCGCACGAACGGCGATGCGAAGCTGGGATTCCCGATCGCGATGACGACGACAACGAAGATCGGTGAAGGCGACAAGCAGGAGGTCGAGACGTCAGGGATGGAAGTGACGGCCTTCGAGGTGACGACGCTCGACGCCGCGCTGTTCGCGGTGCCGGAAGGCTATACCGAGGTGAAGAACAACGCCGAGCTGATGGCCAGTTTCCAGGGAGGCGGCAGCGGACTGAGCGATGCGCTCGTCGGATCGACTGCCGACGGCACCAGCACCGCCGCGCCGAAGCGTGCCGGCGCGGTGCGAATCGGGGTGCTGGAACCGATCGACAAGTCCACCCACAGGTTGCCGACCCGGGAGCTGCGCCAGGAACTGGCCAGCAACTTCCGCAAGGCACCGTACGAGGCACTCACGCTGTCGGGCAATTCGGTGGCCGACGCGCAGAGCGAGGCGGCGCGGATGGAATGCGACTACGTCCTCTACGCGGAGATCACCGACATCAAGACCTCGAAGCCCGGCAAAGTGGGCGGCATGTTCAAAAAGGTGAGCGGCGACGGACCGGCCCGCGATGTCCACGAGGTGAAGCTCGATTACAGGCTCTATCCGGTTGGAACTGGCGCCACCTCACCGGTGTTCACCGAGAGCGCGAAGACGACGAGCGGCGGCGGGTTCGATTTCCGGTCCGCGATTCACCTCGCCGCGTTCGCCGGCTCGCTGTACATGCGGTTCAGCGGACTGGGGCTGCTCAACCCGATGCTGATGTCGAAGTTCGGCGGTGGTCTCGGTCCGCTCGCGAGCAGCGGCTTCTTCGATCCGCGCATGAACGCGATGTCGTCGATGTCGCAGATGTTCGGTCGCGCGGGCGCCAAAGCGCTCGGTGACGGCGCGGTCGCGATACCCGGTTCAACCGCTTCGGCAGGCGATTCCGAAGTCGAAATCCGCGAGACCGTCGATCACGCGCTGACGAACGCGGCCAAAGGGACCATGGAGCAATTGAAGAAGAAGCCCGTGGCTGGTCAGAGCCTGACACGTTCAAAGATCTAAGACAGCAGTCGGATTCACACTCCGGCGGGGCGAAGCCCCCCGGAAAGAAGAGAGCGAGCGAGTGACAACGAGCGAGCCACGCGAACGGAGCGGGGATCGCAGGGGTCCCCGCGAGCGAGCGTGCAGGGGGGTCCGGCGGGGCGAAGCCCCCCGGAAAGACGACGAGGTGAAGAGGTGAAAAGGGCATCGATCCGTCCGTACGTGCTGACGCTGTGCCTGGGCGTTGCCTTCGCCATGCTGTCCCTGGCCGGGACGCAGGCGCGCGGCAGCGGACCGGCCGCAGCGCCAACGGGCATCATCGCCTACGTGCGCGACTGGGCGCAGATACGGTTGATCAACGCCGACGGCACGGGCGATCGGGAACTGTGGACGCAGCCGCCGTCCCAATCGCGTTACGGGGATGTTCGTGAACTGGCGTTCCGACCCGACGGCCAGGAGTTGGCATTCTCGAGCAGCCACGAAAAAGCGTTCTCGTACTACGAGGCGGACGTGTACGGCATCGGCCTCGACGGCAAGGGCCTGCATCGGCTGACGAACGCGCCGTCGCTTGGCGAGCTGTCACGCTTCCCGAAGTGCAAGGTCGCGGTGACGGTGACCAACGGCTCGAGGGACCCCCTGGTCGCCGAAATCGTGGTCTATGTCGTTGGCGCGAGCAAGCCGGAGTCCGTCCTCGTGCCGCCATTCGGAGGCATCGCGACGGTCACCTTCAACGACGTGGCCGTGATTCCAGGCGCCCTGCAGCCGGTGATGGCGGCCTTCGGCGGACGCCGCTGGCCCGGGCCGCCCCTTCGCCTCGTCGCGGGGCAGATGAACAAGGCGACGATGATGCTCACCGGCAGGGGCTTCGAGATGATGGGCGCGTACCGGCCGGTCTGGAGCCGCGACGGCAAGCAGATCGCCTACCGGTTCGGCGAGTCCGCAGGTGTCTGGCTGGTTTCCGGGCAAGGCGAGCCCGGCGCCGGCATCGGTGTTCAGATGGGCGGTGAGCAGTTGACGCAGGTGGCCGCGTTCGATTGGCGTACTCCCGGTGTACGCGGCGGCAGCCTCCTGTTCGCGCACGGCTACCTGATCGACGGAGAGCAGGACAACTCCATCTACTTGACGGACGAGCAGGGGCGCAGCCCCATTCGCGTCCTGCGCTACGATGACTCGAACGAGCACATACAGCAGATCCGATGGCTGCCGGACGGTTCCGGGTTCGTTTTCCTGCGCATGGAGCCGTTGACGTTTGGTGAAGGCGCGAACCTGTGCCGCTTCGACGGGACTACCGGGCGTGAGACTCAGCTGACGCACTTCAGGCAGGAGGCAGTGCGCGACTTCGCCATCTCGCCGGACGGCCGCTGGATTGTCTACGAACGGGGGCAGGAGATTTACAGTCCGTGGGACAAGGCGCGTCCGGCGCTCTGGATCATCGGCATTGATGGTCGCAACGAGCACCGGCTGGTCGAGAGCGGCGAGATGCCAGCCTGGGGCCGATAGCTTCGTCCATCAATCTGCGGATCACGCGCGCCGGAGCGCCCGTCCGGGTCGCGCGCCGGTGTGCCGGCCGTCTTCCACGACCACCACACCGTTCACGAGGACATGTGGGATGCCGACCGCGTACTGGCGGGGTTGCTCGAAGGTCGCCATGTCCTTCACACGCGCCGCGTCGAAGACGACGACATCCGCTTTCTGACCTCGCGCGATGCGTCCACGGTCGGTCAGCCCGATCTGGTCCGCCGCCATGCTCGTCATCTTCCGCACCGCCTCGGCGAGATCGAGCGCCCGCCGTTCAACAACGTAGAAGGCGAGCAGTCGCGCGAACGCGCCGTAAGACCGCGGGTGGGGCCCGCCCGGGGCCCGGCTGGCGCCACTCATCGCGGACGCGTCGGAGCCCAACATCACGAATGGGTCTCTCAGTACCGTCTCGACGTTTTCCGGACTCATGCCGTGCCCGATGATTGACACCGAGCCGCGCTCCTCTTCGATCAGCCGCAGCACCGCGTCAGCCGGGTGCACGCCCCATGCGTCGGCGACGTCCTTGACGGTCCACCCTACCCACGCCTGGTTCGCGAGTGTGTTCACGCGGGCGATCACGACGAGGGCGTAGTCGCCGAGCTCGCGCGCCATGCGGTCCTCCACTTCGCGGCGTATCCACTCTCGCCACGCGGCGTCGCGAAGCCGCCTCAGCAGCCTGGCAGTTCCGCCTTCGAGCGCCGCGGTTGGCAACAGGATAGTGAGAGTCGTTGAATAGGCGGTGTACGGGTAGGCGTCCGCCAGGACCGGCACACCGTCGCGCCTCGCGGACGCGATTAGGCGGAGGGCAGCCTGCTGCTTGCTCCAGTTCGGACGGCCCGACGCCTTGAGGTGCGAGATCTGCACGCGCGCGCCGCTCGCGCGCCCGATCGCGATTGCCTCGTCCACCGCTTCGAGCAGCTTCGTTCCTTCGTTGCGGATGTGCGAGGCGTACAGGCCGCCGTACCGCCCGACCACGCGCGCCATCGTGATGATTTCGTCGGTCGGGGTGTAGCACCCAGGGGTGTACTCGAGGCCGGTCGAGAGGCCGAACGCCCCTTCATCCATCGCTTCTTCGACGGCGCGAACCACCGCGGCCTTCTCGCACGCGCTGAGGCCGCGGTCCGCGTACCCGATGGCATTGGCGCGAATCGTTCCCTGGCCAGCGAGCAGCGCCTGGTTGACGGACAGGCCCGCGTTGTCGAGGACATCACAAAACGAGCCAACGCCTGTCCAGGTCGCCTCGATCCCGAATTTCCCATACCAGCGCCGAACGACGTTGGCTCCCGCGGCCGTCAGCGGTGCCGCAGAGCGGCCGCAGTTGCCGGTCAGCTCCGTGGTGATACCCTGGCGAACGCGGTTATCGGCCCTGGGGTGGAGCAGGATGTCACCGTCGGAGTGGCTATGGATGTCGATGAATCCGGGGCAGACGTGCAGGCCGCTGACGTCGAGCAGGCGGCTGCCCTGCTCCGGGGAAATGCTGCCGATCGCGGCGATTCGGTCACCGATGATGCCGACATCGGCGGGATAGGCGGCCAGCCCCGTACCGTCGAGAAGCAGGCCGCCGCGCAGGACCAGGTCGAAGCGCGGTGCCGCGAAGACTGCTGCGGGGCGAAGGGCGGACGCCGCGATCGCACAACCAGCGAGCTTCAGGAAAGAACGTCGGCCTGCATCGATGGCGGTCATGGTGCGCTCGGGGAATTGCCTGATCGCTTCTCGCGCGCACGTCTCCGACGTCGCTCGATCGACGGTCGAATCGACAAACGAACCAGACGTCTGATTACGCGCTAACTGCGCAGATGTGGGGCCACGTGTGCCGGCCGGCGACGTGCGAGAGGATTACCAGCCGGCTAGCGCCGATGAGCGACTGAGCCGAACGTTGAGATGGCAGGAGAAAGGACTGAAAGGCTTAGGGCAAGGCTTAGGGCTGAAGGCCGGGCTGACGGCTCGACGGCTCAGCGACCGCTCCCGCATCGCGCGGCCGCTGCCTGCAGATCCAAAACTCTCCCCGCAGCGTCGGCCGGCAACCGGCCCCTGGCCGTCAGATCACGGTACGCGTCGAGGCCGCTCACGAGGAAGGGACGCGCGCGACGGCAACGGGCGGCGTTCGAACCGACTTGATCCATCTGCGCGTAACCGAGGCCGAGCGCCGCGAGTTCCTCAGCCCGCATCTGCTGCACGCCGACGTCGGCCGGCATGAGGGCGGCGAGCGACTCGAGGTGCCCGAGGGCCGCGCTGTGCGCGACGAGCGCCTGCTCGCGGTCCCCGACTTGCCATCGGGCGAGGGCAAGCTGGCCGAGCGCGCTCGCCAGCATCTCTCTCGGACGGGTGTCGTTGGGATCGGCTCGCACCAGGTCTTCGCGGATGGCGCGCACTCGCTCGAACTGCGGCAGCGCAGCCCTTGCGTTGCCAAGGCGAAGGAGAACCAACGCGATGTCGCTGAGGTCGAGGCTGACGTCCATGCGAGCCTCGGGGCTACCGGGGTCGGAGGCGAGCCTGCGCTCGTCGATCGCCAGGGCGCTCTGGTTCGCCTCGAGGCCGTGCGTGTAGTCTCGGAGCTGCACCTGGATCCCGCCGATTCTCTTGTATGTCAGCGCCACGGCACGCTGTGCTCTCACTTGCTTCGGCGCCGCTTCCGCCGCGCGCTGGAAGAGCGGCAGCGCCTTTTGAAGCAGAGACAACGCCGGTTGCCAGTCCTCGAGCTCGACCAGGCCGTCACTCAACGCAACATAGCTGCGCCCCAGGTCCCCCGCCAACGAGGCATTCCCCGGCTGCCCGGCCAGGAGCCGCTCGTTGATGGACACTGCCGTTCGGAGGTGTTCGAGTGCGCTCCGGGAGTCGCCGGTGTCCGCCAGCAGATTTCCGATATTCCGCTCCACCTTCGCGAGATCCTGCTGTGCGGCGCGATCCGACGGCGCCGTCGCGGCGAGCCGCTCCAGGATCCCCAGCGCCTTGCGGTAGCTCTCGAGCGCCGCCTTCTGCTGCCCGAGGTTCGCGAGGCCCCCGAGCCCTTGTACTTCGGCGATGCGGGCGTACGCGGATGCCAGCTCTCGCCGTAGCGCCGCATCGGCTCCCGGTTCGGACGCGAGGCGGTCGAGATATCCGAGCGCGGCGCGAATCAACAGCTCGCGCGCAGCCGTCGAACCGGGGAGCGGCTCGATGGCGTCGTGCACCTCGAAGATCATCGAATGCGCCAGCGTCCGGACGTCGTTGAACCGGCGCTCCGCCCGCTCGCGCTCGACGCGTGCAACGCGCGCCTGGAACAACGTCGCGACCAGCCCCGCGGCCATCGTCACGCCGATGGCCGCGGCGACCGAGACGCCCGCGCGATGACGGCGGAGAAACTTCCCCGCCCGGTATCTGCGTGAGTCGGGGGCCGCCTCGACCGGTTTGCCGTCGAGGTGGCGCCTGATGTCGCCTGCGAACCGTTCGACCGAGGCGTAGCGGCGCTTCGGCTCTTTCCTGAGAGCCTTGATCGTGATCAGATCGAGGTCCCCTTTGAGCTCGCGGCGCCGCGCCGCCCGCTCCCGCGGCGACAGGTCGCGGTTGCCGTCGGCCACGGCGTCGCTGGGCGGTGGCGGTTCCTCCTCGCAGATAACCCGTGCCATCTCGGCGTCGGTGCGAGCCTTGCCTCCATACGGGGAGGTGTCGGTGAGCAGCCGAAAGAGCAGGACTCCGAGCGAATACACGTCGCTGGCCACGGTGATCGGGTCGCCGCACACTTGCTCGGGACTCGCGCTCTCTGGCGTCAGTGCCCGCAGGTCGGTCCGCGTCCGTTCCGTCCCGGCGCCCGACGCGTCGAGCAGCTTGGCAATGCCGAAATCCAGGAGCTTGGGGACGCCGACCGTGTTCACGAGCACGTTACCCGGCTTGATGTCCCGGTGCACGACGAGACGTTCGTGCGAGTACTGAACGGCCTCGCACACTGCGCAGAACAGCTCGAGGCGTTGCGCGATGGAAAGACGATGACCCCGAACGTACGCGTCGATCGCCGTCCCTTCGACGTACTCCATCACCGCGAACGGTGTCCCGCTCTCGTCGGTGCCCGCATCCAGGAGCCGCGCGATGTTCGGATGCTCGAACCGGGCAAGGATGCGCCGCTCGGCTTCGAAGCGGTCGACCAGTGAGGGGTGCAGGACGCCGCCGTGCACCATCTTGATCGCCACCTGCCGGTCGAAGGCGCGATCGTCGCGCTCGCCGAGATAGACGACACCCATGCCGCCTCGTCCCAGCTCGGCGACGAGCCGGTAAGAGCCGAGGCGGCGATGGATCATCGCCGCCTGAATGCTGGGAACGACCCGGTCGACGACTGCCGTCGCAGCGCCCGGTCCGGCAATCGCCGGCGTCTCCATGAAGCCGGCGGCTGACTGGTGGGATGCGAGGAGCGATTGCAGTTCGCGACGCAGTTCCGCGTCATCGCCGCAGTGCGCATCGAGCCATGCGCCAACCGCGTCAGGTGGCTGCTCGGAAGCGGCCGCGAAGAGCGCCTTGATGCGCAGCCAGCGCTCGTCGGCGACGGGTCCGTCACCCATGCGTGATTTCCCGGAATAGCGGACGCTCGTCAGTGGTCCACGCGCGAGCGGGCGCCGGCCAGCTCGCGGAGCAGCCAGGCACGGGCGAGCGCCCATTCCCGCTTCACGGTGCGCGGCGAAGTCGACAGGACCTCCGCGGTCTCCTCGACGGTCAGGCCGCCGAAGAACCGCAGTTCGACGATCTGCGCTTGTCCCGCGTCCACGGCCTGCAGCTTGTTCAGAGCGACGTCGATCGCAACCGCATCGTCGAGATTGACGCTCTCGGGTGCTGCGAGCGCATCGACCGTTTCGACCGCGGCTCGCGGCGCGTCCGATCCCCGTTTCGCACGAGCGCGCGACCGGGCGTGATCGACAAGGATGCGGCGCATGGCCTGAGCGGCGAGGCCGAAGAACTGGGCGCGGTTCTGCCAGTCGACGTGGCGTTGATCGACCAGCCGCACGTAAGCCTCGTGCACGAGCCCGGTCGTCTGCAGGGTATGACCGGCTCGCTCCCCCGTCATGTACCGGGATGCCATGCGGTGCAGCTCCTGGTAGACGAGCGGCATCAGCCGATCGAGCGCGTCGCGATCGCCATGTCCCCAGCGCCAGAGGAGTTGCGTGACGTCAGATCGCGGCCCCAAATTGTCGGACATTTTGAGCAGGAGCATACGCCGATGCGGCGGCACCGTCAAAAGGCCGCGGGGCGGAACGCGGGCGGACCGCGGCCGAGGTTGCGCGCCCGCACGATCCAGTGGCCCCGAATCCCGAGCCTTGTCGCGTTAGGGAATGGAACAGAGGAGAGTTCGCGATGGATCGTCATCGAGGCCTCGTCGTGGCCTTCAAGCTGCTGCTCATCGTCGCGGGTGCCATCGGCTGCATGGCGCTGCTCCGTTACATGAGGGCTTCGGACGGGCGGCTGCTTGGCGCTCCCGGTTCGCCCGCCGTCTTGCACACGCCGATATCCGGCGCGGCGCCGGCGTCCGCGGAGCGCGTTGCCTCGTCCGGCAGCGTGCCGGCTGACGATTGGCTGCCGTACCGCGCCATGACGCTCGATCAGGCGTTCGAAACGGTCGCCCGACAGGTCCGCTTCGAACCGTACGTCGGCATCCAGCGCGGCGCCCGGGGCACCGCCCGAGCGCAGGCGGGCAACGCGCTCGACCAGGCGCTGCTACTTACCGAGATCCTGCGGGCCACCGGACACGAAGTCCGGTTGGTCCACGGCTCGTTGTCGCCGGAGAACACTGCCGCGCTGCTGCGCGGTCTCTATCCGCCCCGGGTTCCCTCCCGCGTCTTCGAGGCCGCCTACCTGCCGTACGACGCGACTGCCGACACCGAGCTCCTTGCCCTGGTTCGCGATCATTACTGGGTCGAAGTGAACCAGGGCACCACTTGGTTGCCGCTCGATCCCTCCTTCCCGCGCGCGAAGATCGGCGAGGCGTATGGAACCGCGATCGATCGGTTCACTGATCCGCCCGCCGATCTGTACCAGCGGATCGAGTTGGCCTGGAAGATCGACACGCCCGATCGCGCCGCGCAGCAAGTCGCGCGATGGAGCGGAACGACTGCGGGCCTCGGCCTGCAGCCGATCTCCCTGGTTGTCGACGCGATTCCGGGGTCGCAAGGACCGCCGCCGCCCGCCACAACTTCAGCCGGCGGCATGTTCGGCGGCGCGCTTGCCGGGGCAGCGACGCCAAAACCGGCAGGCGAACAGCCGGCAGCGAACCAGGCCGTCAGCGCCATTCGCTACGCTCGGTCGGTCGAGACCGACGGCCGCCAGCCGGCCACCAGCAATGTCTCGTTCCTGAACCGGCCAGGCTCCCTCGTGCGACGGGAATACCTCGAGATCAAGCTGACCGGACCGGGCGGGCTGAGCCGAACGACCGAGCGAACGCTGTACGAGGCCGAAGGAGACCCGCGTTCGGTGCGCGCCGCGCACCGGCGCTACACGCTTCTTGTCGTTCCGGGCCCTGTCCCCCAGTCGTACCGTGACGCGGAAATCGGCCGTTGGCGAGGCACGCTGAAGCTCGACGAATGGCGCACCGAGATGGTGGGCTTGTCGCAGCAGGCGGGCTCCGTCAGCGGATCCAAAGCCGCCGTCCAAAAAGCAGCGGCGATCGACGCGATCGCGGGAAAGGCGGCAGGATACCTGATGACGCTCGAGTTCGCCGCGCACTCGGACACGCTTACTGATCAAATCGCCTATCCGAACCAGATCGCGGTCGTCCGGCCGCTTCCTCGGGTCCTGATCGCCGGGTCGGAAACGAGCGTGGACGACTCGGGGCACGTTGCCTCGTCGGTCACCCTCGATCTGCGGCTGGACGAAGTGCAGGCGTATCCATATCCCGGATTCCCTTCGCGCGCGACGGCGCTGTTTCTCGCTGCTCGCGGCATGCAGGAGTCCGTGCTCGAAGGGCAGATGGTCGCGCGGTGGACCGGGCACGAGGCGGTCAGCACCGCGGCGTTGATGGCCGAGGCCAGGCGCAAGCGTGTTCGTCTGCTAGCGATCACACCGGACAATCGCGATGCGCTCGCCGAGGCTCGCGGCGTTTCGCCGCGTGTCCGCGCCGAGATCGAGGAGGCCGTCACCGCGGGACATAACGTGATCGTGCCGGAGGACGCCGTCGCTCTCGCTGGACGGCCACGCTGGGGCTGGTGGGACGTGAATCGCGCATCGGGTGCCATCATCGGCGTGATGGAAGGCGGCCAGCACCAAGCGATGGCCGAGTACAGCATGTCGAGCCAGGGAATCGGAATCAACGACGAGAACGCCCGCTTCCTCGGCTGCATCGTCGGTGCCAACACGACGATGTTCCTGGTGTGCGGCAAATTGCTCGAGACGGGTACGGTAACGCCCGAGCTGATCGCGGCCGTCGAGGCGTACCTCGAGAACGGGGCGTGCAACACCATGTGTCCGGCCGAAGCGAGCGCGACGGCGAGCGTCAGCGCCAGCGTGGGCGACTGCTACACGATTGACAAGTTCAGGGAAGGATTGAAACCGGCAATCGGCGCCAGCGCATCGCTCGATTTCTGCTCCAAGTACAACGAGGGCTTCAAGTGCGCGGGCGGCCTGATCCTGGCCGGCCTCAAGGGCAAGATGCCGAGCGTGACCGTGTCGGCCGAGGCGAAGATCACGCTTCCATGCGGTGTGGGGAAGTGAAATGAAGAACCAACGATACGGCTCACCGGCGACGGCGCGGGTGGTGCGTCTCATGACGCTCGCGGGGCTTGCGGCCGCGATTGCGGTCGGCTGCGGCAACAGCCGGCAAGCGCCACGGCCCTCGGAGCCAACTTCGGCCGCACCGAACGGCAAGGCTGAAGCCTTGCCCTACCGGAGTGCACCATCCGCCGCGCCGATCGGCAAGGCTGAAGCCTTGCCTTACCAGAGTACGCCTGAAGCCGCGCAGTCATCCGCGGCGACTGCGGCGCAGTCGACAAACCAGAAGCCCGAAGCCCGAAGCCCGAAGCCGGTCCCGGACGACCTGGGCGACTATCCGCAGCCGACGCCCGTGGACACCGTCGCGCGCGCAGCGGAGATTCCGCGCGCCGAAACACGCGCGGTTGACGGCAGAGCGGCGAACAAGGCGGTCGAGATTCGCGTCGAGGGATACCAGGAGGTCGCGACGTTGAACGGGCGGCCCGCGCCGGCCGGCCGCACGTTCGTCGTTCTCGACACATCGTGGAAGAACATCATCCCGCTGCAGCCCGCGAAGCCCAAACCGCAGGGAGGCGGCCGAACCTACGGCGCCGGGAGCCTGGGCTTCGGCGTCGGTCGCGAGGCGGCGCCAGCGGCGCAGCAGCCGGCGACGATGGAACCAACCCCGTATCTGGTCGGCGAGGTACCCAAGCACATCTGGCTGGTCACCGAGAACCGCTATGCGGATCCGATCGACCTGCAGGCAACCGCGCAGGTGCCGGACCGTTTGCCCACGAATCGACTCCTGATTCCCCGTCTCGACGACGTGCTGAAAGGGAAGTTGGTGTTCGACGCACCGGCCGGTGCCCGTTACGCGGCGCTGCTGTTTCTCGACACCAACTACGGAAACGCCCTCGTTCCGGTCAAAGGAAGGCCAACGGACTCGCCCGCGGCGAAGACGCTTGCGCCCGCGCAGCAGAACGAACTCCTGGAACTCGCGGTCACCGAGGCTGGGTGGGCGACCGGCGGCCCGCAGCCGCCCGAAGGTTTCCGCTACTTCGTCGTCGGGCTGCGCGGCGTCAGCCGCTCCGCGGGGAACATCGTCCAGTTGGAGCTGAACAAGTGGGCGTTCCTGCAGACCGATCAGGCCTTCGTCGCGCAGCCCGAGGCGAATGCTCCGTGGTTGAAGCGCCCGTTCACGGGCCTCACGCCGTTTCTGCCCGGTGCGCCAAACGAAGGCCAGATTGCGTTCCTCCTGCCGGCCGACGCGCGCCAGACGATGGTGCTGCTGCGACCGCCGGCCGGTGGGCCCATCGATCTGCCGGCGCCGGATCGGGTGAAGCCGACATGGCCGCGCGCGGTCGCGACGATCGCCGACGGCGGCACGCTGAAGATCAGCCGGCTGCCTGCCGGCGCGCTTCCGCCCGGACTTCGTCCGCCGCCGGCCGGGAAGCGATACCTGGTACTCGATCTGGTAGCGGAGAACCTGATGACGAAGGGCGTCGAGCTGCAGCCGAACCAGCAGTTCCGCCTCCAGGACGCTGCCGGGACGTTCTACCCACCGGTGCCGGATTCGAACCGCCTGGCGTTTCACCCGACCGGGCGAAGTGTCGTTCCCGCCGGCGGCGCCCGGCGCGTTCAGTTGCTCTACGTGGTGCCCGGTGGACAGTCGATGCGCCTCGCGTATCGCGGCTTCGAGAAGGCGGAGACGATCGATCTCCGCTGATCGCGGGAGTACACGATGAAGACGCTCGCCGCAGTCGTCATCCTCCTATCGGGGGGCTTCGCCCCGCCGAACCCCCCGACACGCTCGCTCGCG
>Ga0316628_100000878_pt1 | contig 20019 bp, 17 predicted proteins | sample OWC_Aug_M2_C1_D5_FD_207648 | JGI IMG/M metagenome (GOLD analysis project Ga0316628, IMG submission 207648) | Wetland soil microbial communities from Old Woman Creek delta, Ohio, United States - OWC_Aug_M2_C1_D5_C | ecosystem: Environmental > Terrestrial > Soil > Wetlands | place: USA: Ohio... | reverse complement strand
GCTGGCTGGCGCGCACGGCTTCCTTGGCGACGCGCAGGGTGAGCGGGCTCTTGCCGGCGATCTTCGCCGCCAGCTCCATCGTCTTCCCGCGCAGCTCCTCGTGCGGGATGACCAGATCGGCGAGGCCGATGTCCTTGGCCTCGGCGGCGCCGACCATGTCGCCGGTCAGGATCAGGCGCATGGCCTGGCCGAGCCCGACGCGGCGCGGCAGACGCTGGGTGCCGCCGCCGCCGGGGATCAGGCCGAGGTTGATCTCGGGCTGGCCGAAGCGCGCCTTCTCGGAGGCGACGACGAGGTCGCAGGACATCGCCAGCTCGCAACCGCCGCCCAGGCAGAAGCCGTTCACCATGGCGATGACCGGCTTCGGGAAGCTCGCCATGACGTCGAAGATGCGCGGGCTGCGCATGGCGTGGCGCTGGTCGAACGGCGCCCGGCCCTCGAACTCGCCGATGTCGGCTCCGGCGATGAACGACTTCTCGCCGGCGCCGGTGAGGACGACGACGCCGATGCCGTCGTCCTTCTCGATCGCGTCGAGGGCGGCGAGCATGTCGTCGCGCACCTGGTCGTTGAGCGCGTTCAGCTTGTCGGGACGGTTGACGGTGAGGATGGCGACGCGCCCCTCCCGCTCCATCAGAATCGTGTCAGCCATGGTCCAGAGTCTCCTCCAGGAATGGTCTTCGAGACGGCGGTTTGTCGAAAGCAGGCCCGGCGAACTTCGGCTTCGACTTTACTACGAGCCGCAGACCGGGGCGGGCTACCGGGCGGCGGCGGAGCCGGCTATGCTGGGCGCACAGCCATGCGGACCGAGACCCGAGTCGACGACGAAGGCGGCAGGACGGTCGACACCTACGACGAGCACGAGCGGCTCGTCCGGACGACCGACTACGACGCGCTGGACAACATGCTGTCGGACACCCGGTGGCGCTTCGACGCCGCGGGCGTCTGCACCGGCTGGGAGGTCTACGGCGATTCGGGACAGCTGTTCCGCCGCTTCGCCCGCCAGCGCGACGAGGCGGGCCGGATGAGCACCCACGAGTTCGGGCCGGACGGCGCCCTGCTGCGGATCTCCTTCGACGACTAGCGGTGCTTCCACGCCGCCGGGCGCTTGGCGAGGAAAGCGGCGATCCCCTCGTTCATGTCGGCGGTCGCGGCGAGTTCCTCGAGATAGATGCGCTCGGCCGCGGCGAGTGCCGCCGGGAAGGCCTGCGTCTCGCCGGCGCGCAGGGCGCGCTTGGTGAGGCGGGCGACGGCGGCGCTGCGCGACAGCAGGTCCTTGGTCACCGCGGCCAGCTTCGTGTCGAGCTCGGCGCGCGGCACCAGCCAGTTCACCAATCCCAGGCGCTCGGCCTCGGCCGCCGAGTACGGGCGACCGGTGAGCAGCATCTCGCTGGCGCGCCGGGCGCCGATCGCGGCCGGGTACAAGGCCGCGGCGACCGGGGGGTAGCAGGCGAGCTGGATCTCCGGCTGCGCGAACTTCGCGTCGTCGCTCGCCAGCACCAGGTCGCAGACCATCGCCAGCTCCATGCCGCCGCCCAGGCAGTGGCCGTGGACGACCGCCAGCGTCGTCGCCTCGAGCGCCCACAGCCGGTGCAGCGCAGCGTGGAAGGCGCGCAGCATGGGCGCCACCTTCTCCGGCGTGTGATCGGCGACCGAGACCCCGGCCGAGAACGCCTTCTCGCCGGCGCCGCGCACCACGACGAGCTGCAGGATCGGGTCACTCTCGAGCTCGCGCAGCGCGGCGTCGAGCGCCGTGATCGTCGGGATGTCGAGGATATTGAGCGGCGGGCGATCGATCGTGATCGTCGCCATCCGCTCGCCGCGCTCGAGGCGCACCGGGTCGCTCATCGCTTCTCCTCCCCGGCCGGCACGCCGGCCGCCTGCAGGAACTCCAGGAACAGCCCGCGATGGCGCGGATCCCGGAGCAGATTCTCGGGATGCCACTGCACGCCGGCGAGCCACCAGCCGTCGCCGGGTGACAGGGCACAGGCCTCGACCAGGCCGTCGGCGGAGCGCGCCAGCGCGACGAGCTCGGGGGCCAGCGCCTGGATTCCCTGGTGGTGGCGACTGTTGACCGGCAGCGTTCCAACTCCCATCCGGTGGGCGACCGGGTGCCCGTCGGCGGCGACCTCGACCGTGTGTGGCAGGGCGTCGAGCGGCCGCGGGTGCGAGTGCTCGATCGCGGTCCCGGTCTGCAGCGGCAGGTCCTGCCACAGCGTGCCGCCGAGGAAGGCGTTCATGACCTGTACCCCGCGACAGATGCCGAGCACCGGCATCCGGCGCTCGCGGGCGCCGGCGAGCAGCTCCCACTCGAGGTCGTCGCGCTCCGGCTGGACGTGGACGCGGGCGTCGGCGAGCGTCGTCTCTCCGTAGCGTCGCGGATCGACGTCGGCGCCGCCGCACAGCACGAGGCCGGCGGCACCGGTGAGCGCCACGTCGGAGCTGGCGGTGTTCGTGGGCCGCACGACCTGCAGCCGCTCGGCCGCGACGCCGAGCCCGAGCAGCGCTTCGCGGTACGGGTCGACCTTCTCGCCGGCTGCGGTCGAGAGGACGATCCGTCCCGGCCTGCGCTTCACAGCCGCTCCACCAGCGCCGCCAGACCCATGCCGCCGGAGACGCACAGCGTCGCGATGCCGCGCCGGCCGCCGCGCGCCGCGAGGCCATGGATCAGGGAGACCAGGATGCGCGCCCCGGTGCAGCCGATCGGATGGCCGAGCGCGATGGCGCCGCCGTCCGGGTTGACCCGCTCGGGATCGATCTCGATCTCCTTCAGGCAGGCGACCACCTGGGTGGCAAACGCCTCGTTGAGCTCCATCTGGTCGACATCGCCGGGACGCACGCCGGTCGACGCCTCGAGCGCGGCGCAGGCCGGCACCGGACCGATCCCCATGATGCGTGGGTCGCAGCCCACCGTGCTCCAGCCGAGCAAGCGGGCGACCGGCTGGAGGCCGAGCTCGCGCGCCGCCTCTTCGGAGGCGACCAGCAGCGCGGCGGCGCCATCGGTGATCCCGGAGGCGTTGCCGGCGGTGACCGTGCCGCCCGCGCGGAAGACCGCCGGCAGCTTCTGCATCGCCGCGAGCGTCATGCCGTCGCGCGGGTGCTCGTCGCTGTCGACCACTGTGTCGCCCTTGCGGCCGGCGACCCGCACCGGCACGATCTCGCTCGCGAAGCGTCCGGACCGACGCGCCGCCTCGCAGCGCAGCTGGCTGCGCAGTCCCCACGCGTCGGCCGCGGCGCGGTCGATCCCCTTGTCGACCGCCAGCTCCTCGGCGGTCTCGCCCATGACCAGCTTCGACAGCGGGTCGTTGAAGCCGTCGCGGTACATGCCGTCGACGATCTCCTGGTTGCCGAGGCGGTAGCCCCAGCGGGCGCGCGGCAGCAGGTACGGGGTGTTGGACATCGACTCGGTGCCGCCGGCGAGGACGACCCGCGCCTCGCCGAGCAGGATGGCGCGTGCCGCGGTGAACACCGCCTGCATGCCCGAGCCGCAGGCCTGGTTGAGGGTCAGCGCCGGGCGCTCGACCGGCACGCCGGCGCGAAACGCGATCTGGCGAGCGGTATTGGGTCCGCCGCCCGCCTGACGGGCGTGGCCGAAGACCACCTGGTCGATCTTGGCGGGGTCGAGGCCGGCGCGCTCGAGGCTGGCCTGCGCCGCGGCGGTGCCGAGGTCGGCGGCGGAGAGCGAGGAAAGCGCGCCGCCGAACTTGCCGATCGGTGTGCGCAGGGGGGCGGCGAGGACGATGGTTGTCGGACGCATCCCGCCGATCGTACCAAGAGCGCCGGACCGCGGCGCGGGGGAGGGGCGCGCTCGCGGCAGCGGGGCCGCCGCGAGCGTGGTCGGAGAGCTACTTGGCCGTGAAGCGCGGAGCGCGCTTCTCGACGAACGCCGCGAGGCCTTCCTTGGCGTCGTCGCTCTGGAAGAGCTGCTGCTGCAGCTCGCGCTCGAGCGTCAGCGCCGACTCGAACGGCACTTCGGCGCCCGATTGCACCGAGCGCTTGATGCGGCCCACCGCCTTCGCCGCCTTGTTCGGCGGGCAGAACTGCTTGGCGTATTCGTGGACCTGACCCATGAAATCCTCGCCCGCGAGGATCGAATCGATGATGCCGTACTCCTTGGCCTCGTCGAAGGAGAACAGGCGACCGGTCACCATCAGCTCGATCGCCCGGCTCTTGCCGACGATGCGCACCAGGCGCTGGGTGCCGCCGGTGCCCGGCAGCACGCCGAGGGTGATCTCCGGCAGGCCGACCTTGCCGCCGTTCTGCTTGGCGATGCGCAGGTCGGCGGCCATGGCGATCTCGAGCCCGCCGCCGACCGTGTTGCCGTTCAGCGCCGCGATCACCAGCTTCGGCGTCTGCTCGAGCCGCGACAGGGTTTCGTTGGCGTGCAGGCAGAAGTAGTACTTGAAGGTCGGGTCCGACTGCTTGAGCATGTTGATGTTGGCGCCGGCGCAGAACATCTTCTCGCCGGTGCCGCTGAGCACGATGACGTGCACCGCGGGGTCGAAGCGCGCCTTGAGGATGCACTCGTCGAGCTGGCGCATCATCTCGTGGGTGTAGGTGTTGGCCGGCGGGTCGTCGAGCGTGAGATACGCGACGCCGTCGCGGACCTGGTAGTGGACCAGCGTGCGCTGGGCGGTGGCCGTCTCGGACATCTCTGCAGTCCTCCGTCTCCGGGGTTGTCGGATGAAAGCGAAGCGGGCGGCGGCCCGTCGCGGTGGGATTTTCGCACGCCGGGAGGGCGCCGTCCACCGGCGCTCCTTGACCCCCCCGGCAACCGTCCCTAGAATGAGCGTTTTAGAGAGCCGCAGTCCGCGCGGTCCGCATGATCACCGGCTACAACACAGACATCAAGCACCAGGAAGTGGTGTTCCACGTCCAGACCGAGGACAAGGGACTGCAGAACCCGTTCATCGAGAGCCTGGTGTACGTGGGCGGCCAGGTCGTGGCCTCGAAGCGCGCTGGCTATGCCGACATGCTCGCCACCGGCAAGAGCGAGAAGGACATCGTCGGCATGATGGACCACCAGCACCGGGTGATGATCGCGGCGATCAAGAGCGGCAAGTTCGACGACCGAGTGCCACAGCTGCTGCAGAGCCGCGCCGGCCCGGAGCGCCGCGAGACCGCGACCCACGAGGTGGCGGTTGCCGTCGGTGCCGACAGCGAGCGCAGCCTCGACCAGGTGATCCTCGACTACCTGGCGACCGAGGCGCAGCACGACCAGCTGGCGCTCGAGATGGACTCCGCGAACTCCCTGCAACCCGGGGGGCGCAACGACCTCGTGCTGCTGGCGACGGCGAGCAAGAGCGGCCGGCCGGTGCCGGGCGCCCAGGTGACGGTGAAGATGATCTCGACCGTGGCCCATCCGCGCACCCTGGCGAGCGGCGAGACCGACGGCCAGGGGCGCCTGGCGCTGGCGCTCGAGATCCCGCGCATCGAGCAGGGCGTCGCGGCGCTGATCATCACCGCCTCGAGCCCGATCGGCGCGGCGGAGATCAAGCACCTCCTGTAGCCCTTGATTCGTCGCCGGGGTTCTCGTAAGCTTTGCCGTCGCGGGGCCGCTAGCTCAATTGGTAGAGCAGCAGACTCTTAATCTGCGGGTTCTAGGTTCGATTCCTAGGCGGCTCACCATCTTCTCCGAATCTTCCCTCGTCGCAGCGCGGCAGCATGGGTCTTCCAGCCGGTGGCGGTAGGATCCCCGCTGCGACGAGTTGCACGCGAAAGTGGCGGAACTGGTATACGCGCTAGACTTAGGATCTAGTCCCGGGAGACCGGGTTGGGGGTTCGAGTCCCCCCTTTCGCACCAGCCGCTCCGATCAACCCTGCAGATCTCACAGGATCGTCTCCGCCCATGAGCGTTGTCGTCTCCGTAGAAGAGGTGGGTCCCTGCCGCAAGAAGCTGGCGATCGAGGTGCCGGCCGCCGCGGTCAGTGCCGAAATGGACCGCGTGGTGGCCGAGTTCGGCCGCCAGGCGCGCATCCCGGGCTTCCGCAAGGGCAAGGTGCCCACCAACCTCGTGCGCCAGCGCTTCGCGCACGACATCGAGCACGAGGTCGTCGACCGCCTGCTGCCGCGCTTCTGGCGCCAGGCGCAGGCCGAGAGCAACCTCGATCCGCTGCTGCCGCCGCAGGTCGAGAACGTCGAGCTGCGGGCCGGCGAGCCGCTGCGCTTCGTCGCCACGGTCGAGGTGCGGCCGGCGATCGAGCTCGGCAACACCAAGGAGTTCCAGCTTCCCGAGCTGTCGAGCGATCCCACGGCCGAGGAGGTCGACCGCGCGCTCGAGGACCTGCGCCGCAATGTCGCCGACTGGGTGGTGGTGGAGCGCCCGGCGGCGCGCGGCGACCGGGTGGCGGCGCGGCTGGCCGACCTCGGCTCGAGCGAGGGCCCGCAGCCGGTCAGCTTCGAGGTCGGCGATCCGGCGGTCTGGGAGGAGCTCGGCGTGGCCGCCAGCGGCCTCCAGGCCGGACAGGCGACCGAGCTCGCCCGTAAGCATGGCGAGGGGGAGCACGTCCACGAGCACCGCTATCGTCTGGAGGTGACCGAGGTGCGCGAGCAGCGGCTGCCGGACGTCGACGACGAGTTCGCCAGGAAGCTCGGGAATTTCGAGGATCTGCCGGCGTTGAAGAAGGATGTGGAGGCCCGACTCGGCGCCGCCAAGCGCATCGAGCGCCGGCGCCAGCGCGAGCAGGCGTTGATCGACCAGCTCCGCGAGCGCCACCCGGTGCCGCTGCCGGAAGGGGTCGTGGAGCACGAGCGCGAGCAGCTGATGCAGGAATTCGCCGAGAACCTGGCGCGCCGGGGCGTGGATCCGGAGCGGGCCCAGGTCGACTGGCAGCGCCTGGCCGACGACCTCAAGCCGCAGGCCGAGAAGCGGGTGCACGCGCGCCTGCTGCTCGATGCGGTGGCGCAGGCCGAGGACGTGACGGTGTCGGAGGAGGAGTTCGAGCGCGCCCTGGGATCGATCGCGCGCCTGGAGGGCCGCTCGACGTCGGCGGTGCGCCAGGCGCTCGACGAGGCCGGACGGCTCGGTCAGCTGCGTGCCCAGCTGCGGCGCGAGAAGACCCTCGATCGCCTGCTCGGCGAGCCCGCGGACGCGGCCGCCCCAGGCGTGAGGTAATCCGAGGTAACGCGAGGTAGAAGGAGCGTGGAGCGATGCTGATCCCGATGGTCGTCGAGCAGACCAACCGCGGCGAGCGGGCGTACGACATCTACTCGCGGTTGCTGAAGGACAACATCATCTTCCTGGGCCGCCCGATCGACGACGACGTGGCGAGCCTGGTGATCGCCCAGATGCTGTTCCTGGAAGCGGAGAACCCGGAGCGCGACATCGCGCTGTACATCAACTCGCCGGGCGGCTCGGTCTCGGCCGGCCTGGCGATCTACGACACCATGCAGTACGTGAAGCCCGACGTCGCCACGCTGTGCGTCGGCCAGGCGGCCTCGATGGCCGCGGTGCTGCTCGCCGCCGGCGCCAAGGGCAAGCGCGCCGTGCTGCCCAACGCCCGGGTGATCATCCACCAGCCCTGGGCGCAGGGCCTCGGTGGCCAGACGACCGACATCGAGATCCACGCCAAGGACATGCTGCGCCTGCGCGACCGCCTGGACGAGATCCTCGCTTTCCACACCGGCAAGACCGCCGAGGAGATCCACAACGACACCGAGCGCGACAAGATCCTGGAGTCGGCGGAGGCGGTCAAGTATGGCCTCGCCGACCGCGTCATGGTGCGGAAGGCGCCGTAGGACGGACGCGGAGGGAGCCCGCGATCTGGTATGATTGGCCCGTGGCGCGACCGCCTGCCCGCCTGGTTGTTCCCGCGAGTTGAGACGGAGGAGAAATGCCGAAGAAAGACTCCGGCGACGACGCTCTGAGGTGCTCGTTCTGTAACAAGAGCCAGCGCGAAGTCAAGAAGCTGATCGCCGGTCCGACGGTCTTCATCTGCGACGAGTGTGTCGACATCTGTCTCGACATCATCGCCGAAGACCGCATGCTCGAGCAGCAGCAGGACACCACGCTGCCCAAGCCCAAGGAGATCAAGGCGCTCCTCGACGAGTACGTGATCGGCCAGGAACAGGCGAAGAAGAAGCTCGCGGTCGCGGTCTACAACCACTACAAGCGCATCGACTACGCCGAGAAGTCGCGCACCGAGATCGAGCTCTCGAAGTCGAACATCCTGCTGATCGGCCCCACCGGCACCGGCAAGACGCTGCTCGCGCAGACCCTTGCCCGCTTGCTGTCGGTGCCGTTCACGATCGCCGACGCCACCACCCTCACCGAGGCGGGCTACGTCGGCGAGGACGTCGAGAACATCATCCTCAAGCTCTACCAGGCGTCCGGCAACGACAAGGAGAAGACCCAGCGCGGCATCGTCTACATCGACGAGGTCGACAAGATCGCGCGCAAGGGCGACAACCCTTCGATCACCCGCGACGTCTCCGGCGAGGGCGTGCAGCAGGCGCTGCTGAAGATCCTCGAGGGCACCCTGTGCAACGTGCCGCCGCAGGGCGGCCGCAAGCATCCGCACCAGGAGTTCCTGCAGATCGACACCACGAACATCCTGTTCATCTGCGGCGGGGCGTTCGTCGGTCTGGAGGACGCGATCGAGCGGCGGGTGAGCGAGAAGAGCCTGGGATTCGGAGCCGACATCCGCGGGCGCAAGGAGAAGCGCTCCGGCAAGCTCCTCGAGCAGGTGCTGCCCGAGGACCTGATCAAGTTCGGCCTGATCCCGGAGTTCGTCGGGCGCCTGCCGGTCGTCGCCACGCTCGAGGACCTCGACGAGGAGGCTCTGGTGCGCATCCTCAAGGAGCCGAAGAACAGCCTGGTGCGCCAGTACCAGACGATCTTCGAGTTCGAGGACGTCAAGCTGCGCTTCACCGACGAGGCGATGGTGGCGATCGCCCGCGAGGCGATCAAGCGCAACGTCGGGGCGCGCGGGCTGCGCATCATCCTCGAGGAGTTGATGCTCGACCTGATGTACACGGTGCCGTCGCGGCGCGACATCCAGGAGTGCGTGATCACCGAGGAAGTGGTGATGAACCGCACCCAGCCGGTGACGCTGTACCGCAAGGCCGGTTGAGCGCGGCGCGGGCGACGAGCGGCTCGGGAGCCGGCCGCGGGGGCCGGAATCGACGACAGGCAGGCAGGGCGGGGAGAAACACGGCCGGGGCCGCGACGGGCAACGGCTAGCAGAGGGCGGGAAGCCCAGGAAGAACGACGTGACCGAAGAGCGCATTTCATCCTTCATCCGCACCCGGCGCGAGACGCTGCCGGTGGTGCCGCTGCGCGAGATGGTGGTGTTCCCGCACATGATGGCGCCGTTCATCGTCGGTCGCGAGAGCTCGGTGCGCGCCCTGGAGCAGACGCTGTCGTCGCCCCAGAAGCGCATCTTCCTGGTGTCGCAGAAGGACCCCAAGGTCGACGAGCCGCTGCACAGCGACCTGTTCGAGATCGGGGTCGTCGCCACCGTGGTCCAGAACCTGAAGCTCCCCAACGGCAACGTCAAGGTCATGGTCGAGGGCGTGCAGCGCGGCCGCCTGATCGAGATCCGCGACCGTGACGGCGCCCTGCAGGCGGAAGTCGATGCCTACGACATCGAGTTCCCGATGAACGAGAAGCTGCAGGCGTACATGCAGAAGGTGCTGGGGATCTTCGAGCAGTACGCCAAGATGTCGCACCACCTCGCGTTCGAGGGCCTGATGTCGACCCTCAAGCTCGACGATCCCGACCGCTTCGCCGACACCCTCGCGGCGCACGTCATGGTGGCGACCAGCGACAAGCAGCTGCTGCTCGACATCATGAATCCGTACGAGCGTCTGCAGCGCCTGCACGATCTGCTCGAGATCGAGGTCGAGAAGATCAACATCGACAAGCGGATCAACGTGCAGGTCAAGAAGCAGATGGAGAAGGCCCAGAAGGAGTACTACCTCAACGAGAAGATCAAGGCCATCCATCAGGAGCTGGGACGCAAGGACGACCGCACCGACGAGATCCAGGAGCTGAAGGACAAGATCGAGAAGGCCGGCTTGCCCAAGGACGCGGCGGAGAAGGCGGAGCAGGAGCTCAAGCGTCTCGAGGCCATGCCGCCGGTGTCGGCCGAGGCGACGGTGTCGCGCAACTACATCGACTGGCTGGTGTCGGTGCCGTGGAAGCAGAAGAGCCGCGAGCTCAAGGACCTGAAGCGCGCCGAGGAGATCCTCAACCACGACCACTACGGTCTGGAGAAGATCAAGGAGCGCATCCTCGAGTTCCTGGCGGTGCGCCAGATGGCGCCGAGCGAGAAGCAGAACTCGATCATCTGCTTCGTCGGCCCGCCGGGAGTCGGCAAGTCGTCGCTCGCCAAGTCGATCGCCCGCTCGACCGGCCGCAAGTTCGTGCGCCTGTCGCTCGGCGGAGTGCGCGATGAGGCCGAGGTGCGCGGCCACCGACGCACCTACATCGGCGCCTTCCCGGGCCAGATCATCCAGATGATGAAGAAGGCCGGCACCATCAATCCGGTCTTCCTGCTCGACGAGATCGACAAGATGTCGATGGATTTCCGGGGCGACCCGTCGGCGGCGCTGCTCGAGGTGCTCGACCCGGAGCAGAACAACGCCTTCATGGACCACTACCTGGACGTCGACTACGACCTGTCCAAGGTGATGTTCATCTGTACCGCCAACGTCGCGCACACCATCCCGCCGGCGCTCAAGGACCGCATGGAGGTGATCCACCTCTCCGGCTACACGCTGAACGAGAAGCTGGCGATCGCCCAGCAGTTCCTGGTGCCGAAGCAGCTCGAGGCGCACGGTCTGAAGGTCGGCAAGGTCGAGTTCGAGGACGAGGCGGTGCGCACGGTGATCGAGGGCTACACCCGCGAGGCCGGGGTGCGCAACCTGGAGCGCGAGATCGCTTCGATCTGCCGCAAGCTGGTGCGCCGCGCGGTCGAGAGCGGGAATGGCGAGCTCGAGATCAAGATGACACCCGCGCTGGTCGGCGAGTTCCTTGGCAAGCCGCGCTATCGCCCGTTCCGCAAGAACGAGGTCGCCGAGATCGGCCTGGCGACCGGCCTCGCCTGGACCGAGGTGGGTGGCGAGCTGCTGGAGACCGAGGTCGGGGTGATGAAGGGCAAGGGCAAGCTGATCCTGACCGGCAAGCTCGGCGAGGTGATGCAGGAGTCGGCGCGCGCCGCGGTCTCGTACCTGCGCAGCCGCTCGGCGATACTTGGAGTGGACCCCGATTTCAACGAGCAGCTCGACCTGCACATCCACGTGCCGGAAGGCGCCATTCCCAAGGATGGGCCGTCGGCCGGCATCACCATGGCGACGGCGCTGGTCTCGGCGCTGACCCGGGTGCCGGTGCGCAAGGACGTCGCGATGACCGGCGAGATCACGCTGCGCGGCAAGGTGCTGCCGGTGGGTGGGATCAAGGACAAGCTGCTGGCGGCGTTCCGCGCTGGCATCACCGAGATCATCCTGCCCAAGGACAACGAGAAGGACCTCGAGGAGATCCCGGCCGACGTGCGGGACCTGCTCGACGTGCATCTCGTGGAGTCGATGGACGAGGTCCTGCGGCTGGCCCTGCAGGGCGAGGTCGCCTCGCTGGCCAAGCCGGGAGAGAAGTACGAGGGAGCCGTGCCCGAGCCGCCGGTGGACTCGGGCTCACTTGCCCACTGATCCGGGCGCCACGGCGGCGACGCCGGCTGTCCGGGTTCCGGAGCATCGAGGGTTTCAACGCGCCGTCGCGCCCCATTCGCGGCGCCGGGCGCGCAGCGGGCCGGTAGCGGGCCCGCACGGGTCGTGAAGATCGTAGAGGCGGAGTTCATTCGATCGGCGGTTGCGCCAGCTGGCTTCTTGCGCGACGGGTACCCCGAGGTGGCGTTCGCGGGGCGCTCGAACGTGGGCAAGTCGAGCCTGCTCAACCGGCTCCTCGGCCGCGGCGCTTTGGCGCGCGTCGGCGCGACGCCGGGTCGCACCCAGTCGGTGAACTACTTCCGGGTGAACCGCCGCTTCTACTTCGTCGATCTGCCCGGTTACGGATATGCGCGGGCCGGGCGCCAGGCGCGACAGGCCTGGGCAGGATTGATCGACGCCTACCTGCGGCACGCCGCGCCGCGCTTGGCGGTGGTGCTGCTGGTGGACGGCAAAGTCGGAGCGACCGCCGCGGACGTCGAGGCGCACGGGTACTTGAGCGGCCTCGGCCTGCGGCTGGTGGTGGCGGCGACGAAGATGGACCAACTGACGCGCGGGCGCTGGCAGCCGGGCCTGGCACGAATCCGGCAAGTGCTCGATGCGGCGACGGATACGCCAATCATCCCGTTCTCGGCGCAGACCGGGGAAGGAGCACGCGAGCTCTGGCGCGAGATCGAGGCCCACGTGACGGCCGGAGCGAGCGGAAAGGATTGAACGAGGACACTATGGCCAAGACGACGACCAATGACGAGATGACCGAGTCGCGGGAGATCCCCGAGCCGGTCGCCGAGCAGACCGCGGCTGAGGCGCCGGAGGCGCCGGCGACGCCGGCCATCCCGACCGCCGAGGCCGCCCCTGCCGCCGCGACGGCGGCACCGGAGGCGACCGCCGAGGTGCCGCCGGCACCGCCGGCTGCGCAGCCCGAATCGGGCGGCGGCGAGCCACGCGGCGATGCCACCGCACGCGGTGGCGAGCGCGGCGCCGAGCAGCGCCGGGAGCGCGGCAACGAGCGACCCGAGCGTGGCAACGAGCAGCGTCCGGAGCGCGGCAACGAGCGCCCCGGTCGCGGTAACGAGCGCCGCGACCGCGGCCGCGGCGACCGCCAGCACCGCGGCGGCGGCGACAACCGTGGCAACGAGCGCGGCGGCGAGCGTCCGGAGCGCGGCAACGAGCGCGGTCCGCAGCGCGCCGAAGAGCGCGGCGAAGGACGTCCGCGCGACGGCGGTCCGCGCGAGCGGCCGGAGGGTCGGCCCGAGGGAGCGCCGAAGGAGATGCTCGACATCCGCGCCCTGAAGGAGATGTCGATCGCCCAGCTCACCCAGATCGCCAAGGACCTTGGCGTCGAGGGCGCGGCGGGCATGCGCAAGCAGGAGCTGATCTTCAAGATCCTGCAGGCGCAGACCGAGAAGAGCGGCCTGATCTTCGCCGAGGGTGTGCTCGAATGCCTGCCGGACGGCTTCGGCTTCCTGCGCGCGCCCGAGTACAACTACCTGCCCGGCCCCGACGACATCTACGTCTCGCCGAGCCAGATCCGCCGCTTCGATCTGCGTACCGGCGACACCGTCTCCGGACAGGTGCGTCAGCCCAAGGAAGGCGAGCGCTACTTCGCCCTGATCAAGGTCGAGGCGGTGAACTTCGAGCACCCCGAGGTGGCGAAGAACAAGATCTTCTTCGACAACCTGACGCCGCTCTATCCGATGGAGCGGCTGCGGCTCGAGCTGCCGGGCGACATGTCGTCGCGGGTGATGGACCTGGTGACCCCGATGGGCAAGGGCCAGCGCGCCCTGATCGTGGCGCCGCCGAGAACCGGCAAGACGATGCTCCTGCAGTCGATCGCCCACTCGATCGCCAAGAACCACCCCGAGGTGGTGCTGATCGTGCTGCTGATCGACGAGCGGCCGGAAGAGGTCACCGACATGCAGCGCTCGGTGCAGGGCGAGGTCATCTCCTCGACCTTCGACGAGCCGGCCACCCGCCACGTGCAGGTCGCCGAGATGGTGATCGAGAAGGCCAAGCGCCTGGTCGAGCACAAGAAGGACGTGGTGATCCTGCTCGACTCGATCACCCGCCTGGCGCGTGCCTACAACACCGTGCAGCCGCCGTCGGGCAAGGTGCTCTCGGGCGGTATCGACGCCAACGCTCTGCACCGGCCGAAGCGCTTCTTCGGCGCGGCGCGCAACATCGAGGAAGGCGGCTCGCTGACCATCATCTCGACCGCCCTCGTCGACACCGGCTCGCGCATGGACGACGTGATCTTCGAGGAGTTCAAGGGCACCGGCAACTCGGAGATCCACCTCGACCGCAAGCTGGTCGACAAGCGCGTCTTCCCGTCGATCGACATCAACAAGTCGGGCACCCGCAAGGAAGAGCTGCTGATGCCCGAGAATGAGCTGCACCGGGTGTGGGTGCTGCGCAAGGTGCTGAACCCGCTGTCGACGGTGGAATCGATGGAGCTGCTGCTCGACAAGCTGTCGAAGACCAAGACCAACGCGGACTTCCTGAACGCGATGTCCAAGTGATTCGCGGCGAGCGAGCTCGCCGCGAATCATCCTGAGCCCCGCAGGGGCGAAGGATCTCACCCCCATGCCCAAGCTCCGCGTCGGAATCGTCAACTACCTCAACGCCAAGCCTCTGGCCTGGGGATTCCTGAAGGGGCACCACTCCGACCTGCTCTCGCCGCGCTTCCATCCACCGGCGCGGGTGGCGGAGCTGCTCCGCGCCGGGGAGATCGACGTCGGCCTGATCCCGTCGATCGAGGTGCAGCGCATCCCCGGGCTGCGCGTACTGCCCGACCTGTGCATCGCCGCCACTTCGGAGGTGCGCTCGGTGCTGCTCGTCTCGCGAGTGCCGGTGCCGGAGATCCGGCGAGTGGCGCTGGACGAGAACAGCCGCACCTCGGCGGCGCTGGTTCGCATCCTGCTCTCCGACGGCTACGGGCTGGAGCCGGAGTACCACCCGGCGCGGGCCGATCTTCCGGAGATGCTGGCGGACGCCGACGCCGCGCTGCTGATCGGCGATCCGGCGCTGCGGGTCGACCGCGAGCGGTATCTGGTGCTCGATTTCGCCGCCGAGTGGCGCCGGTTGACCGGGCTGCCGTTCGTGTTCGCGGTGTGGGCGGTGCGCCCGCAAGTCGAGCTGCCGGAGCTGCCGTTCTACTTCAAGAGCAGCCTGCGCTTCGGGCTCACCATGTTCGACACTCTGGTCGAGGAGACGTCGTCCGCGCTCGGCCTCGATCCCGGGCTGGTGCGCAGCTACCTGCGCGACAACCTGAGCTATTTTCTGCGCGCCGAGGAGCTGCGCGGGCTGGCGGAGTTCTACCGTCGCGCCCACCGCCTCCACCTGATCGGTGCGCCGCAGCCGCTCACCTTCTGGGAAATGAGCGAGACGAGCTCGCGCTAGCGCGAAGCTCGTCTCGTCGCAACCGCCATCAGGGTCGCGGCGGGTAGGCGAGCAGGAAGCACTCGGCCGCCGCGATCTCGTCCTCGCTCAAATAGCTCAAGAGCGGCATCTTGCCGTGCACGGTCTCGGCGCCGTGTCCGGACAGACCCTCGCGTACCTTGCGCACCAGGTCATCGAAGGTGCGGTGGCGCGAGATCGCCTGCAGCGACGGGATCGGCGTGTCGCTCGTCGGCAGCAGGGGCTCGACGCCGAGGGTGTCGGGCCCCTGCGCGTCGTGGCAGATGTGGCAGGTACCCTTCACGATGTGCTGGCCGACCCGCTCGACCGGCTCGCGCATCGTCGGCAGCTCCTTCGGCGCGTCGGGATCGCCGACCAGCTGGTGGAGGTAGCCGAGCAGGGCGTTGATCTCGGCCGGCGTCAGGTGCGGGAAGGCGGGCATCTTCTGGCCGCCGCTCTGCAGCCGATCGCGGATGGCGGCCTCTCCCTGCGCCGCGAGCTCGTTGACCTGGGCCGCGTCGACCGGCAGCCCGCGCGCCTCGAGCCGTTTGCGGATCATGGCGCGCGAGGTCGACTGGACGGGGCCGATCATCGAGTTGATCTCCGGCGGCTCGCCGGTGCCGCCCGGCGTGTGGCAGGACTGGCAGTTGTAGCGGAAGATGTCGGCGCCGCTGAGCTGGAATCCGCCGTCGACGCGCCGGGCGCGCGGCGGTGGCGGTGCGGTGGGGGTGGTCGCCGATTCATCGGGAGCGTAGCGGCCGACCCGCCCCATCGCCGACTCGCTGTACAGCAGACCGAGGTGCTTGCGCCAGGCGGGTCCGGCGACCGCGGTCGGCGACTCGCCGGCGCCGGCCGCGGCGGCGGACTGCGGGGTGCCCTGCTCCCCCGCCGCCGGCGCCGCAGCGCCGGCGGGGGAGATGCCGACCGTCAATCCGAGCCCGGCCAGACCGAGACACGCGACGGCGAAGGGAACGAGGCGGCGCCACGGCGCGGCAGAACGCCTTGCCGGGAGCCGCCGGCTACGAACGTGGATCGCGTGCCTGCGCATCGACTCAGTGTCCGAGCTCGAAGTTGGCTTCCGTGCTGCCCTTCACGTTCACGGACTGCGGCGCGCCCTTGAGCTTCGGGTGCCACACCTTCAGGGTGTAGGCGCCATCGGGCACCTCCGAGATCTTGTAGGAGCCATCGGCGCCGACCGTGGTGAAGTACGGCGTCGGGACGACGGCGATGAAGCCTTCCATCTCGGGGTGGATCAGGCAGAGCAGGCTGGCGAAGCACTCCTTGGTGAAGGTGCGGCTCTTCTTCTGTCCCTGGGGCCAGGTGCCGAGGTTGAACTTGTCGGCGCAGGCGTCGGGCGAGAACACGTTGTGCTGGACCTTGTCGGAATTCAGGAAGTCCACCGTCGTGCCGACCTCGACCGCCAGCACCCGGGGCAGGAACTTCATGTTCAGCTGATTGACCTGGGCGTGCTGCGTCGGCGCCGGGAACGTCTTGCCGGCGATCTTGTCAACGTACACGACGGCGTCGGCGCAGCTCGCGCCCTTGCAGGTGAGCTGTCCATGGACGTCGCCGGCGCGCAGCGGCGCGGCGGCCAGGACGGCGGTGGTCAGGAGCGCGAACAGGGTTCTCTTCATGGTCGTCATTCCTCTCGAAGAAGGGGGTCAGAAAGCGAAGCGCAGGACGGTCGATAGCTGGTAATTCTGGCTGTCGCTCAGATCACGGTTGTACTCGAGCATGGCCTTGATGTTGGCGCGTACCAGGAAGCTCAGGTTGGCGTTGGCCACCTTCTGGGTCGGCGCCGCGGGGTCGCCCGGACGCAGCTGCTCATAGCGCAGCGAGGCCTGAATCGGCGGCTTGATGACGTAGTCCGCCTGCACGAACCAGGCGTCGTAGTTCGGGTCGATGTTGCTGATCGTGCCGGCGCCCAGATCGGTCACCCGCAGCCGGTCGGTGCCGCGCATGACGACGCCGAAGACGTTGAGGTCGTCGAAGTACCAGGAGAGATAGAGGCCGTAGCGGTCGAAGGTGCGGTCCTCGACGGTGAACGCTCCTCCGGCGTCATCGGTGAGGTCGAAGGGGACGTTCGAGCCGTCGCCGCGGTAGCCGAAGGCGCCGACCCGCATCGAGCGCTCGCGCCAGTTCTCTGCCGGGACGGTGACGCCGGTGGTGTCGCCGTCGAGGCCCATGCCGCCGAACTTGTAGTCGATCCGGCCGTAGAAGTCCTTCGCGCTGTTGGCGTCGTGGGTGCCGTTGACCCCGTTGCCGATGCCGTTGACGACGCCCAGGGTGTAGAACAGGCGGTGGTTGGCGACACCGTACATCTCGATTCCCTTGACTCCCGCCGGCAAGCCGATGCCGAGCGGCTCCTCGGAAGTGCCGGTGCCGCCGTGCAGGCCGATCGGATCATAGGAGAACATCGTGTCGATGCCGTTGTCCGTCATGATCCACATTTCCTGGAAGCCGTCGGCGTAGTCGGGCGCGAACTTGCCGATCTTGAAGTTCACCAGGTGAGGAGCTCCGAACGGCGAGTTGACGTTCAGCTGAGCGTGCTCGATCTCGGTCTCGGTCGAGCCGTCGGGGTTCTCCGACCAGGTGAGCTCGCTGAAGAAGCCGAAGTTGTCGCCCAGGGTGCCGGCGGCGAAGAGGTTGGCCTCCTGCGGGAACTGGAAGTCGTTGTGGACGATCGAGTGGCCGGTGTCGTCGTGGCTCGAGACGTAGAGGTTGGCCATCTTGACGTTGATCGCCACCGGCGCGTGGCTGGGCACGTCGCTCGGCCAGACCGCCGCCGGCCACATCTGCTTGTACGCCTCCGCTCCGAGGCTCACGGGCTTGTCCTTGACCAGGTCCGGGTTCTCGCTCTCACCTGGCATCCGGTAGCCGTTCAGCCGGAAGGCCTGGCCGAACGGATTCAGCTTCGGGAAGATGGCATGGCAGGTGGTGCAGGACGTGTGGTACTTGCGCGAAAAGACCGGCACGGCGCGAGCCGGTGCCGCCAGACCGAGAATCACCACAGCAAGGGCAGCCAGGCTCACTGCCAGGGTGCGGGGGATGCGTGTCATCCATGGACCTCCAGGCCACATTGGGGCCGACGAGGACCACGCGTCGCGTCGCCGGGGGGGACCGTGCGAGCGGGCGTATTATGAATCGTTCCGGGGGGTCCTGCTGCGCCGCCCCTCGGGGTGGGGTGTTGAAACCAATTGGGCGGCGCACGGTCTTGTTCCACCGGTCTGGCTCCCGTAAAGTATTCGACTGCCATGAGCTTTGCCCCCTCCCGCCGCCCGACCCGCCAGATCCTGGACGACGCCGTCGCCGGCCGGCGGATCTCGGCCGGTGATGCCCATACGCTGCTCCGCGACGCCGACCTGCTCGAGCTGGGGCTGGCGGCGAGCGAGGTGCGCAACCGGCACAACGACCCCCGGTTCGCCAGCTACAACGTCGACCGCAACATCAACTACACCAACGTTTGCGTCTACAAGTGCCGGTTCTGCGCCTTCTACCGGCCGCCCGGGCACGAGGAGGGCTATCTCCTGCCGTTCGAGGAGATCGGGCGCAAGATCGAGGAGACCCTGGCGCTCAACGGCACCGGGGTGCTGCTCCAGGGCGGGGTGAATCCTGACCTGCCGATCAGCTACTACGAGGACCTGCTGCGCTATCTGCGCGAGCGCTACCCGGCGATCCACCTGCACGCCTTCTCGCCGCCGGAGATCAAGTTCATCGCCCGCAAGGAGCGGATGAGCTTCTACGACGTGATCGGACGGCTGAAGCAGGCGGGGCTGATGTCGATCCCCGGGGGCGGCGCCGAGCTCCTCTCCGACGGCATCCGCAAGGAGGTCCTCGCCTATCCCAAGGCCTCGGCCGACGAGTGGATCGACATCATGCGCCAGGCGCACCGCCACGGCCTGCGCACCTCGGCGACCATGATGTACGGCATGGGCGAGGGCCTCGACGCGCGGCTCGAGAGCCTGCAGCGGGTGCGCGACCTGCAGGACGAGACGGGCGGCTTCACCGCCTTCATCTCGTGGACCTTCCAGCACGAGCACACCGACATGCCGGACGTGCCGGAGGTCTACGCCCATGAGTACCTGCGGACGCTGGCGGTGTCGCGCCTGTTCCTGGACAACGTCACCCACCTGCAGACGAGCTGGGTCACCCAGGGCAAGAAGATCGGCCAGATCGGGCTCGCCTTCGGCGCCGACGACATGGGCTCGATCATGATCGAGGAGAACGTCGTCTCGGCCGCCGGCACGCACTACAAGATGAGCCAGGACGAGATGGAGCATCTGATCTCGGCGGCCGGATTCACCCCGCGCCAGCGCACCAATCTCTACGAGCGCATCGTCACCCGCGAGCACACGGCGGAGCTGGCGCGCAAGTACCGCCACGCCCTGACCGCGCAGAACCGCGACCTCGCGAGCCCGCTGCCGGTCGTCGCGTAGCGCGCGCTGCCCCCCGGGGGCGCGGGGGCGCGGGACTGGGGCGAAGGGTGATCGGTGGCCGTTGTGTCCAGGTAGAAGAACAAGATCGCTGACCAGCGGTACCGCCGAGCTGCATTCGAGGACCGGATGCGCGCGAGCCGCCCCGGAATGCCGTCTGATCCTTGCTGCTCTTCGTTTTGTCGTATCGTCATACGAATGTCGGAGGACATCCCGCTCGCCGCTCCGCTGCGCCGGCTGCTGAAGCTGGGCGGCCTGGTGGGGCGCGTCGGGGCGTCGGTCGCCACCCAGACCGTTCTCGGCCTGGGCGGGCCGGCGTCGGCGCGCGAGGCGCGGCGGCGCGAGACCCTGGCGAAGAATGCGGCGCGCATCGTCGCGACCCTGGGCGAGCTCAAGGGCGCGGCGATGAAGGTGGGGCAGATGCTGTCGCTCCACGAGGGCCTGCTGCCGCGCGAAGTCACCGAGGCGCTGCGCGCCCTGCAGCGCGAGGCGCCGCGCATCCCGTTCGAGGTCGTCGCTTACGAGCTCGACT
>Ga0316628_100000877_pt1 | contig 20020 bp, 18 predicted proteins | sample OWC_Aug_M2_C1_D5_FD_207648 | JGI IMG/M metagenome (GOLD analysis project Ga0316628, IMG submission 207648) | Wetland soil microbial communities from Old Woman Creek delta, Ohio, United States - OWC_Aug_M2_C1_D5_C | ecosystem: Environmental > Terrestrial > Soil > Wetlands | place: USA: Ohio... | reverse complement strand
GACGAACGACTCCGAGGCTTCGAGGCGGCGGATGTCGACCGCGCCGCTGAATGCCGCGGCTGGCTTCCGTTCGAGAATGCAGATAACGGCCAGCGGCGCCGGCGTCCGCGCGGGCATGATGCGCATGGCCGCTTCCGGCACGCCCGGGGCCATCCTCTCCATGCTGCTTTCGCCGCCGGCATAGAACTCGGCGGTCTGCGGCCGCAGGCGAACGGCGAACGGGAGCGGGGAAACCTCGATCCCGTGCTCCGCCCGGCTCCGTCTATCGTCCGCCATCTCGACGACCACCGCATCGTCGGCCCACTGCGGGAACCCGCGGCGGGCAAGGCCGAACGCCACCGTGGATTTGCCGGTTTGGGATGTCGCGCAGAAGGCGACCACGCCGCTCGGGCCGAGGACTGCGCTGGCGTGCAGCGCTTCGCGGCCGAGCGCCTGCAGCGCCAGGGGGACGACGCTGCGCAGGCAGGTGTCGGCGATGTGGCCGGGGTTCGCGCCGGGGGCGGGAAAGGCGGTGATGTCGCTGCCGGCCGCCGTGAAACGGAACGTGGCGAGGCGGGGCCAGTGCATCCAGCGCTCCTGGCCGCTGGAGTACCCCCATGCGACGATGCGTGAATCGACGTCGCGCCACACGTGCACGCCGGCCGACGCCGGATCGCGCGGCGCGGGCGGTCGTTCGCTCGGATCGGCGAAGACGAGATTTAGCAACTCGAGCCTCGAGCGTCAGCTTGGGGACCGATGATCGCAATCCGCGACGAGCGCGTCTCGCCTTACCCAGTGGCTCGTATCAGCGAACTACAAAGTCGCCCTGCGGTACCGCGGCGCCGATCTCGCGGGCGCGACAACGGAGCGACCGCTTGAGGCTGCGCTGATACAGTCCATTAGAACCCGCCACCTTTCGGCTTGCGAGGCTCGCCCGGGTCGCCCGGCTCGGGGGTCAGCTTGCCGCCGCCGCGCTGGAGCACGGCGCCGACCTTCCCCACGTAGGTGAGCTTGGGCCGCTCCCAGGCGCGCTTCTTCACCTTGCTCCCGTTGGGCCCTGCACGTTTCACGGAACCCATGCTGTTACCCCTTTCACGCCTACCCCATCGCTTCGGCCTCAGGCCGTGGGCCTCTGTCGCAGCCACGTCTCCAGCGCCAACACGTCCCAGACCCGGTAGAGGCTCCTCCAGTCCGATCCGGACAGCCCCGCCGACATCATCTCGTCGACCCGTTTCCCATCCGCGACTCCCAGATCCGACAGCCGTTCGGCGCTTCCGAGTGCGCGCCACGCGTCCGGGCCCTGCTCGCGCAGCACGCGGCAGAAGAAGCCGGTCGCGGTGACCTTCTTGTGCCGCTCGAAGCCGAGATCGGGGAAGCGTCGCGCCATCGCGTAGCGTACGAGCCCTTTCGATCGGCCGCCGCGGTTCAGGTGCCGCGGCGGTACCCGGTGCAGGAAGTCGACCAAGTCCGCGTCCCAGTACGGGTGCAGGATGCGGACGCCGAGCCGCCGGCTCATCTCGAAGTTCTCTTCCAGGTCGATGGCCATCAGCGGATGGTCGAGCGCGGTGCGGCCGTCCTGCACGTAGAAGCCGTCGCGCGGATTCGGATCCGGCAGGTTCCGTCCCGCGCGCGCGTCCATTCGGCGCCGAAGGTCGGGATCGGGTGCAGCGAACGACGGCGTGGACTCGATCAGCCGGCGCACGCGGCTCGCGCGCCAGGCGCGGGGCGCGACTCTGCCGAGCGCCGCGCTGAGCAGCGGTCGCATGCCGAACGTCCATGCGGCGCCGCGCAGCACATCGAGCCGCGACGTGTGATACGAGCGGTTGACGGTCCGCAGGTGTCGGGCCAGCCCGCGAACATCGCCGGCCCGCAGGAGATCCGCGGCGAGGAACGGGCTGACGCCCAGCCACTCGTCGCCGCCGTTGCCCGTCAGGACGACCTCGCAGCCCCTGCGGACGCCGGTTGATGCGAGGCCCGCGTATGCCGGGTTCCAGCAGTTGAACATCGGCACCGGCCACGTGGCGGCCATCTCGAGCGCCGAGGCGAGCAGCGGCTTGCCTTTCAAGGCGGCCGGAAACGCGAGCATCTCCTGCTCGAGCCCGAGCCGCGCGGCCACGCCCCGCTGGACCAGTTCCTCGTTGCACTCGGGATCGGGAAAGGACAGCGACAGCGCGAGGGGTGCGGGCAGGCCGAGCCGGCGCGCGTTGTCGGTCGCGACCGCGGCAACGCTGACCGAGTCGAATCCGCCGCTGAGGAAGATGCCCGTACGGCCCTGGCCGAGGCAGCGGTTCACTGCCTCGTCCAACACCTGGTCGAATCCTTCGAGCTCGCGATCGGTCAGCCACTCGACCGGCTGTCCCTCGGGTGCCGGATCCCAGTAGCGGCGAAGGCGACGGCCCGAAGGATCGACTCGCAGGATGTGCCCGGGCGGCACGCGACGGACGGCCGTGAAATAGGTCTCTTCGGGATCGGGCCAGCGGTGGCAGAGGTGATCCGCGAGCGCGAGCCGGTTCAAGTCGCCGCAGACGCCGGGTGCATGCGCGAGCGTGCGGGCGTCAGTCGAAAAGAGGATGCCGCCGGCGGTCTCGGCGTAGAACAGCGGATAGCTGCCGAGCGGGTCGCGCGCGGCCAGCCACGTGCGGCGCGCGGCGTCCCAGGCGACGAGCGCGAAAATGCCCTTCACGTGGCGGACGAGATCGTCGCCCCATTTCTCGTAGGCGAGGCGCAGGAGGTCGGCGTCGGTGAGGGCGGCGGGGTGATGGCTAGGCGCTTCCGCGCTGTCATCTGCCTGCCTCGCCGAAGCGCGATAGCGCCCCACCTCCCGCTCCAGTTCCCGCCGCCCGTAGATCACCCCGTCGAACACCACCCTGCAGCGCGAGCGGGCATCGTGCGACAGCAGCGCCTGGTCGCCCTCGGGCAGCACGAGCGCGCACGGGTCGGAGGCAGACGACAGCGCCCCGGTCAGGGCCGCCACCCAGCCCCCCGCAGTCTGCACGTCGTACTGCCGCGCCGCCTGTGGTGTCATTAGCGGTTCTCTCTCCCCCTTGTCCCCCTGACCCCTGACCCTAGTGGCTCGTATCAGCTGATTCAGTAGCAGATCATCGGCTTGCGAACCCGCGTGTCGCGGGCCGCGACAACGGAGCGCCCGCTACTGTCTCAGGTGATACAGTCCACTAGTCGTCCTGCCTGACCAGCCCCTCCCCCGCCAGCCGCCCAAGCGTCTCCCGGATCGCGTCGGCCGCCTCGGCAGCCTCGACCTCGTATTCCTGCTGCAGCGTCGCCTCAATCTCGCCGACGGTCCGGCCTTCCTTCAACAGTTCCCAGATGCGGCTGCCCGTCGTGTTCAGTTCGTAGATCTTGTTCGTGCGCAGGTTGATCAATACCGTGCCGGCATCGATACGCCGGGAAATCACGTCGGGATCCGGCCGGGGCGCACGACCGATCGCTCGACCCCCGGGGGCCGCGGAACCTTCCTCGCCGTTCGTCACGATGCCGGTTTTCCCTCGGAAATCGCGGTTCTGCCCGCGTACACACGAGACGTACAAAGGTATCGACACTACCTCGCGGCTAGATTATGGGCGGGGTTCGACCCTGTCAAGGCGCCGACGCCCCGCAAATGGCCCGTTTTGCACAGTTTGTGGCCGTTTTGATACGGGATATCGGACGGACCGACGGACACGACACCACACGCGAGATGTCAGCGCGCGGTCTCCCGACACAGGGCCCCCGGGCGGGCGGATTTCGCGGCCGGCAGGGCGGTCTGTGGTCCACGGTGGGCAGCCGCCAGTGGAAGAGCGGGCAGCCTGACGAGTGATCCTCGCCTCGATCAGGTTGACGGGCTGTCTGCCGCCTACTTCTCAAGTGCCAGGACATCGCTGACACCTGCTGTCTACCGTCTACCGCTTCTTTGTTCGTTCTCGGGATCCCAGCCAGATCCCGATTACAGGATCGTTCGCTACCGCCCCAAACCGTGCGGGCTGTGCCGCGTCCGGTGGCCGCTGGTGCACGGATATGCGCGGGCTTTCGCGTCCATTTTCGGGGCATACCTCTTGCCCAACCCCGCCCCGACGTCGTCTGGCGCGGGGCCGAACAGTGTGGGCGCGCGACACGACGATGCCGGGAAAGGGACGTCATGTCGCGTTCGATCTTTGTCGTGCTTCTCGTTGCCGCGTTCGGCATCGCGCCTGTGTCAGCCCAGGAGCCCGCACGACCGCTCACGCTGGCCGCCGTGGACCTCGCAACTCCATCGGGACCACCGGTAACCTCGCACGTTGCGGAAGACGCGGCCCCGGCCAGCACCGTTGTCGATCTCCCGAACGGCATCCAGCGTCCGACGACGTCACTCAACGTGTTGTGCGTGTCGTTCGCGGCCCTGCAGGCCCTCGACCTTCACTCGACCTTCCGCGCGCTCGGAACTGGCGCGCGCGAAAGCAACCCGGTGCTCGGCGGCTTCGCCAACAACAAGGCCGCGATGATCGGGGTGAAGGCGGCGACGACGGTGGGCACCGTCTACCTCGTGCGCAAGTTCGGCGTGAAGAACCGCGTGGCGTCCACCATCCTGATGGCCGCCGCGAACTCCGCGTACGCTATCATCGTCGCGCACAATTACCGCGTGGCCGGCGCGCGGCGGTAGCGTCTCATGCCGGACAAAGGGTTCCATGGCCGGACTGGTCGCGGCGGCGTTCGTCTGCGTGCTGATCCTGTGGGCGGTCGTTGGTGCCGCCGTGATCGCGGTTTGGACGCGCGACTCGCGGCGGCACCGCCGTTTTCAGGCTGCGCTTGCGCGGTTGAACGAATGGGTCTCGTCGGGGCATCCCGAGGACCCGACGCGCGGCCTGGACGAGAAGCTTGGCACGTTTCCGCCGGCCTTCCTGCTTTCCTGCGTCGCTGACCCCTCGATTCCCGAGACATCCGCCAACGTCCTGTCGTCGTGGATCGCGAGCCGCTGGCGGCGGCACCTCGTCCGTTACGCCGCGTCGACGGACCCGCGCCAGGCGTCGCGTCGCGTGAACGCGCTGCGCGTGCTGTCGCGCGCGGACGGCGACGTCGTGCCGCTGCTCGAACGCGCGCTGCAGGATGGCGACGCCGAGGTCGTGAGCGCGGCGATCAGTCTTCTCGGGTCGACGGTGGATCGGCGCGCGGCCGAATCGCTGGTCGGCGCCCTGCGTGAGAACCGCTATCAGCCGTCGCGCATCGCAACGGCCCTCGATCGCTTCCCGTTGCCGATTCCCGACCTGCTGCGGTCGCTCGCCTCCGACGCGAACCCCATCGCGCGCTTCTGGGGCGCTACGCTGCTCTCGCGCTACGGCGACGCGGAGGGCGTGGCGGACGACATGGCGCGCCTCGTGCGCGATCCCGATCCGCAGGTGCGCAAGGCGGCCGTCGAAACGCTGGGAACGGTGGGAGGCGACAACGCGGCGGCAGCCGCGCTGGGGCTTCTCGGCGATCCCGTCTGGTACGTGCGGGCGCACGCGGCGCGCGCGCTCGGCGATCTCGGGCTTGCGGAACTGGCGCCGCACGTCATCGGCCTGCTGGGCGATCCCCAGTGGTGGGTGCGCCAGGCCGCCAAGGAATCGCTCGAGAAGATGGGGCCGGGCGTGTGGCGCGATCTCGTGAAGTGCCTCGATCACCCGGATGCGTTTGCGCGCAACGGCGCGGCGGAAGTGCTGCAGAACCTGGGCATCCTCGACAGCCTCATCGTGCTCGAGGCCTCCGACGATCATCCCGGCGCGGACAAGATCGAGCTTCTCCGCAAGATCGCGGCGGCGGGCGGCGTGCGGATGACCAACGCGCTGCTCGAACGCACCGACGCTGAGCTGTCGCAGCGGATCCGGGCGCTCCTGGACAGGATCGGCCTCGAGGCGGCGGGGGCCTGACATGGCAGCATTCCTTCACTCCGCGTTGTGGTGGAGCGTGCTGGTGGCCTTCGTCGCCCTGCTGGCGATCTACGCCGCTGTGATCGTGCGGTCCGCGCTCCTCTCCGGGGCGCGCCGCCGGAACGTCATCGCCGCGGACCCCGCGGAGCAGTCGGCGCTGGCCGCGTCGCGCTTCACGATTCCCGTCAGCGTCATCACTTCCCTCGAAGCCGAGCGGCCTATCGCGATCGACGTGCTGCGGTCGCTGCTCGCGCTGGATTACCCGCAGTTCGAGATCATCGCCGTCACGGACAGCTCGCGCGGCGGCGCGCTGCTCGAGTTGCTGAAGCGCGAATTCGCGCTCGCGCCGCGACAGATGTTCTACCGGCGGAGCCTTCCGGGCCACGACGTCCACGCGATCTACGGCGGCCCGCGCGACGAGCGCCTGCTGGTGGTCGATCACGTTTCCTCGCAGCCAGCCGGCGCGTGGAACTGCGCGGTCAACTTGGCACGCTATCGCTACATTGGCGTCGTCGCGCCCGACCGAACCGTCGCACGTGACGCCTTGCTGAAAGCGATGACGCCCGCCAACACGGATCCGGCCAGCGTCGTCGCGATCCTCGGCCACCTGGGCGCGCCGCAAGCGGCGGCTGCAGTCGCTGCAACGGCAGGCGGCGACACTCGGAGCGCTGCGAGCGGTCTGCTCGAGGGTTTCGACAGGCTGCAACGCCTGCGCGACGAGGTGTCGGGCGTGACGGCGCCCGCCGATCTCGGTGTGACCACCGTGAGCCCGGAGGCCTTCGGCCTGTGGCGCCGCGACGCGGTCATCGAAGCCGGCGGCTTCGCACCTGCGAAGGCCGGCGAAGGCCTGGACCTTGCTCTGCGCGTGCAACAAGCGACGCGGCAGCGGAACGCCGACTGCCGAATTCTGCTGATGCCCGACGCCGGCCAGTGCCGGCCATCCGAAACCTTGCGGTCGTCCATCGCAAGGCAGGCGCGCTGTTATCACGCGATGCTGGAAAGCGCCTGGCGGTCACGGGGCCAGTTGGCCGCCTCGACCGGGCGCGTGTCGGCGGTTAGCGCCGTCGCCTGGCACGTGCTTCCCGGCCTGTTGGAAGGATGGCTCGTCGTCGCACTGCCCCTTAGCATCGTCTTCGGCGTCCTCGGCTGGCGGCTTGCGCTTGCCGCTGCCATCACGGTAAGCCTGGCCAAAGGCGTGGTCACCAACGCCGCGCTCCTCGTTCAGGCCGACGCCGACGGTGGCACCGGCGGTGGCACCGGTCGCGCCAATCCCGTGCGCGAGATCTGTCTCGGCGCCTTGGAATTCGCGGTCCATCGCCCGCTGGCGGCGGCTGCGGCGGCACTGGGAAGCTACGAATTCGTAACAGGACGACGGTAATCGCCGGGCGGCGACCCGACCGGCGCGGAAACCGCTATTTCGGGCCCGTCTTTCCGTCCGCGGTGTGCAACGGCGCGAAGTACAGATTCTGAATGTCCGCGCGCAGGTACTTGCCGACCGCGACGTAGCGGTGCTCGGCAAAGTAGTCCAGGATCTGCTGACGCACCCTAGGGTGGGCCTCGATACAGACGAGCGACGGTCGAAACCGATCGATATCGAACCCTGCGAGGACCTTCGGTTCGGCGAGTTCGACATCGACGGACAGCAGATCAAGGTGGGTCACAGCGAGTTTGTCCAACAGGTCTGTGAGCCGTATCGTTGGTACGCTCACCTCCTTAGTATCGAGGACAGCACGGGGGATTTCCGTTCCGTTTCGCTCCGCAAACGTCCGGTCCGCGGAGGCGACGAGGGGATTCTTCGGAGTCAGGTAGAACTCGGCGGTCGCGTTGGAGACATCTGAGACGAAGAACGAAAAAAACCGTGTGCGGGGCCGGAAGCGCGCGTAGTCGGCGGCAAATGAGGTCTGCGGGTCGATGGCGAGCCCGGACCACCCGAGTCGCGTCTCCAAGAAGTAAGTGTTGTTCTCGTTCTTGTAGTGATTCGCGCCCACGTCGACGAAATAGCCACCTCGTCGGTCCTGGAAGTAGTCTCGGATGGTCCATTCCTCCTCGTGGCGAGAGTACCTGCCCGGCCCATACCGATCCCTGAGCCGCGCCGCTTCTTGCGCCGCGGTGAACGCCGGGTACGAGAGTCTCATCCACGCGGCGCGCTGTGTGAGGAATACTGCTGCCCCAATGCTCACAAGCAGCGCGACAAACAGGAAGACTTCCAACACGTCGAATCTCGGCTGATTCCACCACCTAGAACGGGACATGATCCCCCTTCCGCGAGAGTCAACCACACGGCGTGCCGTAGCGCTCGTCAAAGCTTGCGGCATTATACGCCGCAATCGGCCGCTCACACACAGGGCGTATCGCGCCATGCGGAGCGTTACCCGCACGGCTATCGTCGCGCCAGAAATCGGCGTTACCCAACCGATAGGAGGTCGGGATTGAGCGGTGGCGCGCCAGCGGCATCCCGCTGGCGAGGCTCGCCCGCCAGCATCACAATCACCCACGCACCGTGGGGCTGGGCCCGCGACGCGTCGGGCCCCACGGCGAGCGACCTGATCGCGGCGAGCGTAGCGGTCGCCTTTACCGGCGGTTCGTCGTAACCGTTCGGCCAATACAGCCTTGACTTCGCGCGGATGGACTGTCGGGTGACCATCATCAGTAACACAGACGAGGGGCGGGTGGGGAGAGTAGAGACGGATCGCGCGGCGTGCACGACCGCGCCCACCAGGTGGCGGCGCCCAAGGTCATGAGTTCCCGTGCCGCCTTGCCCGTGTCCACCATCTCCGAGCGCCACGCCGCAGGCTCCCAGGTTCCTTGACGCAACCTCGCTTCGCCCGCCCGGTCGTCCGCCAGCCGCTCGTGCGCCGCCCTTTCACGGCGAGTGCAGCAGGGGCGGGCTCTGCAGATTCACGGCGGGTGGCGGGAGCGACATACCGCGTCGGGAATGAGGTAGTATTGGCGCCGCCAGGACAATCCGCGATGGTACCGAGCTCAGACCACAATGCCGCCGGACTTGTTCGATGGGTCCATTCGTACGAATCGGCGCGTCTCCTTGGGATAGCGTGGTGCAATCAGAAGAAACCGCTTCGTCGATGAATCGCCCCGTTTTCCACTACCGGTGGACCGCGCCGCCGACTGTCGTCGCACTCCTGACGGCCCTTCTGACGCTCACGTGGGGAACTTGGCCCGATCCAATCGTCGACTTCGGCCGCGAACTGTACACCCCGTGGCGGTTATCTCAGGGGGCAGTCCTGTACCGCGACGTGGCGTGGATCAACGGCCCGCTGTCTCCTTACGTTAACGCTGTCGTCTTATGCCGCTTTGGGGCCAGCTTGCGAACGTTAGTGCTGACCAACGTCGCATTGCTTGGCGTTCTTTCGATATTCTTGTATCGCGTTATGGCGGCCATCAGCACCCGGCGCCTCGCAGTGATCGCAGTTGGCACGTTTCTCTCGCTTTTCGCCTTCTCCCAGTTGACCGAGTTCGGCAACTACAACTTCGTCTGCCCGTATTCACACGAGATCACGCATGGTGTTCTGCTGGCGATCGCGACCGTGTACGTGATGCACAGCTGGTTGCGTCGCGGTCGACCACTGTTAGCCTTCGTCGCAGGCTTGCTGACCGGCATGGCTCTATTGACGAAACCGGAAACGGCAATCGCTGCACTTGCCGTTGTTGTTTCCTATTTCGCGTGCGGCCTGCTTTCCGGGCGCCTCTCCGCGGCCCGTGCGTGGGCCCCAGCGATGACCGTCCTGATTGGGTTGGCAGTCCCCGTTGCGCTGGCAGTCACACTGCTGTCTTCAGCCCTTGGCCTGAATGACACGATGCACGCGTTAGCAACGCCATGGCGAGGAGCTCTCAATCCGAATATCCAATCGTTGCCCTTCTATCGCCTGGTTACCGGGTTCGACGAACCACTCGCCCATGCCGTTCGAGTGCTGGAGTGGGCCGGAATCTATGTGGCCGCTGCCATCTCCATCCTGCTTATCGGACGGCTTCTGAGGAGCACCCGCGCAGCCGCGGCATGGAGTGAACCCCTGGCCGCAAGCCTCGCCTTCGGCGTCTTCGCACTTTCACCCTACATGCTTCCCCTGTGGTACGAGGGCGGAAGGGGACTCCCCGTCGTCTGCGTGATTGGAGCGGTCATCGGAATCATCATGTGCAGTAGGCAGGTACACGCCGAGCAAGGAGCGGTGTTGTGCGCATTCTCGCTTCTGTCGCTCGCCCTCCTATCGAAGATTCTTCTGGCAGCAAAAATCTACAGCTATGGCTTCGCACTTGGGCTCCCGGCGACCCTGCTCCTTGTTCTCTTCTTTGTGGGGTATCTACCTCGCATTGGTGCTCGTCTCGGAACTTCGACTCGCGTTGTCGAGCGGGCGAGTGTTGGGCTCTTGGCTGGTGGCATTCTTGTTTCTGTAGCGATTACTCTTCAACTTGGCCACACTAAGACGATGGCCGTCGGCACGGGATTCGACCGGTTTCGCGCAGACGCACGTGGCGGATCCCTCGAACAGTGTAGAATCGCTCTCCAACCACTCCTCCCGCCCGGGGCTTCGGTGGCCGTCCTTCCGGAAGGTGTGATGCTGAACTATCTGCTACGGAGGCCTTCATCCGTCCCGTATATCAATTTCATGCCGGTGGAGCTGTTGCTTTTTGGTGAGAACGCCATAGTCTCGGCTCTGCGGGCGTCGCCACCCGACGTCATCGTGCTCATTCACAGAGAGACGCGCGAGTACGGTTATCCGTTATTCGGGTCTGACTACGGCATGACAATTATGAAGTGGGTCAAGGAGAACTATCGCCGCTCCCTGCTCATTGGCGATGAGCCCTTACGCACCCGTGGACACTTCGGAATTGAGATCTTGCGACGCGCGAGTACGGTACCGTAGCTCTCGTGCCGCGGCGCTGCAGTCCGGCGAGCGGCGAGGACAAAATGAAGCGTTCGTGGAAACGGGAATCACTTCTGGCGGGGCTACTGATTGTGCTGCTCGCCACCGTGGGGTATGGGACTCTCTTGCGGGCTGGCGAGATCCCTTATTCGGCCCATTCGGACATCATCGCCCAACACCTGGGAACCAAGACCGTCCTCTTCAGGAGCCTGCAGGAAGGGCACGGCGTCCCGTTCTGGCGCGACGACATGTTTGCCGGCTACCCAGCGCTCACCAATCCTCAGGCGCTGTACACCTACCCATTGCACTTCTTGTTCTATTTTCTGCCGCCCGAGGACGCCTTGGGCTGGACGATCTGGCTTCATCTTGTTGCGATGGCCGCCGCCTTCTACGTAGTGGGCCACGTCCTCGGCCTGGGAATGCCCGGAAAGTTGTTCATGGCCGTATCAGCCTTATTTAGCTTCAAGCTGGTAATGGCCGTCTACGCCGGCTGGCTTCCGCATCTCGCCGGTATCGCGTTGTTTCCGTTTCTCTTCGCCGCGTTATTCTATGCGGTGGCACATCCAGGCCACAAGGCCGCGTTGACCCTGTCTGCCGCGGGCGCCCTTTGCCTGCACACCGGTCATCTGCAGTACGGTTATTACTCGGCGCTGTTCCTCAGCGCCTATGTGCTGGCGCGCGCAGTGGTCTGGGTTCGTGACAGAGAATGGAGGATGTTGCAGCGTGCGGCTTCTTGCCTGTCCATCGCGACACTCCTGTCTCTCGGATTGGCTGCCTATCTGCTCGTTCCTCTTATCTCTGATGTCCCCTTGATGTCCCGGCAACAGGCCTCGTATTCCTTCTTCCTGGCGAACCACAGCCTGCGAATTCCTCACCTGCTGACACTGTTTTATCCGGAAGCGTTCGGCACGCCCTTGGACGGAAGCTATGTGGAAATGTGGGAGGACGTCGCCTATTTTGGCGTCCTGCAACTGTCCCTCGCCATTGCCGGTCTGGTCTGGGGATGGCGAAGAGAGTACACTCGCTACCTTGCAATTGCCTTCTGCTTTTCCGTCATTCTGACATTTGATGCACCTGTGCTGCGCGTTGCCTATTGGCTTGTGCCTGGATTCGGTCTGTTCCGCTGCCCAAGCCGTTTCCTCTTCCTCACTTCCTTCTTCGGCATCGCGCTTGGAGGGATAGGGGTGCAGGAAATGCTCGCGCGTCTGCAGAGGCGAAGCGTGAGACCGTGGGTGGCTCCTGTTGCCGTGGGCCTGGTGCTCTTGGTGATCAGCGCAGAGGGGTTGTACTACGCGCGGCGCTATGTTCGCACGGTCCCGAAAACGGAAGTACTCACAAGACCCGACTACGAAAGCCAGATAAGGCAGGACAAAGACGTGTTCCGAGTCGCTCCCCTGCGCCGTTCGACGCTGACCTACGGATTCGCGGCCTTGCTCGGGGTGCAGCTTGTGACGGGCTACGACAGCTTCAACTTTGCCCATTACCGGTCCTACCTGGAGCTCGTGAGAGGTGGACACTTAGGCCAGAAGAAAGCGTTTGTCTGGGCCGACCTGACCGGAATCGCCCGCAACGACCTTCTTGACATCGCGAACGTAAAGTATGTTGTGTCAGGAGCGCCGCTCAGAGGGTTCGGCGACCGGTTTGAAGAGGTGCGAGACTGGGCGAATCAGCCGGTGTTCATTTTATATGAAGGGATGACACGTCAGCATGTGTACTTGTATCGCAACAAGACTTGGCTCCCGCGCGCGTTCTGGATTCGAAAGGTCATCCAAACAGCCGACGAGTCGGAGATGTCGGCGCAGATGGAGCTTCAGAACCTGCGCGATGAAGCCGTGATCCTCAACGGTTTGCGAGGCTCCGTAATGTCCGATGTCGGTTCTGGAGATCATGTCAACGTGCGAGAATCCTTCGGGGGGTTTCTCCGGGTGGGCACGGAAAGCGCCCGAAATAGGTTCCTGGTCATGAGCGAGGTCTGGCACCCGGGTTGGCAGCTTTATGTGGACGGTAAGAGGACCGCATTTTATCGCACCGATCTCGCGTTGATGGGGGCTTGGATCCCGGGCGGCAAGCACGAGGTCACATTGAGCTTCCGGCCGCTGCACTGGTCGGTTTCCGTCGCGATGAGCGCGGCATCTTGCGGCATCTTCCTGCTGCTGTTGTGCTTTCAGGTCGTCCGGCGTTCCTGACGGCGGTGGCGGGCGACAGGCTCCTTGACCGGGCGAACTGAGGAGGGTAGTGTGTCCGGGTCTCGGCGGCGTCGATCGGTCGCCGCGGGTAGCCCAGTCACGAACGGTCAGTCTGGGCGGGCCGAACAGCGCAAGTGACCTCGCAATGTCGAACACAGCCGTTGCCAACGATCGCGGCACACTCGGCGGTTTGTGGAGCCGCACCCGATTGGGGTCGATACTCGCCGTTTTCGCAGGTGTCGTAGCCGTATACGCAATGCGTCGCGCTGACCCTGACCTTTTCGGCTATCTCGCGTACGGACGCTATTTTGTGGAGAGAGGCGGTCCCACTTCGCAAGACATCTTCTCCTACACATGTCCGCAGTGCACGTGGGTTTACTTCGAATACCTCGCTCACATCTCCCTCTGGCTTGCGTACCAGGCGGGAGGCGCCGTGGGATTGATTGCGCTCAAGTGTTTCGTCGGAGCTGCCTGTGTGTTCACCGTTTTGGCGACGCTCCGCTCGGTTGCCCCAAGGGCAGCAGTGTGGTGGCCGGTGTACCTCCTGACGCTTGGTACGGTGCCCCGCTTCTTTCTCTTTCGACCCCAGATTTACACCTTCGCCTTTTTGGCTTTCTTCGTCGCGGCTCTGTTCCGATACCTGTCTGGAAGACGGGCGCGTCTGTGGTTGCTGCCGATTGCTCTCGCCGTCTGGGCGAATTTGCACGGCGGCTTTCTTGCCGGCCTCGGCGTAATCATGCTGGCTGGCCTCCTTTCCTGTGCTCGAGCATGGAATCGTGCGGGTGTCAGCCTGCGCACAGGATTGTCAGAGGCGCGACCCATCTGGGTAGTAGCAGGAGCATGTGCGATCGCCAGCTTCTTGACACCCCAGACATGGCGCCTGTGGTCGTACCTGCTCACGGAGCTGATACACGACACGAACCGGACGTTCATCCGGGAATGGATGCCTTTGAGTTTCTCGAGGGACCCCTGGTCTGCGGGCGCCTTTGTCGTTGCCGTCACTGCACTCTGTGTCGCAACGCTTGCCTGCGCCTCGCGGCATGCGTCGCCGCTGGGACTCCGGCCTTGGCAGTGGGCGGCGAGTTGCGTGCCCCTTATGGCGATGTCCTTGCTTTCAGCCCGTCACGTGCCCGTTTTTGTCCTGTGGAGCGGACCCGTCATTGCTCTCCTCGCAGATTCAGGCCGTCTGGATGTGGCAGAGGGAAGATGGAGGCGACCGTGGATCGCCCTCAGTGGAGCCATGGCGCTGCCGGCTGCGCTCACGCTGCTCGTCGTGCTCTACAATCCCTGGCCCCGCATAGCCCTTGGGCCGCGCGTCTTTGGAGCGACGTCGCCTTACAGCGCGGCGGCGTACTTTCGGTCGAACGCCCTCAGTGGAAACGTCTTTACGCCTCTATGGTGGGGCAGTTACCTGACATGGTCGCTGCATCCTGCCGTGCACGTGTCGATGGACGGCCGGAACGTCTCCGTCTATCCGCCCGCGATGGTGCGAGAGAACCTCGAGTTCTACCTTCGTGGAACAGCGCAGGTCGATGTGCCCTTACGGTATAGAACCGACTACTTGCTGGTGCCTCGCGACGCCCCGCCGGCCATGCGGTTGCGCGCCGACTCTCGCTGGGTGCTGCTGTTCGAAGACACCGATAGCCTTATCTTCTTGAAATCAGATAACTTGCACGGCGCGATCCTCACGCGACACAAAGAAGGACGTCTCAGACCCGCAAGTCAGAATGAGGGGTTGTTCCTCCACTGAAGCGATCCGGTCGCCCCGGCGGTACCCGCTGACAGGCAGGTTGAACCGCCGGTTGCGAACAGCGGTGCCGACGCCGGGGATTACAAATTTGTAAGATATCCGGCGCCGTTCCTCTCCAACCACTGCGATCGGGCCTCGTAGCAATCAAATCGCGTCTAAGGGCAGCGATCCGCCGTTGCGCGATGCCGCCAAACGTCCTACACTGAGGCCCTCCGATCGCCCAATCACTCGCGGCCTGTCGCGTGCGGGTGGCGCGACCGATAAGGAAGACAAAGGTCTGCCCCCGGCACGCTCTCAAATGGCAAAGATGTCCATTGGAGAATCGAATCCCGCCGGCGAACGGTGGGGAACCTTCGCGCCTTTGGGATCGAACGGCGCCTCGATCACCGCGGTCGCCGATCTGGACGTCGTCGCCCGGAGCGAAGCGATGGCGTCGGTGTGCGCCGCGGCCGCTCGTGTCGCGGCCGGCGACGCGAAGGTACTGCTCACCGGCGAGAGCGGCGTGGGCAAGGACTTGGTCGCGCGCTTCATCCACATGCACTCGGCTCGCGCCAACCGACCGCTCGTTACGGTGAACTGCGGCGCGTTCAGCGAAACTCTTCTCGAAACCGAGCTTTTCGGTCACGTCAAGGGCAGTTTCACCGACGCCTATCGCGACAAGCAGGGAAAACTGCAGGCGGCCGACAACGGCACGGTGTTCCTCGACGAAGTCGGGGAAATGTCGCTGCGCATGCAGACGCTGCTCCTTCGCTTCCTTGAAAACGGAGAGGTTCAGCCTGTAGGTGCGGACGGCCGGACACAGAAGGCGGATGTTCGGGTGATCGCCGCAACCAACCGCGACCTGGACCAGATGGTTGGGGCAGGCGTGTTCCGGCAGGACTTACTGTACCGGCTGAAGGTAGTGCACATCCGGATTCCCGCACTTCGCGAACGCCGCGAAGACATCCGGCCGCTGATCGAACACATCCTGGCTCGGACCGGGCGCACCATCACGTTCACGGATTCTGCGTTGTCGATCCTCGAGCGGTATCGGTGGCCAGGGAACGTGCGCGAGCTGCAGAACGTCATCGAGCAGCTTGCCTGGGGAGCTTCGTCAGAGACGATCGACGTGGCGCAGCTGCCGACGTCTCTCCATTCCGTCGCGGACGGTCACGTCAAGCCTATCCGCGAGCGGCGTCGCCAGGTGGCCGACGACCTGTTTGCCGGTCTGGTTTCTGGCCACTTCTCATTCTGGGAGCACGTGCACAAGCTGTTTCTGGATCGCGACATCACGCGTCATGACATCAGGGAGCTCGTGCGACGCGGCCTGGCTCAGACCTACGGCAACTATCGTGCGACCGTGAAATTGTTCGGCATGCCGGAAGACAACTACAAGCGCTTCCTCAACTTCCTGGACGCGCACGAGTGCCGGGTCGACTACCGACCATTCCGCAAGGGCAACGCGCCGCCGCCCGCACGCCCGGGGCACGTTTCGAGCCGCGGGCATCGCGAAGGCCAAGCGCATCAGGATGGCAAGCTGCCATCCTGACAGGCTGGCGGAACACATCAGCCTTCAGACGGTCCGCCGCCTGAATCCCACCTCGCGAGGACGGGATGGACGAAGGCCCAGCGACGATCGAAGGCGCGACGCTCCTCGCCGAATCCGCTGCCTTGCAGTGGCACGAGGCGGTGTCCGTCGTCCTGCAACTGGCTGGAGCCGTCAGACAGACCGCGACCAGCGCTGTTCCAGACCTTTCTCACGTTCGCTTGTTCGCCAACGGGGCCGTCGAGATCCTCCCCGGGTCGCCACCATCGACCGACCTCGTAACGCCCCTCGCAGCTTCCCTGCGGTTGTTGCTGGAACGTGCGCCCGGACCTTTCGAGCTTGGCCAGTTCGTAAAAGAAGCGGCTGAAGGGCGTTTTCCCGGTCACGACCTCGATCGGTTCGTCATCTCGCTCAACTACTACGAACGTCCGGGCCGCCAACAAGTCCTTCGGAACCTCGTTGAGCGTCTGGCGCCGATCGAAGCCGAGGCGCGGGCCGCTACGGAACTGAAGCGGCTCGAGGCGAAGGCGCGGGAAGGGGCGACAACACCGGCACCGCCAACGAAGAAGCAGATGTCAGCGGAGGCGCGCCGGCGCACGCTGGTGATCGTGGCGTTCGCCGTTGTTGTCGTGATGATAGGCGGATTCGTAGTCGCGTGGTGGCAATTCCGGCCAGCGCTGACGACGGCGGGGAAGGGGGTGCGAACGGTCGTTACGCGTGCGGGGCACGGGATTGTGCAGGCCTTCAACAGCGGGGTTGATCGGCTGTTCGGTCCCGCGCAGCAACCGCCGCAGCCAGTCGCTAACGCTGCGACCTCTGCGCCAAAACCGGCGCCGCGGCCGCGACCAAAAAAGGAGAAGCCAAAAGACGGCATGGAGGTGGCGGACACGGCTGCCCCGCCGGAACTCGTGCTTCTGCCAACACTGATCCTGCCGTCCGCAGTGCTCACGCCGCCGAACGAGATCTTCATCGAAGCGCCGCCGCCCCCGATTGTCGCGACGGTACCCGCGGTGGATGCAGACCGGGTTTACACGGCTGCCGACCGGGGCGTGACGCCGCCTGTCCCACTGCAACCCCTGCTCGGTCGGCCAACGACCGACGTGAAGGGAGTTCCCGGCGACATGGAGGTCCTCGTGAGTGCGACGGGCGTGGTCGAGCGCGTGACGCTGCTCGTTCCGAACGCCTATCAGGACCGATTCATGGTCTACGCGATGAAGGCGCGCAGGTTCAAGCCGGGCATGGCCGATGGCCGCCCCGTCCGGTATTTGATTCGCATCCGGACGGCCTTCTGACATCTCACCCCCACTGAAAGTCACTCCTCTCGCAGCCTTCTTTCGGCGGCTCAAGAATGTGCTGCTGTCGGGTAGAAGCCTTTCTGCCCCTGGACAGAACATCGCGGGATTTGCACGCATCGCGAATGCAGTTTCGTTCCGAATCGCACATTTTATCTGCCGCATCTGCAACGGGTTGCCGGTGTCCCTGCGCACGGCGGTCGCAGAAACTGCCGGGGTGGAGCCCCAATTGCACAATGGCGGGCCGTTCAGCCCCCTGAACGAAACGTCCCCACATTGCACCTTCAAGGATCAGATGCTCGATCGTCGCAGACATCCAAGATCCGCGCTCACCGATGCACTCCCGGGCACGTTACGCCTCGTCGAGGACGTACTGGTCGAGAGCTTCGGGAGCACTGAAATGACCGTCGTCAGCGGAGTGCCGGCCAGGTCCGATCAATGCCTGGCAATCACGCCACTCGGTGGCGCGCCCCCGTCGGCACTCGACGTCCAGGTCACCGAAAGCACACCTGCGGTTGTGGACGGCGTCCTCAAACATCGCCTGCGCCTCCGGGTGATCAGCGAGCGACACGCCGAACGACCGCGCTTGCTCGGTGCGCTGATTCGGCAGGTCCCGGTCCGCCTGATGGATGTGAGTGCGGGGGGGTGCCTGCTGGAGAGCAACGTGCCCGTGGGCCACGGAACGGGTGGCGAACTGCACGTTGCGCTCGATGGTGAACAGACGTCGGACGGCCTGCGCGTGTGCCGCTGCCAGCTGGTACGCGGAGCGGGCTCGGTGTTCCGGCTGGGGGCGGAGTTTACGCCCTCGCGCAACGGCCGGTCATTGCGCGAGCTGGTCGAGCGGTCGTTCGGCCAGGGGGTTGTGGGGGAGAGCGCGCTCCCCTTCTGACCGGAGGGGTCCAGGGTCAATCGGGCGGGCGGGCGAAGCCGGGTGCGACTGCGCAGCACAGCCGTGCGAAGCCCGAATCCGGGGACGCGGGGCGCGTCCCCGCACTCGGTGCGTCGGGGCAGGCGCCCCGGCAATCGTCAACCAACCGTTTTAGCAGTCGAGGAACACAATGAAGGACCTGATGAAGCGTTTCGTTCGTGAAGAGGAAGGGCAGGACCTGATCGAGTACGCGTTGCTCGTGGTGTTCATTGCCTTGATGGTTGCGGCCACTCTCCCGCTGGTCGGAGCAGCGGTCAACCTGGTGTTCAGCGACATCAACGATCAGCTCGGCACGCGGCCGTAGCAGGTGGAACGGGCTCGGGTGGACGGCTCGTGTTCCGGAGTGAAATCGGAGCGACTGCCACTCGCGATACATGGCTGCGGAGGGCGCTGGTGAACATGCGCCCTTTGGGCACTGGCGAGAAGGACACTCGGGCTCGCCGGCGACAACCCGCGGTCGAAAGGTCCGGCTGACCGTCGGCCAGCTGTGGAGACGAATCGTGACACAGCTGGCCGTCATCTTCATAAGGTGCTGGAGTGCTTGCGAGACTGCGCGAACTGTTTCGGGAAGACACGGGCCAGGATTTGGTCGAGTACGGCTTGCTGGCGCTGTTCGTCGTCCTCGCAAGCGTCGTCCTCTGGCAGACGGTGGGCACGGCTATCGGCGCTTCGTACACAGGGTACGACAACGGCGTTCAAGGTCTCTGGCGGCCATGCGACCCCGGCGTTACTCCCCCTTGTTGATTTCTCGGTAGCGCAATGATCACTTTTCCACATGTTGCCGCCGTTGTCGTAGCGACCGTCGCGTGCGGGTTCGACCTGAGGACGCGTCGGATACCGAACGTCCTAACGCTCAGCGCTGCAGCGCTTGCAGTCGTGTTTCACTCGCTTGCGTCCGGCTGGAATGGCGCGCTGTTCTCAGCGTTCGGCCTGGTGCTGGGCCTCGCAATCTTCTTCCCCCTTTTCATCCTGCGTGGGATGGGGGCTGGTGACGTGAAGCTCCTCGGCGCGCTGGGTGCCTGGCTCGGACCCGTGAACATCTTGTGGACTGCCATGTACGGAGGCATCGCGGGCGGCATCCTGGCCGTCGCCGTCGCTGTCGTTCACCGATATCTGTGGCGTGCGCTTTCAAACATCTGGGGCCTGTTCTTGTACTGGGGAGCGGTGGGAATGAAGCCGATGCCCGCTCTGACGCTGGGCAACGCCCCCGGTCCCAGGCTGGCGTATGCGATTCCGATTGCAGTCGGAACTGCGGTGACGCTATGGCTACGCTCGTGAAGCCCGTCTCACTCGGTGGCGAACGTGGCAACGCGCTCGTCGAGTTCGCGCTCGTCCTCCCGCTGCTGCTGCTCGTGTTTGCCGGCATCGTCGACTTCGGTTTCCTGTTCCAGCGGTACGAGGTCATCACGAACGCGGCCCGCGAAGGCGCGCGATTGGCGGTGTTGCCGGGCTACAGCAACACTGACGTTGAAAACCGTGTCAGAGCGTACGTTCGTGAAGGCCTGAATGAGGATGTCGCAGCCGCCACCGGCGTTGTCGTCGATAGCGTCCCTGTCGTTCCGGACCCCGCAAACCCCTCCGTAGGCTTCAACGGAGCGCGGGTC
>Ga0316628_100000876_pt1 | contig 20032 bp, 11 predicted proteins | sample OWC_Aug_M2_C1_D5_FD_207648 | JGI IMG/M metagenome (GOLD analysis project Ga0316628, IMG submission 207648) | Wetland soil microbial communities from Old Woman Creek delta, Ohio, United States - OWC_Aug_M2_C1_D5_C | ecosystem: Environmental > Terrestrial > Soil > Wetlands | place: USA: Ohio... | reverse complement strand
TGGGTCGTCAGCACCGACTATATGCAGGAACGGAACGGCGGAGGGACAGCATTGCTCGGGCGCGGGGCTGCGCTTCTCGCCAGCAAGGAGCTTCGCGACCTGTCGTCCGCCTCTCCGCCTCAGGACGCCAAAGTGCCGGCCGCCGATCAGCCGGCCAGGAGCGCCGCCGAAGATTCAAGGCCGGACGCGGGCCCTCGCATAACGTTCACACGCCAAATGCGCCTTTTCCCCGACAATCTGGAAATCCGGATCATCGCAGTGCAGCACAGGGCGCGCACTTCCGGTGATGTTCTGGTGTTCGTGCCGGCGGAGAAGATTCTGATCACGGGAGAGTTTTTCGCAAGCGGCGCATTTCCGCAGGTCGACGGTTCCGCCGGCGGCAGTGCCTTGGGGTGGATCGACGGCCTGAAGCAGGCCATCGACACAGTGCCGCTCCTGAAATCCGCCATGCCTCAGCCCAAACCGGACCCGAGCAAGCCGCCGCCGGAGGAGAAGACCCTCGAGGAACAGGTTATCGTACTTCCCGGGCAAGGGCCGCGGGCCAATCTCCAGGAGATGAAGGACCTTCAGGAAGCCGCGTTGAGGCTGCGCAGCGAAATGTCCAAGGCGATCGGCGCGGGCCGAAGCCGGGAAAGCACCTTGAATTTCACTTCGCTGGGGCCGGCGCGCTCCCTCGGCAACTTCGAGTCCTTTGCGGCTGCGCTTTTTGACGATCTCGTGGCCCAAAAAGCCAAATGATAGTTCGTCTTGGCGCCCTTGCGACGTTGCGTTTTTCTGTTAAGAACAAACGCAAAGACGCAATGACGCGAAGGCACAAAGATCCTATGATTGGGCGAACATGAGTGCGTCCACTGATGTTGGGGTTGGCAGCGGAGGACCTGCTGCAAAGATTCCGGAGCGGTTTCCGATTCGGATATGGCTTATTGCCTTCGCCGGGTGGATGTTCGATTTCTACGATCTGGTACTGTTCAGCTTCCTGCTCATACCGATCGGGAACGATCTGCACCTGACCGAGGGGCAGGAGGCGGTGTTGCTGGGAGTTGCTCTGGGCGGCTCAGGAATCGGCGGCATCCTCTTCGGATACCTGTCCGACAGGATGGGACGCAAGCGGACGATGACCTGGACCATTCTTCTTTATTCGCTCGGCACGGCACTCACCGCATTCTCCACCGGCCCGGTCAGCCTCCTTGCATTTCGCCTGCTCACCGGGCTGGGGGTGGGCGGAGAGTGGGCCGTCGGGCACGCGCTTCTGGCGGAGTCCACTCCAAAGCAGATGCGGGGCCGTGCGGCGGCGCTCCTTCAGGCGGGCGAGCCGGTCGGCGTCGGACTGGCCGCCGTCGTCGGACTGCTCGTCACGCCATTCCTGGGCTGGCGCGCGGTGTTCCTGGTGTCCTCCGCCTCGGCGGCGATCGCGCTCGTTGTCCGCCAGTACCTGCCCGAATCCACCTTGTGGCATGCTCAGCGCGAAGAGAGGCTTTCCCCCGCGGCTGCGTTGCGCTGGATCGGCAGTCACCACCTGGTCGCCCCGCTTCTGAAGGGATGGCTGCTGGGAGTTTTCAAACTAGGAACCTACTGGACGTGTTACACCTGGCTTCCAAAGTTCCTCCAGAACCAGCTGCATCAGCCGATCGGCCGTTCCGCCATGTGGATCCTGACGGCGCAGATGGGGCAGTTCCTGGGTATGATGGCATTCGGATACTTCGCCGACCGTTATGGCAGGCGGCGCGCTTTCACCGTGTACTCGATTTTGACTGCGTCGGCGCTTTACCCGCTGGCATTCCACTGGGAGACCATCCTACCCCATCCCGGCCTTTTCTGGACCGCGATGTTTGCCCTCGGCCTGGGTTCGGGATGTACCGCCGGATTCGGCGCCCTGCTGGCTGAGCTTTTCCCGACCGAGGTCCGCAATTTCACCATGGGGACCGCCTACAACTGTGCGCGGGGCGTGCAGTTTTTCGCACCCATCGTCGTGGCCCAATTCGTGGCCGCTTACGGAATCAAGGGCGGACTTAGCGTCCCCATGGTCCTGGCGCTCCTGACCGCGAGCTGGGTCTGGACGCTCCCGGAAACCAGGGCACGCGATCTGTCCGTTGTGGCGAAAGAATAATCGCTCCCCCTGTCCTGGTGACTTGGTGCTAGACTTTTGAGAAAATGATTCTGCCACGGGGCGGCGGCGTCTCGGGTCCACACGTCCGGGCGACTTCAGGATCCCGGTGCTCTCCCGCCCGGCGTCAGCAGGACATTTGGAGGTGGCGTTTTATGCAGCAGCTCCGCAACATTGACCCCGGCGCCGGGGTAGTGAGTGTCAGCCCGTTCCCAGGATCGCGCAAAGTCTATGTCGAGGGGCCGAATGGGATCCGCGTTCCGATGCGCGAGATTGTTCTCCAGCCCACCGCCGCTGCAAACGGCGGTTCCGAAGCCAATCGACCGGTGCGGGTGTACGACACCTCCGGGCCGTACACGGATCCGGCCGCGGTCATCGATCTGCGGCGCGGCCTTTCCGAGGCGCGCAAGCCGTGGATTCTTGCCCGGGGCGAATACGACGCGTGCGAGCCAAGCTATCGCCCGGTTCCGGGCCACAGCGACCCGGATGTTCCCCTGCCTCGCCGGCGTCCGGTTATGCGCGGCCGCGGGAACGTGACGCAAATGCACTACGCCCGGAAGGGCCTGATCACGCCAGAAATGGAGTTCGTGGCGCTGCGCGAAAACCTGTCTCCGGAGTTTGTCCGCAGCGAGGTGGCCCGGGGACGCGCCATCATTCCGGCGAACATCAACCACCCCGAAAGCGAGCCCATGGCCATCGGGCGCAACTTCCTGGTGAAGATCAACGCAAACATCGGCAACTCGGTCGTCACCTCGTCGATCGAGGAAGAAGTCGAAAAAATGACCTGGGCCATCCGCTGGGGCGCGGATACGGTGATGGACCTCTCGACCGGGAAGAACATCCACGAGACGCGCGAATGGATCGTCAGGAACTCGCCGGTTCCCATCGGCACAGTCCCGATCTACCAGGCGCTCGAAAAAGTCGGCGGCAAGGCGGAGGAACTCACGTGGGAGGTTTTCCGCGACACGCTGATCGAACAGGCCGAGCAGGGCGTCGACTACTTCACGATTCACGCCGGAGTGCTCCTGCGCTACATCCCGCTCACCGCCAAGCGCGTCACGGGCATCGTGAGCCGCGGCGGATCGATCCTGGCAAAGTGGTGCCTGGCCCACCACCGCGAAAATTTCCTGTACACCAGGTTCGGCGAGATCTGCGAGATTATGAACGCTTACGACGTCGCCTTCTCGCTCGGCGACGGCCTCAGACCCGGCGCCCTGGCCGATGCCAACGACGAGGCCCAGTTTGCAGAACTGGACACGCTGGGTGAACTCACGCTCAAAGCCTGGGACCAGGACTGCCAGGTCATGATCGAAGGCCCGGGCCACGTTCCGATGCACCAGATCAAGGAAAACGTCGAGCGCGAAATGGAAGTCTGCCACGAAGCCCCTTTTTACACCCTGGGTCCCCTCGTGACGGACGTCGCCCCGGGGTACGACCACATCACAAGTGGTATCGGCGCCGCCATGATCGGCTGGTTCGGTACCGCGATGCTCTGCTACGTCACCCCCAAGGAGCACCTCGGGCTGCCCAACAAAAAGGACGTCAAAGACGGGGTGATCACCTACAAGATTGCCGCACACGCCGCGGATGTCGCCAAGGGCCACCCCGGCGCGCGGCAGTGGGACGACGCCCTGTCGAAGGCACGCTTCGAATTCCGCTGGGAAGACCAGTTCAACCTGGCTCTCGACCCCGAGACCGCCCGGGAGTTTCACGACGAAACCCTGCCCCACGAGGCGGCGAAGGTTGCGCACTTCTGCAGCATGTGCGGACCGCATTTCTGCTCGATGAAAATAACCCAGGACGTACGCGACTATGCAGCCAGCCTGGGCGTTGGGGAAGAGAAAGCCATCGAAAAAGGCCTGGAAGAAAAGAGCCGCGAATTCCTCGAAAAGGGCGCCGAAATCTACCAGAAGGTCTGAATAATTGACCAGCCCCTTCAGACACGAAGACACAAAGACACAAAGGCACAACAAATACAGGATATTTTTTGTGTCTTCGTGCCTTTGTGTCTTTGTGTTTGCTTTTTCATTCCAACCTCGCCGCAAGGTGTCGATATTGCAGCCGCCGGGCGTCGGCACGTATCCGCAGATCGGCGAGCGGTCTGCGATCCTGGTGAGCGGCCGCAAGGTCACCCCTGCCGGCGAGTTCATCAAAGTGCAATCCTACAACTGGGGGATGACGCTGAGCCCCGACGAACGGATGGCCGCCCTCGTAAACCCGTCGGCCGTAACGCTGATATCGCTTGGCGACCGGATGAGCGCGCGCCGCATCCCGCCCTACGGCGTGAAGCCTTCCGCAAAAATGGGTAAGGGTACCTACATGGGCTGCGCGTTTTCCCCTGACGGCAGGGTTCTCTATTACGGGAGCGCCGACGAGGGCAGAGTCAAAGCGCTCGATGTCGCAAGCGGCGCGATCAAGGCCACGATCAGCGTTGAAGGACAGGGCTTTGCCGACAGCTTTCTCGGGGACTTCGTCCTGTCGGCCGACGGCAGGATGCTCTATGCCGTCGACCAGTTCAATTACCGCATGGTCGCTGTGGACCTGAGGAAGAAAAAAGTGGTCCGGTCGGTGCGCGTCGGCAGGAATCCATTCGGAATCTCGTTGTCGCGCGACGGCGGTTTTGCCTGGATCTCGAACGTGGGTATGTTCGCGTACCCGCTCATACCGGGCGTCAACCCTTCCAATCGCGCCGTCGCCGGGCTCGACTTTCCAGCCTATGGTGTTCCTTCTCGCGAAGCTGAAGAAGGAGTCGAGATCGGCGGGAGAAAGATCCCGGGGCTGGGCAGCCCGAACCATCCGGATGCCATGTCGGTGTTCAAGGTCGACCTGGCAAGGGGCAGCGTGGTGAAGCGCATCAAGACGGGCTACCTCGTCGGTGCCGAGCGCGACGACATCCGCACGGTGGGAGGCGCCTCGCCAAGCACCGTTGCAGTCGGCAGCAGCCGCATTTACGTGTCCAATGCGACCAACGACACGATATCCGTTCTCGATCCCGAAACCGGCGAGGTTGAAACCCAGATCGACCTCAATGTAACGGGACTCGAAAAACTTCGCGGCGTCCTGCCCTTCGGCATGGCGCTGGCACCCGACGAGACACGGCTCTATGTCGCCTGCTCGGGTCTGAACGCCGTCGCCGTGATCGACACCCGGGAGCGGAGCTTGCTGGGATACATCCCGGCCGGCTGGTTCTGTTCTTCCGTCGAGGTCTCGAAGGACGGCCGGCGACTATACGTCGCGAGCGCCAAGGGTGTGGGGTCCGGCCCCAACGGCGGCACCGGATTCAAAGTCCCGGAGCGCGGTTCGCATCCGGGCGACATCATGCAAGGGCTCTTCCAGGTGGTGCCGGTGCCCGACGAGGCGCAGCTTGCGTCCTATACGAAGCAGGTCGAGAGCAATACGTTTGTGGCGCGTGAAGTCGAGGACGACGGGGAGAACCCGCTTCCTCCCGCATCGGGCCTGCGCGCGAGCCCGATCCGCCACGTGGTTTTCATCGTCAAGGAGAACCGCACCTTCGACCAGGTGTTCGGCCAGCGCCCGGGCGTACGCGGGGACCCGGCGAACACCGATCTCGGGATGAGAATGAGCTTCGGCAACAAGGCGAGAAGCCTCGCTCTCCGGGACGTCGACGTTTCGCCCAACCACCACGCCCTCGCGGATCAGTTCGCGATCAGCGACAACTTCTACTGCGACTCGGACCAGTCCAACACCGGCCACCGCTGGGTCGTGGGGGTGTATCCGAACGAGTGGGTCGAGGTCAATGCGCGGTCGCGGATCGAGGCGCGGCTGTTCAGTTCGGCGCCCGGCCGGCGTTCTGTCGCCGGCTCGAGCGCAACGGTCCTTCCCGAAGACTACAACGAGGCCGGCGCGCTCTGGGAGCACCTCGCGCGCTGGAAGATCCCCTTCTTCAATTTTGGTTTCGGAACCGAGATGCCCGCCGCGCTCGAGGAGCAGGCCTACAAGTACACAGGCATCCACATGGGTGTCAGCTACCCTCTGCCCAAGCCCCTTTTCGACAACACCTCCAGGAAGTTCGCCACCTTCAACATGGCAATCCCGGACCAGTTCCGGGTAGACATGTTCGAGGAGGAGTGGCGCGACAGGTGGGAGAGCGGCAAGGAGCCGTTTCCGCGGCTGATCACGATGGTGCTGCCCAACGATCACCTGACGAAGGAGCACCCTGCCGACGGCTTTCCCTTTCGCGAATCGTACATGGCCGACAACGACCTCGCCCTGGGACGGGTGATTCAGAAGCTGTCGCACTCCCGCTGGTGGAAGGAAATGCTCGTGATCGTGACCGAGGATGATCCTCAGGGAGGCCGCGATCACGTCGACGCGCACCGCTCGGTCCTCATGTTGATCGGGCCTTACGTGAAACGCGGCTACGTGTCCCACACGCTCGCGGATTTCGGCTCCATAATCCGGACGATCTTCACCCTGCTCGATCTGCCTTTTCTCAACCAAATCGACGCGACCGCATCGCTGCCGCGGGATTTCTACACCGCGCGGCCCGACTTCACCCCGTATACCCTGCGCTCGGTCGACAAACGGCTCTTCGATCCGGAGGTCGCCTTCAAGCCTTTCGACCGCCGGTTCAACTGGAAAGAGCTGCTCGACTCTCCCAAAATGGACGACCTCGAAGACATGCGTCGCGCCTACCGGGAAAAGTGACAGCCCACGGCGGAGACGCGGAGATCCTGCCGCCCTTATTCCGTGCGCGCGAAAACCAGATAGTAGGCTGCAAATGCGATCGCCGCCCCGCCGAACACGTCGAGGGCGTAGTGCTGCTTCGTCGTCAGAGTCGAAAGGGCGATCAGGAAGGACCACCAGAGGAAAACCACGCCCAGACGCGGGCGGCAGCGCCGCACGGCCATGCTGAGCAACGTGGACATGGAAACATGCAGGCTGGGGAAGCAATTGCGGGGTGAATCCGCAAGGCACAACGCCCCGTACAGCCCTCTGAGCAGCGGAGAATGGATGGAGGGATCCACAGGCCGCGGATAGGTGGTCGGAAAAACCGCGAAGATTAGCGCATGAACCACCAACACGCCGTACGCCGCGGCCGCTCCTCTTGCCAGAGTCTCCCGGTCAAGCAGCCAGGCCGCGCCGACCTGAGGGAACGCCGACACGTAGATCAGGACCGTCCAGCCGAGAAAAGGAAGGCTTCTTTCGAACGGGAGGAAAGGCAGGAAAGAAGGGTCCCGAAGGGGATAGTGGTTGGTCGCCATATAGGCCGCTCCCCAAATGACCGCGAATACGACGACGGTGGTCCCACGGGATTGTCGGCTGAGCAAATCGATGAATCGACGCAAGGTTTCCCTCCTCCGCCCGCACCATCATCGCCCCGTCCTTCGTCCATCACAACCTCAAAGCACAGTAGGGGCACGGCGTGCCGTGCCCACACCGCGGCCCGTCGATCTGACGCTGTACTCTTCCGACGGTCGTTTTTGAGTCAGAACAGTCGGGCGAATTCCTCAGTAGGGGCACGGCGTGCCGTGCCCGCTCTTTCCTGGACACGCGCTATTTGGCAGCGACTTGACCCCACGGTCGCCTCTTACCGCTGCCTCTCGTTTGGATTGGCGCGGGCACGCGCGACTCGGGGGCTTGCGGGCACGGCACGCCGTGCCCCTACTGCGGCCCGTCGATAGGGCGCTGTGCACTTGCGACGGTCGTTTTCGAGTTAGAACAGTCGGGCGAATTCAGTAGGGGCACGGCGTGCGTACCCACACCGCGGCCCGTCGATCTGACGCTGTACTCTTCCTACGGTCGTTTTTGAATCAGAACAGTCGGGCGAATTCCTCAGTAGGGGCACGGCGACCCCTACTCTGCATTGTGTCGGCCCGAACCTTTTCACGATTTATGCGAATAATTGTCTTGCGCGGATGTAATCAATGTGATATCACAATGATTACACACGAGGAGGGGACTTCGATGTTGAGCGAGAAGGAGATCAAAGGGATTTCCGGCTGGCTGATGTTCTTTGTACTCCTGGCCGTAATGGGAGGGTCGATCCGGATGCTGGTCTTCGCCGCCCAGGGGGAGCAGGTGGTCATGATCCTTGCCTGGATTCTGGTCATCACGCTGGACGCGATATGTTGGGCGGGGTTTACGATCGTGAACCCGAACGAGTCAAAGGTCGTCCAGCTTTTCGGAGTGTACAAGGGCAGCATCAAGGAGCAGGGGTGGTGGTGGTTGAATCCGCTGACCTCGCGGCGAAGAGTTTCGCTGCGGATACGCAACTTCGAGACCTCGCGTCTCAAAGTGAACGACCATGACGGCAATCCGGTCGAAATTGCCGCGGTTGTCGTGTGGCGCGTTGTGGAGACGGCGGAGGCGGTGTTTCAGGTGAACGACTACGAGAATTTCGTCCACGTGCAGAGCGAGTCCGCCGTCCGAAACCTCGCCACGACCTACCCTTACGACGCGCATCAGGAAGGGCAGCTGTCGCTGCGCATGTCGGCTGGAGAGATTGCCGTCCGGCTGCGCGAAGAGATACAGGAACGGCTCTCAAAGGCGGGTGTCGAGGTGATCGAAGCACGAATCAGCCACCTCGCGTATGCTCCCGAGATTGCCAGTGCGATGCTGCGACGGCAGCAGGCCAGCGCAATCATCGCGGCGCGGCAGAAGATCGTCGAGGGGGCGGTCGGGATGGTGGAGATGGCCCTCGAACAGTTGAGCGCCAAGCAGGTGGTTCAGCTGGATGAGGAGCGCAAGGCCGCCATGGTGAGCAATCTGCTGGTTGTGCTGTGCAGCGACCGCGACGCTCAGCCGGTGGTCAATACCGGTACGCTGTACCAGTAGCCGATTTGAAGAGGGTTCGAGATGGCGGAGAGGAAGCCCTTTCTTCTCAGGCTGGACCCGGCGACGTACGAGGCCCTTCAGCGTTGGGCCGATGCGGACCTGCGCAGCCTGAACGCCCAGATCGAGTTCCTTCTGCGGGGGGCTCTGCGGGATGCCGGACACCTGCCCTCGCCGGAAGCATCGGCGAAGGGCGGGCGCAGGAGCGGCCGGTCGGGGCCGAATGACAAGTAGGCAGTCGGGAGGGATTATGGATGCCCGCGCGTTTCTGATCGAAGCCAGGCGGACATGGCAGCCGCCACCCGAATTGCAGCGTTCCTGCCCGAGGGAGGTGCGCCTCACGGGCGCCGGCCGGGCCCTGCTGGCGATTGCGGTATTCTGCTTTCTCGGAACGCCCCTGGCCGGTGCGCTTCTCCACGTCAAGGCTTCGGGCGACCACGCGGAGCGCCGCGATCTGATCGCGGCAGGCGTGGATGGCCGGGCGTCAGTGACACGGCGCTGGATTCAGAGGGGTGAACACCCCCGCTACCTCGTGGAGTACGTCTATGAAGCGGCGGGTCGCAAATTCACCGGGCAAATCGACGTCGGGCGTACGAGCTGGGACCGGTTGGAACAGGGAACCGCGCTGCCGGTCCGCTACCTGCCCCTCAATCCCCGGCAACATCTGGTGCCCGGGCACGAAGGAGAACTCATGCCTTTGTGGGTGCCGTATCTCATCTCGGGCGTACTGGCGGCAATCGGGTGGCTGCTGACGCTTCCTCTGAAATCGTCGCGGCGGCTGCTCTCCGAGGGGAGGCCGGCCCCGGGCGTGGTATCGGGTCAGAAAAAAATTCACACAAAATCGCATCACCCCACTGAGATTCGCTATGTCTTTGCGACTCTGAGCGGAGCTACTCTCGAAGGGAAAATGGAGGTACAGAAGAATCCCCCGGCCGTCGGATCCGTTCTGTGCGTCTTGTACGAACAGGACAACGCCAGCAACAATCGCGCCTATCCCTTCGCGCTTTATCGGTGCGATACCTGAATCCGCCACTAGAATCCTCACCGCGGGGACGAGGGTCGTGAGCGCGACACTGGAGGATATCCCACCAGCAGAGGCGGCTTTAAAGAACTGAACCACAAAGACCTCAAAGTAATTGGGCTCCGGCAGTTCTACTGGTCAGTTCTTTGCGGCCTTTGAGGTCTTCGTGGTTCCGTTTTTGGGGCGCACTATTACGTTTCCCTGACGTCACAGCCAGTTCGATACGATCGAGCAGATTCCGGTCGACTGGCTAGGTGCCTTTCTTCTTGCCGGTAGCGATGTCGGCTTTGAGGAGTTCGACGGCCTTCTCGATCTGGGCGTCGCGCCCTTTTACGAAGTCCTCCGGAGTGTTGTCGATGTAGACGTCCGGCTTGACGCCGAAATTCTCCATGTTCTCACCCCGTGATGTCCACACGCCCGATCCGGGCGTGCGGATCGCGGAACCGTCCGCAAGCGTGTAGGAACCCGTACCGATTACCGCGCCGTAGGTAGGAACCCCGACGACCTTGCCAAGCTTGAGATCCTTGAATCCCTGCGGGAACATTTCCGCGTCGGAGGCGGAGCGCTCGTTCTGCATGACGATCATCGGTCCGTAGAACGTCTCGAGCGGCCGCGGGATGTCGAGACCTGCGTCGCGGCCGCGGGTGTACTGATATTTCTGCCCCACGAGAATCCCGAGCAGCTCCTGGTCGATGCCGCCGCCACCGTTGAAGCGCTGGTCGATGATCAGCGCCTTCTTGGTGCGGTTCACGGCCAGATCGAGGGTGAACTTGCGCAGCGACGGCGCGTCCATCGCGCGGATGTGCAGGTAGCCGATCTCGCCATTGCTGAGCTTCTCGACCATGGAGCGGCGGCTCTCAACCCACCTTTCGTAGCGGGCGTCGCCATGTGCGCTGCCGCTCGCCGGCTCCAGCGTCACGCTCCAGGCGCCCTCGCCGGAAGGCTTGTTGTTGAGGAGGAAGTGGAACTTCCGGCCCGCGGCCAGCGTGAAATACCTCCAATAGTTCTCGCTGGTTTTCAGCTCATGATCATCGATGGAGATGATGTAGTCACCTGTGCGGATCTTCAGGTAGTCGTGATCCGCAGGTCCCTCTTTGTAGATGTGGCCAACACGGTAATACCCCGAAGCATCGGCTTCGAGGTCGAATCCCGGATAGCGGGTCTGAACTGCACTCCGCTCGCCTGGAGGCCCTCCGGCGCTGACGCCGGTGTGGGAAGCGTTAAGCTCCCCGATCATCATCATCATGACGTTGTGGAGCTCTTCCTGGTCGACGAGGTTGTCGAGCAGGGCGCCGTAGGTGGCCTTCGCTGCGTTCCAGTCGGCACCGTGCATCTTCGAATCGTAGAAGCGATTCTTCATCACGCGCCAGCCCTCCTCGAAAACCTCTTTGCGCAGCGCCTTGCGATCGAGTTCCAGGTTGATCGTGAAGGTCACCTGTCGCGCCGTGGCGGTTGCACCCGAGGGAGCCGTGGCGGCCGCCGCAGCCGGCGCAGCACCCCTGCCCGGGCCGCGCCCTGCGGGCGCACTTTCCGCGGATGCGGAAGCCGCCGCTCCACCGCCGACCGCTGCAGCGTAAATGCCTCGGCCGGAGCGGAAGTAAAGCGTGCGGCCGTCGCGGGTGAAGTCCATGCTGCTTCCGCCGAACATGCCGAATCCGCCCCTCGGAGCGCCGGGCCCGCGCCCGGCAGCGGCGCCCGTGCTCGGCGGCGCCGGCGGAACGCGGGCCGGAGCGCTGCCGTCGGCGAGGTTGACGGTGTAAATGCTGCTGGCTGGTTGGCCTGCCTGCGGGCCGCCGCCCGTCCCGGCAGGCGCGGAAGCCGCGGTGAAGGCGATGACGCTCCCGGTGTGCGACGGCGTAAGCCCGCCGATGACTTCGCCGGTTACCTGCACGCGGCGGGCGCGCTGTGCCAGGCCATCCCAATCGATCTTCACTTCGACCGGCTGCTGCTGGCCGCCGCCTCCGGGCCCGCCGCCGCGCGCGCCCTGGCCGCCGGGGCGCGCCGCTGCCTCGGCCGCCAATCCCTGTTCTTCGGTGTCGATATCCTTGTCCAATGGGTCCTTTTCCTGCGCGCGCAGCGGCAGGGCCATCAGCTGCATCTGCATCTGCGAGCGCCCGCCGGTCGAGGCGATGCCGCCGCCAGAACCCGCCGAGGTCGTGTAGGCGATGAACTTCCCGTCGGCAGTCCACACCGCGTTCCCCTCGCTGAACGCCAGGCTGTCGTCGGTGATGTGCCGTTCCTCGCCTCCCGAAACCGGGGCGATATAGACGTGACTGCGCAGGGTCGCATCCTGCTTTACGAATGTCACCCACTTGCCGTCGGGCGAGAACGCCGGCGCTCGCGGCTGTGCCAGATCGCTCGATGTGATGACGCTCATTTTTCCGTCGGCCGCCGTGTAGTAGTAGATCTTCTTGTCGGTCGAGCCGAACATCAGGGCTTTGGAATCCGGTGACCACACGACGGGCCCTTTGTCCGTATCCAGGTCGGTGATCTTCCTGAGATTTTTCCCATCCGGGTCGACCAGGTAAATCTCCTGGCGGCCTGAGCGATCGGAAACGAACGCGATGTTCTTCCCGTCGGGCGACCAGACGGGGGATTCGTTCCGGGAAGCGCCCTTGTCATTGGTGATGATCGAGATGTCGCCCCGATCGGTCGCGATCGTGAAGATTTGATTGTGCGAGGAAACCACCGCGCGCCTGCCCGAAGGCGAAAGGTCGAAGCTGTCGGCCTCGCTATTGACCGCGACGACGTCGTACTGGTTTTCCTTTTCGTCGGTGGCTATGTCGATTTTGACCTCGCTCGATTTGCCCGAGGCGACGTCCAGCTTCCAAAGGCCGAAATTCTCCTCGTACACGATCACCTTCCCGTCGCCCGACATCGAGGGGAAGAAGACGTTTCCGTCGGTGTGCTTCGTGACCTGCACGGGCTGTGCTCCGCCCTTGAGCGGGATCCTGTAGATGTTGTTCAGGCTCTTCCTCACCTCGGCGCTTCCCGGCTTGACCGATTTGTCGTTTGCCAGCGGGTCGGCGACAAAGTAGATTTCGTCCTTCGGGCCCCACATCGGCCAATAGCGGTTGTAATTCTCGCCGGGGAGGACCTGCCGATAGGTCTTGGCCGACAGGTCGGCCACCCAGATGTCTGCCGCGAAGCTTCCGCGGTAGTGCTTGCGCGACCACACCGCGGGATGCCGGTTGAAGACGAACTGCTTGCCGTCGGGCGAATAACCTCCCCAGAAGCCCCAGTCCACCGGGAGAGGGATCTCGGGTCCGCCGTCCAGGGAGACCTGGAAGAGCGTCGCGACCGTAGGAAACGCACCGTCGCCGCGCACCGCACGGAAGACGATGAATTTCGAGTCGCGCGTCCAGCCGACCACCTCGTCGTTGCCGGTTTGATAGGTCAGCCGTCGCGGTGCGCCGCCCGACGCTGATGTGGCAAAAACGTCGTAGTTGCCGTATCGATTGGACGAAAACGCGATCCAGCGCCCGTCCGGCGAAAACCGGGGATTCACGTCGCGAGCCGAATGATCGGTGATCCGATGCGAATTCGTTCCGTCTTCGTCGACCACCCAGATGTCGCCAAGATAGCTGAACGCGATCTTCCCTGCGTGGTAATCCGGAGTCCGGGCCAATCGTACTGGCGCCGCATGCGCGATGACTGCCGATACCAGCAATGCCAACGCCGTCCCGATGCATACCCTCTTTGTCATGTTAATCACCTCTTACGGTAGGAGTTCGCCTTCAACAGGCTTGGGCAGGGTAGCACCAACTCGGTCCGGACGCCACGAATTACACGAATTACACCACTGTTGATTTCGTGTAATCTGTGGCTGGATTTAACCAGCTGGAGCGCTCCGAATGAAAGGGCATGGCAGGACCATTTCGCGACGAGCTTTCCTGGAAAGCGCCGCTGCCGGCGCCGTGACGGGCTCCCGCTCGATCGCACAGAGTCGCCCCACCGCACCTGTCGCGATCGCCCGGTGCCGCCGCTACGATTTCGAAACGGTAAAATCCACGCTCTCGAGGATGTTTGACCAGCTCGGCGGAGTGGGGCCGCTGGTCAGGGGGAAATCTGTCTGCGTGAAGGTCAACATCACCGGAGGCTGGCACGTGAATGTCTACAGCCTTCCCCCTACCGAGACCGTTTACACCCATCCCACGGTTGTCTTGGCCGCCTGTTCCCTCTTCAACGACTACGGGGCGAGCAGAATCGTCGTGTGCGAAAGCGTATACTCGGCCGCGGCGGGCAGAGCGGCGTTTCAGCAGTCCCTGTACGACGTCGCCCTCTTCGAGTCCGTGGTCCCGGCCATCGAGTGGGAGAACACGCGCAACCTCGGGAGTGGGTCGCAATACGGCAGGATCAGCGTCGGAGACGGCGCCTGTGTCTATCAGTACTTCTATGTGAATCGGCGCTACACGGATACCGACGTGATGGTCTCCATCGCCAAGATGAAAAATCACGACATCGCCGGCATTACGCTTTCGATGAAAAACCTGTTCGGCATTGCGCCGAGCGCGCTCTACGGATCGAACGTTCAGGACGAGAGTTCGACCTCCGCGCGCACGGGCACTTTCCACCAGGGCGGACCGTCGGCGGCGGGAGGGGAGGTGCCTTCGGTAACCCAGCCCGGCGAGGGATATCGCGTCCCCAGGACGATCGTCGATCTGAACCGCGCTCGTCCCATCGACCTGAGCATCATCGACGGGATCGTGAGCGAACATGGAGGCGAGGGTGCCTGGAATGGAACAGCGCTGGGGATCGTAATCCCCGGCCTGCTGATCGCGGGAAGGAATGCCGTCTGCACCGACACCGTGGCCGCTTCGGTCATGGGGTACGATCCCTCGGCACAGGGCGGTGCAAAGCCATTCATGAACGGGGATAACATGCTCCAACTGGCGGCGGACCGGGGAATCGGTACCAATCGCCTTGCGGATATCGAGGTCGTCGGGTTGAGCGTCGCGGAGGCTCGCTACACCTTTCTTCCCCCGTTCAAACACTAGGAGGTCCTTGAGCCATTATCGAGCAGGAGCGTTTTATCCGTGTTTATCTGCGTTCATCCGCGGCCCCATAACTCCGAGTGTGACATGCGCCCGAAGAGCCTGATTCTCCTATCCGTCCTGATCGCCTCGGGAACCTGCTTCTCCAAAGAAGCCGTCCTCACTTACAGAGGCAATAGTCTCAGGACCGGGTTGACGAGTAACGTGGCCGCCACGGCGCCCGTGCTGCTCTGGAAGTTCCGCACCGAAGCCTCGATTGACGCCTCGCCTGTCGTCGGCCGTGATGGAACCATCTACCTCGCATCGTCCGACAGGCGCCTGTACGCGCTGACGCAGCTCGGCGCGCAGAAGTGGAGTTATCAGGCCGAGGAGAGCATTTTCTCGACTCCCGCGATCGGCAGTGACGGGACGGTCTATTTCGGGGACCTGGCAGGGAACTACTACGCCCTGAATCCCGACGGTACCCGGAAGTGGGTCTACCGCTTTACCGAAGGGACGGACCGTAGAATTACAGCGTCACCCGCGGTTTCAGGAGCCGGCGTTTCCTACATTCCGTCCTGGAACGATCGGCTGTGCGCGGTGACGGCCGAGGGCAAGTCTCTCTGGTGCGCAATTCTGAAGGGAATGCTCTCGTCGTCCCCTGCCCTGGATCCGGAGGGCAACATTTACGTTACCGGTCAGGACATCGACCGGCCCACCGCGTTCGCCGTCTACAAGTTTGCCCCTGGCTCCTCCGCGCAGATTTGGAAATTCAGCGCCGAAATCGGCATCGACCGCAATCGCGCCGTCTCGACGCCGGCCATAGATGCCCAACGCAGCCGACTGTACGCAGCCGCAACCGGCGACGCGAAGGGCGTTGTATTCCAGATCCGCCTCAACGACGGTACGCTCGCGAGACGGCTCGAGTTTCCGCGGGGCATTCTGTCGTCCCCGGCTGTCGGCGCGGACGGTACCGTGTACGTCGGAACCCTCGACGGCAAGCTCTACGCGGTCGATCCCGACACCGGCGATAACAAGTGGCAGTTCAAAGCCGATGGCAGTTATCTGATCGGTTCGCCGACCGTGGACGGGGCAGGCGACATCTGGTTCGGCGACAGCGACGGGATCCTCTATCGGGTGGCGCCGTCCGGCAGGGAGTTGTGGCGTTTTGCGGCCGGGTCGAACATCGCCTCGGCGCCTGCGATCGGCGATGACGGCAAAATCTATCTCACCTCCTACGACAGCACCCTCTACGCGCTCGGCGATCTCGCCGGTGACAGGGTTTTCTACTTTTCGCAGATTGCCGAGGGCTCACGCAGCGGCGCCGCGTTCGAGACGACGCTTTTTTTTGCGAACACCGGGAACGACTCGCGCTTGAGAGTGGAGTTCTTCAATTCCGGCGCACAGGTGATGCCTCTGGCCCTGGGCGGCCTGGGGACCGACTGGAGCTTTGCCGTCGACCTCAAAAAGGGCGAGTCGTTCTCGACGCGGACGCGCGCGGGGACGGCTTTGCGTGCGGGGTATGCAAGGGTAACAGCCGGCCCGGGGATTGGGGGGACCGCGGTTTACAGCTACTCCGAAAACGGCTTGACGATGTTCGAAGCCGGAGTGCCGGCCTCGGGAACGCTCAACCGCTTCACGCTTTACGCAGATGCGGAGTCCTCTGCGCGCTCGACCGCCCTCGCGCTCGTGAACGCGGGGAACCAGAGTGCCCGCGCGACGCTCCGCCTCTACGACGCCGACTTCAATCACGTGGCGGACAGATCGTTGAGTTCGATCCTTGGCGGCGACTTCGGGCCGGGATCACACCTGGCGCGTTACGCAGGCGAGCTTTTCCCCGAAATCGGGCAGCGGCAGATAAGGAACGGCGTCATAACGGTAGAGAGCGACCAGCCTCTCTCCTGCGTCACGCTTCAGCAGAATGACAGTACAGTCCCGGCGTCTCCGGGCCACCTGCTGAGCATGAGCGCCTTCCCGGTAATTCCCGGGACCGCAGAATTCGACCCGGTGGCCGGGAGTCCCGCAACCCTGTATTTCCCGCAGGTTGCCACAGGTTCGTTCGGCGCCGCGCAACTCGAAACAAGCCTCGTCCTGGTCAACGCCGGCGCTGAAACGGATGCTCTGGTCGAGTTTTTCGACGAGACCGGGCGACTCTCGAAGGTGAGTCTCGTCGGGGAGCCGTCGGCCGCCCACTCCTTCAATCGGCATCTCAGGGTGGGACAGTCCATAGTCCTGGAGGTCACCGGGTCGGGTTCGGCATGGGTGGGTTATGCCAGAGTGACCACGACGAGCCGCGTCGGCGGGACGGCGGTATTGAAGTGGTCCGACCGGGGCGTAAGGCTCTTCGAGACCGGGATACCGGCGACAACCGGGCAAAACGAATTCAGCGTCGCGGTGGACGCGACGCCGAACTACAGCACCGGATTGGCGTTCGTCAATACAGGATCGGCCCCGGCTTCCGTCACGCTCCGCCTTTATGACAAATCGTCCGGACTGGTGGCGGAACGGAGCCTTGCGGGCCTGATCGGAGGAAAGCAACTGGCTCCCGGGGCCCACGTTTCGAAGTATGCCTTCGAGATTTTCAGAGAGCTGGCCGCAATAGGTCTGTCGGAGGGATTGATTGCGGTCTACAGCGACCAGCCTCTCGCGGCGGTCACGTTGCGGCAGCGTGACGATCCGGACAGAGAATTTCCCGACGATGTCTTCCTTATGAGCCTTTTCCCCGTGATACCGGGGGCCCCCGGGAAATAAAAAGCTGACCACCATGACACGAAGGAACCAAGGATGAAGAGGTTGGTCCTTTTTTTGATCGTCATTCAGGGAGGATTTGCGGTGAAAGCCGATACGACCGTCAAGATTACCCGAGCCGACTATCACGGCTGGAAAGACTGCTGCTTCATGCAGAACGCGCGGGTGGAAGTTGTCATCGTTCCTGCGGTGGGGCGGATCATGCAGTTCCATTTCCGGGGAGAACCCGGCCCATTTTGGGAAAACCGCGAGCTGGACGGGAAGTCACCGGATCCCGGCTCGGCGGAGTGGGGCAACTTCGGCGGAGACAAGACGTGGCCTGCGCCGCAGGCTGGGTGGCCGTCCGTTGCGCGAAGGGCGTGGCCCCCGCCCGGGGCGTTTGATTCGATGCCCGTGGAGGCGAATATTCGAGGCGACGCCGTTGAACTGGTCTCCCCGGTCGACCCTCACTACGGCATTCGAACCCGGAGGCTGGTTCAGCTTGACGGCGAGAACCCTGTCATGACCGTCGCGACCACCTACGAAAAAGTCGAGGGAGCACCCGTCACCGTCGGCGTCTGGATCATCACGCAGTGCAGCGAGCCCCGGGCCATCCGGATTCCCGTCCCGAAGCCGACCATTTTCGAAAAGGGCTACAACCTTCAGTGCGAGCACGTGCCGCCGAGCCTGAAACTCGTCGCCGAAGAAATCTTCCTGGCGAGGGACCCGGCGACTCCGCACAAGATCGGCAATGACGCCGGCTCTCTCCTCTGGGTAGGTGAGAAGGTCTCGCTCCGGATCGACTCGCCCCGAATCGCGGGCGCGGACTATCCGGATCACCAGAGCAGCGCCGAGGTGTATACGAACCCTGATCCGCTTCGGTACATCGAACTGGAACTGCTCGGCCCCCTGCACAAGCTGTCGGTCGGCAACAAGTCCACCCAAAGCAATGTCTACACCCTGATCCGGTGATCAGGAATCCCGGTGACTTGTTGTCTTGGTGGTTGCTTCTCAACGGTAGACGCGCTGGTAGCTGACGAAGGCCACATTTTTGCTGTCGGGCGACCAGGATGGAACGTTGATGGTTCCCTGCCCGCCGAAGAGTTTGGCCAGCACCTGTATTTCGCCGCCGCCCGCCGGCATCAGGCGCAGCATCACGTCCTGGTTTTCAGGATGGCCTTTCACCTCTTTGGGATAGGAAATGAACACGATCCACTTGCCGTCCGGCGAAGGGTGGGCGAACCAGTTGTTGTATTCGTCGGAGGTGACCGCTTCCTGCCCGCTCCCATCCGGCTTCATCCGCCAGATCTGCATGGTTCCGGTTCGTTCCGAGTTGAAGTAGATGAACCGGCCGTCGGGTGAATACTCGGGCCCGTCGTCCAGGCCCGGAGCCGTCGTCAACCGCTTTTCATCGCCGCCGCCGGCGGGAATCGTGTAGACGTCGAACTCGCCGTTTCTTTCTGCGCAGTATGCCAGCGTCTTTCCGTCGGGCGACCAGCCATGCCAGTAGGAAGGCGCCAGAGGGGTGATGAGCCGCGGCGTGCCTCCTGCAATCGGCAGGATATAAATGCGCGACCTCCTGTCCTGCGACTGGTCGCTGATCACTAGCTCGGTCCCGTCGGGGGAAATGCCGTGGTCGTTGTTGCATCGTATGTTGGTCCCCGTATCGATGGGCTGCGGCTGTCCGCCTCCAACGGGCAGCCTGTAAATCCGTCCGTTGCTGTTGAAGATGAGCGACTTGCCATCCGGCATCCAGTTGGGCGCTTCGATGCGCTCGGAGGTGTGATAAATCACGCGCCGGTCCTTCGAGGCGATCGCGATGACTTCGAGGGTACTCTCGACCGCGGGTTTTGCGCCTGTAGCGGGCTTGACGGGAGCGATTTCCACCTTCGAGAACTCCGCCTTTTCCAGGGCATCCTTGTCGTGCGCGCACACGCCGAGGCCGACGAAAAACGGCTCCTTGAAGCGGATGCGGTAGGTGCCGCCTGCGGGTTTCAGCTCTTCTCGGGCCGCCCCGACGGACATGGTGACGTAATCCCCGACTTTCTCGATGCGCAGTCTCACCGGCGCCTTGACGTTGGACTGTATTTCCCGGGTCGGACCGCCGGGAGTGTCGCGGTATTGAAGGGCGGTCAGACCGTCGCCGTGCAGGACGGCGTCGGCGTAAGGCGAGCCCGGTTCGAGCGTCTGGCGGATGACAAGGCACGCCTTGCGGTGCGGGTTCCCGCCGGTTCCGACCCAACGGATGTCGGCTGCCAGCGTGAGATCGCCCGTTGCGCTGTTCCAGACGTAATGGAATGCGTCGCTGGCGAACCACATGTTCTCTCCGCCGCCGGCCACGAGATATGTGCCTTTCGCGGCGTCGTATGCCGCGGATCCCTTCTTGAGCACATTTCCGATGTCTCCGTGATT
>Ga0316628_100000875_pt1 | contig 20032 bp, 17 predicted proteins | sample OWC_Aug_M2_C1_D5_FD_207648 | JGI IMG/M metagenome (GOLD analysis project Ga0316628, IMG submission 207648) | Wetland soil microbial communities from Old Woman Creek delta, Ohio, United States - OWC_Aug_M2_C1_D5_C | ecosystem: Environmental > Terrestrial > Soil > Wetlands | place: USA: Ohio... | reverse complement strand
GAACTGCCCACCGACCCCAGAGTGCGAACGTCCACCGACATTACCGCAACAATCCTGCCCCATGAGATCCATCTGGGCAAAATTATTGATGGCCACCATGTTGTCATTCTGGGAGAGTTGTACAAGATTATTGGTATAGTTAATTTCGTTACCCGCGAAATAGGGATTGTGATGCAGCCACTCCATATACCTTTGCTTATCGACGGGAAGGATGTATGCCCACGCGCATCTTCCCCTGTCAATCTGCTTGTGCGAGTTATCGATGATACCCTTTTCCGTAAGCCTGAAGGCATATTCCCCGATCATTTCACTGTGGACCCCGAGGTGCTTTAAGTTGGAATGCTCCAGCGCAAGAACTACCGCCGTAGGGAGTGTACCGATTCCGACTTGGATGCAATCCCCATCGCGCATAATCGTAAGACAATTTTCCGCTATTTTTGTCTCCACGTCTGTCGGTTTCATGGCCCTCTCATTGATGGCAGGCCAGGGATACTTGGCGGTGTCCACCTCAACGAGATAATCGACATAATCAAGCGCGAGTGTCATATTCCGACCGCCCTCACACCAGGCATAGTCGTCCCTGATCTCGCAGACAAACTTCTTGCAGGTCTTGGCTACCATCATCCAGTTGTTGACGCCGTAACTGGCATTCACGTAATTTCCCTCCGGTTTCGGGATGGCCTGAATGCCCCAATCGTAGGCACGCTTGCTCTTGTCTTTGTTCTGACTGCGGGCATACTGGTAGTTGTTTCCCTGGGCCCATTCCCACTGTTTCCAGTCCATTCCTTTCCACCCGTTTTTGTCGCGTGCGTTACGATAGGATGCCAGGATGAAGTCCTCATGGTAAACGCAGTATTTCCCTTCGAGATCATACTTGGTGTAGAACCCGGCCCCAAGCAATTTTGCCGTGCCCCAGACCTCGATATCCTTGATCTGGCCTTTCCCGTCGCCAAGCCTCTGACACATTTCATCGATACAGGCGGTTGGGTCTGACCCGGGCCCGCCTACGGCTAGCCAGTCTCCGCTCTTCACCATCTCCGCCCACTTCTTTGCCGTGATTGTTTTGTCCCTGATTTTTTGTTGAACCGGTGTCGTCATTACACTAAATCCTCCTTTTTTAAGATTTTTGCGAGAAAGTGGCTTTTTGTGCCACAGTTTCACAAAAATATCAAGTGATCTTGGAAGTAAACTGGACTTTTTTTAAACCTCGGAAATCTAAGAAAGCTCTCCCATTCTCACTTTAAAACCATATTCAACCTCACCATGTTGATCTTTTGTTAATATTTATCGAAACTTACAGCAAGTTCGACATTTTATCTTCAACGAGGTTTTGCCGGTATTTCCTTAATGCCGGCGTGACGCATCATTATATCCCTCATCCGTCTTCGATCGAATCTACGGTATATTTCCATTTTTTCAGCAACTGGATTGCCGGCGCCGTTTAATGAGATCCCCATCGTCCAGCCTGCAAACTCGCAGGAGGTGAGATCCTCAATGAGCTTTAAGGCACGAAGTCTTGTTTCCCCATTGATATGAGAGGGCCCCCTGTAATATTTCTCTATAAAGGGCCTTAGTTCTGGGTTATCCCAGTCTTTCTGCGTCGGCGTGGTAACAGAGGCACCCCCCGCAATATCATGCATCGTAATCCACTGCTCCCCCTGCGCATGGGAAGAGACATACTTGCCGACATTAACAGGTAACATATCAATGATATAACAACCCGATGGGTGCATTTTGCCGCGGTAAGCTGAGGAATAGCAGCATGCCTTTGCTGTTTCGGCCGCGATGATTATATCCGAAATCTTATCCTGGACATGAGGGGCGCGCTCAATACCGTTACACTCGGCCATCAGTTGCACAGCCCCGACATAGAGTTCGGTCTGTGCCGACCTGCAGGCGCATTTTGTGAATCTGTGAAGAGAGGCAAAGTTGATGACCAGAGCGGCCGCATAATCCACCTCCCCACACATGAAAATCCTTTCATTCGGCACAAAGACATCGTTGAAAATGACTAGCGTCTCAACATGGCCGGCCTTGCGACCGAAGGGATGTTCGATGGATTCCGGCGGACGCAAGGCACCCTGGGGCCTTGCAATATACTTGATCCCGGGTGTATCTACGGGTATGGAAAAGGCAACCGCATAGGCTTCCTCGCCTTTCCGTAGATCCCGGGTCGGGATCACCATGACGTCATTGCAATATAAAATACCCGTAATACAGTGCTTTGCCCCTCTGACGACGATGCCGTCCTTCTGCTTATCAACCATGTGCAGATAAAGATCAGGATCATCCTGTTCAGCCGGTCTTTTCATCCGATCGCCCTTGGGATCCGTCGCAGCAGTGGCTATCTCCATGTCAGTTTTCTGTACATGTTTCCAATACTCAACATACCTCTTATGATACTCGGTCCCGTATTTCTGATCCATCTCCCAGGTCGCGGCCCACATAGCCGTCCCCGTATCGGAAACAATACACCTTGGACAGCAAAAATAGTCATAGAGCGTCGTTCTCAATAAATCCGCCCTCAGGGCAGACTCCTCGGCATTCCTGGGAATATGAACCCATCGGCTTATTGTTTCGTTAATCAGGGGCGATTGCAATTGCGCCCAGCTCTTATATTCCGGACGTGTTGCAATATCGTATGAACCGGCAACGGAGTTTATTCCCGTGAAAAAGGCAGGATTATCAGCAACATCTGTAACCTTTTCCCCTCTCATCCACGCATCCTGTGGCTTTTGTTTCCTGATACTGTCTATGTATTGTTCTCTCGTTTTAACACCCATATAAGCCTCCCTTTATTTCTAATTTTTTAAATATAAGCATACACTTGTAGATTCCTACCCGTTACAGTAGACATCCCCGTCTCGTTTACCTCTTTGCCATGAAATCCTTAAACTTATCCAGGGCGAGAAAGAGCGCCAAGTTTACAGAACCCGCATTGAAAGAAGCCAGTTCCGGCTTAAAGGTCAGACGGGATTTTGTTAATATGATTTATTTCTTCTTTGCTGACTTTGCTGGCTCTTCGACCTCTTTTATGCCGCCAAGTTTTTTCGCGAATTTCTTTTTCCCTTTAATATTGCCTTCAGCCCGAATCCACATCTGTGAAGTTTCCATAGCACCGGATGAAACATGGGCCGTATCCATCGAGGTCGCCGTTCCGTAAGTCATATTTTCGATAACTCGCAGGATGCGCATTCGGTTCTCGGTTGGAACATCGGCACGGGCTTTGAGGTATTTTTCGATATAATGTCCTACCTCTGGGTTCCGATAGTCCTTTTCGGAGGGAAGAGTACGGAATAATCCGCCGGTGATATCAGTCGCGAGCCGCATGCATTCATAGGGATTCTTGGTCAGGGTCAGTTTACAGACGTTGGACTGCAACGTACTCGGAACATAGTTCCCTGCTGGCGTTTTATACCCTTCAACAGCGGCGCCAATGGCTTCGATGTAAACCTGCTCTCCGAGGTAGGTCATGGTCGCCAGTTTGTCATTGATATGGGTTATCTTATCAACCCCATTATACTCCGCCGCAGTAGCGACAGCTCCGATCAGGACATCGTTTATGCCTGCCTTGCAGCAAGCGCTGCTCAACTTGTGAACACTGCTGAAATAGGTGACCAACTGGCGGGTAAAATCATACTCGCCACACATGAAAACATGCTCCCAGGGGATAAAAACGTTATCCAGAATCATCAGGGCTGTCCGATGGACGCCATAGTCCTGAATACCGAGGTCCATAGTCCCGCCTGATTCCAATCTCCGCTCATCTCCCAGAATGCGCCCATAAAAAAGCGTAATGCCGGGAGCATCATGGGGTACCGCAAACATTACGGCATAATCCTTCTCATTCTCATTCAAAGTGGTGGTGGGTGCGACGAAGGTATAATGAGCCTGCAAGACGCCCGTTTCGTGCGCCTTGGCGCCCCGGACGATAATGCCGTCCTTCTTTTTCTCGACAACGTGAACATGAAGATCGGGGTCGGCCTGCTGACCGGGTCGTAAACTTCGATCCCCCTTGACGTCCGTTATTGCGGCGCTGGTAACAAGATCCTCGCTCTGAATTCTTTTAGCAAAGTTACAGAATCGTTTGTGATAGTCTGTTCCGTATTTCTGATCTATTTCAAAGGTGGTCGGGTAAATCGCATTGAAGGCGTCATTGCCGATGCACTTGACGTTGCAGGTCGGACAGATGTGGCTCAGCAGCCGATTCGCCTTGATTTTCTTGATGTTATCCTCGGGCGATAGGTAGATTCCAGAAAACCTGTGGATTTTTTCTCCAGTGAGATGGGACTTCGTGGTCAGCAGCTCCTCGTACTCCGGCATCAGCGCGGCGTCATGCGCGGCAGCACAGGACATGGTCGCAGGCTTAACGATCGGATGATCATGTACATTCTGGATCTGCTCCCCGAACATAAAAAGCCGGGGTTTCATTTTCTTGATACTCTCAATGTACTCTTTTCCTGATTTCAGGCCCATGGTTCTCTCCTTTCTTTCATCCAAGTTAGAATTTAATGTGACATGTTTATGTCTTCTATTCTTTATTCTTTTCTAATTAACACATCCATTTAAATTGACAATAGTAAATACATTTTCAACGCAAGATAAGTGCCACGACATTTTATATAATAAATACAATAATATCGATTAGTTATGTTTTTTCATCTCCCTTTCTTTTTTGCAAAATGAATATTTCATACTTTTTATTGTATTATATTATCATTTTGAAAATTATCCCTCTATAATTGTCAATAAGCTATTGCGTTAAGAGAAAATCACTTGACATTAAATGAATATTATAATTAAGAAATATTCAAGGAAATAACGTTAACTTATGGAAATTAATTCGATAATAATAAAAATTCAAACACTCGCAGATTTAGTTTCAGCGGCCTATCAGGTCGATGTAGGCGTAGTCAATCGAGACATGATCGCCATAGCTGGAACAGGGAGCTATAAAAAATACATTGGTATGGTCCGACCTAAGGATTCTTATGTGGTAAGAAGCATTGTAAGCGGGGACTGCAATGTTTGTGAAAATCCAAAATATACACCACAATGCTACAAATGCGAATTCAGAGATCAATGTCCATTTTTAATGGCTACTTATAACCCTATTATTTCAAATGGCTCCGTTGCCGCCTGCCTGATGCTCCTTGCCGCTAATCCACAGCATCGGATTATAATGGCAAGAAAACTTGGCAAATTGAGAAGAGACCTTGAAAGGATGACAGGTATTTTTTCCGATGCATTTCTGCAAAACAAAAAAATGGTTCACCCGAAGTTGGTGAACAGTGATGTTGACATGATACTTGATTCTTTCGAAGAGGCCCTTTTGACAACGGACTCAGTGGGCAGAATCACACATGTTAATGCCGCAGCAACGAGAATATTGGAGTGCAATGCAAACGATATTGTTGGTCACGAAATCGAGGACATATTTTCAACGATAGGCTATAAATGGAACCCTAGTAAGAGCCAGGAAAGCAAGACAATTGAAGTGTTACCCCTATCAAACAAGGATGATTTGTCAATTTATACCAAGCCGATTTTGGTTAAGCATAAGATAGAGGGACATGTATTCCGATTTGAGAAAATTACTTCGGCGAAATCGTTTGTGAAGCCCATGCTCCTGGGAGGGAAAGATCCCTTTGCAGGAATAGTTGGAGACAGTTTCGCGATTCGGAAGACCATCAATGAGGCGAGGAAAATAGCAAACACTGGATCTACAGTTCTGTTGCAGGGTGAGACAGGTACAGGTAAGGAATTATTTGCCAAGGGTATTCATGAGGCAAGTTATCGACGCAAAGGCCCCTTTGCGATGCTTAACTGTAGCACTTTACCTGAAAATCTCCTGGAAAGCGAAATGTTTGGGTATGAGGAAGGCGCTTTTACAGGGGCCAAAAAGGGCGGTAAAATTGGGAAATTTACACTAGCCCATAATGGCACATTTCTTCTCGATGAGATAGCGGAGCTGCCGCTATCCCTGCAAGCTAAGTTGCTAAGGGTCCTTGAAGACGGCAGGATAGAAAGGGTTGGTGGTGTCCATACGACCAAAGTAGATGTAAGAATCATTGCTGCCACAAATCGAAATCTAATTGACATGGTAAACGGTGGCACATTCAGGAAGGATTTATATTACCGGATTAATGTTATTCCGATTGATATACCGCCGCTTCGAGAGCGAAAAGAGGATATCCCTCTGCTCATAGATTGTTTCATGTCTCATTTTTGTGCAGCCGCAGGGTGCAGTCCCAAAAAATTAAGTCCCGAAGTCGAAAATACATTTATGAATTACCCATGGCCCGGAAATGTCCGTGAACTAAAAAGCACGATAGAATATCTGGTCCAAATTTCGTCACAATCCGTGGTAACTTTTGATGATCTACCCAAGTCCATGAAAGTCGTTTACTTTCAGAAGATACGGGAAAATAAAAGCCAGCAACACCACCGTGTAGACAGCCTAAAGTCATTGGAGAAAAACGCTTTAGAAAGGGCTTTATTTATATTTGGTTCGACGACGGAGGGCAAGAAAAAGGTTGCACAGTCACTGGGACTCAGCTTGACAACACTGTATCGTCGTTTAAAATACTACAACATTGAAGATCATACGGTTTCCAAAGCGCGTGGCATAGAAGAAACACAGGTTGTTGTCAAATATTGTGGTGGATGTAATTCCATGTTTGACAGGCGAGAGCTGGTTGATGAATTTTTCAGAAAGACGGAACCTTTAGGTACAAGAAAAGTAAAAATCGGCGCTCCCGCGGAAATCACCCTTATTGTTAACGGTTGTATTCGCGCTTGCGCTGATCAACCAGACAATCATGTCCTTGCGCCTAATGTATTTGTTATCAAACAATCAGAAGATTTGGAAAAAACTTTAGTTCAGACAGCGGACATAATTAATACTGGCCGTATTACATTCACTCGTAGAAAAAAGGTGTAATAGTTCTTATTAATACATCACAGTCATCTTACCACCCAATCAACCACCTCTCTTTTAATAATGATCTATGCAGCAAGTTTTCAACTACTCTTCTATTTTCATCTATAATCCCATCGTTTCCAGGGCTGGAATTGACGGCGGATGTTTACCCGTAGGAAGCTTTTTCTGGTCAACTTCGATTGATTATGCTTCGCTTATTTTAAAAATTTCTTTGTTAATTAATCCAATCTTTCGTGCAGTACTTTCGAGTTCATCTCTGAATTTTGGGTGCGCTATCATAATGAGCGCTTTTGCTCTTTCCGGTTCAGTTTTACCACGCAAACTTGCAACACCGTGTTCAGTCACAACATATTGTGCATAGGTTCTTGGAACCGTTACCCTCGCACCGGCTGACAATTGTGGCACAATACGAGAAATCGTATCTTTCTGGGCAGTAGAGGGAACCAAGTTAATAGCTCGACCTCCTTTAGACCAAAAGGCTCCTATTGCAAAATCGAGCTGGCCTCCGCTGCCACTACGCATGACATGACTGTGTGACTCTGAACACATCTGTCCGTATAGATCAACTTCAATGGTGCCGTTAATCGCGACGACATTATCCTCTTGCGTTATGACAGAGAGAGAGTTCGCGTAGGAAGTTGGACGAAATTCGCACATAGGATTATCAGCTATGAAGTCATATTGATTCTTATCTCCCAATGTGCATGCCAAGATTATCTTTCCCGGATTAACTTTTTTATACTTACTGGTGACCACGCCTTTTTCTACCAACTTATCAGTACCCGTGGGCAGCATTTCAGTGTGAATGCCCAAATCCTTCAATCCCGACTCAAGTAACAAATTACTAATTACTGTTGGAACACCACCAATGCCCACCCGGATGAAGGCGAAATACCATGATATCCACGAAGAATATCAAGCCGACTGATGTCCATCGCACTGGCTGAATCCGATCTGACCTTTTTCTATGCTGATACCAAAGGTTGCCTTTGCCTCGCTGCTGGGCAGATGAACAGTAGGGCTATATTCATCAGGCGTTACATCGAAAAGCCATTACATTTTTAAGACAGGATCATGGATAGGATTTCTGCACTTACATCATCGGATTAGCATCCATGATCTCGATATACCCCTGCGGGCGGTATGTGTCGGGATCAACATGACTGCCGTTTATATACGTTTTAGGGTCCGAGACCTCGGTTGACTTTTCTCTATTAGGAATGTAGTGAAAGAATATGGTTGTGAGCTCAGGTATAACAGTCGAAACATCTGAAAGGATCATTAACGAGTAAGAACATGGCAGAAAAAAACAATACCAGGCGAGGACTGATTAATGAGATTGCTTTGCTGTGTCAGAGAATATCACAACTAGAAAAATCGGATACAGAACGCCGGCGTGCGGAAGAGGCATTGCGCGAAAGCGAAGAAAAATACCGGAATCTAGTTGAATCTACCTTGGATCTTATTTTTATGGTCGATAAGGAAGGGACATACACTTATGTCAACCCGAGATTCGAAAAAGTCACGGGCTATTCAGTTCGTAATTTGATCGGTCAACCGTTCACATATATTGTCGCGCCGGAGTATAAAGAATCCACTATTGATCGGTTTAAAAAAGGTATCCGGGGCGAGGAGACACCACCGTACGAGGCGGAACTCGTTCATAAAAACGGGGAAAGAATCCCGGTAGAATTTCTGGTAACGACCCAATATGATACGATGGGTCGCGCAACGGGAAGGTTCGGTATTGGTCGAGACATAACAGAACGTAGAAAAGCGGACAATGCTTTAAGGCAAATTGCCGCCGATTTGGCAAAGGCACAGGACCTGGCACATATCGGTAGCTGGCGTTACAACCGGATTACAAAATTGTCTGTATGGTCTGAAGAAATGTTTCTAATATTCGGACTGAAGCCAAACCAGGGAACCCCTTTCCATGCCGATCATAAAAAGTTCATCCATCCTGATGATTGGCAGAAGGCTACAACGTCTGTGAGGGCGGCGCTCGGGGGAGAGCCCTATGGGCTGGAGTTAAGAATTCTTCGCCCCGATGGCGTCATGCGTTATGTTTTTACTACGGGAGAAGCCGAAGTGGGGCAGGACGGTAAAGTCGAGGGGCTGTTCGGTACCACACAGGATATCACCGAGCGCAAACTGGTAGAAAAAACCCTGAAAAAACAAAGCGATCAACTCCGGTTTCTCTCCGCAAAACTTTCTGAAGCTGAAGAATCTGAGAGAAGAAGGATTGCCCGGGATCTTCACGACCATGTGGGACAAAATTTGACCGTTGTAGGAATAAACCTGAACGTTCTTCGATCAATGCTCCCTGAAGAAAGCATGAAAATGGTACAGACCCGACTGTTGGATGATTCACTCACCCTAGTTGAACAAACAACGGAATACACCCGCAGTTTGATGGCCGATTTAAGACCGCCGGACATGGACGACTACGGCCTTGTCGCTTCGATACGCTGGTATAGTGAACGCTTCTCCATGAGGACAGGTGTAGAAGTCATCATGGAAAGCGGGGAGATACATCCTCGACCCACAGCCCACATCGAGAACAACTTGTTCAGGATCGTTCAGGAAGTACTGACCAATATTAGCAAGCATGCTCGAGCCAGACGTGCAAGGATAAAGATAGACATGACTGAAGGAAAGTTAAACCTCAGCATTGTCGACGACGGTGTCGGTTTCGATCCGGCTAAAGTGCACAAAGCGGGCGAACATCACGGCTGGGGGCTCCTGACCATGGCTGAACGGGCCGAGGTGATTGGCGGCCATTTTTCTCTCGAATCTAAAACCGGTCAAGGCACACAGGTGACGGTGGAGGTACCCTTATGAGCATAACGGTATTTTTAGCTGATGACCACACCATTGTTCGTGACGGACTCCGGTATTTATTGGAAGCACACGACAACATTAAAGTGATCGGTGAAGCCTCAAACGGTCGAGATGCGGTTAAACAAGTAAAGAAACTTCAACCGGCCATCGTTATTATGGACATCTTCATGACCGGCTTGAACGGTATCGAAGCGACGGAGCAGATCTGCAAGGAATGTCCATCCGCACGGGTCATCATGCTTTCGATGCAGTCTTCGTCAGAGTCTATTCTACGGTCCTTGAAAGCAGGCGCAAGCGGCTACCTTCTAAAAGAATCGGCAGGTCGCGAGTTGGTCAACGCAATTTATACCGTCAACGCCGGCCAGCGCTATCTTAGCACCAAGGTTTCGGATCAGATGGCGGGTGCTTATCTGAAGCAGACACAGGGAATAACGGACCCCCTGGCAGCTCTCAGCCAAAGGGAGCGCGAAGTTCTTCAACTTGTCGTCGAGGGAAAGACCAGTGCGGAAATCGCCGAAACGCTCTTTCTTTCAGTTAAAACCATCGAAACCTACAGGAGCCGCCTGATGCAGAAGTTAGGAATCAGAGATATTCCCGGCCTTATACGGTTTGCCATTCAACACGGTATTACCCCTTTAGAATAGTAAGCCCCTCATCATACTCACTTTTCAACGTTCCCCTACACGCTTTGTCAAACTTGCCCTACATACAGAACCTGGAATCTGAGCTATGTGAACAAGCACCTGAAATTATTGACATTCATGTTGATGGAGAGGCAGTAACTATATCGATCCATGAAAATAAGTTTCAAGTGCAGAGAAAATCACTGCTATGGTATAAGATGGAATGTGGCTTGACTGGGGAATATCCTGGAAACAACGCGCCAACGAATAGATCGCCATTGCCCACCCGGACTTCCGTGGCGAGCTTAAGACGCAGGCGCGAAAACTCAAATGGACTTAGGAGGAAGAGATGGCAAAGGAGTATATGTATCTTGACGATTATGCGATTGGGGAAAAGATGATCTCACCGGCGAGAACCGTCACGGAAACGGACATCATCAATTTTGCAGGTTTGACCGGTGACTGGCATCCTCTTCATACGGATATAGAATATGCGGCCCAGACGCCTTTCAAAGGCAGGATCGCCCACGGCATGTTGACCCTGAGTATCGGGATGGTCCTGCCCTTCCGTCTGGGGCCCTATTCGAGTTATCTTCCGAAGTCCTTTATTGCCTTTTACGGGATGGAGGAGGTTCGTTTCACGGCACCCACCCGGATCGGTGATACAATCCATTGCGAGGTGGAGGTCATCGACATAACCGACAAGGGCAAGGGCAGGGGAATTCTGACCATCCGAAACCAGATCAAGAACCAGAAGGGAGAGACGGCGGTTTCGTTTGTCATGAAATTGTTCTGCGGGAAGAAACCCAGTTAGGGTGATTGGGATCCGGCTGATGCGCAGGTTGAGATATAAAAGTATATATATAGTGAATGAAAGGAGATGGACCGATGGCTGATGGACCCGAAAAAAAAATGACCCGCCAGCAAAAGAAAGAGATGGAGCAAGGGGAGAATAAACAGCACTGGCTTGCCGAGGAGCAGAAGATCTACGAACTCTGGGAGAGGGCCTATAACCCGGGGGGCCAGGTTCAGAATGAACGCCTGGCGAAACAGGGCAAGAAGCCCCCTCGTCAGCTCGTCAAGCAGTTGATCGATCCGGGCACGGAATTCTTCGAGTTGAGCCGTGGCGCCGGCTTCGAAATTGGCTATGAAGGGGTGAAAGATGTCCCTTCCGCAGGGCTTGTGACGGGGATCGGCAAGATCCACGGCAACTGGGTCATGATCCTCGCGAACGACAGTCGTGTGAGCGCCGGGGCCTACTACCCCATCAGCTGCAAGAAACACTTGAGGGCCCAGGAGATTGCGGAGCGATGCGGGCTTAACTTCGTCTACATCGCCGATTCGGCGGGCGCCTTTCTTCCTTTGCAGGACCGGATCTTCCCCGGCCGGAACCAGTTCGGCCATTTCTTCTACAACATGACCCGGATGTCGGCAAAAGGGCTCAAGCAGTATACCTTGAGCACGGGCGGGAACACGGCCGGCGGGGCCTACATCGTCTATCTGGCCTGTGAATCTATTATGATTGAGGGGATGTCTTACTCCTTCCTTGGCGGGCCGCCCATGGTGAAATCTGCCATCGGGGAGACAGTGAGCATGGAGGACCTGGGAGGGGCGAGAGTCCATACGGCTATCTCCGGCGGGGCCGATCACTTCGTGAAGTCGCAGGACGAGGGGATCGAGAAGCTGAGGGAGCTTCTGGCCTTTGATCCGAAGCAGACCCTTTATATCGACCGGAGAAAGCCAAGCGACCCGAAGGTCCCGGCTGATCACCTGTATCAGGTTCTGCCTAAAGAGACCGCCCGGGGGATCAACGTCCGTGAGGTGCTTGCCGCCATCGCCGACGACAGTTATTTCAGCGAATATAAGCGTAATTACAACCCCGGCCGGGGAGACAACATCGTCTGCGGGAAAATCCACCTGAAGGGAATCCCCGTCGGGGTCATCGCCAGCAACAACAACGGCGTCATCTTCGTGGACTCGGCCCGGAAAGCCATTGAATGGGTGATCCGCTGCTCAACGATGAAGATCCCTCTTCTCTACATCCAGAACTCCCCCGGCTACATGGTGGGGACGGCCGAGGAGTATGCCGGCATCGGCAAGTACGGCTCCGGCATGGTCAGGGCCGTTGCCTGCACCGAGGTCCCAAGGATCCAGTGGATCATCGGGCCGGACCACGGCGCCGCGAATTTCGGCATGAGCGGGAGGACCTTCGACCCGCTATTCATCTTCGCCACGATGCGGGCGAGGACGTCGGTCATGTCCGGAGAGACGGCGGGTTTCATCCTCACGAGCCTGGAGCGGGTCAACCGGAAGAAGCGGGGCGAGGAGATGGACGAGGAGGCGGCAAAAAAATTCCAGCAGATGATGATCGACAGGTACAACCGGCAGGCCCATCCCTTCTATATGGAGTCACGGCTATTCAACGACGGGACACTGCCTCTCAAGGACTGCCGTGATGCCCTGGCTCTTGGTTTCGAGGTCGCCCTCCTGCAGCCGATTAAAGAATCCCATTTTGGGAACTTCAAATTCTAGAGAGCGACGGGAAGCCATACCGTGCTACACACCGAAGAATCCATTGAGGAGGAAGCATGATATGACAGAGTATGATTATTGGAAGATATTTCCAAGAATGCCAAAGAAAGTCATGATCGGAGACATCACGATTCGTGATGGTTTCCAGCATGAGGAGAAGTTCATTTCTACGGCCGCCAAGATCTTCTATGGCGAAGAAATCATCATGGCTGGCTGTACGGAAATAGAAGCGACGAACCTGGGAAGTGCCGTGACGACGCCCCAGTTCAGGGATTCCGATGAGGTCCTCGCCCACTTCCGGAGTGAGCGATTTAAAAAGCGGTGCGCCCAGCGAAAGATCAATTACGATGAACTCGTTTTCAGTGCAGTGACGATCCGCGAGACCGCGGTGGACCGTGCCATTGAATTAAAAAAGAAGGGAATCGGTCCTGACCGCGTCCTCATGATGGTCTCTACCGATCCCGAACATCATTTCGCGAACTCCGGCACCACCCTTTCCCAGTACTGGAGAGAAGCCGAACGGTGCATCAAGAAGTGCCGCGACGTGGGGATCAAGATGTGCGGGGTTGTGAGCACCATCTGGGGAAGCCCTCTCAGCGGCGCCACGAAGCTCCAGGATGCCGTGGAGTTCACAAAGCGCTGGTTCACCATCGGTGCCCACGACATCGAGCATGCCGATCACGACGGCTCCGCCTCGGCGGCCGAGGTTTACCGGTACTTTTCCATGGTCATGGACGCCATGCCCAATCCTGAAGCGCACCTCTGCCACCTCCATGAGACCAAGCGCGTCGCCTCCGCGTCGGTTTTGGCGGCCCTTCATGCCGGCATCACCCGTTTTGAGGGTACCTTGGGCGGTTTGGGCGGGCAGCCGGCCAATTTCCTTGACGACTGCCCCGTCAGGGGTACCGGTGAATACTACTACAAGGATCACCGTTACGTGGGTCTCATTACCCTGGAAGACCTCGTCGTTATGATCGATGAGCTCGGCATCGAACACGGCTACGATGTAGACCGTGTCCTGTGGCTTGGCAACAAGATGGAAAGGACCATCGGCCGCAGACTCCGCTCCGAGGCCATCTATAACGGCAGAACGGCGAAAGGCGGAAATCCCCAGTTCCTCCGGCCCGGCCTTAAAAAGCTGATCGAAAAAGCGGGAGAGAAACCGGGGCAGAGCGTCCCGTCCGAGTGGCCCGAAAATGCTGTGTTGCCGGCGAAATGGGGGCCTGACGACTGGAAGTAATCTGTCACAACCAGAGAATTCCCTGTATTCACAGAACCTTTATTGATGACGTAGTACAGAAAGCTGCTGAAGATTTCAATAAATCTAACTGGGGAAGGGGGTAGTTTAAGTGAGCCTGAACATCGTAGCTCCCATGCCGGGGACCGTAACTGAAATTTTAGTGAAGGCTGGTGACGTCGTGAAAGCCGATGACGAGTTGGTTATCCTCGAAGCGATGAAGATGGAGAATCCCATCTGCGCGCCCCGGGACGGAAAAGTGAAGGAGGTCAGCGTTAAGGAGGCAGACAAGGTGAACACAAACCAAATATTAATCGTTTTTGAATGACAAGACTTGAATGGCCGTTTCTAAAATGAACAGACCCATTTTAATGAAAAGATAAGGAGATCATGCCCCCCCGCACTGCAAGCTGTGGGGATACGACTTGGAACCCTTCCAGTCTGAAATGTAATTCCATTTTGTCATCAAAAGCACGGAAAAGCCCGGTATTCGTCCCGGGCTTTTTTTGAGGTACTTCAGGATTTCGCTCCTGTATACCACCTTGACAAAACCTTCCAACATGAATTAAAAAAACGACTCGGGGAAAGGCCACCGGTAGGTTACCCGGTACCCTTTCCGAAAAAGCCCACACATAGCGGGGGATATCCGAAATGAGCAAAAGCAAAAAAAAGGGGCCCGAGGTCGTCAAGACGGGGAAAGCAGACGACGTGAAGCCCTGGAATGCCCTCTTCAAGCTCCCCGAGGATAGAAGATTCCGTGTCTTAGGCTTTCTCGTATGGCTCCTGGGGATGTTGATCATCCTCTGGGTCTTCCGGTCATGACGGTTTCAAGCGCTGCTTGACATGGGCGGCTGACTTTGAGAGGACCATACCCATGCCCTCAGGCGCCGTCGGCTGTGCTCTGAAGCGGTCGATCCGAACACACGTATTAGCTCGTATCTACTACTTTTTTCTTATTTCCTCTCATCCATCTTGATGCTGTTTTTATGGGCCCTGAAAAAGCTTTTTCCTCTTGACAAAAGGGGTCCTCATCTGTTAGTCAACTACCGGGAGTTTCGTTTTTGGAACATATACGAAACCCCTATCTAAAAGCACTTGACCACATGGGGGGGGAAGTTCTTTCATCGCATCACGCGAGTTCCATCATTTTCATCCACATTTTTATCAGGTAATGTCTGCAAGAAAAACAGGCATATCTAAAAATCGCGGAAGGGAGGTGAGGAAAAGGCTAAAGAGAGGTATAAGTGCTCAACCATTCATAACTCTGTTTCATAATTAACCAAAAAAGGAGGATTTATCTTATGGCAGCAGAACATTCCTTCGCATCTCCCGGTCCTGCGGGACTGGGCGCACTGGCAGTTGCCTGCTTTGGTTTCGCCGCGGTATTTCTTGGTTTGGTAAAAGTAGAAGGCCTTCCCATCCTTTTTGCATGGCTGGTGGGTGGCGGTCTCGTTCAGTACACGACGGCCGTCATGGAACTCAAGGATCATAATATCACCGGCGGAAACGTCTTCCTGTTCTTCTCCGCCTTCTTCATGTTCGGTGCTTCCCTCAGCGTTCTCTCGAAGTTTTTCATGATCAAGTTCGGCATGGCGCCCCATGCCTACGTCGAGGGGTGGACCTGGATGGCCGGGGCCGGCTTCCTCACCGCCGTGACCCCCGCTTACGCGAAATCCAACTTACTCCTATTCTTCCTCGTTGTAATCCTCGACATCGCACTTTGGTTCATCGTCGGTCTCGACCTGGGCAAGATTGACCCCGCAATCGGCAAGCCGGTCGTAGGCTGGATCCTGGTTGTTTCCGGCTGGATCGGTGTCTACCTTGCCGGTGCCGTTGTCTGCAACACCGTATACGGCAGGGCCATCTACCCGGTTCCCAAGCCCCTCATAAAGTAATTTGCTTCGGGACGGTATGACGACTAAAGGGGCAGGTATAAAACCTGCCCCTTTTCTTTTCATGGCTCCCCCACCCGCAGGATAGAAAATCCGGTTGTCGGATCCGTGGATTTGTGAGAAAAACACAGGCATCAGGCGTAAGGCGTTTATTTGAATAAAAAATGATTTTTATTATTCGCCCTTTGCTCTTTGCCTTTTGCCCTTAGCCCTTAGCCCTTTTTAAGTCCATGATACCGATCCGTGATCAGACCCAGTCCAGAAATTACCCCGTAGTCAACGTGACGCTTATTGTCATCAATGTGGTGCTCTTTCTTCTCCAGCTCACGCAGGCGGATCATATCGAGGCCTTCATCTTCACCTACGGTCTCGTACCCGCACGGTACAGCAGCCCCGAAATTTCGTCCCACTTTACCCTCTTTGAACAGACCATACCGCTGCTCTCGTTCATGTTTCTCCACGGCAGTTTCTGGCACCTCCTGGGAAACATGTGGTCCCTCTATATTTTCGGCGACAATGTGGAAGACCACTTCGGTTCCTTCAAATACCTGATATTCTATCTCCTCTGCGGGTGGGTCTCGGCCGCGACCCATCTATATTTCAACTGGGGATCACAGATCCCGACGATCGGCGCAAGCGGCGCCATCGCAGGCGTTATGGGGGCCTATCTCCTCCTCTACCCCCGTTCACGGATCCTGACGCTCATCCCCATCTTTTTCATCCCGTACTTCATTGAGGTTCCGGCGCTTTTCTTTCTGGGGATCTGGTTCGTATTCCAGTTTCTCTATGCCTCCGTGTCCGATTCGCAGATGGGGGGCGTCGCCTGGTGGGCACACATCGGAGGATTCCTCGCGGGCATGGTCCTCACGAAGCTTTCCTCTTTCATCCCGGATTTCGGGCTCTCGGAGCGCATAAGCCACGAGAGAACGACAACACCCCGCCTCCAGGTCGTCCGGCCGGCCCCGCCGACATCGGACCTGGACCTCTACGGCCGTATCGCCATCACGCCGAGGGAGGCAATGAATGGCGCGAAGAAAATGATCACCATCAACCGCGACGGGGAGAGAAAGCTCATCAACGTGACCATACCGCCCGGTGTGAAGACCGGTACGAGGCTGAAACTGGCCGGCATGGGCCGGAAGGGCGAAGAGGGAGAGCAGGGGGATTTTTTCCTCGAGATCCTGATCCAGGGGGAGGACTGACATGGAAGACCGCTGGAGAGTCGTCTACAGGGCGTCGGGCATGACAAAAGCCCGGATCGTTGCGGGGAGGCTGGAGACCGAAGAGATCCCCTTCCGATTGAAATACGAGGCCGCTGGTGAGATCTATGCCATCGTCATCAACGGGCTTGGCGAGGTCGAGATCCTTGTTCCGGAGAGCTTCTTCGATGCCGCTCAAAAGGCTCTGTCGACATCCTTCGACGAAAAAGACCTGAACTGGCAGAACACCTCTGAATAAAAATCACCGGGAAGACGAAAGAGAGTAAGGCAAGGATGGGGGTAGAGTCAGCCGCCGATCTGGGGCATTTCCTTTTTGGGCTTCAGATTCTGCGGAGTAACCTTGTCGAGGGTATGCTTCTTCGGTTTCCTCAGGATGGCTTCCCTGATCATATCCTGCAGCTCCTCATCGGAGCACCCGGACCGCAGCGGTGTTTTGAGATCCAGCTCGTCGTCCACAAGAAGACAGGAACGCAGGTGACCGTCGGCGGTCAGCCTCAGACGATTGCAGAGGTCGCAGAAGTGGTGACTGACGGGGCTGATGAAACCGATTTCGCCCACGGCACCTTCCATCCGGTAGATCCGGGCCGGTCCGTCCGTTCTTCGGCCGTTGCCGTTCACGAGATGGAGCTTCCGGAAGGAACCGATTCTGGCCATGATGACATCATCGGATAAATACTGCTCCTGGAAATTGACATCGACACCTCCCATCGGCATCAACTCGATGAATCTCACCTGGTAGGGCTTTTTGAGAGTGAGCCGGGCGATATCCAGAATTTCATCTTCGTTGAATCCCCGCAGGGCGACGGTGTTGATCTTGATGGGAGCAAAACCGATTTGATCCGCCTTCTCGATGCCTCGAAGAACCGCATGCAGGTTACCGCCCCTTGTCATTCGTGCGTATTTTTCGGCATCCAGAGAATCGAGGCTGACGTTGATACGCCGGACCCCGGCATCGAAGAGTTTTTCAGCATAGACCTCCAGGAGGATCCCGTTCGTCGTGAGACTCAGATCCTCCAGGGGAATCCCCTTCAGAACGGAGAGGAAATCCATAAGTCCCCTGCGGACGAGGGGTTCCCCGCCCGTGACCCGGACCTTGGCGACGCCGAGGCCGGTCGCTGCACGGATGATCCGCAGGATCTCCTCGTAATGGAGGATGTCACTGTGCCCGAGGAGCGAGACGCCCTCTTTCGGCATGCAGTAAAGGCATCGGAGGTTGCACCTGTCCGTCACGGAAACCCGCAGGTAGCTTATTTCCCTGTTGTAAGAATCGCGCATCCGATGGAGACTCTGTTTCTTTAAAAAGTCTTTATTTTCTAACACAATTCACGGGCTCTGGCAAGGAGGTTGACCGGCAAATCCCCTTGACAATTGAGGAATTCTCCGTTAGATATAGACATCCGTTATTGAACCGATAACGGATATCTTTTTTTTGCACCGGCCCTCCTGAGGGTCGACGCCGGGGAAGAATTTCATGCAGAAGATGCCGATCACGAAAGCGGGATTCGAAAAACTCAAAAAAGAACTCCAGCATCTCAAGACAGTCGCCATACCTGAAAATGCCCGGGCCATCGAGGAGGCACGGGGTCACGGCGACATCGCGGAAAATGCGGAGTACCAATACGCCAAGGAAAAACAATCCTTTCTGCACGGCAGGATGCAGGAAATCGAGAATAACCTGGCCTCTTCCAAGGTGATCGATTTGAAGGGGTTAACGGACGAGAAGGCGGTCTTCGGATGTATCGTGTCCATCCGCGACGCGGACACGGGCGATGTGATGGAATATCAGCTTGTGGGACCCTTTGAGTCGGACGCTTCCAACAACAAGATTTCCGTCACCTCACCGATCGGAAAGGCCCTGATCAGCAGGGAGGCGGGAGACACCGTCAGTGTCAAGACGCCGGGCGGTCTCCGCGAGTTTGAGATCCTGAACATTGCGATCCGGGACGAAGATTAGGATCTCTGCGGCTCACCCTCAGGAAAATTCCAGCTGGATCTCCTCCAACTCGATCAGTTCGTTGTGCTCGATCCGATCGTAGAAGTCGATGACCTCCTTGGCGGGACCTAACACCTCACCGCTCGCCTTGATCTCATAAGCGTGAAGCGGCGCATAGGCCTCCACGCCCTTGGCCTCCGGATGGATGACTTCCTCGGGCTTATACCCCCTGATTTGCACCCCCGGCGGCAGATCGGCGAAGGTCGCCTTCAGTTTTTCGCCGAACTCCTTTGAAAAGGTTTTGAACCTGAAGTTGAACCGGGCACCGACGACCTGGCGAATGGAAACCACTTTTATCGCCAGTTCCGACTGCCGCTTCTCATAGGCCTCCCTCAGGGCGCGGCCGATTCCCTCACCGATGATAACTCGGGTCTGATCCTCCGTCGCACTCAGTAGCCGCATGAGCTGATGAAGCTTTCCGCTGCCTTTCACATGGTGTTCCCGGGCAAAGACGGCCTCCCCCTCTATACCCCTTGCCGCCAGAAACCCCAGTGCAAAACCCCTGATGAGTTCGTGGTGCCCCTCGACAACCACCTCAAAATATGTCTTGTTCATCCTTCACACCCTTTCAAGATCATTTGTCGGATATGCCATCCTTCCGGGCTTCATCGGTACCATTAGAAGAACACAAAGGTGACCAGGATGAACGTCGGGATCAGGATGGGTATCGAGTATTTGAACATGTAGCCGAAGAAACTCGGCATGTTGACGCCGGCCTCCTCGGCGATGGACTTCACCATGAAGTTGG
>Ga0316628_100000874_pt1 | contig 20033 bp, 9 predicted proteins | sample OWC_Aug_M2_C1_D5_FD_207648 | JGI IMG/M metagenome (GOLD analysis project Ga0316628, IMG submission 207648) | Wetland soil microbial communities from Old Woman Creek delta, Ohio, United States - OWC_Aug_M2_C1_D5_C | ecosystem: Environmental > Terrestrial > Soil > Wetlands | place: USA: Ohio... | reverse complement strand
ATCCGCCATCGCGACGGGCGGGTGACGCCGGTCCTCTACAACGCCTCGGTCTATCGCGACGCGTCTGGCGAGGTGGTCGGCGTGTTCGCCGCCGCCCGCGACGTCAGCGAGCGCAGGCGGGCGGAGGCGGAGATCCGCGCGTACCAGCAGCACCTCGAGGAGCTGGTCGAGCACCGCACCGCGGAGCTGCGGCGGTCGAACGAGAACCTCGAGCAGTTCGCGTACGTGGCGTCGCACGACCTCCAGGAGCCTCTCCGCATGATGGCGAGCTACTCGGAGCTCCTGGAGCGGCGCTACCGCGACCGCCTCGACGCCGATGCCTCCGAGTTCATCGCCTTCATCGTGGACGGCGCGGTGCGGATGCAGAGGCTGATCAACGATCTCCTCGCCTACTCGCGGGTTGGGCGCACTGGCACGCGGGACGAGCCGGTTGACTGCAACGCCGTTCTCGTGAAGGTCAAGGACGGTCTGGCGGCGACGATCGAGGAGACCCACGCCGTGGTCGAAGGCGAGCCCCTGCCCGTCGTGATCGGCAGCGAGAGCCAGCTCTTCCAGCTCTTCCAGAACCTTGTCGGCAACGCGATCAAGTTCCACGGCCCGGAGCCGCCGCGCGTCCACGTGAGCGCCGCGCAGCGAAGCGGCAAATGGCTGTTCTCGGTGAAGGACAACGGAATCGGGATCGAGCCCCAGTACGCGGAGCGCATCTTCCAGGTATTCCAACGGCTGCACGCGCGAGGCGAGTACCCCGGCACGGGGATCGGCCTCGCGATCTGCAAGAAGATCGTCGAGAGCGGCGGCGGGAGGATCTGGGTGGAATCGGAGCCCGGCCACGGCTCGACCTTCCTCTTCACGTTACCCAGGAAAGGAGAGGCTGCCGATGCCTAGTGCCGTCAACGTCTTCCCCATCGAGGTCCTGCTCGTCGAGGACAACCCCGCCGACGTGAGGCTGACGCGGGAGGCGCTCAAGGAGGAGAAGTTCTACAGCAACCTGCATGTCGTCTCCGACGGCGTCGAGGCGATGGCCTTCCTGCGCAGGGAGGGGGAGTACGCCAACGCGCCCCGGCCGGACCTGATCCTGCTCGACCTCAACCTCCCGCGCAAGGACGGCCGGCAGGTGCTCGAGGAGATCAAGGCGGACCCCGACCTCAAGGTCATCCCGGTGGTGGTGCTGACGATCTCGAAGGCGGAGGAGGACATCCTGCGGTCGTACCAGCTCCACGCCAACTGCTTCATCTCCAAGCCGGTGGACCTCGGCCAGTTCCTGAAGGTGGCCCAGTCCATCCAGGAGTTCTGGCTGACCATCGTCAAGCTGCCTCCCAGTGGGAGATGATCGGGGCGGAGCGATGAAGGCCGACACCCTGCGGGTGCTGCTGGTCGAGGACAACCCGGGCGACGCCAGGCTGGTCCGCGAGATGCTGCGCGAGTGCGCGGCGCCAACCTTTGCGGTCGAGCACGTCACTCGCCTGGCCGAGGGGCTCGACCGCCTGGAGCGCGAGAGGTTCGATGTCGTCCTCCTCGACCTGAACCTCCCCGACAGCGCCGGTCTCGCAGGGGTCGAGACACTCGGTCGCCGCGGCCCCGGTGCTCCGATCATCGTTCTGACCGGCCTCGACGACGAGAGCACCGGCATGGAGGCGCTGCGCGCCCACGCCAGCGACTACCTGGTCAAGGGGAGGATCGACGCGCCCGCCCTGGCGCGCAGCATCCGCTACGCCATCGAGCGGGCCCACGCGGAGAAGGCGCTGCGCGAGAGCGAGCACAGGTACCGCTCCTTGTTCGACGGGATGACCGAGGGTTTCAGCCTCCAGGAGCTCATCTGCGACGACGCCGGCCGGCCCTCCGACTTCCGCTTCCTGGAGGTGAACGAGGCGTTCGAGCGCATCACCGGCCTACGGGCCGCGGCCGTGATCGGCCGGACGTACCGGGAGCTGTTGCCCGGGGACAACGCCGACCTGCCCCGCGTCCTGGGCGAGGTGGCGCTCACCGGAACGCCGGTCCATTTCGAGAACTACTCGTCCTTGCTGGGGCGGTACTACGAGATCTACGCCTACCGCGCCGCGCCGCGGCAGTTCGCCGCCGTCTTCACCGACGTCAGCGAGCGTAAACGCAAGGAGGACGAGCTCTGGCGGCTCAACCGGACGCTGTTGGCGCACAGCCAGAGCGACAACGCGATGGTGCGCGCCAGCGACGAGGCCGCCTACCTCGCGGAGGTGTGCAGGATCGTGGTCGAGGACTGCGGGCACGCGATGGTCTGGGTGGGGTTCGCACAGCAGGACGAGGGAAGGACCATCCGCGCGGTGGCGCACGCCGGGCTCGAAGAGGGCTATCTCGAGACGCTGAACCTGACCTGGGCGGACGACGAGCGGGGCCGGGGACCGACCGGCACCGCGATCCGGACGGGGAAGCCGGTCATCTGCCGGAACATGCTAACCGACCCGGCGTTTGCGCCGTGGCGCGAGCAGGCCCTCGCCCGCGGCTACGCCGCCTCGATCGCCCTGCCCCTGACGGCGGAGGGGCGGACGTTCGGCGCGCTGACGATCTACTCGAGGTTCCCGGACCCGTTCTCCGATGATGAGGTCGCGCTTCTCTCGTCGCTCGCCGACGACCTCGCCTACGGGGTCTCGGCGATCCGAACCCGCCAAGCCCACGTGCTGGCGGAGTCGGCGCTGCGCACCAGCGAGCGGCGTTACCGCAGCCTTGTCGAGCTCTCGCCGGAGGCAGTGCTTGTTGCCACCTCGGAGAAGGTCGAGTTCGCGAACCCCGCTGCGGTGCGGCTGTTCGGGGCCGCCAGCGAGGAAGACCTGGTCGGCAGGTCCCCGTTGGAGCTGTTCCACCCCGAAACCCACGAGCGGATGCGTCAGAGAATTCGCAAGCTCCAGGCGGGTCAGGTCGTCTCGCCGGTCGAGTCGAGGATCGTGCGGCTGGACGGCGAGGTGCGCGAGGTCGAAGTGGCCGCCGGCCCGACCGAGGTCGCCGGAGGAGGCGCGGCGCAAGCGATCCTGCGCGACATCACCGAGCGCAAGCGCATGGAGAACGAGCTGCGCGAGGCGCGCGACTACCTCGAGAGCCTCATCAACTACGCGAACGCCCCAATCATCGTGTGGGACCCCGAGTTCCGGATCACCCGCTTCAACCGCGCCTTCGAGCGCCTCACCGGCCGGCGCGCGGAGGACGTCATCGGTGCCCCGGTGGAAATCCTCTTCCCGCCGGGGCGACGCGCCGAGGCGTTCGGCCACATCCGGAGAGCCGAGGCCGGGGAGCGCTGGGAGACGGTCGAGATCCCGATCATGCGCGTGGATGGCGAAATTCGCACCGTCCTGTGGAACTCGGCGACGCTCTTCGACGCGAGCGGCAAGCACGTGCTCGCCACGATTGCCCAGGGCCACGACATCACCCAGCGCAAGCGGGCCGAGGACGAGCGTGAGCGCCTCCTCCGCGAGGTAGAGACCGAGCGCGCACGGCTGCGGACCGTCATCGACACGGCGCCCGAGGCGATCGTCTTCACGGACAAGGAGGCACGCATCCTGCTCGCCAACCCGGCGGCGGAGCGCCTCCTCGGCGGCGCCGCCCGCAGCGGTGCGACCCTCGAGCGCCACGAAGCGCTGCGTCTCTCCCGCGCGGATGCAGCGCCCGGCGGGGAGCGTAGCCTGCCGATCACGCGCGCAGCGGTCGCCGGCGAGGTGAGCACGCAGGTCGAGGTCCTCGCCACCCGGGACGACGGCGTCGGCCGCAACCTTCTCGTCAGCGCGGCGCCGATCCTCGACTCGCAGGGGGTGTCCGCGGGCGCGGTCGGTGTGTTCCAGGACATCACGCAGAGAAAGAGGGCCGAGGAGGCGCTGTCGGCCGCGCTCATACAGACGCGGCGGCGCTCCGAGGAGGTGTCGGCCCTGCTCGTCGCCGCGAGAGCTGTGATCGAGCACCGCGTCTTCACGCCTGCCGCAGGGGCGATCTTCGATTCCTGCCGGGGCCTCCTCGGGGCCGAGATCGGCTACCTGGCTCTGTGCAGCGACGACGGCGGCTCGGACGAGGTGGTCCACATGGTGCTGGACGGGGGCCCGGGCCCCGCACAGGGGCGCTCCCCGGTCCCCCCCGGCGGCCTGCGCCAGAAGGCCTACCGGGAGCGCCGCACGGTGGTGGGGAACACGGGCCTCTCCGCCGGCGAGTGGCGGGATCTGCTCCCGGCCGACCGTCTCGAGCTGGAGAGCGTGTTGCTGGCGCCGGTGATGATGGGCGAGGAGGTCATGGGCGTGCTGTTCCTCGCCAACAAGCCCGGCGGGTTCACCGAAGGGGACGCCCGCCTGGCGTCGGCGTTCGCGGAGATGGCGGCGGTGGCGCTGCTGAACAGCCGAGCGGTACAGGTCCTGGAGAGGAACCAGGAAGTGCTCGAGGGCCTGGTGGCCGAGAGAACGGGCCAGCTCGAGAACGCCAACGTGTCTCTCCGCAAGGAGATCGGCGAGCGCGAGCTCACCGAGGCGCAGCTGCGGCTCTCGGAACAGCGGTTCCGCGACCTGTTCGAGAACGTGTTCGACGGCGTGTTCGAGGTGGACGCCGGGGGTGCCGTCCTGACGATCAACTCGGCCCTCGTCTCGATGCTCGGCTACGATTCGAAGGAGGCGTTGATCGGGGCATTTGCGGCCGCCGAGCTCTGGCCCGACGCGGGAAGGGTCGATGGGCTGTGGCGGAAGCTGGCCGCGGCGGGGAGCCTGCGGGGCGAGGAGGTCACCCTGCGCCGCAAGGACGGCACGCTGCTGCGGGGCCTCGTCAACGTCAACGCCGTGCGGGACGGCACCGGGGAAGCCGTGGCCTACCAGGGCACGATCTTTGACATCACCGCCCTCAAGCTGGCGGAGGAGGCGCTCGACGCGGAGCGTGCGCAGCTCGAGAGCGTCCTCGGGACGATGCAGGATGCCGTCGTCATCACCAACCGCAGCCTCGGGGTCGAGTACGTCAACCCCGCGGCGCAACGACGCTTCGGGGACGTCGACGGCCGCAAGTGCTTCACGTATCTGTTCGGTCGCGACGAGCCGTGCCCCTGGTGCCACAACGAGAGGGTGTTCGCCGGCGAGCAGGTGAGCTGGGAGTGGACGGACGGCGGAGGCAGGACCTTCGAGGGGTTCGCGACCAGGCTGCACAACGCCACCGGCGGCTACTCCAAGCTCGAGGTCCTCCACGACGTGAGCGAGCGCAAGGCGGCGGAGAGGACGCTGCACGCCGAGAGGACGAGGTTCTTCGGCGTCCTCGACCAGCTGCCCGCTCTGGTGTACCTGCGCGGCGAGGACCACTCGGTGGTGTTCGCCAATCGGTACTTCCGGCAGGAGTTCGGCGACCCGGCGGGAAGACCGTGCTACGAGACGCTGGGGCGTTGCAGCACCGCGTGCGAGGGGTGCGATTTCGCGAGGGTGTTCCGCGGCGGCGAGACAGTCGAGTGGGAGTGGGTGGCCCCCAGCGGCAAGGAGTACCAACTCCACCATTATCCGTTCGTGGACAGCGACGGGACGAAACTGGTGCTGGCGCTCGGCATGGACATCACGGAGCGCAAGCTCGCTTTCCTCTCCGAGAAGGCGGCGCGGGAGAAAGCCGACGCGCTCCGCGAGGTCAGCCTCGCCCTCACCAGGACGCTCGATGTGGACACCGTGCTGCTGTCGCTGCTCGACCACCTGCGGCGACTGGTGCCGTTCGACCGGGCAAAGGTCATGCTTCTCGAGGGCGAGGAGCGCCTGGTCGTGCGGGCCGTTCTCGACGCCGGGGGGAAGGTCGCGTTCCCGGCCGACCCACGGCCCGGCTTCTCGCCGAGCGAGGACCCCGTCGTCCACGCCATCCTCTCGACCCGCGAGACCGTGCTGATCCCCGACATCCACGAACACCCCGTGTTCGGGATCAGGGCCGACCCCGCCTTCGAGCACAGCTGGCTCGGCGTGCCGCTGTTCGCCCGCGGCGTGGTCATCGGCATGTACTCGCTCGGCAAGCGGGACGCCGCGTCCTTCACGGCGGAGCACCAGCAGCTCGCGGAGGCGCTGTCGGCGCAGGCCGCGGTGGCCATCCAGAACGCGCTGCTCTTCGAGCAGGTGCAGGCGGCGCGCGCGCAGATGCAAACCCTCTCCCGTCGCCTCGTCGAGGTGCAGGAGACGGAGCGGCGCGCGATCGCCCGGGAGCTGCACGACGAGGCCGGTCAATCGCTGACGACCATCCTCTTCGGCCTGCGCCTTCTCGAGAAGGGGCTGGGCGACGACGAGGCCGCGCTCGGTCAGATTGCCGACCTCAAGCGTACGACCGACGCCGTGATGGAGGAGCTGCACCGGTTGGCGGCGGACCTGCGACCGGCGAGCCTCGAGCATCTCGGCCTGGTGGCGGCCCTGCGCCAGCACCTCGCGAGGATCGAGAGCGCGTCCGGGATGGAGGTTCGCTTCATGGCGCGCGGCCTTGACGAGTCGCGCCTCCCGAGTGCGGTGGAGGTGACCCTCTTCCGGATCGCCCAGGAGGCGCTCACCAACGTGCTCCGGCACGCCCACGCGAAGCACGTGGACGTGCTCGCCGAGCGGCGCGACGACCGGGTGGTGTTGATGGTGGAGGACGACGGCGTTGGTTTCGACGCCGACCGGACAGGGGGTCCGGGCCGGCTGGGGCGGGTGGGGATGAAGGAGCGCGCCGAGGCGCTGGGCGGCACACTGACGATCGAGAGCGCGCCCGGTGCGGGTACGACGGTGGCGGTGGAGGTGCCCTGTGTCAGTGCGAGTCCTGATAGTTGACGACCACAGCGTGATCCGGACCGGCCTGCGAGCGCTCCTGAAGTCGGACGCCGAACTGCAGGTGGTCGGGGAGGCCGACAACGGGCGCGAGGCGTTCCGCCTGGTGGAGGAGCTGCTCCCCGACGTCGTGCTCCTCGACATCGGCATGCCCGGCGAGGATGGCATCCAGGTCGCGAAACGGCTCAAGACGAGCTTCCCCCAGGTCCGCGTGCTGTTCCTCACGATGCACGAGGAGGAGGGCCTCCTCCGCGAGGCGATCGCGGCGGGAGCCGCGGGGTACGTCATCAAACGCGCCGAAGAGGCCGAGATCCTCAATGCGATCCACGCGGCTTCGCGCGGCGACCTCTACGTCCACCCGGCGATGACCCGGGCGCTGCTCGAGAACCGCGGCGCGGAGCATCCGGTCGGCGGCGCGACCGGGGTGAGCCTGACCCGGCGGGAGGTGGACATCCTCAAGATGCTCGCCCGCGGGAACACCAACCGGCAGATCGCCGAGGCCCTCGGCCTGTCGGTGCGCACGGTGGAAGGGCACCGCGCCAATCTGATGGGCAAGCTCGGCGTCTCGACCCGCGTCGAACTGGTCACCTATGCCGAGAAGCACGGCCTGATGTAGCGCCATCGCGCCTGCCGGCTTGCCCCACCCCCCGCGGGCCCCGCCCGCCAGGTGCTACCGGAGTGGTGTCCTCCCGCGGCGCGGCCGGCGTCCGCTGCCGGCTGTGCCGTCCTGCCCGGGGCCGGGCCGTTCGGACACGTAGTTTCCACGGGGAACGCCGGCGAGCAGGACAGGCCCTTTCTACGCTTCCCGCCCGGCGTCCGGCGATCCAGTATTTCCAATGGGAGGCCGTAGGTGCGCATTGCGGCCTCAGGGATCGACGGCGAGACGAAGGGGGCCATGCCTTGAGCACCCGTCGAGAATGCCGGGTCACGCGCCGCGATGGGAAGTCGGCAGTACGGGCGTGGGGCGGACCGGGGGTGGTGCCGGCGCGGGGGGATCACCCTCGCCGACGGCTCGAGAGCGACCGCAACGGCGGGGGCGCGAAATGGCGATCCGCGTCCTGATTGCGGATGACCACAGCGTCATCCGGGCGGGCCTGCGCGCCCTTCTGGGATCGGCCCCCGCACTGGAGGTCGTCGGGGAGGCGAGCGATGGACCGCAGACCGTCGCCCTGGCCGGGAGGCTGGCACCGGACGTCGTGCTGCTCGACATCGGCATGCCGGGCGAGGACGGCATCCAGGTCGCGAGAAAGCTCAAGACCACGCTCCCCCAGGTTCGCGTCGTCTTCCTGACGATGCACGAGGACGAGGACCTGATGCGCGAGGCGATCGCGGCAGGCGCATCGGGCTACGTCACCAAGCGGGCGGAGGAGGCCGAGATCCTCGAGGCGATCCGCGCCGCGAACAGGGGCGACTTCTACGTCCATCCGGCGTTGGCACGCTCGCTGCTGAAGCCCGGGGGCGCAGAACCGGCTCCCGGTGGCACGAGTGGAGAGCAACTCACGCCGCGTGAGGTGGCCGTGCTCAGGATGCTCGCCCGCGGGTTCACCAACCGCCAGATTGGCGAGACACTCGGTGTCGGACTGCAGGCCGTGGAAGGGTGTCGCGCAAGCCTGACGGCCAAGCTCGGCGTGACCAGCCGGGTTGAGCTGATCCGCTACGCGGAGATGCACGGCCTGCTGTAGGCGCGGTCTGCGCGCTGACGGGGGCACCCGTTGTCGAACCGGGACGTCGGCCTCAGTCCTGGCCGTGCGCGAGCGGCGGCGCCGTCGCGGCATCGCGACGTGCCGGGGCGGCGTGGGCGTGGTTCCTGATCTTCTTCTGGTACATCTGCAGGTCCGCCCTGGTGACCAGGGACTCGACCGTATCGTCCGATCTCGCGACGGCCTCCCCGGCGGAGACGCTGACGAGCAGAGGCCGCTCGCCCGAATACGGCACAGGGGTTCGTGCGACGGCTGCGGCGAGCTTGCGCGCGACGAACGCCAGCTGCTCCTCATCCACGTTCTTGATGAGGACCACGAACTCGTCGCCCCCCCAGCGTCCGACCACGTCGAACGGCCGCGAGTTGCCGGACAGCGTGCGCGCAACGAAGCGCAGGACCTCGTCCCCCACCCGGTGGCCGTACGTGTCGTTGGTCAGCTTGAGGTCATCGACGTCGAGGACGACCACGCCGAAGCGCCAGCGGAACCGCAGCAGCTCCGCCAGCGAGCGACGGAGCTGGAGTTCCGTGACGCGACGGTTTGCCACCTCGGTGAGGGGATCCACGTTCGCCATCTCCTCCAGCTCGGCGATCCTCGAGAGCGCCCACGACGAGGTCGTCGACGCCCGGACGCTCAGCACGGCACCGACCACGGCGCCGTTCCTGCTCGTCAACGGGGCGGTGCGCAGGCTTCCCGGGAGCCGGCGGCCGGAGCCGTCACGGAAGGTGACCGCGGTCTCCCGAGTTCTCCCGTCGGCCAGGGTCAGGGCGACCGGGCATTCGTGGCTTCGTGGGGAGGCGGCGTTCTCGGGCGGGCAGAGCTGAAGCTCGCGGCAGGGGAGCCGCCTGCCTGCGGTCAACTCGATCGGCGCGGCAAGCCTGGCGGCGCCGCTGTTCCACATGCGCAGCCGCTGCCTGTGGTCGACGACGAAGACGCCCTCGGAGAGGTTGTCGAGGACACTCCCGAAGAGCTCCTGCCAGATGCGCAGTGACATGAACCCGTCCCACACCCAGTATCGGGAGCGCGACGCGATGACGGAAGCGCAGGAATCACGGGGTCGGGGCAGGGCCGATACCCGTAGCGATTACCTGCACGGTGTCCCCCCGCACGCTCCGTCTCCTGGCCGCCGACGCGACAGCCGGGTCCGCCTCCCCGGTCACGGAACGCCGGCCGGCCCCGTTCGATCGCCTTCGCGAGCCTCGCCCGACCCCGTTCCTTCTACGGGGTCGCACCGCGTAGTCCTTGCGGGGATTGCCGGGCCCGGAGGGGGTGTCTTTCTACGCTTCCCGCGACTCGCCGCCGGCCCTACAAATGAGATTGACCAATGCCCAGCGGGTTGCGGGCACGAATCCCGCGGCGAGGAGGCGCTATGGCATCGCTGGCGCGAATGGAACGGATCCCCCCGATCCCCCTGGAGACCGCCCAGGCCGCGCGTACGGCGCTCCAGAGCGACGATCACGTCGCGCTGTTCATGGAGCTGGGCGACGCGCTCGGTGAGATCTTCGCCCCGGTGGAGGTCGTGAAGCTGGCCTGCATTGCGGACGACGTCGCCCCGCACGTCCTGGCGATCGCGACGATCCTGCAGTGCCTCGAGGGGTTGTCCGACGTCGGGGTGGCGGAGACCATGCGCGCCCGCGCGGGCTGGCAATACGCCCTCCGCATCGGCGCCGGCGACGCGCTCCCCGACGCCGCGGCCCTGCGTGCCTTCCGCGTCCACCTCCTCGAAGACCGCAACGCCGCTCGCGCGTTCGACGTCCTGCTGGCTCGTCTCGCCGCCTCCCCGGCGGGGAGGGACCTCGCCCCGCTGCCCTCGAGCACCGCCGCACTGGTGGACGCCGTGCAGACGGTCAACCTGCTGGCGGTGGCGCTGCGGGGGATGCGACTGGCGGGGAACGCACTGCTCGCAAACCGTTCGGCCGACGCGCGCGGCGTGTTCCCGGCAGAGTGGCGCGAGCGCTACCTCAGCTCCCCGCACTGGCCCTCGCTGCCGCGCGAGCTCGGCGCTCGGGAGAGCTTCGCGCTCGCGGTGGCCGCCGACGGTTTCGTGCTGCTCGAGGCCGCTCAGCGCGCGTTCGCCGGGAGCGAGAGCGGGCCGCCCCGGGAGGTGGCGGCCATGCGGCGGACCTGGGAGTGGCTGTTCGAGAGGGAGGGCCCGTACGTCGCCTGGCGCGGCCGCCCCCGGCTGCCCGGTGAGGAACCGCAGAGACGCGTCACCGTCGGCCTGGTCCCGCACGGCAGGGTCGCCGCCCACCTGATTGCGGTCGGCGGCCGGCGGAACGGGGAGGCGATCAGAAGCGGACCGTGATCCCCGCCAGCACCCGGTTGTCGCGGCTGGTGTCCTCGAGCAGGCGCTCGCCCTGCACCATCAGCGAGAGCCAGCGGCTGAGGTTGATCATCGTCGAGAGCGAGTAACGCTTGCTCTGCGGGCGCGACTCGACGAGGACGCCGCCCGAGTCGGTGAAGCTGACGATCGAGAGCGAGGTGGTGTAGTCCGCCGTCAGGTAGACGGATCGCCCGATAGAGGTGCCCAGCGACGTGTACCACGAGTCGTAGTGGTTCCCGGTCCGATCCATGCGGTTGTCGGAGGCCGTGAAGTCGATGCCGCTGCCGAACACGTCGGTGGCCCAGAAGCCGGCCTGCACCCTGCCGGTGGCGCTCGATTCCACGTTGTTCCGGTCGCGGTAGTACCCGCCCCAGACGCGCACGAAGCGCGACAGCGACACCGTGAGCCGCCCGCCGGCGGACTCGAAGAGCAGGCCGGTGAGCAGCCTCGAGTCCACCGGCCGGCCGTTGAGCTCGTCGGTCGTGATCGTACGGGCGTCGATCGAGAGGCCGTGGTGGTACGTCCCCTCGAACTCGATCACGTCGGAAGGCGCGTAGCGGATGTTGGTGAAGAAGTAGTTCAGCCCGCTCTTGCCGGTGCCCGCCGGCCCCTGGAGGTCGTACTCCGCCGCCTGGTAGATGAAGAACTTCCGGCCTATCGGGATGAAGTTCAGCATCGTCGCGACCTGGCGCTCGGTGAGGTTCTGGTTGCGGATCGTCACGAAGCCGAGCACGTCGCGGCGTCCCAGGTCGCCGTCGAGGGCCACGTACGCGCCCCCCTTGCGCACGCCGTTCACGAATCCCGCCTTGAAGGCGCTGGGTTCCATGCCGCCGAAGAGTCCGACCCGCAGGCGGCCGAGCGCCGACTCGTGCGGCGACCGGTACTCGAAGAGCGCGCCGCCGAGGGCGCCGAGGGCGCCCAGGTCGTTGAGCCACATCTCGCCGAGCCGCAGCCCGAATCCCCCCTGGGTGCGATAGCCGACGTAGGCGTCGTAGACCGAGACCTGGCTCTGCTGGAAGGCACCCGAGTAGTTGGCGCTGCGGACGTCGATCGCGTACTCGATCCCACCGTCGTCGTTGGAGGGGGAGTGGAGCGTGAAGTAGCCGATGATGTCCGACGAGTTGGAGGAGAAGCCGGAATCCTGGCGCTGGTTGGAGGTCTGGGCGAACAGTGAGAACCGCCCCCACCCCTGGGTCTGGGCGGGGGAGGATGTCGCGATGACGGCGAGGAACAAGCCGCCGAGAACCGCAGCAGCCGTTCCCCGGATGGGGGAACTCATTCGGGCCTCCTTCGAGGAGATCAACCTCCCTGCCCCCTCGGGTGGCAGGAGTAGCAGGCGTTAGAGTCGTAGACATAGCCCGGCACACCCGTGTGGTGGGGGTCGGTCTGGCTCCTGGGATGGCACCCGGTGGTGCAGGAGAACACCGCGTAGTTGGAGGGGTTGGTGTGGCAGGTGGCGCACACGCCGCCTGAGTTGCCGTGGTTCTGCGGGAACCACGTGTGGTTGAAGACGGCCTGCGTCCACGAGGTGTCGGAGAAGTGGTGGCAGGTGTCGCAGGTGGTTGGGAACCCGGCCGCGATGTGGTTCACGGGCGAGATCGCGTTCTGGTAGTCGGTCGCGTGGCAGGCGTAGCAGGGGCTCGTCGGCACGGTGGTGTAGTTGCCGTTGATGTGACAGCTCGCACAGGGCGCGGTGGTGTGCGCCCCCGCGAGCGGGAAGTAGCTCGCGTGGTTGAACGTCGAGGCAAGCGTCCAGGCCGCGTCCGAGAAGCTGTGGCAGGTGGTGCAGGTGGTGGAGAAGCCGGCGTGGTTGACCGGGGCGGTCGCGTTCTGGAAGTCGGTCTGGTGGCAGCCGATGCAGGTCGTGGGGATCGTGGTGTAGTTGCCGTTGATGTGGCAGCTCGAGCACGGGATCGTGGCGTGGACCCCCGCGAGCGGGAAGATCGAGTGGTTGAACGTGCCCTGCGTCCACGAGGTGTCGGAGAAATGGTGGCAGCTGTCGCAGGTGGTCGGGAAGCCGGCCGCGATGTGGTTCACGGGTGAGGTCGCGTTCTGGTAGTCGGTCGCGTGGCAGGCGTAGCAGGGGCTCCTTGGCACGGTGGTGTAGTTGCCGTTGATGTGGCAGCTCTGGCACGCTGCGGTGGTGTGCGCCCCCGCCAGCGGGAAGTAGCTCGCGTGGTTGAACGTCGAGGCAAGCGTCCAGGCCGCATCCGAGAAGCTGTGGCAGGTGGTGCAGGTGGTGGAGAAGCCGGCGTGGTTGACCGGGGTGGTCGCGTTCTGGAAGTCGGTCTGGTGGCAGCCGATGCAGGTCGTGGGGACCGTGGTGTAGTTGCCGTTGATGTGGCAGCTGGCGCACGGGGTCGTGGCGTGGATCCCCGAGAGCGGGAACACGGAGTGGTTGAACGTTGCCTGCGTCCACGACGTGTCGGTGGCCCTGTGGCACGTGTCGCAGGTGGTGGGGAAGCCGGCCGCCGCGTGGTTCGGGTTGGTCGTCTGGTTGTAGGCGGTGAGGTGGCACGACACGCAGGTGGTCGGCAACGGGCCGAACTGCCCGTTGGCGTGGCAGGCGCTGCACGGCTGCGTGGCGTGCACCCCGACCAGGGCGAAGCCGGTGGCGGCGTGGTTGAAGGTGCCCTGCGTCCACGCCGTGTCGGTCGCCTTGTGGCACGTGTCGCAGGTGGTGGGGAAGCCGGCCGCCACGTGGTTCGGGTTGGTCGCACCGTTGTACTGCGAGAGGTGGCACGAAACGCAGGTGGTCGGCAACGGGCCGAACTGCCCGTTGGCGTGGCAGGCGCTGCACGGCTGCGTGGCGTGCACCCCGACCAGCGTGAAGCCGGTGGCCGAGTGGTTGAACACGGCCTGGTTCCACGACGAGTCGGTGGCCTTGTGGCAGGTGTCGCAGGCGGTGGGGAAGCCGGCCGCCGCGTGGTTCGGGTTGGTCGTCTTGTTGTAGTCCGTCTGGTGGCACGACACGCACGTCGTCGGCATCGTGGTGAACTGCCCGTTGGCGTGGCAGGCGCTGCACGGCTGCGTGGCGTGCACCCCGACCAGGGCGAAGCCGGTGGCGGCGTGGTTGAACACCGCCACGGTCCACGATGGGTCGCTCACCTTGTGGCAGGTGTCGCACGTCGTCGGGAAGCCGGCCGCCGCGTGGTTGGGGTTGGTCGTCTTGGTGTAGTCCGTCTGGTGACACGACACGCAGGCGGTGGACTTGCCCTTGAAGACGTTGTCGCCGTGGCAGGCCTTGCACGCCTGCGTCGCGTGCACGCCCTGCAGCGGGAACGCCGTCGCGTTGTGGTTGAAGGTCGCCACGCTCCACGACGGGTCGGAGACCTTGTGGCAGGTGTCGCAGGTGGTCGGGAAGCCGGCCGCGGCGTGGTTGGGGTTCTGCGAGTTGTTGTAGTCGGTCTGGTGGCAGGAGACGCAGGCGGTGGACTTACCCTTGAACACGTTGTCGCCGTGGCAGGCGGAGCACGCCTGCGTGGCGTGCACGCCCTGCAGCGGGAACGCGGTCGTCGAGTGGTTGAAGGCCGTCGCCGCCTGCCACGACATGTCGGAGACCTTATGGCAGGTGTCGCAGGTGGTGGGGAACCCGGCGGCGGTGTGGCTGGGGTTCTTGGAGTTGTTGAAGTCGGTCAGGTGGCAGGAGACGCACGCGGTGGACTTGCCCTTGAACACGTTGTCGCCGTGGCAGGCGGAGCACGCCTGCGTGGCGTGCATGCCGACGAGCGCGAAGCCGGTGGCGGAGTGGTTGAAGGTCGCCACGCTCCACGACGGGTCGGAGACCTTGTGGCAGGAGTCGCAGGCGGTGGTGAAGCCGGCGGCCGCGTGACTGGGGTTCTTGGAGTTGTTGAAGTCCGTGATATGGCACGACACGCACGCGGTGGACTTTCCCTTGTAGACCCCGTCCGAGTGGCAGGCGGCGCAAACCTGGGTCGCGTGCACGCCGAGGAGCGGGAACCCGGTGGCCGAGTGGTCGAAGGTTGCCTGCTGCCAGGTGGCGTCGGAGGCCTTGTGGCACGTCTCGCACGCGGTCGGGAAGCCCGCCGCCACGTGCGGGGGCGCTTTCGTCGCCTGGAAGTCCTGGCGGTGGCACGAGTAGCAGTCGGCAGGCGTGTTGGCGTGGAACTCCTGGTCGTGGTGGCACGACTCGCAGTCGAGGGTGGCGTGCACCGCGCTCAGCTGGAAGCCGGTGGCCTCACCGTGGTTCCAGATCACGGCGCGCCACGAGGTCGGGCGGTGGCAGTTCTCGCAGTTGGTCCCCAGTCGGGTGCGGAAGCGGTCGTCCTGGTGACGGACCCAGTGACAGTCGTAGCACCGGTTGGGAGTGCCCTTGATCTGGCCGTTGATGTGGCAGGAGGCGCACGGCACGCCGAGGTGTTGCCCCTCGAGCGGGAACAGCGTCGCCTTGTGGAACGCCCGCGACGCGCCGCCCCACTTGTGTGGCGTGTGGCACGACTCGCAGTGCGTTCCGAGCGTGCCCTCGTGGGGATCCTTGTGGCAGTTGGCGCACGCCGAGGTCAACCCCGCGTACTGGATGGCGACCCCGCGGCCGGCCGGGAAGTCCGCCTCGACGCTCTTGTGGCAGTCGGCGCACTTGACTGTCAGGTGGCTGTCGACGTGGAAGTCGGGATCGCCCTTGTGCGTGTAGGTGGCGAGCTTGAAGGCCGTCGGCGTGTGGCAGCTCTGGCAGTTGGCCCCCAGCTGACCGAGGTGCGGGTCCTTGTGGCAGGACGCGCAGGCGCTCGCGACGCCGACGTAGCGGACGGTCTCGCCGGCGCTGGCCGGGAACGTGCCGGTCTCACGGCGGTGGCACTTGGCGCACTCGACGGTGAGGTGCTTGCCGGCGAGCTGGAACGTGGCCATCGTGTGCGAGAAGTTGACGGCCGCGAACTTCGCCGCGCCGATCGAGTGGCAGCTCTGGCACTTGCTGCCGAGCTGCCCGAGGTGCACGTCCCGGTGGCAGCTGGCGCAGTCGGTGGAGAGCCCACGGAAGGCGCGCTGCGCGACCGCCTTTCCCGTGAACCCGCTCTTGGTGACTCCCTCGCCGCCATGGCACTTGCCGCACGCGACCGTGGCGTGCTGGCCCCCGAAGAACTCGGGCGAGCCCGGGTGGGTGAACGTGGTGACCTTGAACGTCTCCGAGGTGTGACAGCTCTCGCACTTCGCGCCGAGGGCGCCCTTGTGGGGATCCTGGTGGCAGGAGGCGCATGCCCGGGAGAGGCCGCGGAAGTCACGGCTGCCGGCCGGGCGCTCGCCCTCGGGCACGACGGCCTGGCTCGCCCGGGCGACGGTCACCACGAACGAGGCCAGCTCGACACTCGGCGTCGCGCGCGAGCCCCGGTGGCTCGGTGCGAACTCGGAGGTCGTGCCGACGCCCTGCGTGGTGGTGGCATTCTTGTGGCACGAGGAGCACGGCAGCTTGGCGTGCTCACCCGTCAGCGGGAAGCCGGTCTGCTTGCCGTGGTCGAACGGCGCGTTCTTGAAGCTCTCCGGGGTGTGGCAGGCGACGCAGTCCTGCTTGAACTCCCCCTTGTGCGGGTCGCGGTGGCAGACGGCGCAACGGTCGAACGCGAGCTTCGTCCGCATGGGCGGCTGGTGATGGCAATCGACGCACGCGACGCTCCTGTGCTTGCCCGCCAGAGCGAACTGCGTGCGCGAATGGTCCACCTTGTCGGTCTGCCACGTCTTGCCCGTGTGGCAGTCGGCGCACGCGGTACCGAAGGCGGTCTTGTGCACGTCGGTGTGACAGTCGGTGCAGAGGGCGAACTTGAGGCCCTTGTAGACCTGGTTGACGTGGCACTTGGCGCATGCGACCTCGAGGTGGGCCAGTGACAGCGGGAAGGCCGTCTTGCTGTGGTCGAAGCCCTTCTCGGTCTCCTTGAACGCCACCGAGGTGGCGTGGCACTGGACGCAGTTGGCGCCGAGCGTGCCCTTGTGCGGGTCCTGGTGGCAGGTGGCGCACGCCGCCGACACGCCGAGGAACGACCGTGTCTTGTGGCACTTCGCGCAGTCGCCCGCCAGTACGGCGTGCTTGCCGTCCAGCGGGAAGCCCGTCTCCTGGAGGTGGTTGAACTTCTTGTGGTCGATCGGCCGGATGTCGGCATCGCGTCCGGCGTGCTCCATGTGGCAGCTCACGCAGTCGTTCGTGACCGCCCGGTGCACGCCCTTCTTGGCAGCCATCTCCGCGGCGATCGGCTTGTGGCAGGCGAGGCAGCGCTCCGCCGTCACCTTGCGTCCCGGCTCGTGGCACTTCTGGCAGTTCTCGAGGCCCTCGAGCTTCGCGTGAGCCTGGCTGAGCGGGCCCGGCGAAACCAGGGCGCCGATGTTCTGGGCGACCGCCGGCGCCGCGGCGAAGGCGCAGCAGACCCCCACAGACACCGCGAGGCAGAACAGGGTACCTGCGCCTGGCACGGGCCGAATCATCGGGCTCTCCTCATACGTGTCCGAACGCGTAGCCCAGATACGTGACGGTCGCCACGTGGATGATGACGATCAGCAGCATCACGTAGGCGAGAGGCCGGTGGAAGACGTGCCACATTTCGAAGAGCTTCTTGGTCTTCTTGAGGTAGGTCAGGCGCCGCAGGAGCACGGCCCGGTCCGCGATCAGGTCGATCACGCGGTGAAGCTGCGCCGGCGCGACGCCCGCGTGCCGGATCTCGCGGCGCAGCCGCATGAGCTCCCAGCGGAGCCGGAGGTCCCCGAGGACGATGTCCCGCCACCTAGGGGTGCTGCCCTTCGGGGGGATCACCCGCGACTCGAACGCGTCCACCCGGGTCAGCAGCGCGGGAGAAAGTGCCGCCTGCAGCAGGGAGGCGCGCAGCTCCACGGCCTGCTGCTCGACTTCGGCGTAGGTGAGCTCCTGGCCGCGGATGCTCTTCGGAATGCGCACGAAGAGGTAGCGGCCCACGAACCCGGAGGCCACCACCAGCAGCATCGACCAGTACGCCACCGAGACGATCCCGTTGAACTTGAAAGACGTGTGGAAGGTGATGAGCACCGGGCCGAGAATGCCGCAGAAGATGTGGAACTCGAGCCAGCGCGGGAGCTTGCCCCACCCGCCGATCCGTTTCCACTTCTTGCGCAAGGAGTACGCCTGCATCACCAGCATCAGAGCGGACCCGGAGACCCCGAGCGCCAGGCCGGCGGTTCCGGAGGGGCCCAGCACCTTGTGCGTGGGCGAGTACCCCCTCTGGGCCAGGGGAATGCGGTAGTACGCCCAACCGCCGAGGCCGACCAGCATGACGAGGACCACCGCGAGCGTCGCGAGCGCCGCGAGCACCAGGACGTTGCGCAGGGCACGCCTGGGGAGCGGCGACCGCTCGGCGCCCCGCGACGGCTCCGTGACCGTGCGTAACGGCGGACGCGCTTCCGGGGCAGTAGGCTCCTTCGGGAGCCGTTGTTGTTCCGGTGCAGCTACCACGTTGGTTCTCCCCTGGGGGGGGACGGCCGCATGTTGCCGGACGGCTGTGACCATACCGCCCGCGTCTCCGGACATATGTGACCAGAGTCACCCGGGATGGTCACCGCTTGACCGGCGGTGCGGGACGTGTCAACGAACACACCTGCTGTTCGTCCTCGCCTTGGAGAGCCAGGGTCCCCGAAGCTCACGGGGCCCCAGGGTACGTACGGTGTCAGGTCCGGTCTCCGCACCTCGCGCCCAGGGGGCGGGCTCCGTCGCTCGGGTGCCGTGACAATCGTCATGGCCGTCAGGGTCAACGTGACTGCCGGGTCGCAATAATCCCGGCGGCCGGGCGGAGTTGTCTCGGCCGTCGCCGGCTCGCGGGCCATTGGATAGCCGTGACATGGAAGCGTGGCCAGGATTCACCTCCTCCTTACACTCAAGATCGCCGTGCGGCCTCCGGGCCGCGTTGTGTCTCCGCCACGAGTCTGGGGCGGACCTCGCGGGCAGGGAAGCGTAGAAACGACGTGTCGGCGCGGCTCGCCGGGGCGTGGCGTTCTACGGCGTCGCGGCGGAGGCCCTCCGTAGAAGCTACGGTTCGCGGTGCGTCACCCGAGGACTCAAGCGTCGAGGACGCAGTGACCCTTCGCGTACGCGATGCAGGGGAGGATGTACCCTGCCGCCCGGTCGTCCGCGTCGAGGGAGTCGGAGTCGCAGTCCACCTCACCCTGGAGCAGGCGAGTGCGGCAGGTCAGGCACACGCCGGCGCGGCACGAGCTGGGGAGCTCCACCCCGCCCGCCTCGGCCGCCTCGAGCAGCGACTGGCCCCCGCCCACGGCAACGGTGATCCCGCTTTGCTGGAGGGTGAGCTGCGCTCCGTTCCCGGCCGCGGCGGGCATCGGCAGGGGCGCCGCCGCCTTGCGCGCCGGCCTCACGCCCGGGACGGTCTCCTCCTTGGAGGTCGCGATCGCCGCCTCGAACGCCTCGTAGCGGATCTGGTCCTTCGGCACCCCGAGCGACGCCAGCAGCTCCTTCATGCCCTCCATCATCGGGCCGGGCCCGCAGGTCATGAAGATCGTGCTGGCGATGTCCGGCACCAGCTTGCCGATGAGGTCCGCGTTGATCCGCCCGGAGAAGTGCGCGATCCCGGGCTGGCTCCCCCCTGTGACCAGGGCGAAGGGGCCCCCGCTGGTCACGATCGCCACCTTCGCCTGCGGGTGCCGCTGGACGATGTGGTCGAGCTCGTGCCTGAAGGTGATGTGCTTGTCGGTCTTCGCCGAGAAGATCAGCGTCACGGGGCGGGTGGGCTGGCTCGCCACCGCGTGCCGGAACATGCTCATCAGGGGCGTGATCCCGACCCCGCCGGCGAGGAAGACGATCGGACGATCGTCGCCCTCCGGGTAGGTGAACTTCCCGTTGGGGCGCTTGACCGTCATCGTCGAGCCGGGGCGGACCGTGGAGTGCAGCATCCCGGACACCACCCCCTGCCGCTTCACCGATATCTCCATGTAGCCGGTGGCCTCGGGGGACGAGCTGAGCGAGTAGCAGCGCACCAGCGGTTTGCCGTCCACCTGGACGCGGACGGTGAGGAACTGCCCCGCGGCGAAGTCGAAATCGTCGGGGCGCAGCATCCGGAACGTCTTGATGTCCTCGGTCTCCTCGAACACGGCAAGCACCGGCACCGGCTGGAACGAGGGCGGTCCAGCCGCGGCCGGGGCGGCTTGCGGGGCCGGCGCGGCGGCGGCCGGGGAGGCCACGGCAGGGCGCGCCGCCGCGCCTGGGCGCTTGGCGGCGACCGGCGCCGGGAGCAGCTTTTCGCAGGCGACGAACCAGGCCAGGTGGACCAGGAAACCCCCGGCCAGCCAGAT
>Ga0316628_100000873_pt1 | contig 20037 bp, 17 predicted proteins | sample OWC_Aug_M2_C1_D5_FD_207648 | JGI IMG/M metagenome (GOLD analysis project Ga0316628, IMG submission 207648) | Wetland soil microbial communities from Old Woman Creek delta, Ohio, United States - OWC_Aug_M2_C1_D5_C | ecosystem: Environmental > Terrestrial > Soil > Wetlands | place: USA: Ohio... | reverse complement strand
GCCCAAATTGGCATAAGCCTCCGCGAACTCGGGTCTGATGCGCAGCGCGCGTTCATAGCAGTCCACTGCGTCGTCGAGCCTGCCTAAGGCCTGCAGAATATTTCCCAGATTGTTTGATGCCTCCGGCCATTCCGGCCGACAGTCCAAGGCGCGCCCATAGGCATGCGCCGCCTCCTCCAGCCTGCCGAGATCTCCCAACGCCTTGCCGAGATTAAAGTGGGCCTCGGCGGAATCGGGCCGCAGCGCGGCCGCTTCGCCGAAGCAGTTTACGGTATCTTCCGGAAAGCCCAATTGCCCGTTGAGGAGCCCGAGCGTAAACCACGCGTCGACATCGAGACGATCGAGCCGACAGATCTGCCGATAGAGCTCGCGCGCCTCGGCAAAGCGATTTGCATCGATTAGGGCTTGCGCCTTTTTCTTTTTGGAGCGAATGATGGGATTCTGCTTGGCCATGATGAATAATCCGGCGGCGCTCACACGCTAAACAACGCGGCGCGCCGAATTCTTCGGATGAAGAGCGCCGCCCGCACGCCGCGGCTTGCGGCGCAATACCGACTCAAGAATAGCGTTGAAACACCAAGCTGGCGTTGGTGCCGCCGAAGCCGAAACTGTTGGACATCACGCAATCCAATGTCACGTTGTCCATGCGCTCGCGCACGATGGGAAATCCTTCCGCGGCCGGATCGAGGCGCTCGATATTGGCGGATGCGGCGATGAAGCTCTCTTCCATCATAAGCAGCGAATAGATCGCCTCGTTCACTCCCGCCGCGCCCAGGGCGTGGCCGGTGAGGGATTTGGTGGAGCTGATATACGGAACCTCGCTGCCGAACACCTCGCGCACCGCGCCGAGTTCGGTGACATCGCCCACCGGCGTGCTGGTGCCGTGGGCATTGATGTAATTTACCGGCCGGGTGACGGTGGCCAAGGCCTGTTGCATGCAACGCACCGCGCCTTCGCCCGAGGGCTGCACCATATCGTAACCGTCGGAGGTCGCGCCGTAACCGGTGAGTTCGGCGTAAATGCGCGCGCCGCGCGCCAAAGCGTGCTGCAATTCTTCCAGCACCACCACGCCGCCGCCGCCGGAAATGACGAAGCCGTCGCGCTCGGCGTCGTAGGCGCGCGAGGCTTGCTGCGGACGATCGTTATATTTGGCGGAGAGCGCGCCCATGGCGTCGAACAGCACGCTCAAGGTCCAATGCACTTCTTCGCCTCCTCCGGCGAAGACGATGTCCTGTTTGTCCATCTGGATCAATTCCGAGCCGTGGCCGATGCAGTGCGCGCTGGTGGCGCACGCCGAGCTGATGGAATAATTCACGCCCTTGATGCCGAACGGCGTGGCGAGGCACGCCGAGTTGGTGCTGGACATGGTGCGCGGCACCATGAACGGCCCGACCTTGCGCGCGCCCTTGCTGCGCAAGGTATCGGCGGCGAGCACCAGATTGGAGGTGGAAGGTCCGCCCGAACCCACCACCAGACCGCTGCGCGGATTGGAGACATGCTCTTTGCTAAGCGCCGCGTCGGCGATCGCCTGCTCCATGGCAATGTAGTTGAACGCGGCGCCGTCTCCCATGAAACGGCGCAGGCGGCGGTCGATGAGCTCATCGGGATCGAGCTTGATGGAACCGTAGACATGGGAGCGGAACCCGAGTTCAGCGTACTCGGCGTTGTATTCGATGCCCGATTGGCCTTGCTTGAGCGATGCAAGCACTTCTTCGCGATTGCGGCCGATGCTGCTCACGATGCCCAGCCCGGTAACCACCACGCGTCGCGTCGACCTGTTCATCAAAAACCTTCCGTCATGGTAAAAAGCCCCACCCGCAGATCCGCCGCCGCGTAAATCTCCTTGCCGTCGACATGCACCGCGGCGTCGGCGATGCCCATAAACAGTTTGCGCTGGATCACGCGCTTGAGGTTCACGCGATAGGTCACCAGTCTATTGGCGGGCGTAATCTGTCCGGAGAATTTGACCTCGCCCACACCCAAGGCGCGGCCGTGCCCGGGACCGCCCAGCCAACCGAGATAAAATCCCACCAGTTGCCAGAGGGCGTCCAAACCCAGGCAACCGGGCATCACCGGATCGCCCTCGAAATGACAGGCGAAAAACCACAGATTGGGAGTGATATCGTATTCGGCGACCACCTCGCCTTTGCCGTGCGCCCCGCCGGTCTCGTTGATAGCGGTGATGCGGTCGAACATCAACATCGGCGGCAACGGCAGTTGCGCGTTGCCGGGGCCGAAGAGTTGTCCGCGGCCGCACGATAGCAACTCATCGCGCGAATAGGCATGTTGGCGTTTTTGATTCATATATTGCTGTAGCCGTAAGTGTGCGACGCTTACAGTGTCGACCGCCCCCCGGCAGTCACTGGGCGATATCATAACATGAATTGCGCAATTTACGGGGAGCCGGGGGACTCGCCTTCGCAGATAACATTGCAGCGCTTCTGCTTAAGTTACGCCGGCCGACGCAGTCAATCATCATGTGCCGCCCCCGCGCCGCCGCTTGATTTCAGCATGGTAAGGACCGCCGCCGCGGCGCGGCGCGCGGCATCCTGGCGCAAGCGCAGGTGTATCTCGCGAAATTGCGCGATGAGCCGCGCGGTCGCCTGTTTGTCATCAAGGTGGAGTTGTACGGCCTCCGCCAAGCGCTCCGCCGTGGCCGCCTCCTGGATCAACTCGGGGATCAACGCCCGTTGAGCCAAGAGATTGGGTAAGGAATAATACGGCACCTTGACCAGCCGCTTCGCCAGCCAATAGGTAATCGGCGTCAGGCGGTAGGCCACCACCATGGGACATTTCAGCAACAAGCCTTCCAGCGTCGCGGTCCCCGACGCCACCATGGCCGCATCGGCGGCGGCCAAGGCTTGCTGCGATTGTCCCGCGACCACGGTGATCGGCAAATCGCCGCCCTGCGACCGCAACTGCTCCCGGAACAGGTCTTGGGTCGCGGCGGTGGCCAGCGGCGCCACGAAGCGCAGCTGCGGCCGCCGTTCGCGCAGGCGTTTGGCGGCGGCGATGAACACCTCGCCCAACATTCTCACCTCGGTCATGCGGCTGCCGGGCAACAACGCCACCAGTTCGCCCTCTTGCGGCAGGCCTAAGCTTAGCCGCGCGCCCGAGCGATCCGCGTCCATGGGGATGGCGTCGGCCAGCGAGTGTCCCACATAACGCACCGGAATACGGTGTTCCTCGTAAAAGGCCGCCTCGAAGGGAAACAACGTGAGCATGAGATCCGTAGAGCGGGCGATCTTCTTCAAGCGGTAGCGCCGCCATGCCCATACCGACGGGCTGACGTAATGCACCGTGGGGATACCGCCGCGCTTCAACGCGCCTTCCAAGCCCAAATTGAAATCGGGGGCATCGATCCCCACGAACACGTCGGGCGGGTCCGCGAGAAAATCTTGGATCAGGTGTTTGCGGATGTAGGACAATTCGCGGTAATGCCCCAGCACCTCCACCAAGCCCATCACCGCTAATTTTTCCGACGGAAACAGCGCGCGGCAACCTAGCTCGATCATGCGCGGTCCGGCAATGCCGGTGAATACCGCATCGGGCAGGCGCTCCTTGATCGCGGCGATCAATGCCGCGCCCAGCATATCGCCCGATGCCTCGCCCGCCACCATGCCGATGCGGATTGTCACGCGCCGGGAGAAAAGAGAAAAGAAGAAAGAGCCGAGCAGCGTGCGCTGTGCGCGTGACAAACTGTTTTTGTGCGCGCACGGCGCACGCTACGGTCTGAATCGCGCCCGATACGCATCTAACGCAAGATACCCCGCTCTGATTTCTCCAGGAAGGCCACCATCAATGCAAGCTCCGGACATTCGCCGACCATCCCCTTCAATTGTTCGACGGCCTCTTTCAAGGTGAGGTTGGAGCGATAGATCGTCTTGTAGGCGCGGCGCAAATGGGCGAGCGTTTCCGAGCTGAATCCGCGGCGGCGCAGCCCTTCCACGTTCAAGCCGTGGGGCTCCGCCGGATGCCCCGCCACCATCACGTAAGGCGGCACATCCTTGGCGATGCCGCTGCCGAAGGCCGTAAAACAATGCGCGCCCAGCGAACAAAATTGATGGACCTGCGTGAAGCCGCCGAGGATGACATGGTCCTCGATGACGACGTGGCCCGCCAGCGAGGCATTGTTGGCGAAGATGGTGTGATTGCCGATTTGGCAATCGTGGGCGATGTGCACGTAGGCCATGATCCAGTTGTCGCTGCCGATGCGCGTGACGCCGCCGCCTTGCGCCGTGCCGCGATTGAGCGTGCAGAATTCGCGGATCACGTTGCGGTCGCCGATCTCGAGCAAGGTGGGTTCGCCGCCGTATTTCTTGTCCTGCGGGATCTCGCCGACGGAGGCGAACTGAAAGATCTTATTGTGCCGTCCGATCCGGGTCGGGCCGTTGATCACCACATGAGGGCCGATCCAGCTTCCCTCGCCGATCATCACGTCGGGACCAATAACGGTGTACGGCCCGACTTCCACATCGGAAGCCAGTTCCGCCTTGGGATGAATGAGCGCGCGCGTATCGATCAAACGTCTACTTCCCTGTGCGCGCACATGAGGTCGGCGCTGGCGACCACCCTGCCGTCCACTTTCGCTTCGCCGCTGAACTTCCACACGCCGCGCACCGCCCTCTGCAGCTTCACTTCCAGGATCAGTTGATCGCCGGGCTCGACGGGTTGCTTGAAACGGGCGTTGTCGACCGCCGCCAGATAGTACATGGTGCCGCTGGCCGGCGTGGCCCGCGCGGTCTTAAAGGCCAGGATGCCGGTGGCTTGCGCCAGGGCCTCGATGATCAGCACGCCGGGCATCACCGGCCGGCGCGGAAAATGCCCCGTGAAAAAGGGCTCGTTGAACGAGACGTTCTTCTGCGCCACCAGGGAATCGCCGGGCGTGCAGGCCAATACCTTGTCGACCAGCAGAAACGGATAACGGTGCGGCAAATATTTGAGAATCTCGTGGATGTCCATCGTAAACGGAACCGCCCCCACCTGCGCATCGGCAATGGATCCAGGCTCATTCTCCGCGCACGATTCCTTGGGCGGTACAGTCTCTGACATAATCTTCCAGTCCTTCGTTACCGAATGGTGGGGACGAGCTATTCGTCCGTGGTGTCTTTAATCGACGCCTCCAAATTCCGCAGCCGGCGCGCCATATCGTCCAACTGGTGGAAACGGGCGTAATTCCTGCGCCAATCGCGATTGGGTTCCAGCGGTGTGCCCGATGAATAAACCCCGGGCTTGCGGATGGAGTGCGCGACGAACGACATCCCCGTAATATGCACGTCGTCGGCGATCTCGGTATGCCCGACGATGCCGACGCCGCCGCCGATGGTACAGCGTGCGCCGATCCGCGCGCTCCCCGCGATCCCGGTGCAGCCGGCGACGGCGGTATGAGCGCCGATGTAGACATTGTGCGCGACTTGAATCTGATTATCCAGCTTCACGCCGTCCTCGATCACGGTGTCATCCAAGGCGCCGCGATCCACGGTGGTGTTGGCGCCGATCTCCACATCGTCGCCGATGATCACGCCGCCGAGCTGCGGGACCTTGACCCAGTTGCCGCCGTTGTTGGCAAGGCCGAAGCCGTCGCTGCCTATCACCACTCCGGGATGGAATACGGCGCGCTTGCCGATGCGGCTGCCGTGGCAAATCGTCACATTGGCCACCAAGCGGCTGCCGGCGCCGATCCGGCTGTGGCGGCCGATCACGCAACCCGGTCCCACCATCACCTGCGCGGCGATCTCGACCCCTTCTTCAATCACACAGTGCGGACCGATCCACGCGCTGGGATCGATGGCGCTGCCGGGATCCACCACGGCGCTGGGGTGCCGGCCTTGCCGATTGATCGCGGGCGGACTCAACAGCGTGGCGATCTGCGCATAGCTCAAATAAGGATCGGTCACCACCAGGGCATTCGCCGGGCAAGCGCTGCGATATTCATCCGCCAGGATCACCGCGGAGGCGGCGGTGACGGACAGATATTTGGTGTAGCGTGGATTCGCCAGAAACGAAATGTCCCCGGCCTTGGCGTTTTGCAGCGTGGCGACGCCGCTGATCTCGCAAGCGGCGTCTCCGTAAACACGGCCGCCGACGTGCTCGGCTAGTTGTCCGAGGGTTTTGGCCACGGATCCGTCATCCTACTTTTTAGGGGTTGCAGGGGCGGCCGGCGCATTTCCCAAGGCCCGCAATCTTTCCAGGACCTTGTCCGTCAAGTCGATGGCGGCACTGGAGTAAGCGACCCCCTCGTACACGATGAGGTCGTAATTCTGCTCCTTGCCCAATCCTTCGATCGCGGTTTGAATGACGGCCAGCAGTTTGTTCATTTCCTCATTCTTGCGTAAATTGAGGTCATCGCGAAACTCATCGTTGGAACGCTGCAAATCCCGCTGCAGATTGAGGATGTCGTGGTCGAGCTTGCTGTGCTCCGCTTCGCTCATGACCGATCCGTCGCGCGTCATTTGATCCTGCAGTTTCTTGAGTTCTTTCTGCTTGGCCAATAAATCGCTTTCCCTGCCGGAAAACTCCTGTTTCAGCCGTTTGCTGACGTCCGTCGCCTGGGGCGACTCGTCCAACAACCGCGATGCGTTGACATAACCGATCTTCAGATCGGCGTTCGCCGCGGGGGCGACCGCCAACAGCGCGGCAAATAATAGAGCAACCATTTTACCCGTCATCTTCCTGACCTCGAATCACCTATATTTTAGAATACCGCGCCCAGCGAGAATTGGAAAATCTCGGTGCTGTCCTCGGCCCGGGCATTTAACGCCTTAGCCAAACTAAAAGTCAACGGGCCGATCGGCGACAACCACACCGCCGACACCCCGGTGGAAGAACGCAACTCCCCGGCGTCGAAACTCTGGTAATCCTTAAAGACGTTGCCGATATCGAAAAAAGCCCCCATGCGGAACGAGGCGCTCTCCTCCATGAAGGGCGGCGTAAAAGACAACTCGGCGCTCCCGACCGTATTGAGGGCGCCGCCCAGGGGCGTGCCGTTTTCCTTGGGCCCCAGGGTATTGGACCGATAGCCGCGCACGGAATGAATCCCGCCCGCGTAATAATTTTCAAAAAAAGGAAACCCGACGGTGTTGCCGTACGCGGCGCCGTAAGCCACTTCTCCGTCGAGGGACAGCGTAAAGAGCTTCGTCAGCGAATGATACCAGGTGGTCTGAGTGGCAAGTTTGTAATAGGTCAAGTCGCTGCCGGGAATGGCGGCGGTGGCGGACAAGCTCTCCAACAATCCGCTATCGGGGAAAAACGCCTTATTGCGCGTGTCGTGAGACCAACTCAACGTCGCCTTGATCGCACCGAAGGCGGCGCCGTTGGCGTTTATAAAATTTAGATAATTTTGCGGCGTCAGCGAATTGGCCTTGAGCTGGGTGTGCTCATAACCCAGCCCGGCGCGCGCGGTGTTGAATTCGCTCAGGGGAATCCCGTAATTCACGCTTCCGCCGGCGGCATCCGAAGTATAGGAACCGACATTGGCCTGGCCCGCGTCGGTGGTGCGCAGGAACAAGTTGAATCCGCGGCTGACGCCTTGCGGCGTGTAATAGGGATTGGTGTACGAAAAGCTGTAAACAGTGTTGACCTTGCTGTTGTTGACGGAGGCGCTGACGCGCTTGCCCGTACCCATGAAGTTATCCTGAGTGACGCTGGCATTGAGCAATATGCCTTGGGCTTGGGAAAACCCCACGCCCGCCGTGAGGCTGCCGAACGAGGAACGCTCCTTGACTCCGAAGTCGACGTCGACCTGATCGTCGGTGCCGGGAACGGGGGGAGTCTCCACATTCACCTCATCGAAATAGCCGAGCTTTTGCAGACGTTCCCGGGAGCGATTGACGCTGTCGGTCGAAATCCAGCCGTCTTCCAACTGGCGAATCTCCCTGCGCAAGACTTCGTCCCGGGTGCGGCCGTTGCCGCTGATGTTCACCCGTCTCACATAGACCCGTTTGCCCGGGTCCACGAAAAAGGTCAGCTTCACCGTGCGCTTCGCCCTATCCAATTCCGGCGTCGGATTGATATTGGCGAAGGCGTAACCCTCCTTGCCCAGCCGTTCGTTGATCCGGCTATTGGACTCCGTCACCTCCTTGCGGGAGAAGATCTCGCCGGGCTTGACGCTGATCAAGGCGGCCAACTCCGGCTCCGGCACCTTGAGATCGCCGGCCAGTTTTACCTCGCTGACCCTGAATTGATCCCCTTCGCTGAGATTGACGGTGATGTACACCTCCTTCTTGTCGGGAGTGATCGCCACCTGCGTGGAGTCGATATTGAAATCGATGTAGCCGCGATCCAGATAATAGGAACGCAAAGACTCCAGGTCGGCCGCGAGTTTCTGTTTGGAGTATTGATCGTTTTCGGTAAATACCGAGAACAAGGCGGGCGGACCCAATTGGAAGCTGCGCAACAGCGTCTGTTCGCTGAAGGCGTGATTGCCGACCAAAGTGATACGGCTGATCTTAGCCACCCTGCCCTCGTCGATCTTGAGCTCGACTTCGACCCGGTTGCGCTCCTGCGGTTTCACTTCGGATGTGATCTTGACGCCGTATTTGCCGCGCGCGAAATATTGCCGTTCCAACTCGTGCTTGACCTGTTCCAATAAGGAACGGTCGAAGACCCGCCCTTCGGCCAAGCCGATGCGCTTCAGGGCGTCGGTGAGATCTTCGGTTTTTATATCCTTATTGCCCGTTAGATTCACCTTGGAGATCGAGGGGCGTTCCACGACCTTGACCACCAGGACATTCCCTTCATGGTCCAAATCGACATCGGAGAAAAATCCCGTCTTGAACAGTGCGCGCACCGCTTCCGCGGCGCGCTGTTCGTTCAAGGTGTCGCCGACGTTAATGGGCAGATAGTTGAAGACCGTACCCACTTCGATTCTTTGCAGGCCCTCGACATGGATTTCTTTAACGACGAACGGTTCGAAGGCCCAGGCACTACCCGCGGACAGACAGGCGGCCAGCATGATTAATATGAACGCCTTTCTCATTGGCCGCTGCATCCGATCTTTATTCGAGGAATTGCGTTAAATCGTTATATAAAGCGACCGCCATGATGATCAGCAAAATAGCGATGCCGATACGCTGGCCCAATGCTTGCGCGGCATCGGAGAGGGGACTGCCCTTCACGAACTCGATGATGTAGTACAAGAGATGGCCGCCGTCCAAGGCGGGAACCGGCAACAGATTCAGCACGCCCAAGCTCAAACTGATGATGGCCAAAAATGTCAGAAAAGCCGCCGGGCCCACATGCGCCGAATAACCGGCGTATTTGGCGATGCTGATCGGGCCGCTGATGTTGGAGACCGATACCCGCCCGCTCGCCATCCCCCACAACATCCGCACGGTCAGCACGGACATATCCCAGGTCTTGCTCAGCGACTTCCCCAAGGCGACCCCCGGCGTGTAACGCAACTCGGAAAACAACTCTTTATTATGGCTGCCCTGCGGCAAGGCGACGGCGGCGCCCACGTAACCGTGCTCACCGTCCTTTTCCTTCACCGGACGGGGCGTCACATCCACGATCAAATGCTCTCCGCCGCGCTCGATCTCCGTACTGAGCGACTGACCCGGATGGGAACGCACGCATGCCACCCATGCTTCCCAATCGGCTACGGCCTTGCCGTCGCATCGGATAATGCGATCGCCCGCCCGCAGACCCGCGTGTTCCGCCGGCTCGCCGGGTTCGATCGTTCCGATCACGGCTTGCAGCAACGGCTGCCAAGGATGAATGCCGAGTGCGGGCAAAAAATTCCCCTGGTTTATTTCCTTTCCCGCCGCTTGCAGATCGAGGAGACGTTCCTGCTCGGCCCCCGCGGCATCGCGCACTTTGATATGCACCGCTCTCTCCGCCAAGGATTTATCCACTAAAGCCAGCACCACGCTCTGCCAATCATCCGTTCGCTCGCCATCGACGCCGGTAATCACATCGCCTGTCGCGAATCCGCCCTGGGCCGCCGCGCTGGCGGGCGTCACCTCGCCGACGATGGGTTTGACGACGGTCACGCCGATGACGAATACCAGCCAGTAGGCGGCGATCGCCAGGACAAAATTGCTCAAAGGCCCGGCGGAAACGATGGCGAAGCGCTTCGCCAAGGATTGGCGATTAAAGGCGCGGTGGCGTTCGTGTTCCTCCACCGGCCCCTCCCGTTCGTCCAACATGCGCACATAACCGCCGATGGGCAGCGCCGCCACCACGTATTCGGTCTGGTCGGGGCCGCGCCGCGTCATCCACAGCGGATTGCCGAATCCGATGGAATACCTGAGCACCTTGACGCCCAGTTTGCGCGCCACCCAAAAATGGCCGTACTCATGGATCGCGACCAGCACGCCGATCGCGACAATGAAAAAGAACAATGATGAGATAATATTCATGACTGCAGCGCCTATGCCGCTTTATGCGCTATCCATTCCCGAGCCCATTGCCGGGCGCGGGCATCCTCTTCCAAAATAACATGCAAAGACGAAGCCTCCTTGGGCGGAACCTGGCTCAAGGTCTCCTCGACAAGCTCGGCGATCGCCGTGAAGGGCAATCGCTCCTCGAGAAACGCCTGCACGGCCACTTCATTGGCGGCGCTCAACACGGCGGTGGCGGTGCCGCCCCGCGCCAAGGCTTCGTATGCCAAACGCAGACAGGGAAATCGTCCCAGATCCGGCGCCGCGAAATTCAATTGCGCCACCTCGAACAAATTCAGCCGCCGCACCCCCGACGCGATGCGCTCCGGCCACGCCAGGGCGTAGGCAATGGGCGTGCGCATATCGGGGCTGCCCATCTGGGCCAAGATGGAACCGTCGATATACTCCACCATGGAATGAATGATGCTCTGGGGATGGATCACGACTTGAATGCGTTCCGGCGCGGCGGCGAACAACCAACACGCCTCGATGACCTCCAGACCTTTGTTCATCATGGTCGCCGAATCGACGGAAATCTTTCGCCCCATGTCCCAATTGGGATGGGCGCAGGCCTGGGCCGGCGTCACCTTGCGCAGTTCCTCGAGCGGCGTAGCGCGAAACGGACCGCCCGACGCCGTCAGCAAAATTTTATTGACGCCCAGTTCATCCAGCGATTTGCCGCCCAACACCGGCAGACATTGCAAAATGGCGTTGTGTTCACTGTCCACGGGCAACAACTCCGCGTTGTGCAGCCGCACCTCGTCCATGAAGATCCGCCCGGACATGACCAGGGCCTCTTTATTGGCCAGCAAAAGGCGCTTGCCGGCGCGCACCGCGGCCAAGGCGGGCGCCAATCCCGCCGCGCCCACGATCGCCGCCATCACGCAGGCCGCATCGGGATGCGCGGCGATGACCGACAAACCTTCCGATCCCGCCAAGACCTGCACCGCGCTGTCGATCTTGCGCAAGCGCTCGCGCAACTGCTCGGCGGCGCGCTCATCGGCCATCACCGCATAATCCGGATGATAAAGCCGGCACTGCTCGGCAAGCCGCTCCACCTCGGTATTGGCGGAAAGCCCCACCACGCGGTAGCGGTCCCGATGGCGTTGCAGCACATCCAAGGTGCTGACCCCGATGGAGCCGGTCGCGCCCAATATGGTCACACCGATCATGTCGGCCATTCGATCAAGCTCAAGCCTAAATAAAACGCCGGCGCCGCGGCGGTGATGCTGTCGATGCGGTCCAAGGCCCCGCCGTGTCCCGGCAGAAAGCGGCCGCTGTCCTTTACCCCCGCGGTGCGTTTGAACAAGCTCTCCAACAAATCACCGACCACCGAAAACATCGCCACCGCCAAGCATAAGGGCACAAACCACAGCATGGCCTCCCCCGACAGCCCCAGCCACCGTCCTCCCGCCACCGCTACCAGCGCCGCGGCCGACATGCCCCCGACAAAACCTTCCCAGCTTTTACCGGGACTCACCCGCGGCGCCAGCTTGTGCCGCCCGAAACGGCGGCCCACGAAATAAGCGCCGCTATCCGCTGCCCATATCAACACCAAAAGAAACAATACACGGCCGGGACCATGCGCCGCTTCCGCATGCAAGGCGCATAAACTCAGAAAGGCCGGCGCTAACACCAGCCACCCCGCGACCATCCCCCGCCAGGGAGAAAGCATTCCGGCCTCCTCGGAGCGAAAGCGCATTATCCATAACGCGGCCGCTGCCCACCATATCATAGCCGCCGCGCTGATAACACGCGTCGCCGCCGGCGAAAACTTCTCCGCCACCACCCAAGCTATCAAGGCGACGAACACCAGCATGAATACCGCCCATGCCAGGTTTGGCAAACGCACCAATCTTCCCCACTCCCACGCCGCGACGAACACCACCGCGGCGATCAACAGGGCAAAGTAACGCGTCGGCAGATGGAGCACGGCCGCGCTGAACAGCGGGATCAGGATCGCGGCGGTCAAGAGGCGCTGTTTAAGCACCGCGGGCCACTTCGACCTGGTCGCCGGTGCGGCCAAAACGCCGCTGCCGGCCGGCATAGGACACCAAGGCGTCTTCAAAGGCCCGAGCATCGAAATCGGGCCAGAGGGTATCGGTGAAATACAATTCCGTATAGGCAAGATGCCAGAGCAGGAAGTTGCTGATGCGCTGCTCGCCGCCGGTGCGAATAAACAGATCCGGCTCCGGCAAGCCGTGCAGCACCAACTGCGATTCGAACAATTCCGGGGTAATGTCGGCGGCCGTCATCTGCCCTGTTTCGATTTGCTCGCCGAGCCGCCGCGCCGCCTGCACCACATCCCATCGCCCGCCGTAATTGGCGGCGACCACCAGCGTGAGACCGGTGTTGTCCCGGGACAAGTCCTCCGCCTTGGCGATCTCTTCCTGCAATCGGGGCGCAAAGGCGGCGCGATCGCCGATGATCTTCAATCGCACGTTATTGCCGTGCAATCTCTGCGACTCGCGCTGCAAGGCGGTCAGAAACAGCTCCATCAACAGGCTGACTTCTTTGGCGGGGCGCCGCCAATTTTCGCTGCTGAACGCGAACAGCGTCAGCGCCTCGATCCCCTTCTCCGCGCAGACGCGCACCACCTGCCGCACCGCTTCCACTCCCGCGCGATGCCCCGCGACGCGCGGCAGCAGCCGTTTTTTCGCCCAACGACCGTTGCCGTCCATGATAATGGCCACGTGCCGGGGCAGGCCGTTATTGCGATCGGGGAGGGTCGGCTTATCCGCGGACATAGGCTGCCGGCTTTGGGATGTTAATGAGTACGACCGAACGAAGAGAGCTGACAGTGGTTCATTTAGATCTCCATCAGCTCCGCCTCTTTCGCCGCCAACACCTTGTCCACCTCGGCGATGCACTTGTCGGTCAGTTTCTGGATATCGTCCTGGGCGCGGCGCTCGTCGTCCTCCGAGATCGTTTTGTCCTTGACCAATTTCTTGAGCTCGTTATTGCCGTCGCGGCGAATGTTGCGGATCGCCACGCGCGCGCCTTCCGCCTCGCCGCGCACCACCTTGATCAAGTCGCGGCGGCGTTCTTCGGTCAATGACGGCAGATTGATGCGGATGACGCTGCCGACGGTGGTGGGATTCAATCCCAGATCGGAGGTCATGATCGCCTTTTCAATGGCGGCTACCATGGTCTTTTCCCACGGGGTGATGGTAAGGGTGCGTGCATCCGCCACTCCCACATTGGCCGCCTGGGTCAAGGGCACTTCGTTGCCGTAATAAGGCACCATGATGTGATCGAGCAGACTGGTATGGGCGCGCCCGGTGCGGATCTTGGTCAGCGCCTCCTTCAACGCTGTGATGCTTTTACGCATCCTTGCATCAGCCTGTTTCTTGACGTCGTCGATCATGCGTTCGCTCCCCCTTGAACCAGCGTGCCTTCATTCGCGCCGTAAACGATGCGCCGCAAGGCCCCCGCCTGGTTGATATCGAATACCCGCAAAGGCACGCCGTAGTCGCGGCACAAGACGATGGCGGTGGCGTCCATCACCATCAAATTACGTCTCAACACCTCGTCATAGGTGAGCGAGTCGTAGCGTTTGGCGCTTGGGTCCTTCATAGGATCGGCGGTATAAACGCCGTCGACCTTGGTGCCTTTCAACAATAGTTGCGCGCCTATCTCGATAGCGCGCAGGCTGGCCGCCGAATCGGTGGTGAAAAACGGATTGCCGGTCCCCGCGGTGAAAATCACCACCCGGCCTTTTTCCAAATGGCGGATGGCGCGGCGCCGGATATAATCCTCGCAGATCTGGTTGACCTTGATGGCCGACATGACCCGGGCCGCGGCGCCATGGGACTCCACTGCGTCCTGCATGGCCAGCGAGTTGATCACCGTGGCCAGCATGCCCATGTGGTCGGCGGTCACCCGGTCTACACCGGAGGCGGCGAGGCTCGCCCCGCGAAAGATATTGCCGCCGCCGATCACCACGCCGACCTGCACGCCCTCTTTGACGAGTTCGCACAACTCCACGGCGATGCGGCCGACGATAGCCGGGCTGATGGTGTCCTCGCCGTTGCCCATCAACGCCTCGCCGCTCAGCTTGAGGAGGATGCGTTGATATCTTGGCGCAGAATCCTTTCCAGGCACCGAGCTAACCTCCCCGTACTTGGGCCATCACCTCTTCGGCAAAATTGTCGGATTTCTTCTCGATCCCTTCGCCCACCTCAAAGCGGACGAAGGCGCTGACCGCGGCGCCGTGTTCCTTAAGCAGTTGCTCGACGGAAATATCGGGATTCTTGACGAAGGGCTGGCCCAGCAAGGTCACTTCCTTGAGAAACTTGTTGACGCGGCCGCTCACCATCTTCTCCACGATGTCCGCCGGCTTGCCGCTCTCCGCCGCTTGGGCGCGGTAAATCTCTTTTTCCTTGGCGATGAGATCGGCCGGCACATTGTTCGGACCCAGGGCCACCGGCTTGCTCGCCGCGACGTGCATGGCGATATCCTTGGCCAAGGTCTCGTCGCCGCCCTTCATCGCCACCAGTACGCCGATGCGATTGCCGTGCAGATAGGAGGCGATCTTGCCGCCCGCGCCGTCCAATATGGCAAGGCGCCGCAGCGCGATGTTCTCGCCGAGCTTGGCGATCAAATTGCGGCGCGTCTCTTCCACGGTGATGCCCGAGGCAAGGGGCAACTGGCCCAGCGCCGCCACATCGGCGGGCTGCTTGGCCAATACCAGCTTGGCGATCTCGCCGTTGAAGGAGACGAAATCATCGCCCTTGGCGACGAAATCGGTCTCGCAGTTGATTTCGACGATGGCGCCGCGCGCGCCGTCCTTGCCGATGGCGGCGCTAATCATGCCTTCCGCCGCGACACGGCCGGCCTTTTTGTCCGCCTTGGCCAAACCGGTCTTGCGCATCAGTTCCACCGCCGCTTCGATATCGCCGCCCGTCTCCGTCAGGGCCTTTTTGCATTCCATCATGCCCGAGCCGGTCCGCTCACGCAGTTCTTTCACCAGCGCTGCCGTGATTTCCATAGTCCTCAACCTCTCTGTTAATGCGCTCATCCGCCGCCGGCGAACGAGCGCTAAGCAAGTCTATTCAAGAAAGGGATGACATTTAACCTATGTCTTCCGCGTCCACGGAGTCCGCCGGGGGAACGATCGCCGCCCGCTTCGATCTCCTGACGGTTTTCTTCACCGGTTTTTCCGCGGGTTCCGGCGCGGCCGGGGCGCTGCCCTCCTCAAGCTCCACGAACTCATCGCCGCCGCCGGCCTGCAGTGCGACGGCGCGCCCGCTGACCACGGCGTCCGCCATGCCGCGCACGTAGAGCTGAATCGCCCGCGCGGCGTCGTCGTTGCCCGGAATAACGTAATCAATGCCGTCGGGGCTGTTGTTGGTATCCACCACGCCGATCACCGGGATACCCAGGCGCTTCGCCTCCGCCACCGCGATCTTCTCGTGGCCGACGTCGATGACAAACAGGGCGCTGGGTATGCCGGGCATGTCTTTGATGCCCCCCAGACTGCGTTCCAATTTCTCCATCTCCCGCTTCAAGCCCAGCGCTTCCTTTTTACTGAAGCGCTCCAACCGGCCGTCCTGCGCCATGGCTTCCAGGTCTTTCAGCCGCTTGATGGACTGGCGGATGGTCTTGAAGTTGGTCAACATGCCGCCCAGCCAGCGTTGATTGACGTAGGGCATCCCGCAACGCTTGGCCTCTTCTTCGATCACCTGCTGGGCGGGCCGCTTGGTGCCCACGAACAGGATGTTCTTTTTCTTGGCCGCCAAACTGCCGATGAAATTCAGCGCCTCTTCGTAGAGAGGTACGGTTCGTTCAAGATTGATGATATGAATCTTATTGCGGTCCCCGAAAATGTACGGGGCCATTTTGGGATGCCAGTACCGCGTTTGGTGGCCGAAGTGCACGCCGGCCTCCAGCATTTGCCGCATGGAAACATTAGCCATGAATAATCTCCTTAAGGGTTGAACCTCCATACATCCCATGCATCAACCCGCCGCGCGGGCACCCGGACGCATGTGCCGATGTATGTGTGGATTAGTAATAAACCAACGCCTTGAAACCGCTTCCCAGCCCAATCGGAATTTCCGCAGTGAGCTCAGGAATCGACGGCCTCAAAAAGGGAGTGAAAAATTACGCCCCCAACGGCGGGTCACTCAATTATCCGCTCCCTGCCGCCACCCTCTAGCAACGGGCGCGGCAAGCATTGGATTCGGCGCGTTTTATACCATAAACCCGGCTGTTCCCTCAATATAAATTGACAGTCCGGTCACCGGATCGCCGGCGACAAAAATAATACCCGTCCCTTAACCATCAAATCGAGTTGTCGCTAAACCCGAACGGTAAACCCCGGACGAGATGTCGCTCTAATAGCTGACATTGGAGCTAAGATAACGTTAATATCAGCGCCGGATCGCCTTTCCCGGAAGGGCGGCAGCAGTCAGCAGGATAGACAGTTGATCCTCTATTACAAAGAGTTACCTTAGAATGGCGGCAAGCATTAAGACGGCCGATGAAATCGCCAAGATGCGGGTGGCGGGACGCTTGGCGGCCGACGTACTGCATATGATACGTCCCCATGTCCAAGCCGGTATCACCACCGAAGAGCTCGACCGTATTTGCCACGACTACATCGTAAATACCCAACAGGCCATCCCCGCGCCGCTCAACTACCACGGCTTTCCCAAGTCGATCTGCACCTCGCTCAATCACCAGGTGTGCCACGGCATCCCGGGTAAACGCATCCTCAAACAAGGCGATATCATCAATATCGACGTCACCGTCATCAAAGACGGCTATCATGGGGACACCAGCAAGATGTTCTTCGTCGGCGAGTCTTCGCCGCTGGCGCGGCGTTTGGTTCAGGTAAGTTATGAATGCATGTGTATCGGCATCGAAATGGTCAAGCCGGGCGTGCGGCTCGGCGACATCGGCTATGCCATTCAGGATCACGCCGAGTCAAACAACTTCTCGGTGGTCCGCGAATATTGCGGCCACGGTATCGGGCGGCAGTTCCACGAAGAACCCCAAGTTCTGCACTACGGCAAACCCGGCACCGGACTGGCGTTGGAGCCGGGCATGATCTTCACCATCGAACCCATGGTCAACGCCGGCAAACGCCACGTGAAACTCATGCCCGACAATTGGACGGTAGTGACCAAGGATCACAGCCTATCGGCGCAATGGGAACACACGATATTGGTTACCGACACAGGTTTCGAAGTGCTCACCAAGGGCCCGGATGACACCCTCTGATACAATGAACATACCCCAGACGGCAGCGGATCGCACAACTACCGTACCTCTCCACTTCGACAGCCCCGAGTTCGACGCCGCACTGGCGCAGGCCGACAATCCCGTAGCGTTGTTCCGCAACACCTTGAAGACCGCTCAGCAACAGCTCAAGGACGCCTTTCTCCATGGCGCCCCGGTCGCCGGCTTGGTGCACCGCCGCGCGGAGATCATCGACGGCATGTTGCGCAAACTCTGGCAACGCACCATGCCCTCCGCCGATCAAACCATCGCCTTGGTGGCGGTGGGCGGCTACGGCCGCGGCGAGCTGCATCCCGGCTCGGACATCGATCTGCAAATCCTGGTGCAGCCCGGGGATCGCGATTCCTTCCAAAGCGCCATTGAAAAATTCGTCACCTTGTTATGGGACACCGGGCTGGAAATGGGACACAGCGTGCGCACCGTGGCGGAGTGCGTCGAGGAGGCCGAAAAGGACATCACCGTCGCCACCAATCTCATGGAGTGCCGCTGGCTGGCGGGATCCGGCGCGCTGTTCGAGGCCATGCGCGGCGCGGTCGGTCCCGAACATATCTGGCCGAGCGCGCGCTTCTTTCAAGCCAAACTCCTGGAACAGATAGGCCGCCACCATAAATATCACGATACCGCCTATAACCTCGAACCCAATATCAAGGAAGGTCCGGGCGGACTGCGGGACATCCAAGTCATCGCCTGGGTGGCGAAACGCCATTTCGGCGCCAAGACGCTGCACGATCTGGTCGAACACCGTTTTCTCACCCAGGCCGAATATCAGGCGCTGGCCGAAGGCCAAGACTTCTTGTGGCAAATACGCTTCGCGCTGCATACCCTGACCGGCCGCCGCGAAGACCGGCTGCTTTTCGATTACCAGCGCACCCTCGCCGAACAATTCGGTTACCGCGACGGCGGCCCCAGCCTCGCCGTCGAACAATTCATGAAGCGCTATTACCGCACCGTGATGGAGCTGAGCCGCCTCAATGAAATGCTGCTGCAGCTCTTCGAGGAGGCGATTCTTTACGTCTCGGACCCCGGCGCGCCGACGGCGATCAACCGGCGCTTCCAAAGCCGCAAGGGCTTCATCGAAGTCACCCGTGACGACGTGTTTCGCCGCTATCCGTTCGCACTGCTGGAGATCTTCCTCGTTCTGCAGCAGCATCCGGAACTCAAGGGCGTCACCGCCGCCACCATTCGCCTGATCCGCAATCACACCCCGCTCATCGACGACAAATTCCGCAACGATCTGCGCCACCGCAGCCTGTTCATGGAGATCCTGCGCCAAACCCGCGGCGTCACGGAACAGTTGCGGCGCATGAATCGCTACGGCGTGTTGGCGGCCTATCTGCCCGCCTTCGGTCATATCGTCGGCCTGATGCAATACGACCTGTTCCATGTCTACACCGTGGACGAGCACACTCTCACCGTGGTGCGCAATCTGCGTCGCTTCGCCCGCGCCGAGTTCGCCAAGGAATTCCCGCTGTGCAGCGAGATCATGCAGAACCACATCCCCAAACCGGAGATACTGAGCCTGGCGGCGATCTTTCACGACATCGCCAAGGGCCGCGGCGGCGACCACTCGGAGCTGGGCGAACAAGAGTCGCTGCAATTCTGCCAGCATCACGGCCTGAGCCTTTACGACGCCCGCCTGGTGGCCTGGCTGGTGCGCAACCATCTCATCATGTCCATGACCTCGCAGCGCAAGGACATCTCCGACCCGCAGGTCATCACCGAGTTCGCCACCACGGTGCGCAGCCCGCTGCACTTGAACCATCTCTATCTGCTCACCGTCGCGGATATTCGCGGCACCAATCCCGCCCTGTGGAACAGTTGGAAAGACACCCTGCTGCTGGAACTCTATACCGCCACCATGCGGGTGTTGCGCCGCGGCCTGGAAAATCCCATCGACCAAGCCGAGCGCATCGCCGAGGGCCGCAACGAGGCGCTGCAGATCCTGCAAGGCCGCGGCATCAACGCCGAGGCCATCGCCAAAGTGTGGCGAGACTTCGGCGACGATTACTTTTTGCGTTACTCCGCCGACGAAATCGCCTGGCACACTCAGGCGATTCTGAATATGGAAACCGGAAAATATCCGATGATCCTGGTGCGTCACCACGGCAAACGCGGCGGCACCGAGATCTTCATCCACACCCTCATCGACGACCGGCTGTTCGCCCGCGCCACCCACGCCCTCGATCAGTTGGGACTCAATATCGTCGACGCCCGCATCATCGGCGCCAAGCACGGCCTGACCCTCGACACTTACACCGTGCTGGAGGAGACCGGCCAGCCGATCGGCGACGCCCACCGCGAACGGGACATCTACAACAAGCTGCGGCAGTCCCTCACCAATCTCGATCAGGAATCCACCGTGACGCGCCGCCAGCCGCGCCAGTTCAAGCATTTCGCCATTCCCACCGAG
>Ga0316628_100000872_pt1 | contig 20045 bp, 18 predicted proteins | sample OWC_Aug_M2_C1_D5_FD_207648 | JGI IMG/M metagenome (GOLD analysis project Ga0316628, IMG submission 207648) | Wetland soil microbial communities from Old Woman Creek delta, Ohio, United States - OWC_Aug_M2_C1_D5_C | ecosystem: Environmental > Terrestrial > Soil > Wetlands | place: USA: Ohio... | reverse complement strand
TCGAGGATGGTGGTGGTGCGATCGGCGGCCGTCGTTGCCGCTTGGCTGGCCTCAGCCGCGCGGTCCGCCGCCGCCGAAGCACGGTCGGCCGCTGTTTCCACGCGCCGCACCAGCGCCTCGATCGCGTCGTCCGGAGCCGCGGCCGGGACCGGCGCCGCTACGGGCTTGATCTCGACCGGCGCCCGCTCCTGGGCAAACGTTTGCGGCGAAGTCGCCAAGGCGACGATGCGATCGCGCGTCGCCTGATCCATCAGCCCCTGGTACTTCACCACGCCAAGATTGGTCACGCTCGGCGAGACGAAGGCGCGGCCGAAGGCGAGCTCGATATTGCGCTTGAGATAATAGACGCGCACCTCGTACGCCGCCCACGGCGGGTTGGGCTCGATCTCTTGGACCTCGGCGTAGTCCGGCCAGCCATAGTGTCGGAGGTACGCCTCCAGATCGCTGTCGAGCTTCATCTCTCGGTCGAGGCCGCGCGAACTCAGCGGCCGCGGGCCACCAACCTCCACGATGTAGGGTCGGTTGGCTGGTGTCACGCGCTCGACCTCGGGACCGATCGCCATTGCCGCAGCCGGGGCCAGCACCAGAGCTGCCATCATCGCCAGATATTTCGGGTTCATCCGCCCTCCCTTGCCTACCTCTTCGCCGCGAAGGCTACGGCAGGCCTGGGGCCTCGTCAAGCGGAAATTTCCTGACGATTCGGGCTCTTGGACAAGTACATGTCACTGCGCACGCGACCACACCGCCACCCCGCCCCGGATGGTCTGGTTCACCGAGAGCTCGCGGCTGAGCAGGACGAGATCGGCCTCCTTGCCGGGCTCGATCGTGCCCAAATCCATGCCGACCGCGAGAGCCGGTGCGCGCGACGCTGCACCGAGCAGGTCCGCCAGCGGCAAATCGGGCCGCCACCTTCTGACGTTGCGAACGGCGCAATCGAGCGTCAAGCAACTCCCGGCCAGTTGGCCGCCGGCCTGCAGCCGCACCGCTCCCTCCGCCACCACACAGCAAACCCCGAACATCTCGTACTGGCCGTCGGGCAGGCCCAACGCCCCGACCGCGTCGGAGACGAGCACCGCCTTCAGCGGCGGCTTGCAGCGGAGCGCGAGGTCGACCGCCTGCGGGCTGAGATGGTGCCCGTCGCAAATCAGCTCGGTCGAGAGGCGGTCGTCGGTGAGCGCCACGCCCGCAATGCCGGGCTCTCGATGATGAAGCTCGCGCATGGCGTTGAACAGGTGGGTGACATGCGTCACGCCGGCGTGCACCGCGAGCTTCATCTCCGCCTCGGTCGCGTTCGAATGCCCGGCGGCGACGACGACGTCGCGCTCGCGCACCGCTCGAATGAACGGGATCGCGCCATCGAGCTCCGGAGCGATCGTCACCAGCCGGATCAGGCCGCCGCTGAGGTCTTGCAACGCATCGAACTCCTCGATCGACGGTGCCCGCATCCACGGGATCGCCTGCGCCCCGGCGCGCTGCGGGTTGAGATAGGGACCTTCGAGGTGAATGCCGAGGATGCGCGCGCCGGGCTCGTGCCCGGCGGCGCCGGCAACCGCGCTCACGGCCGCTTGCAGCGCGTCCGGCGACAAGGTGGCGATCGTGGCCAGGAAGCCGGTGGTACCGTAGCGGGCCAGCGTCGTCGAGATGGTATCGATCGCGGCGGCATCACCCTGCTCGAACATCGCCCCGCCCGCGCCATGGACGTGAACGTCGATGAATCCGGGAGCAACGATGAGGTCGCCGGCATCGAGGATCTCCGCCCCCGAGGTGGAGAGCTCGGGGCCGACGTGGGTGATCACGCCATCGTCGATGCGGACATCGACGCCCGGGCGGAACCCGTGGGGCGTCAGCACATCCCCACCGCGGAGCAACAGGCCGCGTGTCCTCGTCATGAGTCACCAGTGGCGGACACGCCCACGCACGCGCTCGAGCTCCTCGGCCACGGCCGTCAGATCGGCACCCTCCACGTTGCCGCTCGGCAAGTTCACGACCGGCACGCCGGCAGCCACCAGGCGCTCCATCGCACCGATGACGATCGCCTGCAGCAGAACCGCGCCGGCGATCGTGGAGGTCGGGCCAACCGGATGCGGCACGCCCTCGACCCGGAGGGCGGCGTCGCCGACGGCACCGCCGTTGTCGAGAACGATATCGGCGACATCGGCCAGACGATCGGAGTGTGGAGGCAACGGCGCGAACGCTCTCGAATGCGCCATGCTGGTCAGCGCAATCACCGTCAAACCGCGATCCTTCATCAGCCGCGCCATCTCGATCGGGGCCGGATTGCGTCCGGAGTTGGAGATGACGATGCCGGCGTCGCCCGCCCGCAGGTCGTATCGGCGGGCGATCGCCAGGGCCGCGCCGGGGGTTCGTTCGGTGATCGTGCTGCGCTGCGCGCCGCCGCTGAGCACGACGGTGGCATCGAGCATGGCATTGATCGCCAGCAGGCCGCCGGCGCGATAGAAGACCTCCTCGGCCAGCATGTGCGAGTGGCCCGTGCCGAAGAGATGAACGATTCCGCCCGCGCGCACCGTGGCGGCGAGGGCGGCGGCGGCCGCCGCCACGGCGCTCCGTTGACTCTCTCGCAGCCGCGACAGCAAGTCGATCACAACGTCGAAGTATCGTTCCACCCCGTCGGCGCCCATGATTCCCTCGCGTCGCTGCTCATCCATCGGTCAGCGCGCAACCGGCGCGGGCGGCCACCTGCAGCAAGCCGCGGCGGATGGCCGCCTCGCAGGCCGGATCCACCATCGCGATCAACGCCTCGTAGCCCCCCGCCGCGGCGTCGGCGTGCGGTATGAAGTAACCGAGATAGTCGTTGGCATAGCCCGCCACGATCGCTCGGTCGCCGAGACGGCTCCGCACGGCGGTCCCGGCGACGGAGAACAGCTCCCCCGGCGCCGCCACGATCGCGAAGTTACCGCAACGGAGCGACTGCACCTCGGCCCTCGCCGGGCGGCAGCCGAACAAGGTCTCCCAACCACCCTGAGAGCTCACCCACAGCTCCGCCTGCGCCCCTTCGACGCGCGCCTCCGCCAACCGGAGCGTGCCCGCGTCTTCCTGACCGCTTCTCGTTCGTTCGAGGTCGGCGACGGCAGCTTGTAGCTGCGCCATGGCGGCATCGGGGCGCGGCAGCGCCCGCCACCGGACCGGCACGGTTTGCACGGCCCCCGTGAGCTCGCTGCCGGCAATCTCGCCACCATGATCGATCGCCTGCACCACCGCGCCGGCCAGTAACCCTCCCAGCCGCTCCACCTCGACGTGGGTCTGTGCACGGCGCGTAAAGCGCGTGCTCACGTCGCCGGCGGCGCCGTTCAGAAAGAGCACGGGAGCACCGAGAATCCGGGCAGCTCGCTCGGATCCAACACCCAGCAAATCCCCCGAGTACCCATGGTTGGCCGCCGGCAGCACGGTCGGATGACAAGCGAAGTTGGCGACGGCGCCGAGCAGCGCTCCGTCGGAACGGTGGGCGCTCAACACGCGCACGTTTTCATCCACCGGCACGGCCGGATCACGCCGATTCGCCGCAATCCCGGCGGTCGCTGCGCTTCCGAAACGCAGGCTGGCCGGCACCGCGGCAGCCGCCGCATCGCCAACGCAGGTGGCAACCTGCTCGATCAGCTTCTCCTCGTAGTCGGCGAGGCGATCGTCTCGCTCGATCGAAGAGCGGAATACGCCCGGGCCGGCGTGCGTGTGGATGGCGGCGACCAGAACACGGTCCGCGGCAATGCCGAGACGGCGCCGAATCCGCGAGCGCACGCGCGCCGCCCAGTCGCCGAACACGTGCACCAGGTCGAGAGCCGCGAGGGCGAACGCATCGTTGCCGTCGTCGAAAAGGGCGGCGTGACAGAAAAGCCGATCCAGCACTCCGTCGGCCCCGCCCAAACGGGCACCGTACCCACCGAGCGGTAGGCCCAGCCGAGGGGTGATGTCGCATCGTGCGAAGCCGACGCGCAAGCGCCTCATGGTCGCCCGACCTCCATCGTCGCCCGTAACCGGGCCGCCACTTCGTCGCTGAACGCGAATCCCATTTCCTGCAGCGCGAGCTTGAAGGCCCCGATCACGGGCGGAAACTCGGCCGCCACGATCGTCGCGCCGGCACAGACCGATGTCAGAGCGCGCCGAAATGGCCCGATGACCAGCTCGCCCGCGTCGAACACGGCGCCGGTATACGCGACCGGGGTCGGCCGGTCGGCAAGGCCGAGAGCTCTCAGCGCTGCGCCCGCCGCTGCTGCAAGCGCTTCACCGGCCTCGTGGAGCAGCTCGCGCGCCACCGCGTCACCGCCGGCCGCGGCACCGGTCACCACGGTGGCGAACCGGGCGATGGCATCGCGGCTCATGGGCTCACCATACACCCGGATCGCCACGCCGACGAAATCGCTCACCTGCAACGCTGCCGGCAGCCGTTGGCACAACGTCGTCTGCGGGCCGCGCCCATCGGTCGCCTGGGCACCTGCGCGCAACGCCCGAACCGCGATGTCGTAGGCACTGCCCTCGTCACCCATGATAGGGCCCCACCCGCCGACTTGTCTGCCGGCCCCTTGCGGGTTGCGCCCATAGCACACCGAACCCGTACCGGCGGCCACGACGACACCAAACGAGGAGCGCAGCGCGCCGCCAAAGGCCGTCACCATGTCGCCCGTGGCCTTTGCGCGCGCGCCCGGCACGAGCTCCCTCAAAAGGCCCTCGATCACCTCGCTCCCTTCGCCTTGTGGCCCGACTCCGGCGCTGCCCGCCACCACCAGCGCGATCCGGCCGCCGGCCGCACCGCCGGCTGCACACGCCTGACCGACGGCTTCGCCGATCGACCGGCGAGCCGACTCCCAACCCGAAAGGATGTGGTTTGCCGGCCCGCCGCTGCCCGTTGCCAAGACGCCGCCGTCGGCGCGCAGCAACAGCGCTCGGGTCGAGCTTCCTCCCGCGTCGAGGGCGAGAATCAAGTCTTGCCTCTGGCCCGTAGGCTCACCTCGTTAGGCCACTCGACTAGCACGAATCGACCGGACGAATCACGATCGCGAAGCCCGCTTGGCTTCCCCGCCGCGGGGTTGCTAGAAGCTGCCGACATGGCCCGCATTCCGTACGTCGACGCAGCAACCGCATCCCCCGAGGTGCAGGCAATCTTCGGCCGGTTGGAGAAAAACGCGACATCGCTGTTCGGGCGGCCCTTCGTCCTCAACGTGATGCGGGCGTTGGCGCACTCGCCGGCATTGCTGCGACGGGTGAGCTCGCTCGGCAACGTTCTCCTGAACGATCTCAAGCTCGATCCCAAGCTGCGCGAGCTCGCCGTGCTGCAGCTATTTCGAGTCAACCGTTGCGACTACGGGTTCCAGCAGCATGTCGTCATCGGCAAGGCTGTCGGCCTCAATGACAAGCAGATCGCCAACGTGAGCGGCTATCGCAGCTATCCGTACTACTCGGACGTGGAGCGGCTGGTTTTGGAGTACGCCGAGGTGGTCACGCGCGACCTCGTCGTCTCCGACGACCTCTTCGCCCGCGTGCGCGACCGGTTCAGCGACGGGGAGATCGTCGAGCTGACGATGGTGATCGCCTACTGGAACATGATGAGTCGCTTCCTGGTTCCGTTGCAGGTCGATCCCGAAGAGAGCGAGTGACACGGGCTTCTCAGATGGCCGCGCTTTCGAGCAGCGCGACGCACTCCACATGCTCGGTCTGGGGCAGCATGTCGAAGGGCTGCAATCTGGTGGGACGGTAGCCGCGGGCGGCGAACCAGTCCAAATCGCGCGCCAGAGTCATCGGATCGCACGAGACGTAGACCACCCGGCGAGGCGCGCACCTCACGATCGCGGATCGGGTGGACTCATCCGCCCCCTTGCGGGGGGGGTTCAGGGTGATCAGGTCAATGCGACCCAGACGCTCGGCCATCTCCGGCAGCAACGCTCCGGTTTCCCCAGCGTGGAAGCGCACGTTGTGAAAACCGTTCAGGCGCACGTTGGCCTTGGCATCGAGGACGGCCAGCGGCGATTCCTCGATGCCGACGACGTGGTGCGCCGTCGTCGCCAGGAAGAAGCTGATGGCACCCACGCCACAGTACAGATCCACCGCCGTGTCCTCGGCCGTCGGCGCCGCCCAGTCGAGGACACGTTCGTAGACCTTGCGGGCCACCGGAATATTGGCTTGCAGGAATGCGCCGGCGCGGCTCTTCAGCTTCAGGAAGCCAACGCGCTCGACCAGCTCGGCCTCGCCGCCGAGCGGCACATACACGGTCCCGAGGATGACGTTGCCGGGAGCAGGATTGACGTTCTGCACGATACTCGCCACGCCCCGCACCCGGCGCAGCGCCCGCACCAGCGCCCGCGCCTCCGGCCAGTCGCGCTCACGGGTCACCAGAATGATCTGCGCCCGCTTGGTCCAACCGCTCATCCGGACGATCACATAGCGAAGCTGACCGGTGTGGATTCGCTCGTCGTAGATCGTGACGCCGCACAGTTCGATCTGGCGGGCTACGGCGGCGAGCACCTCGGCGATGAGCGGGTGATGAACCGGGCATTGGCGGATGTCGACGACCTGGTGCGAGCCGGGGCGATAGATACCGAGCAGCAGCCCGCGGCCCGTCTGGCGCGCCACCAACTTGGCCTGGTTGCGATACCCGAAGGCCTTGGGCGACCCCACCGTGTCGGCGAGATCGAGCGCCCCCAGGCTCGGGTGGCGGTCGAGCGCGGCCCTCACCAGGTCGCGTTTGCGTTCGAGCTGCACACCGTACGGCTGCCCGATCAGCGCGCAGCCGACGCAGTCCGGGTAGTGAGGACAAGGCTTGGATAGGGGCATGGTCCAAGGTCGCGCGAGAGATTGACGTCTTCATGGGCTCCCGCCGCGCGGGTGTCAACCATCGACCTCTTGAACGAGCCTGCACGGTTCGCCACACTCCGCCCGTGCGGAGCCCAATTTCGATCGCCATGCGCGGTGTCGCGCTGGCGATTGCCGGCCTGGCGCTGGCGCAGCTGCTGCGAGCGCCCTGCCGGGACAGCCTCGACGAGGTGCTCATGAAGTATCCCTTCTACCATCGAGAGGTGCTGCACGTGTTCGAGCAGCTCAATCGGGAAGCCACCACCCGTCCCGAGAATCCGCGGGTACGGGCGCTCGATGTGGTTCCGTTTCGCCGCAACGGCACGGTCTACTACGCGCTCACCGATCCGAGCCGCGTCAGCCCAGGCCCCGTGACGCTGACCGCCGCCGGCGTTCGGGTACTGGAGCTGCTCGACGGCAGTCGCGCGCTCGACGAAGTCGCGCGCCAGGCTTCGGAGCAGCTTCCCGGGACCGACACGGCCAGGCAGGTGAGGGGACTCGTGCGCTCGCTCAGCAAGCAGCTGCTGTTGTTCGATTCCGGCTATCGCAGCGCCGTCATCCGCGTCGTCAACGAGTTCCTGAAGTCACCCGAGCGCGCCCCGATCACCATGGGGGGCAGCTACCCGGAAGACGGTGCAACCGCGCGCGCTCAGTTGCTCGGATACCTCGACGCCGCCAAGGTGGAGGCGTCGGACGGTAAGGTCAGCGGGCTGATCGCGCCCCACATCGACTATCAGCGAGGTCACGCGACCTACGCCCGAGCCTACGGGGCCCTGCGCGGGCTGACGGGGAACGAGCGTTTCATCATCCTCGGAACGGCACACAACCCCGGTGTCCGCCGCTTCGCAGCCACCCGCAAGAACTACCGCACGTCGCTGGGCACGGCCGTCACCGACGGCGACTTTCTCGACCGGCTCGCGGCCCGCTATCCTCATCCGCTGTTCGAGGACGAGTTTCTGCATCGCGGCGAGCACTCCATCGAGTTGGAGATCCCCTTTTTGCAGGTCTTGTTCGGGCCCGCTGTGCGCATCGTGCCCATCCTGTGCGGCTCGTTGCACGACTTCTTCGAGCCTCACACCGATCCCATGAGCGACCCCGAGGTGAGCGCGTTCGTCGCTGCTCTACGTCAGACCATGGCCGAGTCGCCGGGCGAGAACGTGGTGATTGCCGCCTCGGACCTGTCCCACATGGGGCCTCACTTCGGGGACACCTTTCTCATGGACGACAGCCGCCTCGCCGAGCTGGATCGTCGGGATCGGGTCCTCGTGGATCGCATTGCCGCGGGCGATGCGCGCGGCTTCGTGGAAGCGTTGAGTGCGACGAACAACTCCACCCGCGTCTGCGGCGCCGCACCCATCTACACGCTGCTGCAGGTCCTCGGCTCGGGTGTCCGCGTGCGGGTGCTCGACTATCGTCAATGCACGGACGAGGAGCACTTCACCACCGTGACGATCCCAGCGGCGGTGATCACCTCCTGAGCTACTACTTCCGAGAATCGTCGCGTGACGCGCGAATTTCAGCCTCGTCATTCCCGCAATCTTCAGGCGGGAATCCAGCGCGGAACGTCGCGCCCCGAGCAGGGACGCGGCCAGTCCATCCGGATGGATCCCGGCCCGAGGATCGCCGGGATGACGGAAGGCGGACCATGGGTTGGGTTGCGGGCGTCAGTCCGCGCTAAGAGACCGGCGACTCTCTCCGAGACCGCCCTGGGGCGAGCTCCGGGCGAGCGGACCAGCTCGATCGAATCAAGGCCCACAGGGGGGCCTGGTCACACCCCCGAGGCGCCACGGCGCGCGACGCGCTGAGCCGTGACGAAGCGCCGCCGCAGCAGCGCGGGCGCCACCACCAGAACGACGAGCAGGACCACGGCTCCGGCGAACTCGGGGGAGCGGATGTCGAGAATCGAGCTGCCGAAGAAGCTGTAGGCGAAGGCGCGCGGCGTCAGTCCGGCAAGCTCGGCGATCAGGAAGGCGCCCAGGCCGATCTGCGACAGGCCGGCGCCATAGTTGATCGCTGTGACCGGGAAGATCGGGATCACGTTGAGCACGAAGACCAGGCCGGGCCCCCAGCGCTCCTCGTGCAACTGCGGGAAGCGGTTGCGGACTCGTTCCTGGACGAACTCTCGGCCGAGGGCGCGCGCGATCGAAAAGGTGAGCGCGCCGGCCAACGTCCCCCCGATGGCCGCGTAGACCGTGCCCCACAGCGCGCCGAAGACCAGCCCGCCTCCGACGAAGAGGAGAATCGTCGGGAAGAACAGGAACGGCCGCAGCACCCAGGCTCCCATGTAGATGGCGGGCGCCATCGCGCCCCAACTCATCACCTCGGCACGCACCGCCTCCGGGGTGAGCGGCATGCCGTGGCGAGCGCGCCAGGCGGCAAACGATGCCGTGACGAGAACGAAGCCGACGAACAAGGCGAAGCGTCGGCCAGCGGCGGAGAACGGTCGATCGGTAGACACCGCAGTATGACTAACGGTCCCCGACCGCCCTGGCAAGGGGGCCGGGTCGCCTACCGGCTCAGTCGCGCGACGACTTCCTGCAGAAAAGCCGCCGCCGGGGCACCGTCGACGATGCGGTGATCGAAAGTGAGGCTGAGCGTCATCAGGGACCTGATGGCGATCTGCCCCTCGTGCACCGCCGGCTTCTCCACGATCCGCCCCACGCCGAGAATGGCTACCTGCGGCTGATTGATGATCGGCGTGAAGGCGTCGACGCCGTACATACCCAGGTTGGTAATGGTGAAGGTTCCCCCGCTGACGTCTTCGACGGAGAGCGCGCCGCCGCGCGCCTTCTCGGCCAGCGCGCGCGACTCTTCCGCGATCCGACGGAGGTCCTTGCCGTCGGCGTCGCGAATCACGGGAACGATCAGACCCTCGTCGAGGGCCACGGCGATGCCGACGTTGATCTCTTCGTGCCTTTGAATCGAGTCACCGTCCGCCGTCAACCGCAACCGTGGGTGCTGGCGCAGGGTGGCGGCGACCGCCTCCACCAGCAGGTCGGTGTACGTGAGGCTGAACTGCTTCGAAAGCTGCGCGCGGCGCTGCACCAGCGTCGTGACGTCCGCCTCGGTCGTGATGGTGAGCTGCGCCGTCGACTGCAGGCTCTGGAACATGCGCTCGGCGATCGTCTTCCGCATGCCCTTCAGCGGCTGCCCTTTCGCTCTGGGCTCGGCCAATGCCGCCTCGACGTCCTCGCGGGTGATGCGGCCCCCCGGCCCGGTGCCGGCGACCGCTGCCAGGTCGAGCCCGTGCTCCTTCGCCAGCTTGCGAGCCACGGGGGTGGCGACCACCGATCGGGCGGTCGGAGCAGCGGGCGGGGCGCTCGCCGCCTTCGCAACCGGCGCGGCCGAAGGCCCCGCGGTCGTCGCCTTGAGCATGTACTGCTTGGCGATCTCCACGGGGTCCTCTCCGGCCGAGGCGATCAGCGCCACGACTTGTCCGCACGGGACGGTTGCTTCCACCGGATACAGCAGCTTCGCCACCACGCCGTTGGCCGGCGCCTCGACTTCGTAGAGCACCTTCTCGGTCTCGACCTCGTAGAGCGGCTGCCCGGCCTCGATCGATTCCCCCTCGGCCTTGAACCATTGCTGGATGGTCCCCTCCTGCATGGTCAGACCGAACTTCGGCATGAGGACTTCGATGGGCATCGCCGGTTACCCGTTACGCGTTACTCGTTACCCATTCCCCGTTTCACCCCGTCACCTCTGCCACCGCCGCCTTGATCTTGGCTTCGTCGGGGAGCACGAAGCTCTCCAACGACGGGCTGAACGGGATCGGCACATCGAGCGCGGTGACGCGTTTGATCGGGGCGTTGAGCAGGTCGAAACCCTTGTCGATGATGATGGCGGCGAGATCACCGGCCGCGCCGCCGCGCAGATGGCCTTCGTCGACGATGACCACGCGGCCGGTCTTGGCCACCGAGGCAAGCATTCCCTCTTCGTCGAGCGGAACCAGCGTGCGCGGGTCCCACACCTCGACGCTGATGCCCTGCTGCTGCAGCTCCTCCGCCACGGTGAGCGCCTTCGCGACCATCGCTCCGATGGCGATGATGGTCACGTCGCTGCCCTCGCGCTTGACCGCGCCGTGCCCGAGCGGAAGGACGAAATCGCCCTCCGGCACCTCGCCCTGGGTGAAACCGAGACGGCCGTGCTCGAACACCAGCACCGGGTTGTCGTCGCGGATGGCGGCCTTGAGCAGGCCCTTCATTTCCGCCGCGCCCGAAGGAATCGCGATCTTCAGACCCGGCGCCGCCAGGAACTGCGGGTACACGACCTCGGAATGTTGTGCGGCGGCCGAGCCCATGGCGCCATAGACACAGCGGAAGGTGAGCGGCAGGCGCGCCTGGCCGCCCGACATGTAACGCAGCTTGGCGGCCTGGTTACAGACCTGATCGAAGCAGCAGTAGAAGAAGCTGGCGAACTCGATCTCGATCACCGGGCGCATGCCGGCCATCGCCGCCCCGACCCCGGCACCGGCGAAGCCGGCCTCGGAGATCGGCGTGTTGCGCACGCGCGCCGGCCCGAACTTGTCGACCAACCCGCGCGTGGCCGCAAACGCTCCCAGCTTCACGTCCTCGCCCATGATGAACACGCTCGGATCGCGCTCCATCTCTTCCGCCAGGGCTTGCCGAATCGCATCAATGAACCCAATCACCGGCATGATCGCCTCACCGTCTCGAGTTTCACGTTACCCGTTTCCAATTTCGCGTTACGCGTTTCCGCCTCTTCTCCCTCTCACGCCCCCGCGAACACATCATCCAGCGCTTCTGTCGGCTCGGGCAGCGCGCTCGACTGCGCGAACGCAACCGCCTCGTCGAGCTCCTTCTGCACCTCGCCCGCGATACGGTCGAGCTCGGCCTGATCGATGAAGCGGGTGGCCAGTAATTTCTTCGCGAACAGCGCAATCGGGCAGCGCTGCATGGCGGCCTCGATCTCCTCGGCGGGGCGGTAGTTCTCGACGAACGCCTGCTCGCCGACGACGTGCCCCTCCCAGCGATAGGTCTTGGCCTCGATCAAGGTGGCGCCTTCGCCGCGCTTGGCGCGCGCCACCGCCGTCTTCATGACCTCGTACACGGCCAGGACGTCGTTGCCGTCGACGATGACGCCGGGCATGTTGTAGCCCTGCGCGCGGATGGCGATGTCCTTCACCGAGGTCGACTCCGAGGTCGGCGTGAACTCCGCGTAGGCGTTGTTCTGGCAGACGAAGATCACTGGAAGCTTCCACAGCCCGGCGAGATTGAGCGACTCGTGAAAGGTGCCTTCGTTCGATGCGCCGTCGCCGAAGAACGACACCGCCACCGCGTCATTGTTGCGAAAGGTGGAGGCCAGCGCGGCGCCGGTGGCGATCGGAATGCCCCCGCCGACGATGCCGTTGGCGCCGAGGATGCCGAGATCGTAGCTGACGATGTGCATCGAGCCGCCCTTGCCCTTGCAGTAGCCGGTGCGCTTGCCGAACAGCTCGGCCATCATCGGCTTCAACTGGCCGCCCTTGGCCAGCATGTGCCCGTGGCCCCGGTGGGTGGTGGTGATGTAGTCCTTCGCGGTGAGCGCGGCGCAGACGCCAGTGGGCACCGCCTCCTCGCCGATCGAGACGTGCACGAAGCCGGGGATCTGCCCCTGAAAGAACAGGTCCCGGATGGTCTCCTCGAAACGCCGGATGGTGACCATCGTGCGATACATGCTGAGCAGCTGTTCTTTCGGGACACTCGCGACGTCCATAGATCCTCCTCACCTGTGCCGGCGGTTGCTCGCCGCTGGACCGACGCCAGCGACTACGAGCGCCGTACGATAATCTCGGCGCGCACGCGAGGTCAATGGCCCGCGTGATGGAGGCACGCCGTGTCTCGGTCAGAATCCAGTCAGCGCCGGTAACGCGAGGATTCTAGCGGCGCGTGCTCGAGACCGAGCGCGTTCCCGGGCGACGGCTGGGAGTGATGGCGCGGCGCCGGTTGCGGGGTTGGCGCCCCTGCGGCCCGGCGAGGGAAGGGCCGGAAGGGTGAGATACGAAGAGCTACGAGCTCAAAGCCGGAGGGCGTGCGCCTGGCCGGTGGAGCTCGCTGCTCTCAATTTACATGGCTCAGAGGCCGTCGCCTGCCTTGAGTTGCCCACCATTGGCGGGAATGCCCGCTGCCGCTGGCGGCAGACCCTCGGGCGAGGCCAACTCGTGAGGCAGCGGCCCATAGCGGAGCGCAGCGGGCGCGAAAGGGGCGCACGAGGTGGGTGCAGGGCGAAGCCCGCCGGATACCGATCGTGCTCACTCGCCGTGGCTGCGTGTGATTCCGTCGCCGGTTGCGGGGCTTGGCGCGCCTGCACCCCGAGCGAGGGAAGGACCAGAAGGGCGCTGGTCCTTCCCTCGCGCACCCTTCTCCTCGCCCCGGAGCGGGCAATGGGCCTCGTCTCCGAGTGACGGCCGCGGGCGCTGCTCCTGCATCAACGGCAGCGCGCGCTGTGAGCGCAGTAACTTGCCGCACACGGCGCGTGTGGCCGTGGCGGTGATACGGGACCGGCTTTGTTCTCACCTGCCGTTGGCGTCGGATGCCCGCGGGGAGTAGAGAAGGCAGAAGGGGAAAGGGGAAGCTAGAGGCCCTCCGGCTTGCCGCCCGGGGCGCGAAGGAACAGCCGTGCGCAGCCGACGCCGGCCCAGTAGGTAGCCAGGCTCAGGATCACGCCGAGGAGAAGCGAGCCGCCGATCCCGGCGACGTCGCCGGCGCTCAGCCCGCTACGCGACAACGTGCCGAGCAGTTTGAACAGGTCGTCGCTGCGCCAGCGCTGCGGCGTGAACGTCGGCTCCCAGATCGTGACGGCGCGCGACACCAACATCGATCCGATCTCGTAGTAATCGCCGGTCAGCGACAGAAACGGCACGAACGCCAGCGGGAAGGCAACGCCGAATCCGGCGGCCGCCCATGCCGGTCGGAAGCGGCGCGCGGCGACCGCACGCAGCAGGGGCACGCCCGCGAGAATCGTGACCAGGTAGGGGAAGAAGTCGGTCAGCAGGTAGGTCACGTCGCGTCCGTTGGTATCGAAGCCGCTCAGCCGGCCGGCGTAGTCGGAGCCGACGACGACGAACGGGAAGAGCTTCTGAACCAGCGCGGCACCGTAGATCGGCGCGATCTCGAGGCGGCTGACCGTGCCTCCGCCGAGCACGCAGCCGAGCGCGTGCAGCAGCTCGTGCACGGGTACGTAGACAAACCAGGTCACCACCAGCGAACCGGCGAGGACGAGAAGCGACGGCACCCGGAACGGGATCAGACAAGCCTCGATGGCGTCGAGGCAGTCGACAGCGGGTTGCAGGACGAGGCGGCGCACAAGGCCCGCGAGCTTGGCCCTTGCCCGCTGCCCCGTCAAGGCTGTGATCAACGGCAGCAGGCGCTCCCGACAACGGTGGGCCACTCAACGCAGGCGGGTGGCCTCTGACCTGTGTGAGCTCAGCGCCGCGTGCTCCTTCGGCGACGTTCGGCCGCCATCCGCCCTGTTCGCTTTCACCTTTTCTCTTTCCGACTGCCGGCGCTGACTGCCGAGCCTCACTGTAGCGTTGCCGCCGCTTCGTTGGCGCGCCGCCGCTTCTCCTCCTCGATTGCCTGATCGACGTCCGAGGTGGTGCCGTGCTCGAACTCGAGAATGCCGAGGTCGGCGAAGCGGGCACGCTGGCGGTCGGACAACAGGCCGAGGCTCTTCACGTTGGGGACGATCTTCGAGAACAGGCGGCGGCGGAACTCCTTGGCCAGCGGCGACTCGAGCGACAGGCCGATGCACTGGTCGGCGTCGAGGCCCATGCGCTCCCAGACCTCGCGGTTGAGGATGCGGTCGCGCATCAGCACCGCCGCTTCGTAGACGAAGTCTTCGCGCTCGACCCGCTCCTTTTCGGAAACCCCGTGGCAAAACTCCCGCAGCGACAGCACGCCGAAGGCGACGTGACGCGACTCGTCCTCCATCACGGCGGCCGTCAGATCGCGCAGCAGCGGGTTGCTGGTGCTGTCGCGAATCACGCCGAAGGCGGCCAGCGCCAGGCCTTCGACCATGATCTGCATGCCGAGGAACTTGATGTCCCAGCGCGAGTCGCTGAGGATCGTGTCGAGCAGCTGCTTGAGCTGCGGATTGATCGGGTACTCGTGCTCGAGCTTCTCCTGCACGAAGCGCCGGTACACTTCCACGTGGCGCGCCTCGTCCATTACCTGGGTCGCGCCGTACTGCTTGGCTTCGTACCAGGGAACGGTGTCGACGATCTGGGCGGTGGCCAGCAGCGCGCCCTGCTCGCCGTGGAGGAACTGACAGAGCTGCCAGGTGATCGCTTCGTGGCGCAGCTTCTCGCGCTCGGCCCTGGTCAGCTTCTCCCAGATCGGCGAGCCGTAGATACCGATCCCCATGTCGGGCACCAGCTCCGATTGCGGATCGACGTCGACCGACCAGTCGAGTCGCTGGGTGGCGCTCCACTGATCGCGCACCGCATTTTCGTAGAGCCGGATCAGCTTGGCGCGGGTGGCGTCATACTCCCAGTTGTAGGCGACGTCCTGGGGAACGCGGAACTGCTCGATCGGTTGCTCGGGGTGGAAGTGGGACATGGTCATGGGCGATTCCTCCTGTTCGTGACTCGAATGGATTTGCTTGGTTTGTGGTCCGCCACGCCCAGATAGGCGAGGAAGACGCGGGTGAGCTCGGTGGTCAGGCGATCGTCGGAGAGCGGCAAGGTGCCCGGCTGCACCTGCACGGTCTGGTTGAGCGTGCCGAGCACGACCCGCAGGCCGAAGGCGGCGGCGAGCGCCGGATCGGGATGGCTGATCTCCTGTCGCCGCTCGTGCAGCAGCGCGGCCAGGCGGCCGGCAAGGTGGTCGAACAGGGCATCGGTGCGCGAGCGCACCGATGCGTCCGAGACGCCGCGTAGCAGGAAGGCCCGCAGCAGGCCATGCCGGTCGCGGTAGATCTGGACCAGGAAGGCGGTGAACTCCGGCAGGATCTGCGCCGCCGTGGCCCCTTCCCAGCGCTGCTGGTCGAGAGCGTCGTCGGCGGTCGCGCGCGCCTCCTCGCAGAAGCGCTCGTGCAGCGCGTGCAGCAGGCCGTCCTTGTCGCGAAAGCGCCGGTAGAAGCCGCCCACGGACGAGCCCGCCTTGCGGGCGATGTCGACGATGCCGGCCTCGTCGAAACCCTTCTCCGCCACCAGTTCCTCGGCGGCGTCGAGAATGCGCCCTAGGCTCTCGCGCGTGCGGGCCTGCTGCGGCGGGCGGACCCATCGCAGGAAGGTCGAAGGCCGCCGGCTGGCGATGGCTCTCATGATGATCTGAACGAAACCGGAATTTCGGTTCCTATATACCTGGCGAGGATGACGGCTGTCAAGGAATTTTCTGACTTGGGCCGGCAAAATGGCCGGCCGCCGCCAGGCCGGCCCGCGACGGCGGCCCTGGGACCGGGCGGCACTTGCGTGCAGCATCATCGGCGGCAATAGGTTATAGCCTGCACGATGGAAGCGAAGGCGCAGGAGGAAGAAATCGGCGAGGGGGCGGCCCGACCGGTCACGTTCGCCGGCCACCACGGCGTCGCGGTAGCAGGCGATGCGTGGGGCAACCCAGACGATCCGCCGGTGATCCTGCTCCCCGGCGGCGGGCAAACCCGTCATGCCTGGGGAGGCACGGCGGAGAAGCTGGCAGACGCCGGCTGGTACGCGCTCTCGCTCGATCTACGCGGTCACGGTGACAGCGGCTGGGCGCCGGACGCGGACTACGAGCTGAGCGCGTTCGTCGGCGATCTGCTCGCCGTCCGCGCCACCTTCGAGCGGCGGCCGGCCGTGGTGGGCGCCTCGCTCGGCGGCATCACGGCCTTGCTCGCCGAAGGCGAATCGCCGGGGAACGAATTCTCGGCCATCGTGCTGGTCGACATTGCGCCGCGCATGGAGCCCGAGGGGATCCAGCGCATCGTCGCCTTCATGCGCGCGCATCTCGACGGCTTCCCCGACCTCGACGCCGCGGCCGACGCCATCGCCGAGTACATGCCGCACCGGCCCCGGCGCACCGACCTGAGCGGGCTCGGCAAGAATCTCCGGCTCGGCCGAGACGGCCGCTATCGCTGGCATTGGGATCCGGAGTTCATCAACGGCAGGCAACGCCCGGGCGGACCGCAACAGCCCCACCGCCTGCTGGCGGCGGCCCGCAACCTCGAGATCCCCGCGCTCCTCGTGCGGGGTCAGATGAGCGATGTCATCAGCGAGGCGAGCGTCGCCGAGTTTCTCGAGGCCTGCCCGCACGCCAAGTACGTCGACGTCTCCGACGCCGGTCACATGGTCGCCGGTGACAGGAACGACGTCTTCTCGAGCGCGGTGATCGAGTTCCTCAACGAGGTGCGCAGGGGCTGAGCACGACGCGGCGATTACCCGAACGGAGGCTACCCATGTTGAGCCGCGAGCAGGCACGCGATTTTTACGACCGCTTCGGCGCCAAGCAGGACAGCCAGAAGTTCTATGAAGATCCTGCCGTCCGCGTGCTGCTGGCGCACGCCGATCTGCGAGCCGCCAAAGCCGTGTTCGAGTTCGGCTGCGGCACCGGACGCCTCGCCGAGGAGTTGCTCTCGCAGCATCTGTCGGAAGACGCCAGCTACGCCGGCTGCGACCTGAGCGCGACCATGGTCGGCCTCGCGCGCGCGCGGCTGGCTCGCTTCGGTGCGCGTGCCCAGGTGCGGCAGACCGACGGCGCTCCGCGCCTGGAAGCTCCCGATGCCGCGTATGATCGCGTCGTCTCGACCTACGTCCTCGATCTGCTTCCCGAGGAAGACATGGGCACCGTCTTGGGCGAAGCCCATCGTGTGCTCACGCCGGGCGGTCGCCTTTGCCTGGTCGGCCTGACCGAAGGGACCACGCTGCCGTCGCGCGCGATCGTCGCCCTTTGGAAGACCTTGCATCGCATCCGGCCCGCTCTCGTTGGCGGTTGCCGGCCGGTCGAGCTGCGTGGCTTCCTGAGCGACCAGCAATGGCAGATCGATCACCGTAGCGTGGTCGTCGCCTTCGGAATCCCGTCCGAGGTGCTGGTGGCGCGCAGGCGATCCGCCGGGGCGCCATCGGTGTGAGCGAGCCTGTCGGCTCTCTCATCGGCCTTCCGCCTTGGGGGAGGATAGCCAGTCCTCGACCAGGAGCGCCCAGCGCTCGTGGTCGCGCCACTCACCGGCGATCTTGAGATAGCGTGGCGAGAAGCCTTCGCGACGGAAGCCGCAACGCCGCACCAGGGCCATCGACGCGTCGTTGCCCGGCTGGATGTTGGCCTCCAGGCGGTGCAGCTTCATGGTCGTGAAGGCGTGTCGCAGTACCAGCTGCAGCCCTTCGGTCATGTAGCCGTTGCGCGCGAACGGCGCCCCGGCGTAGTAGCCGAGATAGGCGCTTTGAAACGCGCCGCGCACGATCTCGTTGAGATTGATCACGCCTGCGATGGCACCGTCCTCGCGGCGGCACACCAGCAAGCCCTCCGCGTTGTCCTGCTCCACTCGTTGCAGGTAGGCATCGAAGGGGCCCGGCGCTATCGGCGGCGTCACCCACGGCTGGTGCAATCGCCGGCTGGCGCGCATGAGAACCAGGAACTCGCTCTGGTCGGCGGCGTTCACCCGGCGCAGGAAGACGCGGGCTCCGATCTCGATTGCTGCGCTCAATCCGGGGATCATTCTCATCGACCTCGAATCTGGCGCCGGTGAAGCGCGACCGCGCGCGGTGCGATCCGACTCAGCGCCGCAGCACGCCCGACTCGCTCGGATCGAGGCCGAGCAGGTGGCGGCGAACCCAATCGAGGGCGACCTGCGAGGTGAGCAGCTTGACCCAGTCGCGAGTACCCCAGAACTGGTAGCGCCGGACGTAGGTGCGCTCGGCCGTTGCCAGCGCGATGCACACCGTTCCCACCGGCTTTTCCTTGGTGCCGCCGTCCGGTCCGGCAATGCCGGTGGTGGACAGGCCGAGGTCGCTGCCGGCGATTCGCCGGGCGCCCGCCGCCATCTCGCTGGCGACCTCCTCGCTGACGGCACCAACGCGTTCGAGAGTTTCCTGCCGCACTCCGAGGACGGAGACCTTGGCGCTGTCGGCGTAGGTGACGAAGTCGCCGAGGAGGTAGCTCGAGCTGCCGGGAATGTTGGTGAGCCGATGGCCGACCAACCCGCCGGTGCACGACTCGGCAACGGCGAGGGTGAGGCCGCGCGCCTTGAGCATTTCCCCGACGACCTGCTCCATCGAGGTGTCGCCTTCGCCGTACGCGTAGGTGCCGATACGCTCGCGCAGCCGCGCCGCGAGGACGTCGCGCCGCGGCGCCGCCAGCTCCGGACGACCGTGCACGGTGAGCCGCACGGAGATCTGCGGAAAGGCGGCGCGAAACGCGATGCGCCCTTCCTCGGGTGGCACGCAGCCGGCTACCAGCTCGTCGAGAGCGGATTCGCTGATGCCGAAGGTCTGGAAAGTGTGACTGAGGTAGACATCGTCTCCCCCGCGCGCCTGCTGTAGCCACGGCAGCACCTGCTCTTCGATCATCGGCTTCATCTCGCGGGGAACGCCCGGGAGCACGATCAGGTGACGCTCGCCCCACTCGGTGTCGAGGTCGACACGGAAGCCGGGCGCGGTGCCGAGAGCGTTCGCGAGGATGGTCGCGCCTTCGGGGAAGAGCGCCTGCTTGAGATTGTTCTCCGGCATCACCCGACCCATGGCCGCGAACATCTGGTGGATGCGATCGGCGACGGCCTCGTCGCGGCGGAGCACGCGGCCGGTGACCTGGGCCACGACCTCGGTGGTGAGGTCGTCGGCGGTGGGTCCGAGACCGCCGGTCGAGACGACCAGCTGGGCCTGCCGCATCGCCTCGCGCCAGGCCCAGGCGATCCGATCGGCGTAGTCGCCGACGACCAGGATGGCCACCACGTCCAGGCCGGCGCCGACGAGCTTCTCGGCGATGAAGTTGGCGTTGGTGTCGACGGTCCGGCCGGTGGTCAGCTCGTCGCCCGAGCTGAGAATGACGGCGCGCTCGATCATGATGCCAGCACTCCGATCACGAGGAGACCTCGGAGGATGAGGTTGGTGTAGAGGCCGGAGACGACGTCGTCCAGCACCACACCCGGGCCGCCGGGCAGGTGCTGGTCGATGTAGCCGGCCGGGTAGGGCTTGATGACGTCGAGGGCGCGGAAGATCAAGAACGCCGCCACGGCCGTCTGCCAGTTCAACGGCACGAACAGGGTCGCGGCCACGTAGCCGGCGGCCTCGTCGATGACGATCTTGTGGCTGTCGTGCTCGTGCAGGTAGGCGTCGG
>Ga0316628_100000871_pt1 | contig 20050 bp, 12 predicted proteins | sample OWC_Aug_M2_C1_D5_FD_207648 | JGI IMG/M metagenome (GOLD analysis project Ga0316628, IMG submission 207648) | Wetland soil microbial communities from Old Woman Creek delta, Ohio, United States - OWC_Aug_M2_C1_D5_C | ecosystem: Environmental > Terrestrial > Soil > Wetlands | place: USA: Ohio... | reverse complement strand
GAGGTTGTTGAGCGACATGGCCACGCTCGGGCCGCGCGGGTCGAGCCGCTCCTGGATCGCCAGGGCACCCCGACCGAGGAGCTCGGCCGCGTCGTAGTCGGCCTCCTCCTGGGCCAGGAAGCCGAGGTTGCTCAGGCTCTGGGCGAGGTCGAGGCTGGCCGGGGCGAGCCGGCGCCGGATGTCGAGGCTCCGTGAATACAGCCCCTCGGCGAGCTCGGCGCGCCGCAGCTCCCAGGCGGCGCGGGCGCGGGCGTTGAGGGCGTGGGCCAGGCCCGCGCTCTCGGGCTGCAGGGCCAGGTGAGCCCGCATGGCCGCCTGGGTAGCCTGGTTGGACGCTGCGGCCCGGTTGCTGTTGTGGAGGGCTTCGCCGGCCGTGGCGTCAACGATGCCGCGCAGGACCGGGTCATTGGCCGTCGCCGTCGGCCAGGTCTGCCACCAGTCAGGCCCTTGCCACTCCTGAAGGCCGCGCTGGTTGGCTCGGGCGGCATGGACGAGCCAGGCCCCGAGCTCGCGGTCGTCTCGCCGGCGCGCCTCGACCAGCAGCCGGCCGAGCTCGGCCGCGGCCAGGCCGGAGGGATCGTGGTCCTGGCGCCGCTGGACGCCGGAGTAGGCGGCGCGCTGGGCGGACGACAGGCGCGGCCAGGTGACAAGGCCGAGCTGTCGCACCGGGACCTCCACCTCGAGCGCGGCTCCGGCGCGCTCACCCAAGAGCAAGAGCACGCCGCGCGGCCGCTGCTCGACGAGCACGGCCGCGAGGTCGAAGGGAGTGGCGAGCTCACCGCCCGCTCCCTCGGGGTTGGCCGGCGGGTTGGGCTGCCGGCGCCAGGCAAGCAGGACGTCGCCGGGCTCAAGCAGCGGAGGAGCGCCCTGCTCGACCACGATGCCGCGCGCCGGCTGGCCGGCGTCGATCCAGGCGCACGGGATGGCCAGCGCGATCAGGCCCGCGACCGCAGCCAGCCTGGCGGCGTCCGGGAAGCCCCTTCGCTGCAAGCAGGTCACTCCCGTGCTCACCACGTCACACCGACCCCCAGTCGCCGGCGTTTCCGTTCCAGGCGCCGGCCGGGACCGGCACCCACTTGACGGTGCGGTAGGGCTCGAGGAAGCGCGCGGGGAGCTCGGGAACCTCCCGAGTCACGCACTCGAGGCCGAGGGCGTCGCTCAGCCGTGTCACCACCGCGCGGCCGATCTCCTGCCAGTTGCCGCCGGCCACTGCCGGCGCCAGGTTGCGTGCGACCCGCTCCGCGGGCACTTGGAAGACCCGCGCGTAGAGCACTGGATCGAGGCCGAGCAGGACCACTGCGTGAACCAGCACTGCGTTCTTTCGCCGGGCCTGGGCGCAACCTACGACCTTCCGGTCACCCCTCAGCAGGGTGTCGGAGAGGAGATCCTCGAAGCAGATCGGAGAGCGCACCCGGGTGGCGCGCCGGGGCGCCTCCGGTCGCCGCAGCTCGCCGCCGGCCGCGCGCAGTGCCGGCTCGATCACGTCGAGGAAGGCGTCGTAGAGCCCGAGCAGGTGGCGCGCCCAGGGGTGAGCCCTGGGCAGGACCAGGGACACGGCCAAGTCGCCGTGGTGGATCACGCCGGTGCCGCCGGTGATGCGCCTGAGCACCGGGATGCCCTGCGCGCGGCACCACTCGAGGTCCACGTCGGACGCATCCTGACCGTGGCCGATCACCACCACCGGCCCGGGCCACGACCACAGGCGAACACAGATCGTCCCGTCCGCGGCCCGTTCCAAGAGCCAGGGCTCGAAGGCCAGGTCGCGGGCGGGCGGGCCCGGTTCGTCGAGGTACACCTCGAGCACCGCGCCAGCTTACTGCACCTCCGGAAGGTGGCAGAGCATGCAGTCGACGATCTCGAGCCGGGCCGGGTTTCGCGTCCGCGGATCCGTCGAGGTCTCTGTCCGGGCAGTCGACCGCGGGCGCGAGCCAAGGGCCTGCAAGGCAGCGAGCCGTCAGGGTCGACCAGGCGGGAGCTGCCGGAGCAGCCGCCGCGGCGCGGGCTCGAATGCTGCTCGGAAGCAGCGGCTGGTGAGCGCCTGAGCCACGGCCAGTCGCGGGCTCGGGGCTTCCGCGGCTGTGCCGCGCCGGGTCAGACGGGCAGGTCAAAACCCGCAGTGCAGCTCAGGAGGCAAGCAGTGGCGACTGCCAGGGTCGGTGGTCCAAGTGCCGTCGCTGCAGCGCAGGGCGCCGGCCGCCATGAGCTTCCCCTTGAGATCCTGGAGGAGGTCGGTCAGCCTGCCAAACTGCTCCGACTTCTGCCGCAAGACCTCCATCTCCCGCGCGCGACGCCAGTCCGTCACGCCGGGTGGGACTGCGGGCGCCGAGTAGTCGAAGCTACAGTAGGTTCGTCGAAGAGAGTCGAACTCGTAGGCCGCGCTCCGCATCCACCGCAAGGGCAGCTCCGAGTACCTTGGGTCACCGTCCCTCGGCCCGCCGCCAGAAGCTCCGAGGGTGGAGTCGTCGATCACGATCGGCCCTTCGCCAGCGCCCTGGAGCTTGACCCCGGCGGCAGCGGCGGCCAGGGTCTTCTTGCCGCGCGGGCCGGACTGGCTGTCGCCGGCGGTCGGCGCCGAGGTGCCCCCCGCAGCCGGCTGCCCGCCCGCCGCAGTCGGGATTCGGAACGAGCGCTCGACGACGATCTCACCGTCCTCAGCGCGGAACTCGAGCGTCGCCGTGTAGTGCTTGGCCGCCTCCGCACCGCTGCCGTGAGCAGGCAGGCTCAGGGTCGCCAGCAGCCCGCCGGCGCCCTGGATGAAGGGCGCGCTGAAGTCCTCGAGGTCGGCCCCCTTGAGGGTCACGCTCCCGCTCAGTCCGTCGAGGTTAGCGAGCAGGGGCTCGACCGCCACGGTCAGGGTCTCGAGCTGTGGGGAGATCACCGGCGGCTGGAAGCTGACCTTGAACGCCCGGTAGTCGACGAAGCGCCGGAGCACATCCGGAGCCGTCGCCAGGCCGATCCCAGGTCCACCGCGGATACCCATGGACACCAGACCGACGACCCGGCCCTCGAGGTCGAGGAGCGGCCCGCCCTTGTTCCCCGGGTTGACCATCGCGTCGGTCTGGATCACCGACACCCGTCCCGACGCGTCGTGGCGGAGCGAGGTGACGCGGCCCAGGTTGACGCTCACCTCGGGGTTCTTGTCTCCGCGCCGTCCCTCCTTGAGGTCGGCGGAGAGGAGGTCGCCATAGGGAAACCCGACCAACCACACCGGCTCGGCGACCTGGGGAATCGGGACCGCCGTGATCTCGAGGTACTGCCCTCCGCTGCGCTCGATCTTGAGCAACGCGAGGCCGGTGGCCTCGTCGCGGGAGACAACGTCGGCGTGGTGGGCGACCTCGTCGGGCGTGCCGCTGTGCTCCACGACGGTGGTGCGCTGGATCGTCGACTTGACCTTGACGATGTGACCGGCCACCTCCTGGTCCACCGTCGGGGCCACCAGGTCCGCATCGGTCAGCAGGTAGCCATCAGGATGGATCAGGAAGCCGGTCCCGAACTTGGCGATCTCCTCCGAGAGGTAGACGTGGTCGACCCTGATCAAGACCGTGGCCGCGGTGGCGCGGTCGACCAGCTCCGGGGGGATCGAGGTGGCGCGGGCAGTGCCCATCATGCCCATCGCCCAGACCAAACCCACGCCGCAGGCGATCGTCCGACTCGATGTCATCGCCCACCTCCCTGCTCACTCCTCTACCTGCGGCCAGCCAAGGTCAGCGTCCGCAGCTCGCGACTCCGACCGGCGACTTGCAGCCGGCAACCCGGTCCTCGCTCCTCGCCCACCTTCCGTCCTCGCACTTCACCGCGCCGCCGGCTCTCAGCTGCTCGGCCAGCGTGGAGAGACGAGTCGACAGCTCGCTCAGGTACTGCCCGCCTTCCCGCGAGTAGTCGTTTGCTTCTCGGCGCTTCTCCGAATAGTCGCAGTACTCGTGGAGGAGCGTGTCGTAGTCCGAAGCGAGTCGAGCAACCGCGCCCTCCAGGCGCCGGTAGCTCGCGCCCCGAGCACCCGTTGTACCCCCGACCGTTTGCGTGGTCCGGTTGTCGATCACCAGCGCCCCGTCCTCGCCGCGCTGCAGGGTCACGCCTTTGACGGCCTCGGCCAGGCCCCTGCCGGATCGGACCCTGGCTCTGCCCTCCTGGCCGAGGCTGCTGCGGTTCCCGAGCAGGCCGCGGTCCAGCATGGCCAATGCCGGGTCGCGCGAGCCGCCGAGGGTCGGCGACGAGCCGGGCCCGATGAGGCGGTACTCGAGGCGGATCTGCTCGGCGCCACCCGGTTTGCGGAAGACGACAGTGGCGGTGTAGTGCTGCACCGGCTGCTGGCTCGCCTGGCGCGGAGCCAGCGGGACCTTGGCCACGAGTCTCTCCCCCGTCCGCTCGAAGGGCGCCGTGGCCCGGGCCAGGTCGTCGCCGACGATTGACGCCGTGCCGTGGAGGCCGTCGAGTCGGGCCAGCAGAGGGGACACCGATACCGTCACCAGGTCGACGGCCGGGTAGATCTCGGCGGGCTCGAACGCCACGTCGATCGAGCGGTAGGCGAGGAAGCGCTGCACCACCTCGGGGGCGATCGCGAACCCGATTCCGCTGCTACCCATGATCTTGGCCACCACCACACCGACGACCCGCCCGTCGCTGTCGAGCAGGGGTCCGCCGGAGTTGCCCGGGTTGACCATGGCGTCGGTCTGGATCAGGGCCACCCGGCGCTCGTCGTCACGGCGCAGTGACGTGACTCGACCGAAGTTGACACTGACCTCGGGGTTGGGGCCCTCGATCCTCTCCTCGAAGCGACCCTCGGACAGCCAGTCGCCGAAAGGAAAGCCGACGACCATCACCTCGGCGGTGAGTCCGGGGCAGCTGCCCTCGGCCACCTCGAGCACGGTGGGAGCAGCGCTCTCGATCTTGAGCAGCGCGAGGTCGGCCTCCGGGTCGCGGAAAACGATCTCGGCGCGGCGTTCGATCTCGCGTTCGGTACCGCTGCCGACCACCGCGGTGACCGCCCGCACCAGGGTCTCGACCCGGTGCTCGCCGTCCTCGGCCAGGAACGAGAGCTCGGGCGAGACCACGTGCCAGTTGGTCAGCAGGTAGCCCTCGCGGTGGACGAAGAACCCACTGCCTTGGGTGGTGAAGAGCACCGAGTTGTAGGTGCGCTCGACCTCGAGGAAGACGCTGGCGTCCATCGCCGCCTGAACCGGGTCAACAGCCTCCGTGGCGGCGCCGGCTAGCGGCCAGCCGCCGAGCAGGAGAAGAAGCGCCGTCACGGCTCGAAGGACCTGCCCCGCCATCCCGTACCCCCATGCCCGGTCGGTCGGTGAGGCTGCAGCCTAGCAGCCCTCCAGGGCGAGGTCAACGAAGTGCCTACCTGGCGAGCACGCTCGGGTGGAGGACCTGGTCGAGGGCCCTGTGCTCGAGCGGCCAGCCCGCCGGGAGCAGGCTCGCGAAAGCGGCCGAAGCGAACCACTCCTGGTCGCCGGCATAGGTTGGCACCACCAGGCGCGGGAAGCGGGCGAGCAGCTCGCGGTCGGGCACGACCCGCACCGCATCCAGGGCTCGCCGGCGGGCCTCGCTGTGCTCGAGCCCGGAGAAGAAGCCACGCGCCGCCCGCAGCTGCATCAGCAGGTAGCCGTCCTCGAGAACCGGGAGCCCGGCGAGCGGGCCGAGCAGGAGCCTGGCGAGGAGGTGACGGGCGGCGCCCAGAGGGCCGCGCTCGGCCAGCCGCCGGCGCCACCTCTCGCGGCGTGACACGGGCGGCGGGACCGGCCCGAAGGGATCGGCGGTGAGGTGCGCCGCCTCGGGATTGAGGGTGGCGAAGCTCGCCAAACGGTGGAGGAAGGTGGCGGTGACCGCCATGCCCAGGGCCTGCCGGTGCTCGGCGTCGGCACAGGCGAAGAAGGTGCGCAGGGCGTTGCGCTCGAACAGCACGCCGCGGCCGAAGTTGCCAAGGCCGGCCGAGGTGACCGAGCCGCGGTGGCGGGCCACGGCCGCGGGCGCCGCCACCACCTGGCGGCCGGCGGCCCACAAACGCCAGCCCAGGTCGACGTCCTCGAAGTAGGCGAAGAGCTCGCGGTCGAAGCCGCCGACCCGGTCCCAGTCGGCCCGCCGCACCGCCATGTTGCCGCCGCAGGGGAAGGGCAGCGGCTCGCCCGCGGCGGGCGGCGCGATCTCGGCCAGCGGCCAGCCCTGGCCAAGCTGGAAGGCGTGCACGTCAAAGGTCACCGCGCCGCGCACAAAGTCGTGCCGGATCCCGTCCCAGCTGGTCAGGCGACCGGCCGTGGCTGCCGCCTCAGGGTGGCGGTCGAGGGCCGCAAGGTGGGCTTCGAGCCAGCCCGCGCCGGCCGCGGCGTCGTCGTTGAGCAGCAGCAGCACCTCGCCGCGGGCAGCCTCGGCGCCCAGGCAGACGCCGCCGGCAAACCCGAGGTTGGCCTCGGAGCGGACCACCTTGGCCCAGGGGAAACGCCTGGCCGCGACCTCGCCGCAGCGGTCGGGCGAGCCGTTGTCCACCAGGATGACCTCGACCTCGGGGTGCCCGGCGTAGGGCTCGAGCGAGGCCAGGCCGTCGTCGAGGCGGGCGGCGCCGGCGTGGACGACGACCAGGACCGAGGCCTTCACGAGGCCCCGCCCAGCCGCCGCAGCCGCCTGGAAATGCGGCGCACCAGCGGCTCGCGCGGCGTCACCGCGCCCGACGCCTGGGCCGCGAAGCGGGCCCGGTGGGGGTCGCGCCAGGGGTGTTCGGCAAAGGCGACCAGGGGCGCCGCCACCTCGGGCCAGGCGCGCGTCGCAGCCCACGCCCGGCCCGCGGCCGACGCGCCCCGTCGCCACTCGGGGTCGACGAGCAGCCCGCGCACGGCTGCCGCCAGGGCGGCCGGATCGGCCGGTGGCACCGTGATCCCGGCCCCGCAGCTCTCCACCACCCGGGCCATGGTGCCGCCGCGGGTCACCACCACCGGCAGGCCCAGCCAGAGCAGGTCGACCAGTCGCGTGCGCAGGCTGAGGTCGGTCTCGAGGCTGGGGCGGTGGGTGACCACGGCCAGGTCCACGACCAGCGCCAGCTCGAACCGGCGCGGCCACGGCCGCCAGGCCTCGAAGCGCACCTCGCGGCCGAGCCAGCCCGCGCGCTCGGCCCGCTTCCGCGCCTGGGCTGCGGCGGACATCGGCGTCAGCTCGGGGTGGGGGTGGTCGACGAAGACGACCGTGGTGCGCGGGTCGGCGGCGAGCAGATCGGGCAGCGCGTCGAGGACCACCTCGGGGTCGTACCAGTCATAGATGCCGCCGAAGTAGAGCACCGGCGCGTCGGCCTCGACGCCGGCCAGCACCTGCTCGCGCCGGCCCGGCGGCGGCGGCTCGCCCGCCGGGGCGGCGAAGGGCAGCTCGACGATGAGACGCTCGAGGGTCGGGTCGGCCTCCAGGCTCAGCGGGTTGACGCGGCCGAGGGCGCTCAGCCAGCCCAGGTAGTACAGGCGCTGCTCCTCGGACGAGCAGAGGAAGAAATCGCCGCGAGCCATCTGCAGGCGCCAGGTGGCGTGGTCGGTGGCGTAGGGCTCGAAGCCGAGCTCGCGGTGGTAGTGCAGGTTCTCGACCAGGAAGGGGTCATAGAGGTCGACCACCACCGGCTGGTCGTCGCGCTGGCACAGGTAGTGGTTGCCGAGGTGGGCGTGGAGGAGAACCCAGTCGTGACCCTCGGCTTGGCTGCCGAGACGGTCCGGGTCGGCCTGCACGCACTCGACGCCGTCGGTCAGGCCCACCGCCTCGGCCGGGTCATTGGGAATGGCCAGGGTGACCCGGTGCCCGGCCCTGGCCAGGACCCCGGCTAAGGTCAGGAAGCGCGTGCCGACCCCGGCGGTCGCGGCGCGGACCGGCTCGGGGCAGATGAGGAAGGCGCGGCTCATCGCCGGCCGCGCCCCGGGCGCAGCCGTTCGACGAGCTGGTGCAGCTTCCAGGTCCGGGAGGCGAAGATCTGCTCGAGAATGGCGGTGAGACGGGCGACCTCGGCGTGGAGGGCGTCGATGTGGCGCCCGCGCTCCTCGACCGCCTCGCTCAGGGCGGCGCGCGCCCGCTCGGCGTCGTCCAGACGGTGGGTCAGTGCCTCGGCCTCGGCCTCCAAACGCTCGAGCGCGCCCCGCATGCGGTGCAGCTCACCGCGCATTCCGTCACAGCTACCGCCAAGCTCGAGCAGCGCCTCCTCGGCCGCCCGCGCCTGCTCGGCCGCCCGATCGCGCTCGGCGACCAGAGCCATCATCGCCGCGCCCAGCCTGGCTGGTCGGTCGAGCAGACCGTGGCGCTGCCAGACCGCGGTCAGGGCTTGAAGCTGGGCCGGCGACCCCGGTGGGCTCGAGCCGGTGATGCTGCCCGCCTCGCGGATCACCCGGTACTCGCAGGTCACCCGGGGCAGGCGCACGAACGGGGTCCGCTCGGCCAGCCGCAGCAGCAGGTCCCAGTCCTCGTAGAGGTCGAGCGCGGGGTCGAAGCCGCCGACCTCGAGGGCGAGCTCGCGGGGCAGGGCCACGGTCGGCAGCGGAATGTGGTTGACCAGGCGGAGCCGCTCGTGGTCGAAGCTGCCGCCGAAGGTCCGGTGGCGCCCGACCGGCTCCAGGACGCCGTCCTGGTTCGCCGCCCACAGGCCCTGCACCGCGTCGGTGTAGGGCACGCTGACGCCGCGGGCCACGGCCTGGCCGAGGACCAGCAGGTGCTCGGGGAAGAGCAGGTCGTCGTCGTCGAGGAAGACCACATGCGAGGCGGTGGCCCGCTCGAGACCGGCCTGGGCCGCGGCCGAGCGGCCGCGCCGCTCCTGCCACTCTACCAGCTCGACCTCGAGCCCGGAGGCCGTGCAGACCTCGTCGACCGGCACGCCGCCGTCGTTGACCACCACCAGGCGCGCCGGCTTGTGGAGCTGGGAGTGGATCGAGTCGAGCGCGTCGCGCAGGAGGTGGGGGCGATTGCGGGTGCGCACCACCAGGTCAAGCGCGGCCGCGCCTGCCGGGTCCTCGAGCAGGGCCGAGGGTCCCTGGGTTGCGGCCCACTCGCTAACGGCGTGGGTCCTGACGTAGCGCATGTCCACTACGTAGTACGCCTCGGCCTGGCGCACCGTGGAGGGCAGGGTCAACCGGCGCGCCGCAGCCACCCCCTGGAGGATCTCGAGGTAGGGGATGCGCTCGAGCTGGGAGGCGTAGGCCTTGGCCGCGGCCAGCACCTGCTCCCACTCGCCGCTCACGTCGACCAGCAGGTTGGGTCGGAGCACGGCCGACACCTCGTAGGCGGCGAGGCGCACGGCCCTGACCACCTGGTGGAGCTCGCTCCCGACCGCGCTGCCCTGGAGCAGACGGTAGACAGCGAGGGCCAGAGCCCGGTGGTCGGGGTGGACCTCGGCCGTGGACGGGACCAGCACCACGTGCGGCGCGACCTTGAGCAGCAACGCCTCGAGGCGGGCCGCGAGCTCGCTGTCGTCGGGTTGCAGCGAGCGGTCGGCCAGGCCCCACAGCTCGGGCTCGGGCAGGCCCAGCCGGCGCGCCGCCTCCAGCGCCTCGGCGCGGCGGGTCGCGGCCTCGCCCTGGGCGCCGCCGTCGGTCACGATCACGACCCGGACCTCGGCCCCCGATGCCACGGCCTGGGCGAGGACGCCGCCACAGCCGAAGACCTCGTCGTCCGGGTGCGGCGCCAGCACCACCAGCGGCGAGCCGTCCAGGCGCCCGGCGGAGTACGGGATCAGATCAGCCTCTTCCCGCATGCGCGAATGGTAGCAGAAGGGGGCCGCCCAAGGCGGATGCGGAGCCTTGCCGGACGGCGGTTAACGTCGCCGGACTACTTCGTCCCGAACAGCGGCGCCAGCTCTTCCGGCTTCGGCTTGGCGGTGAGCAGGCTGACCACGACCAGGGAGCCGATCGAGATCAGCGCCGCCGGGTAGATGCTGGGGATGCCCCAGGGGTCGGCGCCGAAGTAGCCGCCCTCCTGGGCGGCGACCATGACCGACGGGGCGAGCCGCGGCAGGATGAGCTCGAAGACGACCGTGGCCAGGGCGCCGCTCAGAATCGAGGCGACGCCGCCGGCGCGGGTCGCGCGCTTCCAGGTCAGGGCTGCGAACAGGGCCGGGGTCACCGCCACACCGTACATGGTGTAGGCGAAGTAGGCGTACTGGAGGACCGAGATCTGCCAGTGGAGCACGGTCGGCACGAACACCATCAGGAAGGCGACCAGGCCCATGACGACGATGAAGACCTTCTGCAGGGCGACCATCTTGCTCGGGTCGAAGCGGGGATTGACCGACTTCTGGTAGATGTCGCGCACGACATTCGAGCTCGACGACAGCAGGTAGTTCATGCCGGTCGACAGGACCACCGCGCAGGCCGCGGCGAGGAGCAGCACGCCGACCGGTCCCGGCACCATGTGCCGTGCGGCGTTGAGCACCAGCGAGCGCGGGTCCCAGTCGGTGCCGTGCTCGAGGTTGTAGGCGCCGGCGAAGACGGCGATGGCGATGACCACGGTCTCGACCACGATCGTGCCGACGATCCAGATCGCCACCGCCTGCTTGGCCTCCTTGGGCGAGCGGGCGGCGTAGAACTTCTGGTACATCGACTGCACGCCCATGAGCAGGAGCAGGGTCGAGAGAAAGTAGGCCAGCCCCTTGAGCGGCGGGAACCTGCCGAAGTCGGGCGAGAACAGCTCGAAGTGCCCGGCGGGCAGCACCTCCTGGATGTGGCCGAAGCCGCCGGCGGCCACGACCACGAACGGCAGGGCCAGGCAGCAGGCGAGGACGATGATGATGCCGTTGGGCAGGTCGGTGTGGGCCACCGCCACCATGCCGCCGATGGCGACGAAGAGGATGACGAAGCCGGCGGCGATGGCCTGCCCGACCTCGACCGAGACCCTGCCGTCGGTGACCACGTTGAGGATGTAGCCGCCGGCGCGGAACTGGTAGGCGACGATGGTGGTGAAGGCGATGATCAGGGCGATGGCCCCGAACAGGCGCGCGAACCTGCCGTAGCGCACCTCGAGGATGTCGCCCACCGTGTACTGGCCGAAGGTCCGGATCTTGCCGGCCACGAAGTAGATGATGGCGATGCCGAGGAAGGCGCCGGCGGGCTGCCAGATGGCGCTCCAGCCGGCGTAGTAGGCGTACTCCGCGCCGGCGATGAAGGTGCCGGAGCCGATCCAGGTGCAGACCAGGGTGAAGACCATGGTCGTGAGGCTGAGCTTGCGGCCGGCGACCATGAAGTCGTCCTGCGACTTGACCTGCCGCGCCCGGTAGAAGTTGAAGCCCGCCAGCACGAGCAGGTAGGCGAGAATCATCCACAGGTACCAGCTCATGTCTTACTCCGTACCCTTGCCCGTTTCCGATCCCGTTTCCGATCCCGCCTCTTCCTCCCCGACCTCGAGCTCCCCGCGGCCCGCTGCCGCCAGCAGCTCGCGCGCCGCCTCGGCGTCCTTTTCCAGCACCACCACCGCCACCTCGCCCAGCCCCTCGGGGGTCAGCCCGTAGAGCGAGCCGAGCGCCTCCCGGACCAGGCGCGCCTCGATGCCGCTCGCGCGCAGGGCGGCCAGGATCGGCTCGGCGTTGACCGCCCCCTCGAGCCTGAGGATCTCGACCTCACCTTCGGCGGGGTGCACGCATTCCCCCTCAGCCGGCGTCGATCAGGATCAGCTCGCGCTGCATCTCGCCCATCACCTCCACCGCGCCGGCCGGGGTGATGAAGACGTTGATCTCGGCGCGCGCCGCCATCTCGCCCTCGAGGTAGATGCCGGGCTCGAGCGAGAAGCAGATCCCCGGCACCAGCAGCCGCTCGTCGCGGGTCTCGAGGTTGTCGATGTTGACCCCGTTGCCGTGCACCTCCTCGCCGATCGAGTGGCCGGTGCGGTGGACGAAGAAGTCCCCGTAGCCGGCCTTTTCGACCACCGCCCGGCAGGCGTCGTCGACCTCCCAGCCGTGCACCGGCTGAGCGGCCGCGAAGCGCTGGCGGACAAAGGCCAGGGCCGCGTCACGGGCGTCCCGCACGACGTGGAAGATCTCGACGTACTTGGCCGGCGGCGACGAGCCGACGAAGCCGCACCACGTGATGTCGTAGAAGATCGCGCCGGGCTTGGCCAGCTTGGCCCACAGGTCGATCAGGATCTTGTCGCCGCGCCGGATCGGCCGCGAGTTGTCGGGCCTCGGCTCGAAGTGGGGGTTGGCCTGCTGCTCGTCGGAGCCGACGATCGGCAGCTCGCCCATGCAGTCGAGCCGTTCCTCGGTGAAACGGCGGACGATGAACTGCTGCACGTCGTACTGGTTCAGCTCGTGGCGGGCGCGCAGCTCGGAGCCGATCAGGGCGAAGGCCTCGTCCTTGATCCGCTGCACCAGGTGACCGGCCTCGACGTGGCTCGCGAACTGGGCCTCGTCGAGGACCGCCTCGAAGGTCTGCACCAGACCGGCCGAGGTGACCACCTCGCAGCCCGTCGCCCGCACCATCTCCACCGTGCCGGCATCGACCACGGACACGTAGGGGATGTTGCCGGAGGGCGAGTACTGCATCGCCACCTGGTGGCAGCCGGCGAGCAGGGTCGCGAGCGCGGCGTGGAGGTCGCGCCAGGAGCGGTAGAAGCGCTTCTCGCCCGGCAAGGGGTCGAGCTTGGCCGGCTCGACCTTCGACAGCAGCCGCACCGGCTCGCCCTCCGCTGGGATGAAGTAGAACCAGCGCCGGCTGGTGAACTTGCCGAAGTCGAGGCCGAGCACCTTGTAGGCGATCACGTCGCGGTTGTGGAAGTCATAGAGCAACCAGCCGTCGAGGCCGGCCTTGCGGATCTCGCTCTGGATGCGGGCGATGTCGGCCATGAGCGCCTCCCCGTGGAACTCGGCAACGGTGGCACAGAACCCGGGCCCGTGCAAGGCGGGCCGCGGGCGGCGCCCGCCCCAGCGCCGGTTGCCGTTGCCGACTCTCGGACGGGGGGGATTGTGGCGGCAGCCATCCTGGCTGCCTGGCGGGGGTTTCAGCTTCGCCTCGCCGCCCGCCCGCCCGGCAGGCTGGAAGCCCGCCGCCACAACGAGCCACAGCTCGTTGCCGCTGCCCCCTCCCTACCACCAGTTGGTCGGGTCGCCAGTGGCGTTGTCGACCAGCGACACCCAGGCCCAGCAGCGGCCCTGCACTCCAGCTTCGTCGTCGTCGAGCGGCAGCACGGTCATGCCGTAGGTCCCGGCGGGAAGCTCGCCGACCTGCTTGAGGAACAGGTGCTCGAGCCGGCGTTGGAAGCTGGCCAGGGGCTGGACGGTGAGCGTGCGCCGGGCCACCTCGGCGCCGTCCGTCGAGTAGAGGGTGATGACATGGGTGACGGCATGCTCGTGGTCGCCGTTGAACAGGCCGACGTTGACCCGCCAGCCGGCGCCCACCTCGACCCCGGCGAAGTGCTGCACCGGCCAGCCGCCGAGTGGGTAGAGGGGCAGCATCTCGCCGTAGGTGCCGCCGTCCGCGCGGGTAGTGTAGGTGCGGGTCCAGGCCGACATCCAGGTGCCGGTGTAAACCTCGAGGCCGGCCCGCAGGTCGTCTTCCCCGGAGCACGCCTCGAAGAGCCTGGTCACATCCGGGAAAATCGTGTACCAGGGGCCGTAGCGGTCCGGTGGCCAGGACCACAACGGGAGCACCCCGTACAGCTGCTGGTACAGCTCCTCGCCGAGCGCGGCGCCGCCACAATCGCCGGCGCGGTCGGCCGGGTGGAGGAAGGCGTGCACAGCCGCCGTCTCCCAGCTCGGGTTGTTGTACAGGTCGGTGCGCCAGTCGGTCCCGGCCTCGCCTGGCGCGTGGGCGACCACCGGGACGACGGCCAGTGCTCCCTCCCGCGCCGCGGCATACCAATCCAGCGTCGCAAACGGTGTGAAGGTGGCATCCCCGGTCAGGTTGTCGACCATGGAAAGCCAGAGGGCAGCCGGCCGGTCGCCCCACACCGCGACGCGCGGTGGCCAGACCTCGCTCACCTCGGCCGGGAACAGGCTTGCGACGTCGACCACCTGCACGCTGTGCGGGGCCACGCTCAGAGTCTGCAGGGCCGACTCGGGCCGGCCCTCGACATCCCAATCCCCCCAGGTGTCAACGCACTCTGCAAAGCCCCAGAACAGGGTCAGGTTGACCGGGTAGTCCGAGTCGTTGACGACCCCCAGGTTGTGGCGGAAGCGGCCCTGCTCGCGCAGGTCGAGGAGCAGCTCGGCGGGCGCGGCCAGGCGCGCCAGCGAAGGGGCTGTGGAGTGGCAGTACCACTCCGGCTCCGGGTTGCCCTCGTAGACCAGATGGTTGGAGTAGCCCACCCGGCCGGGCGCGGCCGTCACTGCGTGGCCGAAGCTGCCGCCGCCCGGCGCCGGGGTCGCGGCGCGCGACACGACGACCACCTGCTCGCCCCAACGCCAAGGCGAGGTCAGGACCAGGGCGTCGTGAGTGGTCCCGTCGCCGGCTGGCCCGGCGCCCAGGAAGGCCATGGCGTCGCTGATCTTGACCGAGGCGTGACCGCCGAGATCGACCTCGCGCTCGACCTCAGGCGCCACCACTCGGCGCAGGACGACCGTCGTGGGTAGCGGCGACGGGTTGTACAGCCACAGCTCCGAGGTCCAGTGGGTACCACCCAGGCCTGGCGCGTCGACCACGATCGGCAGCAGCTGCTCATAGAGGGCCGGCGGCTCGCCGAGCGCGGTCATGGTCATCGGCCGGCCGGGGTAGTACTCTGTGCTTTCGCGGTACGGGTAGCTTGCGATCGGATTGAGCCCCTCGTCGAGACCCAAGAAGGCTCGCAGATAGCCACTCTCAGAGTTGTCGGCCCACAGGAAGAGCTGCCGGCGCCGGGGGTGGAAGAACATGCTCTGCACGAAGGTCGCGGGGTCGTCGAAGGGCGGGAAGTCGAAGGTAATGCTCTCGGTCGGCTGGCCGATTCCGCCGTCGGCGATCGGGATCAGCTCCACCCCGTCCGGCGTGCCGCGCCACAGCAGCTTGCGCTGCGGGTCGAGGCTGAGGGTCGGGGGGACCGGCGTGGAGGAGGGCGTTCCCGGGCTGAAGTCGTGGGCCGGGAGCGTGGCCACGACCTCGACCTCGCCGTCCTCCGAGCGCCGCAGGAGAGGCCATGGCCGATAGGGCGTGCAGCGGACCTGAACGTCCGCGCCGGGCGGCTGGTACTCGGAGCAGTAGTGGGTCCCGGCCGAGCCCCAGCCGCTGGTCAGGTCGTCGAGCAGGCACTCGGCAAAGCCGTAAGTCCCGGGCTCGAGCCCGAGCGTGGCGGCGAGCTCGGCCGAGACCTGCGGCCCTTGGACCGCCCAGCCGATGCCTCCGGGATCGGGGATCGGGGTGGTGCGGCGGACGATCCTGAAGGTTCCGGGCTCGAGGGCCAGCTCGTAGGGCCAGGCCTTGAACCAGAGCAGGCCCCCGCCGCCGGTGAGGAACGAGCCGTAGCCTGTCTCCGACCAGAGATTGCTGCCGAACTCGAAGAAGCGCAATCGGTGCCAGGTCTCAACGTGCGGGTCGAACGACCACAGGCCGGCATACGGGCGGCCGTCCCAGAGATCGTGTTGACGGATGACCAGGATCTGGTCAGCCAGCTCGTCCCAATCGGGTTGCTCGGCCAGGGAGTGGGGCGCCACCACGAGGAGCAACGCGACCAGCGACATGAAGCTGCGCCCGCCCATTGCTAGTACTCGGGCGGCGGGCACGACTCGTACACCGGCGGGCAGGGCGGGGGGCACAGCAGACCCGGAGGTGGGAAGCCAGGAGGGCCTTGGTTGAAGCCGACCGCCAGGAATGCCTCGCGAACCGAGTTCTGGATCGCATAGGCGCAGACATCTTCGCCAACCTCTGGGGTGTAGGCGTAGAGGTCGTAGGCCGCGGCCACCGCCAGGAAGGCAAGATGGTCCCAGTAGTTGGTGTTGGAGTCCGCATAGCTCTCGAGGACCCGGAACAGGATCTTCGCCGCGCCAGCGTGCCAGAGCGGGGGATCGACCACGATCTCCTCGCAGTCCGGCACGTTGGCGCAAGCCGGGTTGATCCCGCCCTCGGCCATCAGCCTGTAGACCACTGCCAGGCGATTGCCATTGCTGTGGGCCGGGGTTGGATACGACGGCTGCCCAGGAGGGGGGTCTGGCTCGCAGCCAGGGTCGGTCATGTGCATGGAGTAGTGCCAGTACTCCCCGTGCGCCGGGTGGCAGTCGCGGGGGTCGTACTCGTGGGCGCCGCGGATCGCCGGGCTGTCCGGGTCCCAATCCTCGCCGAGCTTCCAGTCGCCGCCCTCGAACTCACGTAGAGGGTATTGGGTCCCCTGGTACGACAGCCACTCGACCGCGTGACCGACGACGTCGGCGAAACCCTCCTCCATCTCGCCCGTGTCGTCGTAGTCGTCCTTCCTGTCGAAGAAGTCGGCGCCGTACTTGCTCACGCCGTGGCCCCACTCGTGGGCGATCAGGTCGAGGGCGGCCGACGCGGAGTACGGGCTCGCCGATCGCCTGCACACGAGGACGGCGTCGGTCGGAACGTGGTAGTTCACAACGTCTTCACGGTTGAAGAACATGTTGTCGCGGCAGCCATCAAACGCGTCCACGACGACCCGGGCCCTGCCGCCCATGCCGTCGAAGGAGCTACGCTCGAAGGTGTTGATGAAGACCACCATCGTGCTCCGGGTGAAGTACATGGCGTCACCCGCCCGGAAGCGGTAGTCGTCGAGACCCTTGGAGAGTCCGCCGTAGGCCTCGTAGCTGGGGGCGCCGTTCACCACCTTGAGCCCGGTCGGGGCGTAGTTGCCAACTTCGTCGTCGTGGGTTGGGTCCCAGCAGTAGGCCATGCCCGACACCCCTCCACCAAGCCCGTGGTAGACCTCGATCTGGGGCTCTGAATCCGTCGTTCCCTTCCACACAGCCTCGTGCGTGCAGGGCACGCCACCGCAGGAGGGCTCGTTGTCCACCGGTCGGTAGTTGGCCACAACATCCCCAAAGGCCCGATAGGGGTCGTCGGGCAGGTCGTCCTGCACATAGGGGTTCTCGGGCTTCGCCCATGCGGACAGGATGTACGGGCTGTCAGGGCTGCAGTCCACCGTCACAGGGGGGTTGGCGCTGGACACCGACAGCAGTTGCCCGGTGGTCGCGTCGAGCCGCAGGGAGAAGACTCGGCCGTGCACGTCGTAGGTGGGCAGCCGCCACACCGGGCGCAGGCTGAGCCCTGGCTCGAGGCTGGTCAGGCTCAGCTCGGCCCGGGCGATGAGCTGCGCCAGCACGCCCGCGCCCCAGCCCTGGGGATCGCCGGGGTTGAAACCTGGCCAGCTCGCGGCGGCAGTCTGGGCCGCGTTGAACGCCTGCTCGGGCGAGGGGATGTTGAGCTGGCTGACGCTGGTCACGTCTCGGTACTGGCCACCGATGGCCCAGCGCAGGGACCCGTCCGGCGCGTAGTGGAGCGCGATCGAGGTGCCGAAGATGGGCACCGGGGCAGCTGCGCCGGTCAGGTTGTACTGCTGTTGGAAGTACACATGACGCATGCCAAGGTGGTCGGTCTGCTCGCGGTACTTGGCCCAGGTGATGGTGCCGCCAGCGGTGGTGGCGCCGGTGCTGGCGGTGGTCACGCCTTCGATTCCCTGGCCGAAGACCATGGCGCCGAGCTCGGCAGTCCGGTCAAAGGGGAGGAAGATGAAGTCAGGGCTGGTGGCCTGGCCCCATGCCGGCCTGGCCATGGCGCCGGCCAGGATCAGGCCGATGCCACAGGCCAGGACGAGGTGAGACTTGTTCTCTCTCTCTCTCTCTCTCTCTCTGCGCGCATCATCGTCGTCCCCCTTCTCCGCCTCCGGCGACGAGTGCGCGGGAGGCGGTCAGCACCGGTTGGCGGTCGCTTGGCGGTAGTCACGGCGGTCCCTAGGGGCCAGATGGTCAACGTCTACGTGTCCTTTCACCGAGCCTACTGATACAGCGCAGGGGGGTCAAGCCAGGCCGCAGGCCGTCAACCGTGGATGAAGTGACCGCCGATCGTGCTCGGCGGGTCAATCGAACAGCCTGGCCGGGGCCTGGAGGGTCCCTATCCCAACCGACGCGCCCAGCGCGCCAACACGGCCACCGCGAACAGGCGCTCGGAGTGGTCGGCGCGGCCGGCCAGGTGGCTCTCCCAGACCGTGCGCAGGAGCTCGTGGTCGAGGCCGAGGTCGCGGGTCTGGTCGCCGAACAGGTCGCGCTCGAGCGGCTCGCGCAGCGGCCCGCGCAGCCACGCTGCCAGCGGCACCTCGAAGCCGCGTTTGCGCCGCGGCGGCTGGGGCACGCCGAGGCGGTCGAGGACCGCGCGCAGCACGCCCTTGCCCCGGGCCAGTCCGGCGGGTAAGCCGAGCAGGAGCTCGACGATGCGGTGGTCGAGCAGCGGCACCCGCACCTCGAGGCCGTGGTCCATGCTCGCCCGGTCGACCTTGGCCAGCACCCGTTCGGGCAGGAAGGTGAGGGCGTCGAGCATGCGCCAGCGGGTCCAGGGCGGAAACTCGGCCGCCCTGGCGGTCAGCGTGACGGGCCAGGCCGGCGGCGCGGCCGCGAGGCCGAGCAGGCGCGCCGCCTCGGCCGCCGGCCACACCCCCTGCATGGCCTGGTAGGCCTCGAGCGGGGAGCCGGCGCCGAGGGCCGCGCCCAGCTTGGCGGCCCAGCGCCGGGCCGGCAGAGGTAGCGCCAGGGTGCGGCGGGCGGCCGGCGGTAGGCCGAGCAGCCGCTCCATGCGTGGCATGAACCGCAGCCGCGGGTAGCCGGAGAGCAGCTCGTCGCCGCCGTCGCCCGACAAGGCCACGGTCAGGGCGCGGCGGGCGGCCCGCGACACGACCCAGGTCGGGGCCAGCGAGGGGTCGGCGAGGGGATCGCCGCCGACCTCGGCCCAGCGCTCGACGAGCCCCAGCATCTCCTCGGGCGTGCACAACTCGACGCGGTTGCGCAGCGCGAGGTGGCGGGCGGTGGACGCGGCCACGAGACTCTCGTCCTCGCCGCCGGCGAAACGCACCGTGACCGTCTCGGGAAGCGCTCCCTCGGCCACTGCCGCCGCCACCACTGCGGTCGAGTCCACACCGCCGGACAGGAAGCAGCCGAGGGGCACGTCGCTGACCAGACGGATGCGGACCGCGTCGCGGAGGAGCCCCTCCAGCTGCTCGGCGGCCTCGCCCAGCGCGGCCGGACCCTGGCCCTGGCGGCCCGCGACCCGCTCGGCCAGGTCGTACCAGGGCGCGACCCGAATACCGGCCTCGTCAGCCTCGAGCAGATGGCCGGGCGGCAGGCGGCGCACACCTTCGAGGAGGGTCTCCTCGCCGGCGGTGTAGCCGAGCTGCAGCCAGCGGGCCACGCCCTCGCGGGTCACGGAGCGGTTGACGGCGGGGTGGGCGAGGAGGGCCGGGACCTCGGAGGCAAAGGCCAGGCCGTGGGCCAGCGGCGCCCAGAACAGGGGTTTGATGCCGAGCCGGTCGCGGGCCAGCAGCAGCCGCCGCCGGGTAGGGTCCCAGAGCGCGAAGGCGAACATCCCGATCCAGCGCTCGAGGGCCTGCGCCCCGTGGCGCACGAGCGCGGCCAGCACGACCTCGGTGTCGCCGCTCGAGGCGAAGCTCACGCCCTCGGCCTCGAGCCCGGCGCGGATCTCGGGAAAGCTGTAGACCTCGCCGTTGTAGACCAGGACTGCGCCCGACCCGTGGACCATGGGCTGGTCGGCTCGTGGCGTGGGGTCAAGGACGCCGAGCCGGCGGTGGCCGAGCGCGGCCACGCCCGTGGGGTCGCGCCAGAAGCCCTCGCCATCCGGCCCACGGTGGGCCAGGCGCGCGATCATCCGCCGCACCACCGCCTCGTCGGCCTCGCTCCGCCAGTCGACCCAGCCGCAGATGCCGCACATGGCGCCATGGTATCCCGATCCCGCTCCCGATCCCGCTCCCGAGCCCGTTACCGTTACCGTTGCCGTCGCCCTCCGCCGAGCGAGCGCCCTGGCCGATCGACAACCCTCCCAGGGCCTCGCAGCTGGCGCTTCGCGGTGCAGTCGCGGCGCGCTTGAAAGCACATTGAGCGCCACCTCTGCGCCCACATGCGCTACGATGCGCGCATGGCGCGTCGCTCGCACAAGGCCGAGCCGGTCGAGGCCGGCACGCCGCGGTG